>ERZ1066136.614-NODE-614-length-24398-cov-12.193608_pt1 | contig 24398 bp, 22 predicted proteins | sample MGYA00382783_ERZ1066136 | MGnify/ENA primary metagenome ERZ1066136 (study PRJEB33369, sample SAMEA5778366) | biofilm metagenome | biome: Industrial cooling water; feature: Water cooling tower basin; material: Biofilm | place: United Arab Emirates | collected... | reverse complement strand
CCCTGGGCGAGCGCCGCGGGTCGCTCGCCCAGGGCGCCAGCGCCGCGGCCGGCGCGCCCGCCGGGAGGACCGGCGCGAGGCTCAAGCCGGCAGCGCGGCGCCGGTGCGCGGCACCACGGTGTGGCGGTTCAGGGCGGCCTGCACGGCGGCGCGCGGCACGGCCCGCAGCGTCGCGTGGCCCAGGCCGTCGAGCAGCACGTAGCGGATGTCGCCGGCCTCGGCCTTCTTGTCCACCGCCATGAGCTCGAACCAGCGGTCGGCGCCCAGGTCGGGCGCCTGCACCGGCAGCCCGGCGCGCTGCACCAGGCGCACGATGCGGTCGGCCCAGGCCGCGGGCACCAGGCCCAGGTCGGCCGACAGCGTGGCCGCGATCACCATGCCGCAGCCCACGGCCTCGCCGTGCAGCCACTGGCCGTAGCCCAGCCCGGCCTCGATGGCGTGGCCGAAGGTGTGGCCGAAGTTCAGGATGGCGCGGCGGCCGCCTTCGCGCTCGTCCTCGCCCACGACCTCGGCCTTGATCTCGCACGAGCGCTGCACGGCGTGCGCGAGCGCGTCGGTGTCGCCGGCCAGCAGCGCGTCGAGGTGGGCCTCGAGCCAGTCCAGCAGCGCGGCATCGGCGATGGGCGCGTACTTGATGACCTCGGCCAGCCCGGCGCGCAGCTCGCGCGCGGGCAGCGTGGCCAGGGTGTCGAGGTCGCAGAGCACGCGCTCGGGCTGCTGGAAGGCGCCGATCATGTTCTTGCCCAGCGGGTGGTTGATCGCGGTCTTGCCGCCCACCGACGAATCGACCTGCGCCAGCAGCGTGGTCGGCAGCTGCACGAAGGGCACGCCGCGCATGTAGCAGGCGGCGGCGAAGCCGGTCATGTCGCCGATGACGCCGCCGCCCAGGGCGAACAGCATCGCCTTGCGGTCGCAGGCCTCGCGCAGCAGGTGGTCGAAGACCTGGTTGAGGTGGGCCCAGTCCTTGTAGGCCTCGCCATCGGGCAGCAGCACGTGGCTGCTGCGCGGGGCCACGGCCTGCAGGGCCTGGAGCGCGCGCGCGCCGTGCAGCGCGAACACGGTGGGGTTGCTCACGAGCACGGCCTGCGTGCAGCGGGGCAGGCCCTGCCAGGCGCCGGGGTCGGACAGCAGCCCCCGGCCGATGAGGATGTCGTAGTGCTTGCTGGGCGTGCGCACCGCGACGACACGCGGCGTGCTGCGGGGCTGGTTCATGCCGGCAGTGTACGGGGCCGGCTCAGTCGGCCTTGCGCGGCGGGGCGGCTTCGCGGGCGGGGTCCACGAGCCCGGCCATCTCGAGCTGCATCAGCACCATGCCCATGAGCGCCGGCACCGAGGGCCGCACCGCCTCGATCACGAAGTGGGCCGTGCGGCGGTAGAGCGGGTCGCGCTCGCGGAACAGCTCGCGCAGGCGCTGCTGTGGGTCGTCCACCTGCAGCAGCGGGCGCTGGGTGTCGTGGCGCAGGCGGCGGAACAGGTCCTCGGGGCTGGCCCGCAGGTAGAGCACGTGGGTGCGCGAGTGCAGGGCGTCGCGGTTGGAGGGCCGCAGCACGGCGCCGCCGCCCGTGGCCAGGACGAGGCTGTCCTGCAAGGTCAGCTCCTCGATGACCTCCTGCTCGAGGTCGCGGAAGCGCTCCTCGCCCTCGCGCGCAAAGAAATCCCGGATCGGCATGCCGATCCGGGATTCGATCTCGCTGTCGCTGTCGGCGAACGGCAGGTTGAGCTGCCGGGCGAGGTGGCGGCCGACGGTGGACTTGCCACAGCCGGGCATGCCCACGAGGGACAGCCTCAGGGACACGTCACACCGGCCGCCGCGCCCCGCAAAAGGGTGTCAGCGGGCCGCCGAGCGGTCCGTCACGATCTTGGGCGTGATGAACACCAGCAGCTCGGTCTTGCGCGTGCTCCGCTCGGTGTTGCGGAACAGGGCGCCGACGAAGGGGATGTCGCCGAGCAGCGGCACCTTGCTCACGCGGTTCTGCTCGTCCTGCGTGAAGATGCCGCCGATCACCACCGTGCCGCCGTTCTCCACCAGCACCTCGGTCGTGACGCGCTTGGTGTTGATGGCCGGGCCGGCGGTGGTGAGCTCGCCGCGGCTGTCCTTGTTGACCTCCACGTTGAGGATCACGTTGCCCTCGGGCGTGATCTGCGGCTTGACCTTCAGGCTCAGCGTGGCCTTCTTGAACGCCACCGACGTGGCGCCGCTGCTCGTGGCCTGCTGGTAGGGGATGTCCTCGCCCTGCTCGATGAGGGCCTCGCGCTGGTCGGCGGTGATGACGCGCGGGCTCGAGACGATGTTGCCCTTGCCCTCGGCCTCCAGGGCCGACAGCTCCAGGTTCAGGAAGCGGTTTGCCGAGGCGCCGAACAGGCTCAGCGCGAAGGTGGCCGCGCTGGCGCCGCTGATGCCGTTGGCCGGCAGCGACACGAACTGCGAGTTCGGCTGGAAATCCACCGGCGAGGGGATCTGGCCGGTCTGCGCGCCGATGCCGTCGTAGGTGCCGCCGATGCTGATGCCCGAGCCCGTGGGCCGGCCGCGGGCGTCCGTGGCGCCGAGCTTGACACCCAGGTTGCGGCCGAAGCTGTCGTCGGCCTCGACGATGCGGGCCTCGATCAGCACCTGGCGCACCGGGATGTCGATCTTGGTGATCAGCTCCTGGATCTCCTCGAGCTTGCTGGGCACGTCGGTCACGAACAGCTGGTTCGTGCGCGACTCGAACAGCACGCTGCCGCGCGGGCTCAGGATGCGGCCGGCCTGGTTGTTGCCGGTGCCGCCGCCGCCCGAGACGAGGTTCTGGCCCGCGAGGCCCTTGGCCACCTCTTCGGCCTTGGTGTAGTTGAGCTGGAACGACTGCGTGCGCGTGGGCTCCAGGTCGGCGATCTTGCGGCGCGACTCGAGCTCGATCTGCTCCTTGGCGGTGAGCTCCTCCTTCGGCGCGATCCACAGCACGTTGCCGTTCTTGCGCACGCCCAGGCCCTTGCTCTGCAGGATGATGTCCAGGGCCTGGTCCCAGGGCACGTCCTTCAGGCGCAGCGTGACGGTGCCCGTGACGGTGTCGGAGGTGACGACGTTGAAGTTGGTGAAGTCGGCGATCACCTGCAGCAGCGCACGCACCTCGATGTTCTGGAAGTTCAGGCTCAGCTTCTCGCCGCTGAAGCCCGGGCCCTGCGTGAGCTTGTTCGGGTCGACCTTCATGGGCCGCACCTCGAGCACGAACTGGTTGTCGCTCTGGTAGGCGCTGTGTTCCCAGGCGCCCGTGGGCTCGACGACCATGCGCACGCGGTCGCCGTTCTGGAACGTGGCCACGCTGCGCACGGGCGTGCCGAAGTCGGTCACGTCCAGGCGGCGGCGCAGGGCCTCGGGCAGCGAGGAGCGCAGGAACTCCACCACCAGGCTCTGGCCCTGCTGGCGGATGTCCACGCCCACCTGCGTGCTCGGCAGGCCCACGATGACGCGGCCGGCGCCGTCGCTGCCGCGGCGGAAGTCGATGTCGCGCAGCGGCAGGCTGTCGGTGTTCTGCGAGGGCGCGAAGCTCCCGCCCGTGGCGGCCGGCGCGGCCGGTGCCGCGGCCACGGTGTCGGCCACGCCGCCACCGGTGTCCAGCACCAGCAGCAGCGTGTTGCCCTGCACCTGGGCCCGGTAGCCCGAGGCCGTCTTGAGGTTCAGCACCAGGCGCGTGCGCTCGCCGGCCTGCGCCACGGCCACCGAGCGCAGGTTGCCCTGGTTGACCTCGATGAGGTTGCGGCCGATGGCGTTGCTGACGCCGGGCAGGTCGATGGCGATGCGCGGGGGCGACTGCACCGAGAAGCCGGCCGGCAGGGCCGGCAGCGGCTGCGAGAGCTCGATCCGCACGACCTCCGTGCCGGCCTGCTGGCTGCTGGTGATGGACTGGATCGCGTTCTGCGCCCAGGCCAGCCCCGGCCACGCGACCGCCATCGCGGCGGTTCCCAGTGCCGCCAGCGCGGCACGGCAGGAAGGCCAATGGAACATCGTGGGTTTCTCCTCAGGTTTCCTCATCGCGCCCGCTCCTGAAGCTGCAGGGTGGCAGGGCGTTCGATCCACTCGCCGGCGGCGTCCTGGACGGTCTCCAGCAGCGTGAGTTCGGTTTCGGTGATCGCGGTGATCTGGCCGTAGTTCTGGCCGATGTGGTCGCCGACGCGCACCTGGTAGAGCAGCGCGTCGACGCGCAGCAGCGCGTAGGGCTGCCCCTGCTTGGTGACGCTGCCGACCATGATCATGCTGTCGAGCGGGAAGGCCTCGAGCGGCTCCTTGCGGCGGTTGAGCTGCTTGGCCAGCAGGGAATTCGGCGCGCGCGCCTCCTGCTTGAGCGCCACGCTGAGCTTCTGCCCGCTGAAGGGCTCGACGGCCTGCGATTGCGAATACGGCTCGGGATCGAACTTCGTCGGCGGCTGCAGCGGCGTGACGTTGGGCTTGATCTCGCGGCGCTGCTGCTCCATCCACTGGCGCAGCTCGTCGTGGTCGGCCGTGCAGCCGGCGAGCACGGCGCCGGCCACCAGGGCCAGGGCGGTGCGGGCCAGCGCGGGCCCGGGGCGGTGGGGCGTCTTCACCGGCGGCCTCCCCGGTTGCGGTTGGCGGCGGCCTGGGCGGCGCGCTGCTCGGCGATCTCCGCGGCGTCCAGGTAGCGGTAGGTGCGGGCCGTGGCTTCCATCGAGAGGTTGCCGCTGGCGTCGCGCGGCACGGGGTTGATCACGAGGTTGTGCAGCGTGACGATGCGCGAGAGGTTGGCGATGTCGGCGGCGAACGAGCCGAGGTCGTGGTAGCGGCCGTTGACCCGGATGGAGATCGGCAGCTCGGCGTAGTACTCCTTGACCTGCACCTGCCCGGGCCGGAACAGCTCGAACTGCAGGCCGCGGCCGAGGCCGGCCTGGTTGATGTCGGACAGCAGCGCGTCCATCTCGGCCTTGCCCGGCAGTTGCTTCTCGAGCTGGGTGACGTACTCCTGGACCTGCAGCTTCTGCTTGCGCAGCTCGTTCAGGTTGACGGCCTGGCGCAGGCGCGAGACGTAGTCGGCCTGCAGGCGCGGCTCGAGCTGGCGCGCGGCCTCGAGCTCCTCGGTCGCCGTCTTGATGACGGCGAACCAGCCGGCCACCACGGCGAGCACGGCCGCGCCCAGCCAGGCCGCGGCCTTGGGCAGGGCGGGCCACTGGCCGGGTTCGTTGGGGTTGAGGTTGCGGAACTGCCCGGCCGCGCTGTCGAGCAGCCGGCTGGGTTCGAAGCTGAGGGTGGAGGCTCTGGCCATGGCGCCCTCGGGATCAGGAAGACTTCGCCGGCGCGGCCGGCGTGGCGGCCGCGGGGGCGGCGGGCGGTTGCGGGCGCTTGAGCGTCACGCGCATCGAGAACTCGAACAGCCGCCGAGCGTCGCGACCACCGCCCACGTTGGTGGCCTTGATCTCGATGAGGTCGGGCTTCTCGAGCCAGGGCGAGTTGTAGAAGGTGTTGCGCAGCAGTTCCGAGACGCGCTCGTTGGTCTGCGCGATGCCGCGCACCGACACCGTCTGCCCCTGCTGGTTGACGGACGTGAGGTAGACGCCCTCGGGCGTCTGCTTGGTCAGCTCGTTGAGCAGGTACACGGGCACGTTGCGGTCGGTCTGCAGGTTCTCGACCGCGGCCTGCCGCGCCTTGAGCGCCTCGATCTCCTGGCGCAGCGTGGCGATGTCCTTGATCTGCGCGTCGAGGCGGGCGATCTCGGCCTTGAGGAACTCGTTGCGATCGTTCTGCGCCGCCGTGAGCTGCTGCAGCACGGTGAACCAGACGCCCGCGATGACCAGGCCGCCCACGAAGCTGGCCCCGAGGCCGGCGAAGAAGGCGCGCTTGCGCTGCGCCCGCTTGACCTCGCGGTGCGGCAGGAGGTTGATGAGGATCACTGGAGGAACCTCCGCATCGCGAGCCCGCAGGCCGTGAGGTACGACGGCGCCTCGCGGCGCACCCGGCTCTCGCGCACCGAGGCGGCGAGCTGCATGTTCTCGAACGGATTCACGACGCTGGAGGCGAAGCCCGTGAGGTCGGTGACGCGGTCCTTGAGGCCCGGCAGCGTGGCCGTGCCGCCGGCCAGCATCACGTAGTGCACCTTGTGGTGCGGCGTGCTGGTGAAGAAGTACTGCAGCGCACGGCCGATCTCCTGGCTCAGGCTGTCGACGAAGGGCGCGAGGATGGCGCTCTCGTAGTCCTCCGGCAGGTCGCCGCTGAGCTTCTTGGCCTCGGCCTCCTCGAAGCTGAAGCCGTACTGGCGGCTGATCAGCTGCGTGAGCTGGCTGCCCCCGAAGGCCTGGTCGCGGTCGTAGAGCATGTCGTCGTCGCGCAGCACCTTGAGGCTGGTGGTGTCGGCGCCGATCTCGAACAGCGCCACGAGCGCGTCGCGGCCCTCGTTGGGCAGGGCGCCGACGATGCGGCCCATGGCCAGGCGCGAGGCGTGGCTCTCGATGTCGAGCACCACGGGCTTGAGGCCGGCGGCCTCGGCCAGGCCCTGGCGGTCCTGGACGCGGTCCTTGCGGCTGGCGGCGATCAGCACCTCGACGTCGCCGGCGCTGGTGGGGCTGGGGCCGATGACCGAGAAGTCCAGGCTCACCTCGTCCAGCGAGAACGGGATGTACTGGTTGGCCTCGCTCTCGACCTGGATCTCCATCTCCTCCTCGCGCAGGCCGGCGGGGAGCATGATCTTCTTGGTGATCACGGCGCTCTGCGGCATGGCCATGACGACGTTGCGCGTCTTGGTGCCGCTCTTCTGCAGCACGCGCTTGACGGCGGCCGCGACCTCGTCGAACTTTTCGATCTGGCCGTCGGTGATCCAGCCCTTCTCGAAAGGCTCCGACGCGAACCGCTCCAGCACGAACTCGCCGGAGGCCGTCTGGTCGAGCTCGACGAGCTTGACGCTCGACGAACTGATGTCCAGGCCGATCACCGGCGGGTGCTTGCGGCCCAGCAACAAATCCAGGAATCCCACGTTGCCTACTCCTCGGCCTTGCCGACCCCGACGTCCTTGATGGGCACCCACGATAGCGCCGAGCTTCGCCCGGCGGGTCGGGCTGGGTGGTCTCGACAACCGGTCGGGGTGCTGAAAAAGGTCTTCGGCACTGACCCCGAGCTTGTTAAGAAGTTACTTCAATGCTAGCAGTAAAGCCTTTGTGCGCCAAAGAAAAAAGGCCGGTCTTCACCCCCTTGGCGTTGTCGGATCCTGACGATTTCGGAAGCCGGATGCAGCATGTGAAACAAGCCGAAAGAGGCCGATGCGGGCGAACCCGTGGCGCCTGTGGGCGGGTTGTGGACAAAGTCACGCGCCGGGTCCCGGCGGGCATCCCACACAATCGGCGCGTGCCCGACGAGGATCGATGACCGACACCGCGACCCCTCCCGCCGCCGCCCCGCGCCGCGGCCCCCTGGCCTGGGCCGGGCGCATCGTGGCAGCGCTGGCCGGCCTGGCGCTGGCCGGGCTGCTGGCGCTGCTGCTGCTGGTGGGCGTGGCCCTGGCCGTGGCCTACCCCAACCTGCCGGCCATCGACTCGCTGACCGACTACCGGCCCAAGCTGCCGCTGCGGGTGTTCTCGGCCGACGGCGTGCAGCTGGCCGAGTTCGGCGAGGAGCGGCGCAACTTCACGCCCATCGGGCAGATCCCGCAGGTCATGAAGGACGCCGTGCTGGCCGCCGAGGACGCGCGCTTCTACCAGCACGGCGGCGTCGACTACAAGGGCATCGCCCGCGCCGCCATCGAGAACCTGCGCGACGCCCGCAGCCAGGGCGCCAGCACCATCACCATGCAGGTGGCGCGCAACTTCTACCTCTCCACCGAGAAGACCTTCACGCGCAAGATCTACGAGATCCTGCTCGCGCTCAAGATGGAGCGGCTGCTCACCAAGGACCAGATCCTTGAGCTCTACATGAACCAGATCTTCCTCGGCCAGCGCGCGCACGGCTTCGCGGCGGCCTCGGAGATCTACTTCGGCAAGAAGTTGCGTGACCTCACCGTCGCCGAGGCCGCCATGCTGGCCGGCCTGCCCAAGGCGCCCTCGGCCTACAACCCGATCAGCAACCCCCGGCGCGCCACCATCCGCCAGCGCTACATCATCGAGCGCATGTTCGTGGGCGGCTTCATCACCGAGGCCCAGCACGAGGAGGCGCTGGCCCAGGTGCTGAAGTACACGCGCCAGGACCCCACGCCCGACTGGGGCGAGTTCGTGGCCGAGGCGGCGCGCCAGCTCGTCTTTGCCCAGTACGGCGAGGAGGCCTACAGCCGCGGCCTCGACGTCACCGTCACGGTGCGCGCCGACGACCAGCAGGTGGCCTGGCGCGCGCTGCGCCGGGGCCTGATGGACTACGAGATGCGCCAGCACTTCCGCGGCCCGGAGGCCTACGTCGACCTGCCGGCCGACGAGAAGCTGCTCGACGCGCGCGTGGCCGAGGCCCTGGCCGACCACCCCGACAACGGCGAGCTGCGCGCGGCCGTCGTGCTCGAGGCCTCGCCGACCCAGGTGCGCGCCATGCTTCAGTCGGGCGACGTCATCACGGTCACGGGCGAGGGCCTGCGGCCGGTGACCTCGGGCCTGGCGGCGAAGGCGCCCCCGCAGCGGCAGATCCGCCGTGGCGCCGTGGTGCGCGCGCTGCAGCTCACCGAGGGCCGTGCCAAGGGCAGCTGGAGCCTGACTCAGCTGCCCGAGGTGCAGGGCGCGCTCGTGGCGCTGGACCCGCGCACCGGCGCGCTGCGCGCCATGGTGGGCGGCTTCGACTTCGGCAAGACGCAGTTCAACCGCGTCACGCAGGCCTGGCGGCAGCCCGGCTCGAGCTTCAAGCCCTTCATCTACTCGGCGGCGCTGGAGCAGGGCTTCACGCCGGCCACCGTCGTCAACGACGCGCCGTTGTTCTACGACGCCAGCGCCACCGGCAGCCAGCCCTGGGAGCCCAAGAACTACGACGGCACCTTCGACGGCCCGATGTCGCTGCAGGTGGCGCTGGCCAAGTCCAAGAACATGGTGTCGATCCGCGTGCTGGAGGCCACGGGCACCGAGTTCGCGCAGCGCTGGCTCGACAACTTCGGCTTCGAGCGCGCGCGCCACCCGGCCTACCTGACCATGGCCCTGGGCGCCGGCACCGTGACGCCGCTGCAGATGGCCACCGCCTACGGCGTGTTCGCCAACGGCGGCTTCCTGGTGCCGCCCATGCTCATCAGCCGCATCACCGACAGCAAGGGCCGCGTGCTGCTGGAGGCGCGGCCGCCCGAGCTGAGCGAGGCCCTGCGCACGCTGCCCGCGCGCAACGCCTTCGTGATGGACACGCTGATGCAGGAGGTCACGCGCAGCGGCACCGCGGCGCGCGCCCAGGGCACGCTCAAGCGGCCCGACCTCTACGGCAAGACCGGCACCACCAACGACTCGATGGACGCCTGGTTCGCCGGCTACCAGCCCACGCTCACCACCGTGGTGTGGGTGGGCCACGACACGCCCAGGAAGCTGGGCAGCCGCGAGACCGGCGGCGGCCTGGCGCTGCCGATCTGGATCGAGTTCATGCAGCACGCGCTCAAGGGCGTGCCGGTGCAGGAGTACCAGCCGCCGGCCGGCGTGGTGCAGCAGGGCGGGCAGTGGATGTTCGAGGAGTTCGCCGGCGCCGGGGGCATCGTCAGCGTGGGCCTGGACGAGGCCGTGCCCAAGGCGCCCTCGGCCGCGGAACGCAGCTCGATCCTCGATCTCTTCAAGCGCTGATCGCGGCGAAGGACAGCGTGCGCCCGGACTGGGCGCTGGCCAGCCGGGACAGCGTGGCCACGAACTCGCTGCCGTCGCGCGTGTCGCGCCAGGCGGCGCCGTCCCAGCGGTAGTGGAAGCCGCCGTCGCGCGCCGCCAGCCACAGCTCGTGCAGCGGCGGCTGCGTGTTGACGACCATCTTGCTGCCGTTCGGGAAGTGCATCTCCAGCAGGCCGCCGGTGCGCCGGGTGTCGATGTCGATCAGGTCGTCCTGCAGCCAGCGGTCGCAGGTGGCCTCGATGGTGCCGAGCAGCGCGTCGGTGCGCGCGTCGTACTCGGCGTCGCTCAGCAGCGAGGGCGTGGTGTTCTTCGGGGCGCCCGGGGGCAGGCTCATAAAATCCTCGGGATGGCGAATCTGTCCCGAACGAGTGTATCGACGCGCCTTGCCGGCGTTGCCGTCATGGTGGTTGCCGGCCTGCTGGCCGCCTGCGGGCAGAAGGGGCCGCTGACGCTGCCCCAGCCGGCGGCGCCCGCTGCCGCGCCCGCCCCGGCGGCGGCGCCCGCGTCGGCCCCGGCGGTGCGGCGATGAGCGGCCCGGTGCCGCTGCCGGGCGCGCCCTTCCTGGCGCGCCGCGCCGATGGCGTGCTCACGCTCGAGGGCCACGCGCTGGACGAGCTGGCCGCGCGCTTCGGCACGCCGCTGTACGTGTACTCCAGGGGGGCCATGCGCGCGGCGTTCGCGTCGTATGCGCAGGCGCTGCAGGGCCGCGAGCACCTGGTGTGCTACGCCATGAAGGCCAACTCCTCGCTGGCCGTGCTGCAGACCTTCGCCGAGGCCGGCGCCGGCTTCGACATCGTCTCGGGCGGCGAGCTCGCGCGGGTGCTGGCCGCCGGCGGCGACGCCTCGCGCGTGGTGTTCTCGGGCGTGGGCAAGACCGCCGACGAGATGCGCCAGGCGCTGCGGGCGGGCGTGCGCTGCTTCAACGTCGAGAGCGTGGCCGAGCTCGACACGCTGGACGCCGTGGCGCGCAGCGAGGGTCGCGTCGCGCCCGTGAGCCTGCGCGTGAACCCCGATGTCGATGCCGGCACCCACCCCTACATCTCGACGGGCCTGAAGGGCAACAAGTTCGGCATCGCGCACGGCGACGCGGTGGCCGCCTACCGCCGCGCCGCGGCGCTGCCGGGGCTGCGCGTGGTGGGCATCGACTGCCACATCGGCTCGCAGATCACCCAGGTGGCGCCCTACCTCGACGCGCTGGACCGCCTGCTCGACCTCGTCGAGGCCGTGGAGGCCGCCGGCATCCCCATCCACCACGTCGACGTGGGCGGCGGCCTGGGCATCACCTACACCGACGAACGCCCGCCCGCGCCCGCCGAGCTCGTGGCGGCCATGCTGGCGCGCTTCGACGCGCGCGGCCACGGCCACCGCGGGATCCTGCTCGAGCCGGGCCGCTCGCTGGTGGGCAACGCCGGCGTGCTGCTGACCACGGCGCTGGTGCTCAAGCCCGGTGCGGGCGACGAGGGCGGCAAGAACTTCTGCATCGTCGATGCCGCCATGAACGACCTCGTGCGACCGGCCATGTACGAGGCCTGGATGGCGATCGAGCCCTGCCGCCGCCGCGACGAGCCGCCCCTGACCTGGGACGTGGTCGGCCCGGTGTGCGAGAGCGGCGACTGGCTGGGCCGCGACCGCGCCCTGGCCGTGCAGCCCGGCGACCGCCTGGCCGTGCTCTCGGCCGGCGCCTACGGCATGGTGATGGCGAGCAACTACAACACCCGCCCGCGTGCCGCCGAGCTCATGCTCGATGGCGCGGCCGTGCACGTGATCCGCGAGCGCGAGTCGGTGGCGGAGCTGTTCGCGCGCGAGCGGCTGCTGCCGCGCTGAACGCGCGGGCGCGCGCCGAGCGCAGCCCGCGCGCTCAGCGCATGCTGGCCTCGAAGCGGCCGCTGGCCAGCAGCGTCGCCCCGGCGGCGTCCGACAGCTCGAAGCGCTGCCCGTCGTGCGACAGCCCCACGCGGGTGCCGCAGGGCACGGGCCGGCACAGGTGCAGGTCCAGCCGGCTGATGCGGAAGCCGGACTGCGCGAGCTGGCCCACGATCAGCGAGCGCGTGGCCAGGCCCTGCAGGAAGGGCTGCGGATGGCCGAACAGCCGCGCTGCCCAGGGCGTGGTGTGCACGGGGTTGGCGTCGCCGCTGAGCGCGCCGTAGCGCTGCCCGAGATCGGCCGCCACGTCGAGCAGCCGGTGCCAGGGTGCGGCACCGGCGGCCCAGCGCGGCGTGGGGCGCTGCAGCGCCTCGAAGGGGGGCGCCGGGTGGCGCGGCAGGGCCTTGAGCTGGCCCGGGCGGTAGCCGCGCACGATAAAGTCGTCCTGCACGTTCAGCAGCACCAGGCCGTCGTCGTTGCTCACCGTGCAGGCCACGTGCACCACGGCCTTGCGGGCGCCCAGGCTGTGCACGGCGGCCACGCGGGCCGAGACCGTCTGGCCCGCCAGCGCCTGCGCGGCGGGCGCGGGCCGGTGGGTGGCGCGGTGGCGCAGGTGCAGCAGGTGGCGGAAGTTCAGCCCCAGGTCGGCGAACAGCCGCATGTACAGCAGCGTGCCCGTGGCCTGGCTGAACAGGAAGGGCGCACCCGCCGCCTCGGCGGCGTCGAGCCCGAAGGCGGCGCACCAGCGCGCGTGGTCGCCCGCCTGCGGCTGGAAGCGGGCGGCGTAGGTCCAGCGCGCGGCGGCGGGGTCCATGCGGTGCGGCACGAGCAGGCTGCGCAGGGCCGCCGGCCAGTAGGCGAGGGCATAGCGCCCGCGCTGGGCGGGCGGGGGCACGCTGAGCTGGCGCATCGACTCGGGCTCGGGGGCGCCGGCCAGGCCCAGCGGGGGCAGGAAGATGGTTTCGGTGCGGTCGGTCATGGCGGCTCCTGGTGCGGGGCCGGCATGGGGAACGCCGGCCTGCGGGGCTCTCGGGCCCGTGGCCGCGTTTATCGAGCCTGGGGGCGCCGGCGTCCCGTGAAAGCGTCACCGGGGCGCTGTGACGGCGTCACGCCGTCGCGCCGGCCGCCGGCGCGAGCCGGCCCTCCTGCACCGCGTGGCAGGCCACCTGCACGCCCTGCACCGTGAGCAGCGCCGGGCGCTCGACCTGGCAGCGCGCGTTGGCGTGCGGGCAGCGCGGGTGGAAGCTGCAGCCGCCGGGCGGGCTGAGCGGGTTGGGCACCTCGCCCTGCACGGGCGTACGCGCGCGGCCGCTCATGTGCACGTCGGGGATGGCGTCGAGCAACATGCGCGTGTACGGGTGGCGCGGCGTGGTGAACAGCGCGCGCTTGGGCGCCACCTCGACGAGACGGCCGAGGTACATCACGCCCACCCGGTCGGCCACGTGCCGCACCACGGCGAGGTTGTGGCTGATGAACAGGTAGGTGAGGCCGCGTTCGCGCTGCAGCCGCTTCATGATGTTGAGCACCTGGGCCTGCACCGAGACGTCGAGCGCCGACGTGGGCTCGTCGCAGACCAGGAACTCCGGCTGCGTGGCCAGGGCGCGCGCGATGCTGATGCGCTGGCGCTGGCCGCCGCTGAACTGGTGCGGGTACTTGGCGGCGTCGGCCGCGGCCAGGCCCACCTGCTGCAGCAGCTCGGCCACGCGCGCGCGCTGGGCGGCGCGGCCGGCCACCAGCGCGTGCTCGCGCAGCGGCTCGGCGACGATGTCCTCCACCGTCCAGCGCGGGTTGAGGCTGGCGTAGGGGTCCTGGAAGATCATCTGCAGCCGGCGCTGCAGGGCGCGTCGGGCCGCGCCCTGCAGGCCCGCCAGGGGCTGGCCGTCGAAGTGGATGGCACCGGCCGAGGGCTCGATCAGGCCCACGAGCAGGCGCGCCACCGTGCTCTTGCCGCAGCCGCTCTCGCCCACCAGGGCCAGGGTGGTGCCGCGCTCGATCTCGAAGCCCACGCCGTCGACCGCGTGCACCACCTGGCGCGGCAGGCGCTCGAGCACGCGGTTGAGCCAGGGCGCCGAGACGTCGAAGCGCTTGGCCAGGTCCTGCACCCGCACGAGCGGCGCCGGGCTCATCGCGGCACCTCGGCCTGCACCATCCAGCAGGCGGCGCGCGTGGCGCCGGCGGGCATCAGCTCGGGCCGCTCGTGCGTGCAGCGCGCGTGGGCGGCCGGGCAGCGCGGGTGGAAGGCGCAACCCGCGGGCAGGGCGTTCAGGCGCGGCATGGCGCCGTCGATCTGCAGCAGCTCGTCGCGGTCCTCGTCCACGGCCGGGATCGAGCCCATGAGGCCGCGCGTGTAGGGGTGCGCCGGGCGGTGGATGACCTCGGCCACCGGCCCGATCTCGGCCACGCGGCCGGCGTAGAGCACGGCCACGCGGTCGCAGGTCTCGGCGATCACGCCCATGTCGTGCGTGACGAGCATGACGGCCGTGCCGCGCTCGCGCGCCAGGCGCTTGAGCAGGGCGATGACCTGGGCCTGGATGGACACGTCCAGCGCCGTGGTGGGCTCGTCGGCCACGATGAGCTCGGGCTCGGCCGCGAGCGCCAGCGCGATCACCACGCGCTGCCGCATGCCGCCGCTGAACTGGTGCGGGTACTGGCCGAAGCGCGCCTCGGGCGCCGGGATGCCGGTCTGCGCGAGCAGGCCGATGGCGCGCTCGCGGGCCTCGGCCTCGCTCAGCGGCAGGTGGGCGCGGATGGTCTCCACCAGCTGCTGGCCCACGGTGAACAGCGGGTTCAGCGAGGTCAGCGGGTCCTGGAAGATGGCGCCGATGCGCTTGCCGCGGATGCGGCGCAGGCGGTCCGCCGGCAGGCCGTCGATGCGCTCGCCGCGCAGGCGGATCTCGCCGCCCGCGATGCGGCCCGGCGGCTCGAGCAGGCCGATGATGGCCGCGCCCGTGAGGCTCTTGCCGGCGCCGGACTCGCCCACCACGCCGAGGATCTCGCCGGGCGCGATCGTGAAGGCCACGTGGTCCAGCGCGCGCAGCGTGCCGCGCCGCGTGGGGAACTCCACCACCAGGTCCTTCACCTCGAGCAGCGGCGGGGTGTCGCTCATTGCAGCTTGGGGTTGAGCGCGTCGCGCAGCCAGTCGCCGAGCAGGTTCACGCTCAGCGCGATCAGCACCAGCATCAGGCCGGGGAAGATGGTGATCCACCAGTCGCCCGAGAACAGCGTGTCGTTGCCGGTGCGGATGAGCGTGCCCAGGCTGGGCGAGGTGGGCGGCACGCCCACGCCCAGGAAGGACAGCGTGGCCTCGGTGAGGATGGCCGCCGCCACCTGGATGGTGGCCAGCACCAGCACCGGCCCCATCACGTTGGGCAGCACGTGGCGCGCCATGATGCGCAGCGGCGCCACGCCGATCACGCGCGCGGCCTGCACGTACTCCCTCTGCCGCTCCACCAGCGTGCTGCCGCGCACCGTGCGCGCGTACTGCACCCAGCCCGTGAGCGCGATGGCGAAGATCAGCACGCCGAAGGCCAGCGTGTCGTGCGCATCGGGAAAGATCGCCCGGCCCACGCCGTCGATGAGCAGCGCGACCAGGATGCTCGGGAACGACAGCATCACGTCGCACACGCGCATGATGAAGGCGTCGACCGCGCCCCCCACGAAGCCCGCCAGCAGGCCCAGGGCCACGCCCACCACCAGCGAGAGCAGCACCGAGGCCAGCCCCACCAGCAGCGAGATGCGCGCGCCGTAGAACAGGGCGCTCAGGATGTCGCGGCCCTGGTCGTCGGTGCCCAGCAGGTGGCTCGGGTGGCCGCCGTCCATCCAGGCCGGCGGCAGGCGCGAGGCCTCCAGGTTGAGCGTGGCCAGGTCGAAGGGGTTGTGCGGCGCCACCCAGGGCGCGAACAGGCTGCAGAACAGGCACAGCGCGGCGATCACGGCCGCGACGATGGCCGTGGGCGAGCGCCTGAAGCTGTGCCAGACGTCGCTGTCGCGCCAGCGGGCGAGGGCCGCCTTCATCTCAGGGGCCCCCCGGCTTCTCGACGCGCAGCCGCGGGTCGACGACGAAGTACAGCAGGTCGACCACGAGGTTCACCACCACGAACACCAGCGCGATCAGGCACAGGTAGGCCGCCATCACCGGGATGTCGGCGAACTGCACGGCCTGGATGAACAGGAAGCCCATGCCCGGCCACTGGAACACCGTCTCCGTGATGATGGCGAAGGCGATCAGGCTGCCCAGCTGCAGGCCGGTGATGGTGATCACGGGCACCAGCGTGTTCTTGAGCGCGTGGCGGAAGTGGATGGCGCGGTCCGACAGGCCGCGCGCGCGCGCGAACTTGATGTAGTCGGTGCGCAGCACCTCCAGCATCTCGGCGCGCACCAGGCGCAGGATGAGCGCGAGCTGGAACACGCTGAGCGTGACGGCCGGCAGCACCAGGTGCGCCCAGCCGTCGAGCGTGAGCAGCCCCGTGGTCCAGCTCGTGCTGCCGAACAGCGCCACGGTCTCGCCGCGGCCGAAGCTCGGCAGCCACTGCAGCTGCACCGAGAACACGAGGATCAGCAGGATGCCGATCAGGAAGGTCGGCAGGCTCACGCCCAGCAGCGACAGCGTCATCACCGCCTGCGCGCCGAAGCGGCCACGCCGCAGCGCCGCGTACACGCCCAGCGGCACGCCCACCACGAGCGCGATCACGGCGGCGGCCAGCGAGAGCTCCAGCGTCGCCGGAAAGCGCTCGGCGATCAGCGTCGACACCTGCCGGCCCTGGCGCAGGCTCAGGCCGAACTCGCCCTGCACCGCGTTGCCCACGAAGCGCGCGAACTGCACGGGAAAGGGCTGGTCGAGGCCGAGATCGCGCTGCAGGGCCTCGCGCTGCTCCTGCGTGGCGTCCTGCCCCAGCATCTGGGCCACGGGGTCGCCCACGTACTGGAACAGCATGAAGGCCAGGAAGGCCACCGTGAGCATCACGATGACCGCCTGCACCAGCCGGCGGACGATGAACGCGACCATGGGGCGTCAGCGGTCCCGCCGCCGGCGGGGCCGGCGGCGGCCCGCGAAGGCCGTGCTCAGAAGCGGTGGCGCAGGCCCAGCGCCAGGCTGGTGGAGTCGGTGCCGGCGCTGGCCGTGACACCGCCGATGTAGCCACCCCCGCCGGGCGCGGCCTGGGCCGTGGCGGCGTTGGTGAAGCGCGCGACCGCGGCGTTGATGTCGGTGCGCTTGCTCAGCGCGTACGAGTAGGCCGCGCCCACCGAGCGCGTGTCGGCGTTGATGCTGCGCTGGTCGTCGTACTGCGTCGTGCCGGCATAGAGGGTGTGCACGCCCACGGTGGCGCGGTAGCCGATGTGCAGCAGCCGCGCGTCCTGCTTGAGCGCGTTGGTGAACGCGCCCTGGATCAGGGCGGCGTTGACCGGGCCGACGGCCGGCGTCACCTGCGCGGCGATGCCGCTCACGCCCGTGGGGTTGTCGTCCTGGATGTCGCCGACCATGGCGTAGACGCGGCCCGGGCCCAGGGCCAGCGTCGCGCCGACCACCAGGCTCTGCAGCGAATCCTGGGCGCGCTCGTTGTCGCGCTTGTTCAGGCCCACGCCCACCGACCAGCTCGCGGCGCGGTACTGCGCCTGGGCGCCCATGAAGCGCCCGCCCGTGCTGCTGCCTTCACCGGCGCCCACCATGGCCGAGGCCACGAAGCCCCCCATCTCGGCGCGCCAGGCCAGCGTGTTGGACAGGCGGATGTCGATGGCCGCCGGCAGCGAGCCGACCTGGCCGGCCGAGGCCGCCGACTGGGTGCCGAAGGCGTCGAAGGCGGCGCTGATCTCGAAGGCCGGCGTGTACTGGCGCCCGGCTAGGAAGGCGCCCACGGGCGTGACCAGGCCCACGAAGGCCTGCCGGTCCCAGAACGCGCCGTTGAGGTTGACGCCGATGCCGTTGCCGATGCTGGCCGCCACGGCCGACACCACCGGCTGGAAGGCGCCGGGCAGGCCCAGCAGCGCCGCCTGCGAGAGGCGGTCGGGCAGCTGGCCGGCCGAGGGCGGGCGGTTGCTCGACAGGCCGGTGTCCAGCTCCAGCCGGTGCTCCAGCGTGGCCAGGGCGCGCCAGCCGCCGCCGAGGTCCTCGTTGGCGCGGACGATGACGCGCGAGCCGTCCATGATGCCGCTGGACAGCGCGGTGACGCTGCCGCCCTTCAGGCCGCTGACGCGGGTGACGCCGGCGTCGATGATGCCGGTGAGCGTGACGCTGCTCTGGGCCAGGGCCGGGCCGGAGACGGCGCCGGCCAGCAGCAGGGCGGCAGGGAGGGAACGCAGGGAGGAGGGGAACTTCATCATGGCAATCGGCTGCAAGCGGTGGGGACGGGCCGGAAACACCCGCCGGGCCGCGATTGTCGCGAGCCGAGCTGCCCGGCCCTCACCGCACTTTCCCGAGCCGGGTCATTGCGGTGGCACCGCGGCCGGCGCGGCGGCGGCCGGGGGGTGCAGCACGACCTCGCCGTACCAGGTGCGCGCCCGGCTGCGCGTGTTGTCGCTGTCGGTCATCAGGGCCACCGACAGCAGCGCGCCGGGTTCCTCGCCGAAGGCGCGCCGGAAGTCGGCGGCCAGGTCGCGCCGGTGGTCGCGCCAGCGCCGCAGCCCCTCGGGGCCGGAGTCGACCACGATCTTGCGGATGCGGTCGCTGCGCGGGTTGACGATCACCGAGCCCACGGGCGCGGAGGCGTCCCACACGTACATCAAGGTGGCGTAGGGCGGGCGTTCACCGGTCAGGGCTTCGGCCAGGTCGAAGCTCATGCGGGTGCGCCGGGAGAGCTGGGCGTGGTCGCCGCCGAAGCCGAAGACCACGCGCGCCGTGGCGTCCTCGCGGTCGATGTCGGCGACGCTGGCGGTGTCCAGCAGCGACTGCGCCCACCACGAGAAGCTGACCTCGCCCAGCCGCGCGGGCGGGGTGTCCAGGCGCTGCCGCCAGAGGCTGGCCGAGCGGTCCGACACCGCCATCACCGCCGGGCGGCCGTCCTTCTGGGCGCGCTCGTAGCGCGTGACCGCCTTGCCGGGCAGGGGGACGGCGTGCCAGCGCGAATCGGGGTCGGCGGGCGGTGGCGACGCGCAGGCGGCCAGCAGCAGGACGGCCAGTGCAGGGCAGAGGATTCGCATGGCGGGATGATCGTGCGGTCGTTCGGCAGGCACCCAAGAAAAAGCCGCCCCGGGGGGCGGCTCTTGCTTTCGAAGGCTGCGGGCCGCGGGGCCCGCGGGCGATCAGAAGCTGTGGTTCACGCCGAACTCGTAGCCGGTCGAGCCCTTGCCCAGCGCGTTGGCCAGACCACCCGACGAGGCGGTGTAGTTCGCACCGGCCTTGTTGCTCACGCGCGAGTAGTGGCCGTAGACGATGGTGCGCTTCGACAGCGAGTACTGGTAGCCGAAGGCGAACTGGGTGGCGTCACGGGCCTTCAGCGCGGCGGTCGGGCCGTCGCCGTCGGACTTGACGTACGAGAACTTGAACACGCCGCCGCCCATCGGCACGTTGCCGCCGATCAGGTAGTTGGTGGTCTCGGTGCCGTTGCTGGCGCCGCCGCTCACGTCGGCCGTGATGTACTGGCCCATCAGGGTCATGAAGCCCAGGTTGTACGACGCGCCCAGGTTCATGCGCTTCCAGTCGACCGACGGCGGGCCGGCGGTGACGTCGGTCTTGCCGTAGGCGAAGGCCACGTTCAGGGGACCGGCGGCGTAGCCGAGGCGGAAGCCCATGTGCTTGTTGCCCGCGGCGCCTTCACCGGCGGCCAGCATGGCCTGGCCGTAGATGCCACCCAGGCCACCCGGCAGGAAGTAGCCGACGCTGTTGTTGGCGCGGACGATGGTCGTCGCGCCGCCCGAGGCGGTGGCGTTGAACAGGTTGGTCGACGAGCCGACACCGTTGGTGCCGAACGGATCGAAGACGGTGTGGTTCCAGAAGTCCGGCGTGTAGTCGCGGCCCAGGCGGATCTCACCGAAACCGCCCGACAGGCTCACCGTGGCACGGCGCTGCCAGTCCTGGCCGTTGGCGCCGCTGCCGTTGGCCGTGGCGGCCGTCTTGGCACCACCGCCGACGTCGACGTTGACCGAGCCCTCGAGCCAGAAGCTGGCGCGCATGCCGCCGCCGAGGTCTTCCACGCCGCGCAGGCCCAGGCGGCTGGAGCCGGCACCGTCGGTGCTCTGCGTCTTCAGCGAACCGGTGCTGTTCTTGACGTTGCGCATGTTGGCGTCGATCACGCCGAACAGCGTGACGGACGACTGGGCCGAGGCCACACCCGCGAACGCCGTCAGAGCGGCCAGGGCGAGCAGAGATTTCTTCATTGCCACTATCTCCTTGGTTTAACAAGAGGTCCCGATCGGGCGGGTGTCACCCGGCGTGGGGTTGATCAGGCCAACCTCCGCAGCGGAAGTTGACGGTATTGCACCAGAGGGGTTTGCCGTTTTCCATGGTTTGAGCCCGAAAAGCCGCTGCCTTGTGGTTTGGCAACAACGAGAAACACGCAAGCCGCCGCAGGGATTCCAACGGCACTAGATTGGTGCCTCATGGAATACCCGAAGCCTCCCCTGCCTTCGCTGACCGACCGCCTGCTGGCCAGCGCCGACAACGCCTTGCGCACCCTGGCCGGTGCCGTGCACGCCGCGCGGCCCAACCCGGCGGCGGTGCAGCGCGCCGAGTCCGGCGGCCTCTCGGACGACGAGCGCCGCGAGGCCGCGGCGCTGATGCGCGTCAACCACGTCGGTGAGGTCTGTGCCCAGGCGCTCTACCAGGCCCAGGCGCTGACGGCGCGCACGCCCGAGCTGCGGCAGCAGATGCAGCAGGCCGCGCGCGAGGAGATCGATCACCTCGCCTGGTGCCAGCAGCGGCTCGATGAGCTCGGCGACCGTCCGAGCCTGCTCAACCCGCTGTGGTACGCCGGCGCCTTCGGCATCGGCCTGCTGGCCGGGCGCCTGGGCGACCGCACGAGCCTGGGCTTCGTCATCGAGACCGAGCGCCAGGTCGAGCAGCACCTGGCCGGCCACCTGGACCGCCTGCCCGCCGGCGATGCGCGCTCACGCGCCATCGTCGAGGCCATGAAGGCCGACGAGGCCCGCCACGCCGAAGACGCGCGCGGCGCCGGCGGTGCCGAGCTGCCGATGCCCGTGGGCCTGCTGATGCGCGGCGCCGCGAAGGTGATGACCACCGTCGCGCACCGCGTCTGAGGCGCGGGCGCCTCAGGCGGCGGTGTCGACGAGCTCGAAGCTCGTCGTGATCTCCGCCGTCTTGCCCAGCATGATGCTGGCCGAGCAGTAGCGCTCGTGGCTCAGCGCGATGGCGCGCTCCACCGCCGCGACCGGCACGCCGCGGCCGCTGACGACGAAGTGCATGTGGATCTTGGTGAACACCTTGGGGTCGGTGGCGGCGCGCTCGCTCGTGAGCTTCACCTGGCAGCCCGTCACGTCGTGGCGGCCGCGCTTGAGGATCAGCACCACGTCATAGGCCGTGCAGCCCCCGGTGCCGGCCAGCACGGTCTCCATGGGCCGCGGGGCCAGGTTGCGGCCGCCGCCGTCGGGGGCGCCATCCATGGTCAGGAAGTGGCCGCTGCCGGTCTCGGCGACGAACCCCATTCCGGTGCCTGGGGTCCAGTGGATGGTGCATTCCATGGTCTGTGTGCTCCTCGAGGCCGTGGATTGGAGTGCATCCACTAGGAATCTGTCACCTGGAGGATATTGCACTGCAGCATCGCGGTGATAGACTGCTTCGCATCGAGGTCATGCAAGGCGCGCATCGCGCGGCAGGCGGGCCTCCACCGGTTGTCTCCTCCACCTCCTCAACGGTGGATTCGGCCCGGAGCCGCAAGGCTCCGGGCCTTTTTTCGCTGACCCCTCGCCGACGCTGGAAGCCTGCCGATGCCCGCTGGTCGCCCATCCGCCCCCAACCCTGCGCCACCGCCCGGCGCGCCGGCGCTGTCGCCGCGCCAGCGCCGCGTGGCCACCGACTACCTGCAGCGCATCCTCACCGCCCGCGTCTACGACGTGGCCCGCGAGACGGCGCTCGACCCCGCGCGCAACCTCTCGCGCCGCCTCGGCAACACCGTGCTGCTCAAGCGCGAGGACCAGCAGCCCGTGTTCAGCTTCAAGCTGCGCGGCGCCTACAACAAGATGGCGCAGCTGACGCCCGAACAGCGCGCCGCCGGCGTCATCTGCGCCTCGGCCGGCAACCACGCGCAGGGGGTGGCGCTGGCGGCCCGGCGCATGGGCTGCCGCGCCGTCATCGTGATGCCGGTGACGACGCCCCGCCTGAAGGTCGACGCCGTGCAGGCGCTGGGCGGCGAGGTGGTGCTGCAGGGCGACAGCTACTCCGACGCCTACCAGCACGCGCTCGGCCTGCAGCAGGCCCAGGGCCTGACCTTCGTGCACCCCTTCGACGACCCCGACGTCATCGCCGGCCAGGGCACGGTGGCCATGGAGATCCTGCGCCAGCACCAGGGCCCGCTGGACGCCGTGTTCGTGGCCATCGGCGGCGGCGGCCTCATCTCGGGCGTGGCCGCCTACATCAAGGCCGTGCGCCCCGAGGTGCGCGTGATCGGCGTGCAGACGGTCGACTCCGACGCCATGCGCCAGTCCATCGCCAAGGGCCGGCGCGTGGCGCTGCCCGACGTGGGCCTGTTCTCCGACGGCACGGCCGTCAAGCAGGTGGGCGTGGAGACCTTCCGCGTCGCGCGCGCGCTGGTCGACGAGATCGTCACGGTCGACACCGACGCCGTCTGCGCCGCCATCAAGGACGTGTTCCAGGACACGCGCAGCATCCTCGAGCCCGCCGGCGCCCTGGGCGTGGCGGCGATCAAGGCCTACGTCGAGCGCGAGCGGTGCAAGGGCCGCACGTTCGTGACCATCACCTGCGGCGCGAACATGAACTTCGACCGCCTGCGCTTCGTGGCCGAGCGCGCCGAGTTCGGCGAGCAGCGCGAGGCCCTGTTCGCCGTCACCATCCCCGAGGAGCGCGGCAGCTTCCGACGCTTCTGCGGCCTGGTGGGTCCGCGCGCGGTGACGGAGTTCAACTACCGCATCTCCGACGAGCGCGTGGCGCACGTCTTCGTGGGCCTGGCCATCCAGAAGCGCGACGAGGCCGAGCGCATCGCGCGGCAGTTCCGCCGGCAGGGCTTCGCGACCTTGGACCTGACCGACGACGAGCTCGCCAAGGAGCACGTGCGCCACATGGTGGGCGGGCGCAGCGAGCTCGCGCGCGACGAGCGCCTGTTCCGCTTCCAGTTCCCCGAGCGGCCGGGGGCGCTGATGCGCTTCCTGGAGACCATGCACCCGGGCTGGAACATCAGCCTGTTCCACTACCGCAACCAGGGCGCCGACTACGGCCGCATCCTCGTGGGCATCCAGGTGCCGGCCGGCGACGAGGCCGCCTTCGACGGTTTCCTCCACACGCTGGCCTACCCGTGCTCCGAGGAAACGCACAACCCCGTCTACGGTTTGTTCCTGCGCTGAGCGGCGGCTCACTACACTGCGCAACATGGTCGGCAGCCGCTCCCTCGTCACCCCCACCTCGAACCCGCTGCTGGAGCGGGCGCTGCGCGAGAAGCTCGCGCGCCGCAACGAGGACGGCGGCAGCCTCGGCGAGCTCGAGCCGCTGGCCATCCGCCTGGGGCTGATGCAGAACACGCTCAAGCCCGTGCTGCACGACCCGCAGCTGCTGGTGTTCGCGGCCGACCACGGCCTCGTCGTCGACGGCGTCTGCGACCCCGCCACGCGCGCCACCCACGACACGGTGCAGATGGCGCTCACCAACCAGCTGCCGCTGACGGTGTTCGCGCGCGCCCAGGGGCTGTCGGTCACGGTGGTCGACTGCGGCATGGCGCAGAACCTGCCGCCGCACGAGCGGCTGCTCATGCGCAAGATCGCCCACGGCACGCGCAACACGCGCGCCGCGCTGGCCATGACGCTGGAGCAGGCGCACGCGGGCATGCGCGCCGGCATGGAGATCGGCGACAAGCTGCCCGGCAACGTCACGGTGCTGGCCGGGGTGGGCGTGGGCGCGCACGAGAGCGCGGCGCTGGTGCTCTCGCGCCTGACCGACAGCGCGGTGCGCGACCTCATCGTCAGCGGCCCGCACATGGAGATCGACTACCTGGCGCACGTCATGAACGTGCTCAGCCAGGCCCAGGGCCGCCACCGCGCGGCCACCGAGCCCATCGACGTGCTCGCGGCCTTCGGCGGCTTCGAGGTGGCCGTGATGGTGGGCGTGATCCTGATGGCCGCCAGCAAGCGCCACCTGCTCATCATCGACGGCACGCCGGCCTGCGCGGCGCTGATGGTGGCCTCGCGCATCGCCCAGCCCGTCACCGACTACTGCGTGTTCTGCCGCAGCCACAGCCACCGCGGGCTCGACCAGGCGCTCAACCTGTTCCGCGCCTCGGCGCTGCTCGAGCTGGGCATGGAGAGCACCGACGGCACCGGCGCCACGCTGGCCTGGCCGCTGCTCAAGAGCGCCGCGGCCCTGCTCACCGAGCTGGCCGACGGCGAGGACGCCGGCCCCTCGCGCCCGGGCGGCCTGCCCGAGCCCTTCGCGGAGCCGCAGCCCGACCCCATGCCCTCGCCCTTCGGCCCGGCGCTGTACTGAACGCGCCGCGCCGGCGCGGCGCTACATCAGCGTCGGGGCGTTGCCGCGCTGCGGCAGGGGCTGCACCTCGGCCGGCTCGGACGGGGTGTCGGGCTCCACCGCCTGCGGCATCGGCGAGACCACGCCCGGCGGGCGCGCCGCACCCGGGCGCGCGAACGGCGGCACGGGCGCGGGCACGCGCTGGGGCTGGGCGTACGCC
>ERZ1066136.613-NODE-613-length-24419-cov-16.766377_pt1 | contig 24419 bp, 17 predicted proteins | sample MGYA00382783_ERZ1066136 | MGnify/ENA primary metagenome ERZ1066136 (study PRJEB33369, sample SAMEA5778366) | biofilm metagenome | biome: Industrial cooling water; feature: Water cooling tower basin; material: Biofilm | place: United Arab Emirates | collected... | reverse complement strand
TTCCTCAGCCGTCACCGCCCGGCCGAGCGGAGGGCGATGCCTGGACCCGGAACGCGCCACGATCCCCCTTCACCGGAGGCTCCCCGCCCTCGGAGGCTCGTCAAAAAATTGCTGTTGGCGATGAGGGCGAAACACGAACGCCCGCTGAAACGACAGGAACGGCAGGCAACGACAGGAACGACAGGCAACGACAGGAACGGCAGGTCAGCACCGCCCCGCCTGCTGATCGGCGAGTGACACGAGCGGGGAGAGATCGCGCTGGGTGACGATGGCGTTCGCGCGGTCGAGGAGCGCGGCGCGTGGCGTACCGCGGGCAGGATAGGACGTCGTGCCGAAGGGGCCGCCGATGTTGGTGAGGAGTGGCGTCCAGTCGGCGGTGAAGAGCGCGGTCGCGGCGTAGGGGCAGCGGCCCTGCGGGCGCAGGTGCACGATGCGGTGCGCGCCGAGGGCGCGGATGCGGACCTCGAGCGCGTTGGTCGCACTCGCGCGGCGGCGCGGGATGACGACGGTGAACGGGTGCCACGCGGCGTCGGCGGGGACGCGGGCGAGCACGGGGCCGATCAGTTCGAGCGCGCCGTCCATCGTCACCGCCCACGTGCCGGTGGGGAGCGGGAGTGGAATGCCGCCGGCGATGTCGTTCACGAGCTGGTCGCCCTCGATGCGCCAGCGCACGATCGGCGGGTCGGTCCACGGCACGACGTCCTCGAAGGCGACGATCGCGCCATCACGCACCACGACGCGCTTGCGGCTGCGGCGACCGTCGGCGGTCCATTCGCGCAGCTCGACCGTGTCGCCGACGCGTCGCCATGCATGCCGTCCGCGTCCATCCTGCCCGACGACCGTGATGCCCGAGTCGCCGGCGAAGAGCGGTTCGAGCAGCAGCTGCGCGGTGATCGGCGCGACGGGTCGGACTTCGGTGCGATCGGTGCGCGACGCGGAGCCCGCGAGTCGTGCGTCGCCGGCGATGCGCCCCGTCGTGCGCCGTTCGACCGCGTCGGCGACGAGTACACCGTCGTCGAGTCGCACGAGGCGCCGCCACGATTCGGTGCCGGCGAGGATGCCGCGCCCGCGCACGGTGTCGGTACGTGTGCCCGCGCTGTCGGTGCGTGTGGACATGCCGACCGGCGCGACGGTGTCGGCGACCTCGCGGTCGGCGAGCAGCTCCGCGACGCGCACGCCGAGCGTGTCGACGATGCGCCCGACGCGCCAGGTGATCGAGTCGCGTGCGCCGGGGATGCGTGTGCGCCACGTCGTCGTCGCGGTGATCGTCGCGCACGGCAGCGCATCGACGCGCGCTTCGGCCCACGTGCGGCGTTGCGTCGCGGAGGCGACCACCGAATCGCGTCGCGACGACGGATCGAGCGCGGTGCGCACGACGCGCACCGTCCACGCCCCCTGCGGCGGCCGCACGACGGTGACGCGTTCGAGCCAGCGTGCGGCCTCGTCACGCATGCCGGCGCCCTCGCTCCGCGCGACGCGCTCCATGAGCCGCCACGTCGTCCCCGCCGGCCCGACCCCGCACGGCACCGCAGCCGGTCGCGCCTGCGCGTCCATCGCCCATGGCACCAGCGCGAGCATCGTCAGCGATCGCATCATGCCGAACGATGCCGTGCGCGGTCCGTCACGACCAGCGGGCGGTCGTGTGTCGCCCTTGAACTGCCTGGACGAGCCTCCGAGGGCGGGGGCGGTCTCGCTCCCTGTTCGGGGCGGCTCCGCTCGGAGCCCGACCGCACACGGACCCCTCCGCGGCACGGGCGCCCCCCGCCCTCGGCGGCTCGTCGACAGTCCGTTCGGCGGAACAGGACACGCCCGCGACGCGGGCCAGCGGGTCAGCCCGCCCGCACCGCCACGCCGGCGCTGCTCCCCGCGGACGACGACGCACCGGCGCCCGGCTCCGAGTCGATCACCGCCTGCGCGATCTGCGCCATCGGCACCGAGTTGTCCTGCGAGGAGCGCTGCATGATGCGATACGCTTCCTGCTCGGTGCTGCCGGTGCGGCGCATCAGGATTCCCTTGGCGCGCTCGATCGTCTTGCGCTCCTCGAGCTTGCGCTTCCAGAGCGCGGCGTCCTCGCGGCTCGCCGTCAGTTCGCGCGCGCGTGCGACCGCGAGGCGAAGCGTGCTGTCGAGGATCCCCGCCGGCGACGGCTTGGGAAGGAACGCGATCGCCGCGGTGCTGCGCGCCTGCTCGGGGCTCAGCGTGACCTGCGCATCGCCGCTGAAGAGCACGACCGCCGTCGGCGCACCCGTCGCCGTGATCGCCTGCGCGGCCTCGATCCCGCTGCCGTCGGGCATGTGGACGTCGAGCAGCACCACGTCGGGGAGCACGTCCGCCGCGAGCGTGATCGCATCGCGTCCCGACCCCGCTTCCGCCACGACCGCGTAGCCGAGCGATTGCAGGAGCTCCGCGAGGAGCGGGCGCGCCTGCGCGTCGTCGTCGGCGAGGAGGATGCGGATGGCCTGATCGGTCATGGTGGGAGTCCAGCAGGGTGGGAGGCCGCGTCGCCTGTGGCCGCAGCTGGTGCGGCCGGTCAGCCGGAAGTATCGAGCAATGCTAACCGAAACTGCAGCGACGGCGTGCCCGTCGGCATGCCTTCGCTGCAGTGGACGCGCGGTGGTCCGGTCGCGTCACCCGTTTGCCGGCACCGTGCACCGCGACAGTCGTGCGCGGCGCGTTCAGTGGGCCGGGTCGCCCGCAACGTGCGCGAGGAGCACGGCGGCGTCGAGCGGTTTGCGGAGCGCGAAGTCGGCGTCGCCGAGCGCGTCGGCGGACAGCTCCCACCCGGTAATGATCCCGACACGCAACGACGGATGCCGCGTGCGCGCGCGCGCCGCGAGGTCGGTCCCGCTCCCGTCCGGCAGCCCGACGTCCGTGAGCAGCAGCTCGAACGCACCCGGCAGCCGCGCGAGCATCGCTTCGGCGGCGGCGATCGTCGCCACGTCGGTCACCTGATGTCCCGCCTCCTCGAGCAGCGCGCGCAGCAGCTCGCGTCCGTCGGCGTGGTCCTCGACGACGAGGATGCGTCGCGGCGCCGATGGCACGACCGCGGCGACGGGTGCCGGCGGCGCATGCCCGACCGCGAGCGGGAAGGCGAGACGGATGCACGTCCCGACGCCCGGTGCACTGTCGATCTCCATGCGTCCCTGGTGCCGCTTCACGACGCCGTAGACCTCGGAGAGGCCGAGCCCCGTCCCGTGTGCGCCCTTGGTCGTGAAGAACGGTTCGAGTGCGCGCTCGCGCACCTCGGGCGTCATGCCGGTGCCGGTGTCGCGCACCTCGACGACCGCGTGCTCCCCGTCGGCGTGCACGGCGACGCCGAGCGTGCCGCCGCCCTGCATCGCATCGAGGGCGTTCTGCACGAGGTTGAGCAGCGCCTCGCGGATCTCGCCCGCGATCCCCTGGATCACGAGCCCCGGCACGAGTGTCCGCGCGAGCTGCACCACACCGCCGCCCGCACGCTCGGCCCAGATCGGGCGCGTGATCGCGATCACCTCGTCGGTGACCTGCGCGAGGTCGAGCGTCGCGCCGGGCTGCAGCGTGTGCGGATCCATGCGCAGGAAGCGGCCGACGCGCGCCGCCGTCGCCGCACCGGTTTCGGCCGCGCGCGCGATGCGCAGCGCGTAGTCCTTCACCTTCTCGGGATCGTGCGCGTTGATCTGCAGCAGGTGTGCGGCGGCGACGATCGGGTTGAGCGCGTTGTTGACGTCGTGCATCACGCCCGCGGCGAGCTGGCCCACCGCAGCGAGGCGACGCTCGCGCGCACGCGTCTCCTCGAGCCGCTCGATCTCGGCCGTGCGTTCGCGCACCTGCGCCTCGAGTCGCTCGGCCTCGGTGCTGACGACGGCGTAGAGTTCGTTGGCGCGCTCCACTTCGGCGGCGAGGCGCGCGGCGAGACGTGCGCGCTCGGTGACGTCGCGCTCGACGACCACCGCGCCCACGAGCGCACCGGCGGCATCGGGGAGCGGCGCCGCGCTCACCTCGACGACCTTCTCGTCGCCGTCCGTGCGCCGCACCACGAGCGTCTCGCCGCGCACCGTCTCGCCGCGCAATGCGCGCGCCGCCGGATGTTCGTGCACGAAGAGCGACGTGCCGTCGCCGCGACGCGGGAGGTCCAGACGCCACAGCTCGCGCAACGACTCGACCGGCACCGCCGGATGATCGTGCTGCGCGAGCGGGTTGCGCCGCACGACCGCACCCTGCGCATCGAAGACGCGCACCGGCTCGGGAATGACGTCGAAGATCGCCTCGAGCTGAGCCACCGATCGCGCGAGCGCCTGTCGCAGCGCCTCGAGCTCGGTCACCTCGGTGCCGACGATGAGCAGCCCGCCGGCGGCGATCGGGACGAAGGTGAGCTCCACCATCTGCAGCGCACCGCCGGCCGCCCGGAAGGCGACGCGTCGCGTGCGCGACTCGCGTCGCTCGACCGCCGCGTCGATCTCCTCCGAGAGATCGGCGAGCGCGTTCGGGAACGCATCGTACGCCGTCGGCCGCCAGACCCGCGGCACGAACGCCCCGACCAGCCCGCGATAGCGCGCATTGGCACGCGCGAGCAGCAGCGTCGGCCCGAACTCCGCGACCGCGAGCGGCAACGCCTCGAAGATCCCCTCGAGCCGCTGCGCCGTCGCCACCGCCACCGCCGGCTCGTGCTCGAGCACTGCGTCCACATGCCCCGGCGTCGTGCGGGAAAGCGCCATGCGCGGGACGCTACCGGCGCGTCCCACCGAGGTCAACCGGTGCCGTCCGTTCGTGGCTCATGGCGGGAAAGCGTGAAGCACGTAGGGCACGTGGGACACGTAGGCGACCGCGCGTCCGGCGAATCACCGTTCGACCCGGAACGATTCATTTGAAAAACCGATCGTCTCGGCGCCGGCGCCGCGGCGTCCGCGCGAATGCCTACGTGCCCTACGTGTCCTACGTGTCCTACGTGCTTCTCGCTGTTGGCACCGGAATCGGGAACTCGTCAGCGCGCGACAGGCGTCGGCGCGTTCGTCGCCGCTGCGGGTGCGGTGCGTTCGTCGGCGAGGTGGCGCGGGGGGACGAGCGACGGCAGGGGACGCCCCGGGCCGGTGGCGTGGGTGATGAGGCGCACGCCGCGCTGGTGCGCGAGGTACGCGAACGCCCACTGCACGAGCACCGAGAGCCGGTTGCGGAAGCCGACGAGATAGAGCACGTGCACGAACAGCCAGACGAGCCACGCGATCGTCCCCGTGAGCTTGAACGGGCCGACGGCGGCGATCGCGCGGTGACGGCCGATGACGGCGAGATCGCCCTTGTTCACGTACGAGAAGCGTGGCCGCTCGCGCCCCTCGAGATCGGCGACGATGCTGCGTGCGGCGTGGCGCCCCGTCTGGTTGGCGGCGGGCGCGACGGCGGGAACCGGTGCGCCATCGCGGTGGCGCGTCGCGGCCAGATCGCCGACGACGAAGACGTTCGGCCAGCCCGGTACCGACTGGTCCGCCTCGACCGGCACGCGCCCCGCGCGATCGACCGGCACGCCGAGTTGCCGGCCGAGCGGCGACGCCTGGTTGCCGGCGCCCCAGAAGACCGTGCGCGCCTCGATGCGCTCGTCGCCGATGTTCACGCCGCGCTCGTCCACGGCCGTCACCACGCAGCCGGTGCGCACCGTCACGCCGAGCTTCTCGAGATCGGTGCGCGCGCGTGCGGCGAGATGCTCGGGGAAGGTCGCGAGGATGCGCGGTCCCCCTTCGACGAGGATCACGCGCGTGCGCGCCGGATCGACGCGACGGAAGTCGTCGCGCATCGACTCCTTCGCCACCGACGGGATGATCCCCGCCAGCTCGACGCCCGTCGGCCCCGCACCCACGATCACGAACGTGAGCAGGGCATCACGCTCGGCGTCGTCGGTGCTCCGCTCGGCCGCCTCGAAGGCGAGCAGGAAGCGGCGGCGCAGCTCGATCGCGTCCTCGAGACTCTTGAGACCGGGCGCGTCCTGCTCCCACTCGGGATGGCCGAAGTACGCGTGCCGCGCACCGGTCGCGACGACGAGATAGTCCCACGCGAGCGTCGTCGTGCCCCCGTCGAGCGCGAGCGTGCGCGTCGCGGGGTCGATTCGATCGACCTCGCCCATCAGCACGGTGACGTTCTTCTGGTGGCGCAGCACCCAGCGGATCGGGACGCTGATGTCGCTCGGATTGAGGACGGCGGTCGCGACCTGGTAGAGCAGCGGCTGGAAGAGGTGATGGTTGGTGCGATCGACGAGTGTGATCCGCACCGGTGCCTTGCTCAGCGCACGCGCCGCCGACAGTCCACCGAAGCCGCCGCCGACGATGACGACGTGGGGACGCGGATCGACGCCGGCCGGCGTCGCCGGCGCACCCGTGACGGGCGAGACGGCGACGGCGGCGTCGGGGGTGGCGATGGCGGTCATGCGCTGGCTCCTGGCAGGTGCACCCCCCGCGGGCGCAGGGGGCGTGCCCGCCGCTCGTGAATTATTTCACAAGCTACTACGCCCGCCGGCGCGGTGTGGTTCGCCGGTCAGCGCTGCACCGTCACCACGCCCAGCGGCGTGCGGCGCGCGGGAGTGGTCGCCGCGGGGAGCGCCGGTGTCGGCGGTTCGGCGGCTGCCGGCGCGTCGACCGTCCGAGCACGCGTCCGCGCGCCATCGCGCGTCGCCGGCGTCGGCTCGCCGATCGCGAACCGGTCCACCGTCGTCGAGAGCTGCCGTGCCATCGCCGCGAGCTCGTCGCTCGCCGCCGCCGCCGACTCGGCGCGCGCCGCGATCTGCTGCGTCTCGGACGCCACCTCGCTCACCAGCGACTCCGTCGCCGTCACCTCGTCGATCTGCGTGCGCGCATGACGCACCGTCTCGTCGAGCACCGTGCGGATCGCCTCCACGCGCCCGGCGATCGCCCCGAACACCTGGCGCACCTCCGTGGTGCGCGTCGCCCCCGCCTCGGCCGCCTCGGCCGCGCGCTGCAGCAGCTCGGTCGTGCGATGCGCCGCCTCGGCGCTCCGCGCGGCGAGCTGGCGCACCTCCTCGGCGACGACCGCGAAGCCGCGCCCCGCTTCGCCCGCGCGTGCCGCCTCGATCGCGGCGTTGACCGCGAGCACGTTCGTCTGGAACGCGATCGTGTCGATGTCGGCGATGATCTGCCGCGTCTCGCGGCTCGTCGCGAGCACGTCGCCGATCGCGGTGTCGAGCGCCGACACGGCCCGGTCGCCCGTCACCCCGTCCTCGCTCGCCGACTGCGCCGCGTCGAGTGCACCCGCCGCCTCGCGTGCCGCCGTCCGCGCCAGCGCGCTGATCGCGGCGAGTCGTGTGACCACCGTGTCGAGCGCGTGCGCCTGCGATTCGGTGCCGTCGGAGAGCAGACGCCCGGTGTGCGCGATCTCGCGACTCGCGCCATCCACCGCGACGCTCGCCGCACGCACCTCGCCGAGCGCGGCGGAGAGCTGCTCGATCGCCTCGTTGATGCGGCGCGCCATCTCTCCGAATGCGCCGGGATGACGCACGGCGGCGCGCACGGTCAGGTCGCGCTCGGCGAGGCGCGCCAGCACCGCGCCCATCGCCTCGAGCGGGGTACGCACGACCTCGAGCATGAGGTGCAGCCCTTCGAGCATCCGGCTGAACTCGCCCGGCGTGGCCGCGTGATCGATGCGTTGCAGCAGCTCACCCGTGCGCACCGCGTGCAGCGTCGTGCGCGTGGTACGCACGACCGTGCTCACCTGCATCTGCGCGACGCGCGCGTGCTCCGCGAGCGCCGTCAGCCCGGCGATGATCGCGTCGACGTCGGCGGCGACGTCCGCGAACTCGTCGCGGTCATCCATCGCCACGGGTGCGGTGCCGATCGCGAGCCGCGCCGAGACGTCGCCGACGGCGAGCTTCGCGAGCGCATCGGTGAGCGCGGGCACGTCGTCCCGCGCGAGTGAGCGCAGCGGCGAGACGAGCCGAGCGAGTCGCGCTTCGACATGGCGAGCGACGAGCCAGCCCAGTGCGAGCGTGAGTGCGACGACGAGCGCGGTCACGACGACGAGCACGATGGCCGACGTGCGACGCATCGCGGCGAGCGTCGCGGCCGTATCGGCGGCGGCGTACATGCGCTGCTGCACGACGAGCCCTGTCGCGCCGACGAGGGCGGCGAGCAGGGCGACGGCGGCGAAGGCGAGGACGAGCCGATGTCCGAAACGGAACCGGCCGAGGAGGGAATGCACCGGAGAGGGTCCTGTCGCGCGGGGAGCGATCGGGCCACGACGCGGGGGACACGTCGGCGACGCACCGGCACCCGGACCGTGGAACGGGCCCGCGTGCGCGTCGCACTGGTGATTCTCGGTCGCGCCGACGCCGAGCATGAGCCGCGCGCACACGGCGAGGCGTGCGCGTCGGGATCCGGCGCGGCGGGTCCGGGCGTTCGCCCGCGTCATGGAGACGACGTCACGCCCCACCGTCACCGCACCGCGTCGCCGGGCCTTCCTCACGGCCGAGTGGCGCTGGCTCCTCATGCTCAACTACGAGGTGCCGCCGGCGGTGCTCGCGCCCTACGTCCCGCGCGGCACGGTGCTCGACCTGTTCGAGGGACGCGCGCTGGCGAGCATCGTCGGGTTCCGCTTCCTGCGCACCCGCGTGCTCGGCATCCCGGTGCCGGGCCACGTGGACTTCGACGAGGTGAACCTGCGCTTCTACGTGCGCCACGAGACGCCGGCCGGCGAGGTGCGCCGCGGCGTCGTCTTCGTGCGCGAGCTCGTCCCGCGCGCCGCGATCGCATGGCTCGCCCGCCTCGCCTACAACGAACCGTACGCCGCACTCCCGATGCGCAGCACCGTGCCGCCACGCATGGGCGACGATCCCGGTCGCGCGACCTTCGCGTGGCGCCTCGGCGACCGCTGGATGCACGCCGCCGGCACCGCCGTCGGCACGCCCGTCATCCCGCCACGCGGCTCCGAAGCCGAGTTCATCACGGAGCACTACTGGGGCTACACCCCGCAACGCGACGGCGGCACCGTCGAGTACCAGGTGACACATCCGCAGTGGCGCACGTGGGCGGTGCACGAGCCGCTGCTCGACGCCGACATCGCCGCGCTCTACGGCCCGACTTTCGTCACTCCACTCGCAGCAGCGCCGACGTCCGCGTTCATCGCCGAAGGCTCGACCGTCGCCGTCCACATGCCGCGGCGGCTACGCAGCGAGACAGCGTGAAGCACGCAGGACAGGTAGGGACAACAGCCTGAAGCACGTAGGACACGTAGGGCACGTAGGCGTCCGAGCGAGCGATGCACGTCGGTGCAGTTCCAAAGTACAGAAGAGATTGGAAACAGACGGATGAATGCCCCGCGCGCGGACCCCTACGTGCCCTACGTGTCCTACGTGCTTCAGGCTGTTCTTACGTGTCCTACTCGCTTCAGGCTGTTCGTAAGCGCGCGGAACGCCTCAGGCTATCAGGGATGCGATGAAGATCACCCGCCAGCGACGGCGGAGAGTTCACCGGTGCGGGCGCGGGACTCGACCCAGCGGCCGGCGAGGGTGAGCGCGAAGGTGAGCACGATGAGCAGCACGCTGTACGCGCTGGCGGTGCCGAACGCGAGTTGGCGGAGCTGCTGCAGGACTTCGATCGAGATCGTGCGGTTGGACGGCGTGAAGAGGATCACCGTGGCGACGAATTCGCCGAGTGCGGTGATGGCGGCGAGGAGAGCGCCGGCGGCGAGGCCGGGGCGGGCGGCGGGGAGGACGACACGCCGGAGCAGCTGCCACGTCCCCGCGCCGAGGCCGCGCGCGGCATCCTCGAGCCCCGGTTCCATCTGGCGCAATGAACTCTGCACGGCGCTCGTCACCAGCGGCAGGCCGCGGATGAAGTAGGCGAGCGGGAGGATCCAGAAGGTGCCGACGAGCAGCACCTTGCCGCGCAGCGGCTCGAAGGCATCGAACGTGGACGCGAGCCCGATCGCGATCGCCGTCGGTGGCAACGCCCACGGAAGCACCGCCAGCAGCTCGAGCAGCCGTCGCCCGCGGAAGCGGCGCAGCACGGTGAGCCACGCGATCAGGAAGCAGAGCACGATGTTCGCCGCCGTCGCGATGACGGTCATCAGCACCGTGTTCGTGATCGGCGTCCAGAGCGAGCTGTCGGTGGCGAGCGCGCGGAAGTTGGCGAGCGTGTAGTCGGGCGGCAGCACCTGCACCGTCCATGCGCCGTCGACGGCGAAGGCGGCGAGCAGGATCATCAGGTGCGGCAGCACGAGCACGGTCACCAGCACCGTGCTCGCCACCGCGGCGGCGATGCGCGCGCCGCGCGAGCGGATCGGCACGCGTGCGGGGCGTCCCTTGCTGGTGACCGTGTACCGGCGGCGTCCTTCGAGCCAGCGCAGGAGCAGCAGCCCCGCCACCGCGGCCAGCGCGAGCACCGTCGTCTCGACGAGCGCGACGCCCATCGCGCCGCTCGTCTTGCTGACGACGATCTGCGTGCTCAGCACGCGCAGCCCGCCGCCGAAGACGTACGGCGCGCTGAACGAGCCGAGCGACGACATGAACACGAGCAGCGTCCCGCCCGCGAGCGCCGGTGTGAGGAGCGGCAGCGTGATGCGCACGAAGCGCCGCACCGGGCCGTGCCCCAGGCCGCGCGCCGCTTCGTCGAGCGAGGGGTCGAGCCGTTCGAGCGCCGCGCTCACGAACAGGTAGACGTACACGTACATCGTGTACGCGTGCACGAATACGATCGCCCAGCCGCCCGAGAAGCGCCACGGCGAGTCGGCGAGGCCGAGCGTGCGCTGCACGATGCGCGTCACCACGCCGCTCTCGCCGTAGAGGAAGAGGAAGGCGATCACGCCCACCAGCGGCGGGAGCGCGGCCGGCAGCGTCGCCACCGCCGACAGGATGCGGCGTCCCGGGAAGTCGGCGCGTGCGAGGAGCAGTGCGAGTGGCAGCCCGACCGCCGTCGAGGCGACGACGCTCGCGACGCTGATCCAGAGCGACGTGACCAGCGCTTCGCGATCCGCCGGCGACGCGAGGAAGGTGCGCCAGTGCACGCCGCCCCCTGCGAACGACTCGAGCACCACCGCCGCGTTGGGATACGCGACGAGCCAGACGAGCAGCGCGACGAGCGGGAGCGCGAGGACGAGCGTGCGGCGGTCGGTGGGCATCAGGCGCGGCCCGGATCGGGCCACGGGGCGACTGCGTCGTGCGCGATGTGGCGGCCGATGCGGCGGAAGTCGCGCAGGTTGCGCGTCACGAGCACGATGCCGTGCTCCCGGCACGTCGCGGCGAGGAGCACGTCGTTGGCGAGGGAGCGCGTGGGAACGGTGTCGCGCGGAGCCACGTGCGCGAGCACGGCGCCGCTCTCGATCCACGCCCCGACCGACGGGGCGACGAGCCGGCCGCGCCGCTCGAACGGCCCCACGGCAAAGCGTTCGATCGTGCGACGCTCGGTATCGGTGCGGCACCCGGCAAGCAGCTCCTGCACGACGATGACGGGCTGCACGATGATCGACGTCCACGCCGCGAGGAAGGCGGACAGCGCCTCCATCGCCGCCTCGTCGCGGAGCCCGTCGATCCAGACGTTCGTGTCGAGTGCGTGCCGACGCCGGGGGAGCCCGGCAGTCACTCGCCCTCGGGCGGCGTGATGCGGATGCCCCGTGCCGCTCGCAGTCCGTCGAGCAGCTCTCGCCGGAAGATCACGAGATCGAGCGCCGCCTCGATCGTCTCGGTGGCGGTGGCGAGACCCAAGGCCTTCTGCGCCGCGGCGATCTGCGCCGGAGCAAGGCGGAAGGTACGAGACACCTTGCGCGTGCCAGGCTTTGCGCGTGGCGGCATGGGAGCTCCGTGGAGAAGTGTATGTACGCCGTGCAGTCTACGCCAATACACCGGATCGGTCCAGCCCATCCGGTCCGGCGGTCCGCTGACTGTCAGTCGCCCCCACCAGTGCCACCGGCTCCCTGACCAACCGCACCGTCACCGCCTCGCCCACCCCGCCGTCCCGCACCGGCGTGACGACTTCGAGCGCCACCGTCGTCGACGCCTGCGCGCACTCGACGACGTACGCCGTCGCCGATCCCGCGAAGCGCCGCGACACGATGCGGCCCGGCCATCCGCCCGTCGCGTCGGCTTGGGCGAGCGCGAGCGCCTCGGGACGCAGCACCGCGCGCGCATCGGCGAACAGCGTGTCACCGTGCGCGCGCACCACCGCGCAGTCGCGCGCGACGTCGCCCAGCACGATGCGCGCGTGCGTGCCGCGATCCTCGCACGGCACGAGCGTGCCGCGGCCGATGAAGCGCGCGACCGCCGCGCTCGCGGGACGGTCGTAGAGCGATTCGGGCGGCCCGTGCTGCAGCAGCCGCCCGTGCTCGAGCAGCGCCACGCGATCCGCCACCGCGAACGCGTCCTCCTGGTCGTGCGTCACGAAGAGCGCCGTCACCTGCGCGCGACGCAGCACGTCGCGCAGTTCGGTGCGCATCTCCTCCCGCAGCAGCGGATCGAGGTTGCTGAGCGGTTCGTCGAGCAGCAGCACGCGCGGGCGGATCACGAGCGCACGTGCGAGCGCCACGCGCTGCTGCTCACCGCCCGACAGCGCCTGCACCGGTCGCGCGGCCTTCTCGGCCAGCCCCACCGTGCGCAGCGCCTCGACCGCCGCCGCACGTCGCTCGGCCGTCGCCATGCCGCGTGCCTCGAGGCCGAAGGCGACGTTGTCCTGCACGCTCAGGTGGGGGAAGAGCGCATAGTGCTGGAAGACCATGCCGAAACCGCGCCGCTCGGGTGGCAGCGCGGTGATGTCGCGCCCGTCGAGTCGGATCGCGCCGCCGTCGGGCGTCTCGTAGCCCGCGACCATGCGCAGCGTCGTCGTCTTGCCGCTCCCGCTCGCACCGAGGAGTGCCAGCAGCTCGCCGGCGCGCACGTCGAGCGAGAGCGCATGCACCGCGACCTGCGACGCGAAGCGGCGCGTGACGCCGTCGAGGGCCAGCGTCGCGGGTGTCGTCGTCGGTGGTGCGGTCACGAGCGTCGGCTCGAGAAGCGGATCTCGGCGTCCCACTTGCGCATCCAGCCGTCGAGCGAGTCGGCGAGGATGCGACGGTCCATGGGCATCGGCGTGATGCGCTGCGCCTCGCGGATCCACGTCGGCAGCGAGTCGGCCGGCAGGTCGGTGCGCACCGGAATGCGGTACAGGTCGCGCGCCGCGCCGAGCAGCGCCGGCGGCGACGTGACGTACTCGTAGTAGCGGATCGCGAGCGCGCGTCGCGCACTTCCCTTCACGAGCGCGATCGCATCGACGAGGACCGGCGTGCCGCTCCGCGGCACCTTCCACGCGACGGGAATGCGTGTGCGCTTCTCGAGCGTCGCGATGTCCGGCATGTTGTACACCGTCACCACGCCTTCCTGCCGGCCGAGCTTCATGTAGAGCACCGCGGGATTGAGCGTGTAGTCGCGCGTCTGCGCATCGAGGCGCCGCAGCCACGCGAAGCCCGCGTCGCTGTTCCCCGTCGCGCGCACGCTCCGCATCAGGATCCCGCCGAAGATCGCGCGCATCGTGCCGCTCGGTACCGGATCGCGGATCACGATCCGATCCTTCCACTTGGGGTCGAGCAGCTCGTCCCAATCGCCCGGCGCCTCGTCGGCGCGCACCGCATCGCGGTTGTACGCGATCACTTCGGGCGTGAGATAGGTACCGTACCAGCGGTCCGCGCTGTCACGCGCTTCCGGCGGCACGACGGCGGCCCACGTCGGGCGATACGGTTCGAGCAATCCATCGGCCGCCGCACGATCGAACAGCTCCGCCGGTGCGCCGAACCAGACGTCGGCCTGCGGATTCGCACGCTCCGCGCGCACCCGATCGAGCACCTCCTGCGAGCCGATGTCGAGCCACTGCACGTCCACGCCGGGGTTCGCGGCCTCGAAGCCCTGTTCGTAGCGCTGCAGCAGCTCCTTGCCGTGCGGCGAGTAGACGGTGAGCACGGTGCGCCCGTCGCTCGCGGGACCCTTGGCACCGCCGCACGCGGCGAGACACGCGAGCACGAGCGTGGACCACATCCTCCCGCGCGACGCGCGACGCGTCACGGCACCACGCCCGCGCTGCCCGCCGAGAGCAGGTTCACGAACAGCCGCGCCGCACCGGGCACCGCCGCCGGGAGCTGCCGGAAGAGCGCGAGCGACGTGTACACGTACGTCCCCTTGCCCAGCGGTGCGACGAGCAGCGCATTCGGATTCTGCGGCTCGCCGGGATCGTTCATGCCGAGCAGCGGCTGCAGCGCCGCATCGGCGGTGCGCGGCATGTAGAGCGCGCGCTCCTGCACCCAGTCGCGCCAGTCGTCGGCCGTGATGCGGTTGGGCGACGTGAGCAGCGGCGCATCGGGACGGAGCACCGTCACCGGCGCATCCTCCTCGGTGACGCGATCGGCCGGCCGCGTGAACGTCAGCCCGAACGGGCTCGCGCCGGGGCGCGCGATGTCGGTCTGCTGGTACTGCACGATGAGCGTCCCGCCGCCGCGCACCCAGTCGTGCAGCAGCGCCATGCGGCCGAGCAGCGCGGGCTGCCCCTCGAGCGCCCGCGGTCCGATGACGATCGTGCGCACGCGCTCGAGCGTCGCCGCGTCGAGCGTCGCCGGGTCGATCGGCACGATGCTCACACCGAGCTGCGCGAGCGCGCGCGGCACGTTGTCGGCGAGCCCCGCGATGTAGCCGACCGGTGTCGGCGGCGGCGCCGCACTCGGCACGGCGACGATCGTCTGCACGGCCGGTGCATACAGATGTTGCGGGCGGATGTGCTCGTACGCGATACGCTGGAAGCCTTCACGGAACGTCGCGCCGCCGACCGTCGCCGTGGCGCGCACCTCGTGACGCCCGGCGGGGAACGTACCGCGCACGCGGAACGTCACCGCCTGCGCGACGCCCGGCTGCAGCAGCACGCGCTGCGACGGCGCATCGGCGCGCAATGCGGCCGGGAGCTGCAAGGCGACCGTCGCGGTCTCGGGGCGCTGCGCGAAGCCGGTGACCCGCACCGTCACGTCGCGCACGAGCGGCGCACCGGCGCGTGCGAGCGAGGTCGCGCCACCGTCCACGACCACGCTCGTGCGCGGCACGACGGCCAGCGGTGTCGTCACCTCACCGCGCGTCTCGTCCACGCGCGCGAACAGGATCGGTGCGCGAAGCTGCACCGTGATGCCGTCCACGAGCGCGGGGACGCTCGCCACGGGCCGGTCGGCGCGGACTTCGTCGTCCACGATCGCCGCGGGTGCATTGAACAGATCGCCCGTGCGCCCCCGTGCGAGCCACCACGGCCGTGTGCGCGGGTAGCGTGGCAGCGGCAGCGAGACGCGCAGTTCACCACCGGGCGCGATCGTGTCGGCGGGCATCGGCTGCCCGCTCGGCGTGAAGATCGCCGCACGCGCGGTGCGCGGCCCGCGATTGGTGACGCGGAGCGTGAGCGTCGCGCTGTCGCCCTCGGCGACGAACTCGCGATCCACGGTCGCTTCGAGCACCAGTCCGCTCGCGGCGACCGCGAGCTGGCGCAGCTGCTCGATCACGCGTGCACCGGCGAGCACCGCATCGGCGGTATCGGCGTGCATGGTGATCGGGAGCGGTGCCGTGCCGCGACACAGCTCGCCGATCGGACGCGCGGGTGCACCGAAGCTGCACCACTGCTCGGCGCGCTGCCGGGCGCGGTCGATGAGCGGCAGCGCGGTCCACGGGGCGCGCAGGTCGATCGTGCGACGGAGCGTGTCCACCGTGGCGGCGAGTGCGCGCATGGCGGCGCGATCGGTCGCGCGCGGCGGAATCAGCGCATCGAAGATGTCGGTTTCCTTCGACGCGCCGGTCGCGCCGACACGCGATCCCTCGAGGCGCACGTAGTCCATCACCGTGCCGCGTCGCGGTGCGGTGCCGAAGCCCTGGCTGCGGTGCTGGCTCCGGCTCTCGGCCGCGAGTTCACCGAGGCCGCGGCCGCGCACCGGGTCGTAGCCACCGACGTCCATGCCGAGCGTCGCCGCGGTCGCGTTGAAGCGCGCGGCGCGGTAGAACTTCTGCGGCGACCATGCGGCACCGAAGGTGGCGACCGGGAAGCGTCGCGTGTCGTCGGCGAGCTCGAACACTTCGCGCGCGAGGATGCCGGACACCTGGTGATGCCCGTGTCCGTCGCGCGGCGTCCCGCTGAAGACGGCGATGATGATGTGCGGGCGCATCGCGCGCACGACCCGCATCACGTCGCCGAGGATCGAGTCGCGCGGCCAGTGCTTCAGCGTCTCGTCGACCGACTTGCTGAAGCCGAAGTCGTAGGCGCGCGTGAAGTACTGGCGTGCGCCGTCGACGCGGCGCGCGGCGAGCAGCTCCTCGGTGCGGATCGCACCGAGCGCCTCACCGAGTTCGTTGCCGATCGCGTTCTGTCCGCCGTCGCCGCGCGTGAGCGACAGATACGCCACGTCGGCGTGCCGCCCGCGCGCGAGCCAGGTGAGGAGCTGCGTGTCCTCGTCGTCCGGGTGCGCACCGATCATCAGCACGCGAACGGTCGTCCCGAGCCCGGAGGCGAGTTCGTGGACGGTCACCGCCCCCTGCGCGGCGACCACGGACGGAGCGAGCGCGGCCACCATGATGGCGGCGGCGCGACGGAGGCGATGATGGACGGACATGGCCGTGAATGATGCACCACCCCGCGTCGTTCCGGGGGCGGGTGTTTCGTGACGAATGTCTCGGACCGCGACAGCGGGCAGCACGTAGGACACGTAGGGCACGTAGGTGTTCGCGCCCGTCGCGAGGATCCGGTGCAGTTGCTCCAGCCGTCCTCTCTGGAAACTGCCTCGGATCCTCGCGACCGGCGCGGATGCCTACGTGCCCTACGTGTCCTACGTGCTGCCCGCTTTTCGGACAAGACGGCGGTCAGCGCCCCGCCGTCGCCTTCTCCTTGCGCGGCCTGGGCGTGGCACCACCGGCGGCGGCCGGTGCGACGGCATCGGCGACGATGCGCGCCTGGTCGGCCTTGTGCGCGGCTTCGTAGCCCTCGGCCGGCGACGCGCGTTCGGGGCGGCCGACGTAGCGGAAGGCGCGGTCGCCGACGAGCACGCGCAGGCGCGGCTCGACGAACGTCCACGCCCCCATGTTCTGCGGCTCCTCCTGCGCCCAGACCACCTCGCGCAGGTTCGGGAAGCGGCCGAGCACCGTCTGCAGCTCGGTGTGCGGCCACGGATAGAGCTCCTCGACACGCACCAGCGCGACCGAATCGTCCGCGCGCGCGGCCTTGAGCTCCCAGAACAGCTTCCCCGTGCAGCAGACGACCTTCGTGACGCGATCCGCGCGCTGCTCGGCCTCGCGATCGGCGAGCACCGGGCGGAACTCGCCGTCCGTGAGCTCGCGGATCGTGCTCATCGCCTCGGGGAGCCGGAGCATGCTCTTGGGCTGCATGAGCACCAGCGGACGCCGTTCGCGGCGCAGCGCCTGCCGACGCAGCACGTGGAAGTACTGCGACGGCTGGCTCGGATAGCAGACGCTCATGTTCTGCTCCGCGCACGTCTGCAGGAAGCGCTCGAGGCGCGCCGACGAATGTTCCGGACCCTGCCCCTCGTAACCGTGCGGCAGCAGCAGGACGAGCCCCGTGTCCTGCCCCCACTTCGCGCGATCGCTGAAGAGGAACTGGTCCATGATCGGCGCGGCGACGTTGGCGAAGTCGCCGAACTGCGCCTCCCACAGCACGAGCGTGTCCGGTGCCGCGAGCGAGTAGCCGTACTCGAAGCCCATCACCGCCGTCTCGCTCAACGGGCTGTTGTACAACTCGATCGCGCCGCGCGCGCCCGGCACCTGCCGGAGCGGCACGAACTCGGCACCCGTCTTCATGTCGTGCAGCACCGCCTGCCGATGACTGAACGTGCCGCGCTCGACGTCCTGCCCGGTGATGCGGATGCTCACGCCGTCCTGCAGCAGCGTGCCGAAGGCGAGCGACTCGGCATGGCCCCAGTCGATCCCCTCCGTCAGGCCGCTACGCCGACGCTCGAGCGTCTTCGCGAGTCGCGGGTTGACCGCGAGATCGGCCGGCCAGGCGAGCAGCGCCTCGTTGAGCTGCGTCAGGCGATCCGCCGGGACACGCGTGTCCACCGCGCCCAGGTCGGGACCGTGCGTGTGCGGCTCGTGCTCCGCGTCGTCGGTCGCGGCGTGCACCTCGTCGTAGATCGACTCGAGCCGCTTCGCGAAGTCGGCGTCGATGCGATCCGGCACGTCGGCGGCGATCACGCCCTCGTCCACCAGCCGCTTCGCCCAGACCTGGCGCGGCGTCGGGTGCGCCTTGATCCGCTGGTAGAGCGCGGGCTGCGTGAACATCGGCTCGTCGGTCTCGTTGTGGCCGTGGCGACGGTAGCCGACGAGATCGATCAGGAAGTCCTTGCCGAACTGCGCGCGGTACGCGATCGCGATGCGCACCGCGTGCATGCAGGCCTCGGCGTCGTCGGCGTTGACGTGCACGATCGGCACGTCGAAGCCCTTGGCGAGGTCCGAGGCGTAGTGCGTGCTGCGCGCGTCGGTCGGGTCGGTGGTGAAGCCGACCTGGTTGTTGACGATCACGTGCAGCGTCCCGCCGACGCGATAGCCCGCGAGGCGCGACATGTTGAACGTCTCGGCGACGACTCCTTCGCCGATGAACGCCGCGTCGCCGTGCACCGCGATCGTGAGCACGCGCGACTCGTCACGTTCGCCCGGCCGCCCTTCGAGCCGCTGGCGTGCGCGCGCGACGCCGTTGATCACCGGGTTCACGAACTCGAGGTGACTCGGGTTCGGCACGAGCTGCACGCGCACCTCGGCGTCGCCGACGCGCCGCGTCCCCTCGTGGCCCATGTGGTACTTCACGTCGCCCGTCTCGCTCTCGGGCTGCGCGCCGTGCCGCCCTTCGAACTCCGCGAACAGCGCCGCGTACGGCTTGCCGAGGATGTGGCAGAGCACGTTCAGTCGCCCGCGGTGCGCCATGCCGATGACCACCTCGCGAACGCCGACACCCGCACCCTGCGCGATCGCCTCGTCGAGGATCGGCACCAGGGCGTCCGTCCCCTCGATCGAGAAGCGCTTCTTGCCCTGGTAGGCGCGGCCGAGGAACCGTTCGAGGCCGTCGACCTGCGTGAGCCGTTCGAGCAGCGCGACCTTCTCCGACGCCTCGAGCGGCCGCGTGAGCTGCTCCGCCTTGAACAGCTGGCGGAACCAGTCACGCTCGGCCTCGTCGGGGAGGTGCGTCACCTCGAAGGCGAGGCGCGACGAGTACCGGCGCCGCAGCATCGCGATCACGTCGGCCGCGGTGGCGAAGCGCGCGTCGTTGCGCACCAGCGCCGACGCGGGGAGCCGCGCCAGGTCGGCCTCGGTGATCTTGTGGAACTCCGGCGTCAGCTCGGGGGCGCCCAGCGGGGGCGTGCCGAGCGGATCGATCGCGACGGCGAGATGGCCGAAGGTCCGGATGTTCTGCGCGAGCGACGCCGCGGCGGCGGCGATGCGGAGCAGGTCGGGGTCACCGGCGTCGGTGCCGGTGGCGGGAGCGGAGCCGCCGCCGTAGGCGGCCGCGAGGCGGAAGAACTGGCGCCACGACTCGTCCACCGCGGACGGATCGCGTCGCCACGCCTCGTACTGCTCCGCCACGTACCCGTCGTTGAAGACGCTGGTCGTGATGGGGGTGTCGGGCATGCCGGCAATCTATCGGAACGATGGTTGCGCGGCGCGGCCGGTCGGCGCGGGACGGGGCGCGCACGCGTGTGCCGGCCGACGATCGGGGCGGTCACGCCGTCGTCGATGGCGAACGCGCGCCGAGCCCGTTCCGCTCGAACCGTGCGGTCCGATCCGGCGTTCGTCGCCGCAGTCGCCGTCCACGGTCGCGGACGTGCGCGCCACCCCGTTCTCGCCCGCATGCCCCGATCGTCACGCTCCGAACCGACCGAGGACCGCAGCCCGAAGATCTGCGCGCGGTGCGGCCGCCCGTTCGAGTGGCGACGCAAGTGGGCTCGCGACTGGCCGCAGGTCCGCTACTGCAGCGACAAGTGCCGCATGGGCCGCGGCGCGCCGACCGACGGCGGCTAGCGCGACACCGCCGAGGGTCGATCACGCGGCGCGCGCGACGGCGCTCGACTCCCCGGCTCGAGCCCCGCCAGCAGGATCCGGATCCCGCCCGCGCGCGTGCGCAGGATCGGCGTCACGTCCACGTCCAGCGCGCGCAGGTGCGTCGCCTCCGCGAGCAGGATCGCGACGCGCCAGTCGCGGAAGGCACCGGTGGCGTGTGTGCCGATCGTGCGGAAGAGCCCATCGAGCGTCACACCTGCGGCGACGCGCACGCCCCACGGTGCGTTGCTCACCCAGAGCCCGGACGCGGCCGGCGGCACGAGATCGCGCAGCTCCCCCTGCTCGATGGTCAGCACGCCGTCCACGCCCGCGCGTTCGGCGTTCTCGCGCGTCATGCGCACCGCACCGGGATCGCGATCGCGTGCGACGATCGGCACGTCGAGCGAGGTGCGGCCGTCGGCGTCGGTGTCGCGGATCGTGCGCGAGAGGAGCGCCGCGGGCGCGTCGCGCCACCGTTCCCACGCGAAGCGACGCCAGCGCCCCGGCGCGCGGCCGAGCGCCGCGAGTGCGGCCTCGATCGCCAGCGTCCCCGAGCCGCAGAGCGGATCGACGAACGGCACCGGCGCAGCGGGCTCCCAGCCCGCGCCCATGAGGCAGGCGACGGCGAGCGTCTCGCGCATCGGCGCCCGCGCGAGCGCGGTGCGCCAGCCGCGCTTGTGCAGGGGCACACCGCTCGCATCCACGCTGATCGTCACCACGTCGTGCGCGACGCGCACCACGAACGGCTGCACGTCGGCGGCGAGCGCCGCGTCGTCGCGTGCACCGTCGTCGCCGTCGTTGTCGTCATCGTCGTCCGCCGGCGCCCCCGCGAGCGGCACGCGCACGCCGAGCACGTACGCGATCGCATCGTGCACCCGCTGCGCGACGGCATCGCTGTGATAGAGGCGACTCTTGCGACAGGTGACGCGCAACGCGACCGGCTGCCCCGGCGCGACGTACGCGCCCCAGTCGATCCGGCGCCCTTCGCGCTCGAGCGTGCGGAAGTCCGTCGCCCGGAACGACGCCACCCGAATCAGCACCCGCGTCGCCGTCCGCAGCCACAAGTTCGCCGTCGCGAGCGCGCGCCAGTCCGCACGGAACGCGACCCCCTCCGCCGTCGGCGCCTCGTGCGCGATCCCCAACGCGTCCAACTCCGCCGCCACCAGCGGCGCGATCCCCGGCGCCGCGACGGCGAACGCGTGCATCGTTCCGTGCCTCATCCCGGCGAACCTACTCACGGACTTCCTGTTTCGCGTGCGACAGCGTGAAGCACGTAGGACACGTAGGGCACGTAGGCGATCGCGCGATCCGCCCACTTCGGTGGAACCGATGGAATCGCAGGGGGCGCAGGGGGCGCGGGGACCAGAGGCCAAGTAACGAGGCGCAAGGCCGACGAACGCCAGAAAACGAAGAGCCTTCTGCTTTTCCGCTGTTTCCCTGCGCCCCCCCGCGATTCACCTGTTCGAGGAGTCCGCACGAATCCCTACGTGTCCTACGTGACCTACGTGCTTCCCGCTCTCCTCGCGACAAGCGCTCGCACGCGCGGCACGCGGAGGAGGAGCAGCACCGCGAAGAGGACGAAGTAGACGACCGGCCAGAAGGTGTCCTTCTTCACCGCCCACAGGTAATGCGTCGTGCCGGCGATCGCGACGAGGTAGGTGAGCTGGTGGAGCCGCTTCCAGCGGACGCCGCCGAGTCGGCGGGCGACGGCCTTGGGGGACGTGAGCGCGAGGGGGAGCATGAGCGCCCACGCGAGCATGCCGACGGTGATGTAGGGGCGCTTGACGATCGACGCCCACAGCTCGCCCGTCTGCAGTTCGAGATCGACCACCGCGTACACGAGCAGATGCAGCGTCGCGTACACGAACGTCGCGTTGCCGAGGAGCTTGCGGTACGGCTGCAGCCAGCTCCAGCCGAGCAGTGCGCGGAGCGGCGTGATGGCGAGCGTCGCGGCGAGGAAGCGCATCGTGAACTCGCCGGTCTCGTGCTCGAGGATCTTGACCACGTCGCCGAGGAGCTGCCCGGTGACCGCCTCGTACGCGAGCCAGAGCGCGGGAAGCGCGGTGGCGACGAGCACGAGCGGGTACGCACGCTTCGCCAGCCGCGCCGCCGTGCTGCGCTCGCGCGGTGCACGCGGTGGCGTCACGCGCGCGGTCGCACGCTCGGCGCTGTCGCCGTCGAGGGCGAGGCGCTCTGGAGGGGCCGTCATGAAAGATCGTCGCGGATGGACGCGACGCGCTGCGTCAGTAGTTGCGGCGCAGGTCGAGCCCCGCGTACAGCGACGCCACCTGATCGGCGTAGCCGTTGAACATCAGCGTGTCCTGCCGGAAGAACTTCCCCAGCGGCCGCTCCTTCGCCTGGCTCCACCGCGGATGATCGACCGTCGGGTTGACGTTCGCGTAGAAGCCGTACTCCTGCGGCGCGGAACGCGTCCACGTGCTGACCGGCTGCCGGTCGGTGAACGACATGCGCACGATCGACTTGATGTTCTTGAAGCCGTACTTCCACGGCACGACGAGCCGCAACGGCGCGCCGTTCTGGTTCGGCAGCGCCTTGCCGTAGATGCCGGTGGCGAGGAGCGTCAGCGGATGCATCGCCTCGTCCATGCGGAGCCCCTCGAAGTACGGCCACTCGATCACCGCGCGCTGCTGGCCCGGCATCCGGCTCGGGTCGTAGAGCGTGGTGAAGGTCACGTACTTCGCACCCGGCAGCGGGTCGGCACGGCGGATCACGTCGGCCAGCGGGATCCCGCGCCACGGTACCACCGCGCTCCACGCCTCCACGCACCGGAAGCGATAGACGCGATCCTCGACCCGGCTCGGCTTGAGGAAGTCCTCGAGCTGCAACTTGCCCGGCTTGCGGCACATCCCGTCCACCGTGACGGTCCACGGCAGCGGCTTGAACGCTTTCGCGTTCGCCTTCGGGTCCTCCTTGTCGGTGCCGAACTCGTAGAAGTTGTTGTAGCTCGTGAAGAGCTCCTCGGGCGTCGGCTCGAGCTTGTCGCCCTGCGCGCGCGCCTCGCGTGGCGCGCCGGCGAGCCCGCCGACCGCCGTCCCCGCGAGCGCCACCGCGCCGATCGACGCCGCCGCGCCGAGGAAGGTGCGACGGTCGAGATAGACCGCTTCGGGGGTGATCTCGGACGACGCGGGGTCGGTCGGATTCGGGCGACGGATCAGCATGGCGCGGGTCGGGTGAAGGCTCCGGAAAGGATAGCCGGCGGTGGCGCGAAGGTTCCCGGCGTACACACGCCGCGACGGTGCACCGGACATACGCACGGACGGCCTCGACCGGATGCCGGCTGCCGCCCGACGCCGCTATCCTCCGCCCCGTCCCGACCCCGTTCCGTCCGTCATGCCCCCTCTCGAGTCGTTCCTCCTCGGCATCCCGCTCCGCGAGTGGCTCATCGCCTTCGGCGCGGCGACGCTCGTCGTGCTCGCGCTCTGGCGCCTGCGCGACTGGCTCGCGCGCCGCCTCGCCAACGCGACCGCCACCGCCCGCTGGTCCGACGATCTCGGCGCGCTCCTCGTGCGCCGGACGTCGCGCCTCTCGCTCATCGCCGTCGGCGCGATCGTCGTCGCGTGGCGCCTGGGCGACGGTCGCACGCTGCCGATGCCGCTCAAGGCCGCCGAAGCGCTGATCTGGTGCTGGCAGCTGCTGCGGTGGGGGCTCGCCGCGATCGACTTCTGGCTCGAGCGCCTCGCGCTCTCGCGCGGTCAGGATCGCGCCGCGTTCGGGATCGTCTCGATGACGCTGCGCGCGATCTTCTTCGCGCTGGTCGCGCTGCTCCTGCTCGACAACCTCGGCGTCAACGTCACCGCGCTGGTGACGGGGCTCGGCATCACCGGCATCGCCGTCGCGCTGGCGGTGCAGAACGTCCTCGGCGACTTCCTCGCCGCGCTCGCGATCGCGCTCGACAAGCCGTTCGACGTCGGCGACGACGTGACGTTCGGCGACTTCCGCGGGCGCGTCGAGCGGCTCGGGCTCAAGACGACGCGCTTCCGTGCGCCGTCGGGCGAGGAAGTGTCGTTCGCGAACGCCGAACTGCTCAAGCAGCGGATCCACAACCATTCGCGCACGCACGCGGCCTCCTGAGTTTCGGGGGCATCGTGAACGGCATGAACGCAGGGGGCGCAGAGCGGGACTTCGGGGGCGCAGAGTGGCGTCTGGGGAAGGTCCGTGTTCCTCGAACATCTTGAACTGCCTCGACACGGAGACACGGAGAACTGCCGGAGAACGGAGGGCGCGTGGCTCGGGCGTTCGTGCCACACGAGGTGTGGTTCTTTGGATGGGTCCCGATCGCATGGAAGCCCCTCGCGAGCGGGGCCCATCCAGGAAAGAATCGTCGCGTCTCGCCGACGCCCGCAGGACGCACCCTCCGTTCTCCGGCAGTTCTCCGTGTCTTCTATGAGAAAGGACAAGGAGTCAAGGCCACCGT
>ERZ1066136.612-NODE-612-length-24429-cov-16.111964_pt1 | contig 24429 bp, 14 predicted proteins | sample MGYA00382783_ERZ1066136 | MGnify/ENA primary metagenome ERZ1066136 (study PRJEB33369, sample SAMEA5778366) | biofilm metagenome | biome: Industrial cooling water; feature: Water cooling tower basin; material: Biofilm | place: United Arab Emirates | collected... | reverse complement strand
CCCCCGGCGCGCTCGCAGCGCCGGCCTGCGGCGCGCCGGCGCCCCGCGGTTCGGGGCCGGGCGGTGACTGCGGCGGCCGGTTCGCAGGCCCCGGCAGCTGCCCATAAAGGGCCAGGGTCCAGGCCGCGAGCAGCGGCAGCGGCGGGAGCGAGGCGGCCGGTCGGATGGTCACGGACCCCGATCCTATCCGCATGCGGTGGGCTGTCGCCGCCGTAGGCTGCCGCGCCTGCGCGCCCGCGCAGCCCGAAAACCTGGCGCCGCCCGGCGCCCGCGACCCGCCTGCGCTTCGACCCGTGACCGACCGACTCGACCGGATCCTGGCCCGCTTGGAGCGTCTGATCGACTGGGAGCGCCGCGACCGCTCGGCGGGCATGCGCGTCGACCGCGGGCCGATGCTGGCCCTGATGGCGGCCCTGGGCGAGCCGCAGCGCGCCCTGACGACCGTGCACGTCACCGGCAGCAAGGGCAAGGGCTCGGTCGCGGCGCTGGTCGAGCAGGGGGCTTTGGCGGCGGGGCTCAGCGCCGGCCTGTACACGTCGCCCCACGTCGAGACGATCGAGGAACGCCTGCGCCTGCGGGGCGTGCCGGTCGAGCGCGACAGGCTGGCGGCCGCCCTCGAACGCGCCCACGCCGCCCGGGCCGCGAGCCTCGATCCGCGCGCCGAGCGGGCCTCCTGGTTCGATGTGTTGACCGCCGCGGCCTTCTTGGCCCTGCGCGATGCCCACGTGGATCTGGCCGCGATCGAGGTCGGCCTGGGCGGACGTCTCGACTCGACCAACGTGCTGCGCCCGGGGGTGTGCGTGATCACCACGATCGAGCTCGAGCACACGGCGGTGCTCGGCCCCACCCGCGAGCGCATCGCCGCCGAGAAGGCCGGCATCCTGTGGCCCGGCTGCGAGCTGATCTGCGGCCTCGACCCGCACGATCCGGCGGGGGCCGTGATCGCGGCCCGGGCGCGGTCCCTGGGGGTGCCCGCCCGGCACCTGCCGCCCGAGCCCGGCGAGCCCCTGCTGCACCAAAACCGCCGCCTGGCCGGCGCCGCCCTGGAAGCCCTGGGCCGGCGCGGGCGCGGCGACGCCCGCGGTGCGCCCCTGAGCGCTGCCTGGGTCGAGGGCGCCTTCCCCAACCTGCCGGGGCGCCTGGAACGTTTTTCCGTGGGCGGCTTGCCGGTGGTGCTGGACGGCGCCCACACCCCCGGTTCCCTGGCCGCGGTGCTGGCCGAGCTGGGGCGCGATCCGGGCCTGCCCGGGCGGCCCTGCGTGGTTTTCGGGGCCGGGCGGGACAAAGACCACCGGGCGCTCTTCAGCCTGCTGCGGGGCACCGCCGAAAGGGTCTTTTGTTCATCCGTGGGGCAGGGCCTGGCCTCCCCCTCGACCGAGCTGGCCTCAAAGGCGGCGGAGGTCGGCCTGGACACGGAAACCGTGTCCGACCCCCGGGTGGCGATCCAACGGGCGCTCGCCGCGGCCTCCGGCCGCTGGGTGCTCGTCACCGGCTCTCTGCACCTGGTCGGCGCCGTGCGCCGCCACCTCCGCACCCTCGATCCCTAGGCGGTCGCACCCCTTCCCGGGGCCGCTCCCGCCGCCCCTGGCCATGCTGACGATCGTCTCCGATCTGATCCTCACGGACAGCTTCCTCATCAAGGGCCAGATCGAGAACAAGTACGCCCGCTTGAGCCAGATGCTGGACGAGTACCGGCGCTACTTCATCAAGATGCGCGACGCCACGCTGATCGACCTGAACAGCCGCGACCGCATCCAGACGCCGCTGGTGCACATCAACCTGGACGAGATCCTGGTGGCCCACGAGTTCCTGGACTCGACCACCGACCCGACCATCGCCCGGCTGGCCAATGAGCAGCCGCACCGCCTGAACCGCGTGCGCGTGTTCTACACCGGCAACCTCAACGTCGAGGTGGCCGGCAACGTGCGCCCGGGGTCCTACGAGATCGACGACCAGGCCACCAAGCGCTTCTTCGTGATGACCAACCCCGAGGTGCGCGGCATGAACCTCAACGGCGACCGCGATCTCGAGAGCCTGGGCAAGCTCGACTGGGTGATCCTGAACAAGCGCCGGCTCAGCTACATCTACGACTTCTCGAGCTGAGCGAAGGGCGCGCCGGACGGGCGCGGGCCGGGCACACCCTGCGCGCGGCTCTCTGAGGCTGCGAAAAAGAATCGGCGCCCAGCGCCGACCCCAGCCTGTGTGGCCGGCGGATGCCGGCCCAAAGGCATCTGGCGGGTTGGTATGGAGGCTCGGGCACAGCCCGAGCCGATTTTTTTGTTTCCAACCTGTCAGCGCGGCTCCGGCGTCCGCCCGGAGGCCAGGGTTTCCGCATAAAAGCGCGCCAGGGCATCGGCCAGTTCCGCCAGGCAACTGCGCTTCACGTACATCATGTGGCCCGCCGCGTAGAGGCTGTGGCTGATGTTGCCGGCCAGCTCGGGCGGCAGGTTCAGGTGGTCGAAGGTGTATTCGGTGGCGAAGTAGGGGGTGGCCAGATCGTGCAGGCCGCTGGCTACGTGGACCTTGAGCGTGCGATTCCTCGACATGGCTGCGCGCAGGGACTCGGCGGCGTTCAGGTACACGTTCTGGCTGCCGCGGTAGCTCCAGGGCTGCACCCGTGAGGTCAGGATCTCGTAGGGCAGGTCGCTCTGATAGCCCAGCTCGCGGCGCACGTAGTCGTTCATGGCCATCGCGTAGGGGCCGTAGATCGCCGCGTAGGAGGGGTCGTACTCGTAGTTTTCGCCGGCGCTGTCGCGGTCGCTGCCCAGGTAGCGCCCATCGAGCCTGCCGATGGTCAGCCCCTCCGCGCGGCGCAGCTCCTTGACGAAGCGCTGGATCTGGATGCGCAGGCCGGTGGAGAGCACGTACTCGTCCGAGAGCCCGGTGTAGCGCGCCAGCTTGCTGGCCAGGGCCGCGCGCTGTTCCGGCGGCAGCTTGGCGCCGCGCATCAGCGCCAGGCTGTACTCGCCGCGCGCGAACTCCTCGACCTCGCGCAGGGTCGCGTCCAGGTCGGCGGAGAGCTCCGCATCCAAGCGCCCGTGGAAGGCCGCCAGGGCGGTGTAGGTGGGCAGGAACAGGGCGTAGGGCAGGTCGTTGCCGGTGTCGAAGCGCGCGGTCTGGAAGTTCAGAATCGAGGAGACCAGCACCAGGCCGCTCGGATAGATGCCGTAGCGCTCCTGCAGGTGGTGGCACAGCAGGGCGGCGCGGGTGGTTCCGTAGCTCTCGCCGGCCAGGAACAGCGGCGAACTCCAGCGCTCCTGGCGCGTCAGGAACAGGCGCACGAACTGGCCGACCGCGTTGACGTCCTCTTCGACGCCGTGGAACTCGCTCGCATCCACGCCCTCCTCGGCGCGCGAGAAGCCGGTCGTGACCGGATCGACGAAGACCACGTCGCTGTGGGCCAGCAGCGTGTGCGCGTTGGGAACCAGTCGGTAGGGGCGGGCGAGATCGAAGCCTTCCGCCCCCAGGTCGACCCGCCGCGGGCCGAAGATGCCGAGGTGCAACCAGACCGACGATGAACCCGGGCCGCCGTTGAAGCTGACCGTCAGGGGCCGCTCCGGCCCGCCGCCCTTCAGGCGGTAATACACGAAAAAGACCCGCGCCCGCGGCTTGCCCTGCTCGGTCGCGAGCGGCAGGGTGCCGGTCAAGGTCTGGTACTCGAGCACGCCGGTGGGCGTTTCGACCTGCCCGCTGCGCTCGACCGGCGCGTGCTCGTCGGCGCGCTCGTCGGCGCCCGGGTCCTGGGCGGCGGCCGGCGCGGCGCTCGCCGCCGCGGCCGCCTGGAAGGGGCCGGGGGCCGCTGCCGCCGGCGGGGCGAGCAGGACCGGGCTCAGGAGCAGGGTGCAGGGCAGCGCCAGGGCGCGGAACAGGCGGATCGGCATGGGGCGGGTCGGGGTCCGGGATCGGCGAGAGGCTAAACCGCGGTCGACCGCGGGCCAGCGCTTTGTATGGCTTGTGTAAGCGCGGCTCCCGCGGCGCTCCGGCCTGTGCGCCCCGGGAGCGCGGAAATCCAGGCCTGCTTGGGATTTGCGGCGCGTTGCAGCGCCGCGCCGGGCCCGGTGTTCCCGGGCCCCGGGGGCGGCGGGGTTTCCAAACGCGAACGCCCGCGGCTAACTGAAGGGCGCTCCCCCTATCGCTGGCCCCGATGCTTGCATGTTTGGCCGAGTCCCGCGCTCTCCCGTCGCCCACCCGTCCCGCTCCGGCCGCGCCCCGTCCGCCCTCGCCTGGCTGCTGCTGATCCCCCTGGCCCTGGCCCTGGGCTGGCTGCTGTTCGTGACCGAACGCCAGCGCCCGGATCCCCCGGCGGGCGCCCCGAGCGCAGCTCCGCCGGCCCCCGCGACCGAGGCGGGCGCACGCGCCGCCGCGGGCAGCGAACCGGTGCCCCCCGGGCCCCAGGTCGATCCCGCCAAGGGCGAAGCGGAGGCTGTCGCCCAGGCGCTCCCCGAGCAACTCGATCAGCGCCGCTCCGCCGCGCCCGCCCTGCCTCCGGCCGGACAGCTGCGTTTGCGCTCCGGCGCCGGCGCGCCGATCGAAGGCGCGCTGCTCAGCTGGTCGACCCTGCAGTTCACCGATCTGCCGCGCGCCTGGACCGAGGCAGCCCTGCTGGCGCAGTTCGGCGCGGCCGAACGCGACTCGGGACCTCCCAGGAACCTGCACCTCGACCGCAGCGATGCGGATGGCCTGGCCCCGGACCGCACCGGGGAGGCCGAGCTGGGGCTGCTTTGGATCACCCACACGGACCACCTGCCGCGGGTCAGGATGCGGCCCTCGGAAGGCGAGGAGGGGCGGGACGCCTGGGCCGGCGCGGACCTGAGCTTGGAGCCGGGGCGCGGCGGCCTGGCCCGCGTGCGTCTGCCCGTCGGCGCCGACCCGGCCGGCTACACGCTGGTGCAGCTGGCCCTGCCGCTGCCCGCCAAAGGCTCCCTGAACGACCCCTATCGCACCGCGCGCCATGCGCTGGTGCGCCGGCATCGGATCGAAGCGGACGGGTCCTGCCGCCTGCACGCCTTCGGCGGTCCGCAGCTGGTCGCGCTGTTGGAAGGGGAGCGGCGCGCGGCCGTCTGCGCGCTCGAGGGCGACGGCGACATCGAGCTGGCGCCGGCGGAGCCCGTGCGCCTCGATGTGCGGCTCGCGGCGGAGCCGGGCAGCCTGCCGAGCGAACTCTCCGTGCGCCTCTTCGCGGCCGCTCCTCAGGGCCCCTGGCTGCCGCTCGAGGGCATGTCCCTCGACGCCGAGGGGCGGGCGCGCGCCGAACGCGTCTGGCCCGCGGGCGCCACGCGCCTGCGCGCCGAGCTGCAGGCCGAAATGCTGTTCGCACCGGCGCTCGAGCTGGCCGTGTCCGGGCCCGGGGCGGCCCTGGAGCTGGCTTTCGAGGCCCGCGCGGCGATCGCCCAGTACGTCAAGGCGATCGTGCGCGAAGGCGGCGAGGAGCGTGCCCTGCCCGGCGTCCAGGTGACCTGGTCGCGGGTCGAGCCACCCGAGGTTTTGTTCAGCGCTCCCACCCTCGACAACGGCCAGGTGCGCATCGAGCACCTGCCGCTCGGCGAGCCTCTGCGGCTCGAACTCGTCGCAACGGGCTTCTCGCGGGTCACCTATCCGCCGCAGACCCTCAAGCCGGATCTGCACGACATCCAGCGCACGGTTACCCTGACCCCCGCTGGCCGCCTGCGCGTGCGCGCCACGCGCGAGGGCCAGCCCGTGCCGATCGCGCGCTACGCGGTCTGGCTGCGGCAGGCGCCGCGGGCGCCGCTGCGCTTCGAGGCCGCGCCGGACGCCGACGGCTGGAGCCTGATCGACGGTGTGCCCCAGGGGGAGGGCCGCATCGTAGCCATGGAGGGCGACACCACCGTCAGCCTGCCGGCGGGTTACCAGCTCGATGGGGAGGGCGGTCCGCTCGAGGTCGAGGTGCCCCTCCCGGAAGCCCTGAGCGCCCGCGGGGTGGTCATCTCGGCCCTGACCGGCGAGCCGCTCGCCGGGGTCGAGGTGGTCAAGCTGCAGGCGGAGACCAGCTCGGACCAGGCCGCCGAGGTCGACCGGCCGGTGCGCACCGACGCCGAAGGGCGTTTCGAACTCCGGCCCACCTTCGGCAAGACCGCCACGGCGCGCTTCACGGCGCCCGGGCTGCAGACGATCCAGTGGACCGCCTACCTCGACCCGCGCGGTTTCCATGATTTCGGCGAGGTTTACCTGCGCGAGGTGCGCCGCGCCGAGGTGCGCCTGGTCGGAGCCGAGAGCGGCGCCTACACCGATCACCGCCTGGGTTTGGCGCGGCCCGAGCAGGGCAACTCCCACTGGACTTACTTCTCTGCGGAGGGCCTGGCCAGCGTGCCCCTGCGCCAGTCCGCGGCCGAGTTCCTTTTGGTTGCGCCCGACGGTTCCTGGGACTACGGGGTTGCCACCGCGCGGGGCGGCGATCAGCGGGTCGAGCTCGAGGAGCGGCCCGGGGAGCCGCTGACGGTCGAATTCGTGGATGCATCCGGCCAGCCTGTGGAGGCCAGCGGGGTGCTCGGCACCGGCTTCTTCATCGACGGCTACACCTGGATGCGGTCCCTGACCGTCTCCGCGCCCCAGGCCGAGATCCAGTTCCGCCAGCCCCCTCGGGGCACCCAGTTTTTGCTCGAATTGGTCGACGGCCCCCTGACCGGCAGCGTGCTGGTGCGCTCCGCCGAGGGCGCCCAGCGCGTGCGCATGGTCCTGGCCGACGACCCGCCGCGGCTGCGGCTCCTGGACGCCGAGCGCCAGGCGGTGTCCGGGGTGGCGGTGTTGGTCTATCCCCTGGGCCCTGACGGGAATCCGGTTTCGCTGCTGAACCTGCTCAGCGACGAAGAAGGTTACGTTCCGATCGGGCTGGCCCTGGATGTACCCGTGGTGGTGCAGGTCAACGGCCGCGACAGCTCGCTCCAGACCTACCCCGTGATCGGACCGCGCCAGCCAGGGCAGGTGATCGAGCTCGAGTTCAGGCCCGAGCATAGCCTGTTCATCCGCCTGCTCGACGGCGACACCCCGATCGGGGGCGCCCAGTGCGAACTCTATGCGCCCCCGACGCGCTGGTGCCATACGGTCGGCTTTTCGCAGGCGAGCCGCCAGCTCGAGATCCACAACCTCGGCGGCGGCTCCTACCGCTTCGAGGCCAGCGCCCCGGGCCGCTTTCCCGTGCGGCGCGAGCTGGAGCTGCCCGTCGGGCCGCTCGACCTGCAGCTGCGCCGCGTGGCCGACCTCGAGCTGCGACTGGTCAACGCGGACGGCAGCCCCCTGGCGGGCCAGCGCCCCCGGCTCAGCTCCACGGAAGGCCTGGGCGACCTGGACGCTTGGATCCAAGCCGGCTTGCTGCCCGATCCCGGCCAAAGCGACGCTCTAGGTCGCCTCGAACTGCGCGGCCTGCCCCACGGCCGCTACCGCGCCGAGCTCTCGATCGCCGGTCGCAGCGGCCTGCTCGATCTGACCCTGGCCCCCGGCCCGGCCCAGTCCCTGGTCTTCGTGCTGCCCGACTGAGGACGGCCCAGCGGAGCGCGGCCCGGGAAAACCGGCGCCGCGCTCGGCGCTGGACCCTGGGGGGCGGGCCGGGGCCGCAGCCTCAATCCCCGGTGCTTTCGCCGATCGTCTCCACGTCCTCGGGCGGGGCTTCGATCTCGTCCAGCAGCTCGACGTAGGACAGGTAGCGCGAGGGCGAGAGCTGGCCCGCCTCGACGGCGTCGGCCAGGGCGCAACCCGGCTCGTGGTCGTGCAGGCAACCCTGGAAGCGGCAGCGGCCGGTGAAGGCGGCGAATTCCTTGTAGTGGAAGCGCAGGTCCGGCTTGGCCAGGCCATAGGGTCGGAAGACGCGGATGCCGGGCGTGTCGATCACGACCGTGTCCGCGTCGATGCGTACGGCGCGGCTGAAGGTGGTGGTGTGCTTGCCCGCCGCCCAATAGCTGCTGATCTTGCCGACCTTGAGATCCAGCCCGAACAGACCGTTCAGGAGCGTGGACTTGCCCACGCCCGAGGCTCCATAGAACACCGTGGTGCGGCCTTGCATGCGCGCGCGCAGGGCCTCGAGCCCCAGGCCGGCCTTGGCCGAGGTCTCGAGGACCGGATAGCCGGCGCGCTCGTAGGTGCCGCGGATTTCGGCCAATTCTTCGGGGTCGGCCAGGTCGACCTTGTTGAGCACCAGGGTCGTCGGCAGCTCGCACAGCGAGCAGGCGGCCAGGATCCGGTCGGTGCGGTTGCTGGAAAAGCCCGGCGTCTTGAACGAGTTGATCACGAAGACCTCGTCCACGTTGGCGAACAGGACCTGCTCGCGCGGGTCGTGGCTGGAGGCGACCTTGCTGAGCTGGTTCCTGCGCGGCAGCACGCGCTCGACCGCCGGGGGCTGCCCGGTGGCCTCGACCACCACCCGGTCCCCGACCGCCAGCGGATTCTTGACCGGCCCGAGCTCCTCGAACAGCCGGCCGCGGGGCACGGCCTGGATCACGCGCCGCGGTCCGTCCTCGGACGCATCCAGCTCGACGTGCACCACCTTGGCATCGGCCTGCACCACCAGGCCCTCGCGCAGCGTGGGGCTCATCGGCGCGGCGCGGGCCAGGTCGTGTGCAAACAGGTCATGTCGCCATCCTAAGCCAAGCGGCTGCCCGCCCGCGCCGCGGAACCGAGATCGGGACGGTGTGCGCGCGCCGCCCGGTCCCGATCCGGAGCCGAGATCAGAGCAGTTCGAAGCTCACGAACCAGGGCGGAGCCAGCTGCAGGTTCTGGCCGTCGAACTCGATCGACTGGTAGGCCAGCATCCGTCCCTGCAGGTTGGGGTTGCCGGGCACGAAGGCCAGATCGCTGCCCTGGCCGTCCACGTTGAGCCACACCGGCGGGTGGTGGACCACCAGGCTCGTGTCCAGCAGAAAGGGCCCGAAGATGCCGGGCAGGTCGATCGCCGGCGCGGTTTCCAGCACCAGCCACCAAAACTGCACCGCGCCCGGGTCGCCCTCCAGGAACACCGGTGAGCTCTGTCCCAGGGGGCCGATCGGGGTCGGGATCCACATCGAAGGAAGGCGGTCCGGACGCGGGTCGTACAGCGCTCCCGGTTCGATCCACAGGGGCTGCGCGGCGCTGCCCGAGGGCCCCGCGCCCGGGATGAAGACCACATCCGCGCCGTGGACCAGCGCGCTGTCCGCCGAGAGCGCCGCCCCCGGCGCCGCCAGGACCGCGCCTCCCGGTCCGCTGGCAGCGGCATTTCCACCGCGCATCTGGTTCGATTTGCCCCCGTAGAGCACGGCGCGGCTGCCCTCCAGGACCAAGGCCGGTCCCCCGGCCAGGCTCCGAGAGCTGCCCTGGGCGCTGCCGCCGGCCGTGTTGCACAGGGCCAGGTGCAGCTCGCTGTTTTCGAGCCGGATGCCCGCGGCGCCGGGCTTGTCGCCCGTCAGGTCGAGGCACAGGTCCGAGGCCTCGAGCCGCCCGTCGCTGAACCACACCCGACTGCCCTGGGCCAACAGTCCCGCCAGGGGCGCGTCGTGGGCGTCGCTGCCGCCGAGCCCCGCCTCGGTGTAGACGCGCACCGCGCTGAACTGGGCCTGAGCGCAGTCCTGGATCCACAGGTAGGCGCCGCCGGCCGGGTGCGCGTCGTGTTCGAGCCGCGCGATCTTGAGATCGACCGCTTCGAGCCGCCCCGCGAGGCCGTGAACCCACAGGAAGGCCTGCGGCGCCGCGTCCACTCCCGGTTCGAGCCCCAGCTCGAAGCCCCCCAGGCGCACCCGGCCGCCGCTGCCGGCCCCGGCGACCTCGAGCGGGACCACCCCGGCCGGCGCGAGCAGCCGGGTGCTGCCCGAGCCCGCGCCGGTCAGCTGCAGCGGCTTGTCGATGCGCGCCGGGCCGTAGCTGCCGGGCAGCAGCAGCACCCGGTCCCCGGGCTGGGCCGCGTCGATGGCGGCCTGCACCGAGCTGTAGGGCTGCCCGCTGCCGGGGGGGCCGACCCACAGGTCGCCCGCCGAGGCCGCGGCCAGGGGGTGGGCCAGCCACAGCAGGGGGAGGATCGAGCGCGGAGCGGGCATGGCGGGGTAGGAGGGGGCGGGCGGCGAGACATCCGCGAGCCTAGGGCTGCGGCCGGGCTCCGCAAGGTGCTTCGCCCCGGGCCCCGCGCCTGGAACAATCCGCACGGCCCGCGCCCGGGCCCCCGTTGCCCCATGACCGAAGACCCGATCCTGCGCTCGAGCCAAAATCCGACCCTCAAGCGCGTGCGCGGCGTGCGCGACGGGCTCGAGCCCCAGGTGATGCTGCTCGAGGGCGAGCGGCTGATCCTGGATGCGCTCGAGAGCGGCGCCGAGCTGGAGAGCCTGCTGGTGGAGGAGGGCAAACCCCTGGCGCGGCGCCTCGAAAAGCACCCGCGGCTGCGGCGCGTGGTGCCCGGCCTGCTGGCGGGCGTCTCGAGCCTCAAGGCCTCCCCCGGTGTGCTCGCCCTGGCGCCCGCGCCGCGCATGCAGCGCGCGCAGGACTTCGCGCCCGGCCCGGACCGCCCGCTGCTCGTGCTCTCGGGCGTCTCGGATCCCGGCAACCTGGGCGCCCTGCTGCGCGTGGCCGAGGCGGCCGGGGCCGCCGCGGTCGCCATCGCCCGCGGCAGCGCCCACCCCTTCAGCCCCAAGGCCCTGCGCGGCTCGATGGGCAGCGCCCTGCGCCTGCCGCTGCTGCGGCTCGAGTCCGCCTCGGAACTCGAGCGCCCGGGCCTGCGCCACGCCCTGGCCAGCACCGCGGGGGGGCAGGACTTCCGCCGCTTCGACTGGCGCGGGCCCCTGTGCCTGTGGCTGCCGGCGGAGACCGGGGCCGCGGCGCTCGAACCGCCGGCCGGCGCCGAGCCGGTCAGCATCCCGATGCAGGGCCGCGTCGAATCCTTGAACCTGGCCACCGCCGGGGCCCTGCTGCTGTTCGAAGCCGCGCGGGGCGCGCCCAGCGGCGCCGCCCGAACCGCCACAAAACCATGAAATTGATCCAAGTCCTCTCGCGCCTGCTGCTCGGGGCGCTGATGATCGCCTCGGGCCTCAACAAGCTGCTGCCCAAGCCCTTCATGCAGATCCCGGATTTCGGGGGCGACGCCGGCGACTTCATGCGCCTGTTGTCGAAGAGCGGCTACCTCGACGTGGTCGGCGGCCTGGAGGTCGCCGGGGGCCTGTTCCTGGTGACCGGCTTCTTCGTGCCCCTGGGTTTGGTGCTGGTGGGCCCCGTGGTGGTCAATATCGTGCTGTTCCACGTGTTGCTCGACCGCGCCAAGCTCGACCCGATCTGGATCGGCACCGGCGTCCTGTTCGCCCTGGCCCTCGGCACCCATTCGGGCGCCTTCGCGCCGCTGTTCAAGCCCATCGGCAGCAGCAAGGGCTGAACCGCGGAAGGCGCCGCTGCCCCGCATTCCCATGGGTCCAGGCGAGACCGGCAGCCTGTTCGAGAGCGAGCCGCGCCGGGAGGGGCGCGGATCCGCGCCCCGTTCCGAGCCCGATCCGCGCGCCGCCCGCGGCGCGCCGCGGCCCCTGGCCGAGCGCCTGCGGCCGCGCCGCCTGGAGGAGGTGCTCGGCCAGCGGCACCTGCTGGCCGAGGGCTCGCTGCTGCGCACGGTGCTCGAGCAGGGCCTGCGCCAGAGCCTGATCCTGTGGGGCCCCCCGGGCGTGGGCAAGACCACCCTGGCGCGGCTGATCGCCGAAAGTTCCGCGCTCGATTTTGAACCTTTTTCGGCGGTCACCAGCGGCCTGCCGGAGATCCGCAAGGTGCTGGCGCGGGCGGAGTCCGCGCGCCGCGCCGGCGGGCCGGGCACGCTCTTGTTCGTGGACGAGATCCACCGCTTCAACAAGGCCCAGCAGGATGCGTTCCTGCCCTATGTGGAAGCTGGCGACATCCTGCTGATCGGCGCGACCACGGAAAACCCGAGTTTCGAGCTGAACTCCGCGCTGCTCTCCCGTGCCCGGGTGGTGGTGCTGCGGCCGCTCGAGGAGCAGGAGCTGGTCGAGCTGCTGCGGCGCGCCGCCGCCGACCCTGAGCGCGGGCTGGGAGGCGCCCTGCGCGTGCCCGAACCGGCCTTCGTCGAGCTGGCCCGCGCCGCCGACGGGGACGCGCGCCGCGCCCTGACCCTGCTCGAGACCGCGGCCCTGCTGGGCGGGCCCGGCGCGGTCTTGACGCCTCAGCTCCTGGCGCAGGCCCTGCAGCACAAGGCCCCGCGCTACGACAAGTCAGGCGAAGAGCACTACAACCTGATCAGCGCCCTGCACAAGTGCATCCGCGCCGGCAAGCCGGACGCCGCGCTGTATTGGCTGACGCGCATGCTGGAATCCGGCGAAGACCGGGACTTCCTGCTGCGGCGCCTGACGCGCATCGCCATCGAGGACGTGGGCCTGGCCGCCCCCGGGCTCCTGCAGGAGGCCCTGGCCGCCTGGGACTGCTGGTCGCGCCTGGGCAGCCCCGAAGGCGAGCTCGCCATCTGCCAATTGGCCGTGCGCCTGGCCCAGGCCCCCAAATCCGACGCCGTCTACCGCGCCTACGCCGAGGCCCGCCAAGACGTGCAAAAGACCTCCAACCGCCCCGTGCCCCTGCACCTGGCCAACGCGCCCACCGGCCTGATGAAGGCCCTGGGCTACGGCCAAGGCTACCGCCACTTCCACGACGACCCCGAGGGCGCCAAGGCCATGGAAGGCTTCCCCGAAGGCCTCGAAGGCCGCCGCTACTTCACCGATCCGGACCTCGGCTAGGATCGCGGAGGAGGCGCCCTTCCGCCCGGCAGAGTCCATGCCGATGCCGGTCCTTCTGTCGCCGATCTCGAGCCGACCCGCTAGCTGAGAAACTTTGGGCAGCAGTGCCCGCCCCAACAGCAGCCACGGCTGAGAGCCCCTCATCTCCTCGGGAGCCACGCGAGGGGATACAGTGGCAAGCACCTGCACACCTACCCAAGCAGCGATCAAGAAGTGGCCCCCTCCAGCTCGCATCAGAGATCCCTGTCCAGGGCCTGGCTGAGGCTGGCCGCGCTCGCAGGGGGCCTCCTGCTGTTGCTGGTGGGGCTGTGGTTATTCTTCAAGAAGAACGGGACTGAAACGGAAGACATCGGCCTGCTGTCCAGAGTTCCGTCTAGCCCGGAGGCGGGGCAGGTCAACCCCCCCAGCGGAGAAGGAGACTTTCGAGCTCCGATCCAGGGCACAGAGCCCTCGATCGTTTTGCTTCTGCAGAATGAACCTGCCGGGGTCGGCTACATCACGGAGTGCAGCGCGCAGGTCTACTTCGAGTCCGGCGGAGATCCCGAAACCCGGCAGCTGGCCTTCGAGGGGGTTGTGAGGCTGGCTGTGCCCACACCGCTGGCCCCGCCTGACAGGCCTGGGGAGCTCGCCGTGACCGTTGCCGTCGATGCCGGCAGCACCCACCGTGCCCAGATCCTGCAAGCGCAGATGGACTGGAACGGCCGGGACACCACCGAGGTCGTCTTGACCTTGGAGGCCGCACCCTCCGCCGGGGGTGTCGTCGTCGACAGGAACAAGAGACCGGTCGGGGGAGGCACCGTCCGATTCGCACACGTGCCGTCGGATTGCGCAGTCGATACGGACGGGCATTTTTCGATCGGCCCGGTCAACCCAGACCACGCGCCGATTCGCGCCAAACTCTTGGCCCCGGAGGTCGCTTACGAAAACGGGGGCTACCGTTTCCTGGCCGCGACCGCCCTGGCCTGGGACCAAGCAGGAGCTTGGTCGCCGATGGTCATTTCGGTTGCTTCCGAGGGAACGCTGAACATCATCGAGAACGTTCCGCGTGGGCCTTTCAAGTCCCTGCTCATCCGACCGAATGAGTCTCTGATCCCCGGGCGCACCGCACAGGAAGCGCAGACGGGCGCAGCCCTGTGGGAGGAGGCCTTCGCCAGGAGGACGGTGAAGCCGATCGAGGTGCAACGCGATGGCGATGGCGGGTGGCCGCCCGTCCTAGTGCCCGCAGAAATGGACCTGGCCATCGAATTGGTAGGCGCGCAGGGCTCGCTCTTGGAGCGCGTGGATGCCTCCGGCCAGCTCGCCAGCAAGCAGGGGGCTGCCGGAGTTCCGATCCGAGTGCTGCCTGGGGGGGAGAAGACCGTCCTCCTGAAGGCGCCTGGTTGGGCCGACATCCTGGTGACCCGCCCCGACGGCTCGATTGTTCCGCAGGCCACCGTGTCGGTGGAATTCTCTCACGCTCCCAACCGCATCGTGACCACTGACCAGGGCGGCAGGCATCGGCTGTGGTTGCAGGGTTACCCCAAAGCAAGGGGGGAATTGCGCCTTTTCGCCTACGCAGACTATCCCTTCGGTGCTGCGCCTGGCGCCTTTTCGGTCATGAACAAGTTCTCGAGCCGGTCAAGGGCGCACGTGGTCGACACCGGGCTGTCCGAGCAAGAGATCGTGCTGGTCGTCTCTCCGGCGCCGGAGATCACCGGAACCGTGCTCTGGACGAACTGCGAGTTCGAGGTCCAGCGTCGGGTGACAGCCGTGGCGGAAACAGCCTCGGGTCGCAGTGCTCGGTACTTCAATGCACTGCCGGTCGCCTGGCTGAAGCCTGATGGCCACTTTGCACTGCGAACTGAACCCGGTGGCATCTACACCGTGCGGATCTGGGACACTCAATCTCGTGGCGGTGGCCTGTTGTGGGAGCGCTCCGGCATCCTTGCGGGCACCCAACTCGGGCAGATCGAGCTTGCCTCGCGAGATTTGAGCGAGCTGACGCTCGAACTGGCCGACGGGCCAGAGAATGCGGAATCGCTCCAGGTCTGGGCCGTCTCGGGATCCTCGCTGCTGGATGCCAGCTCGGTTCGCTCAAGCCCCCTGGCGCTCATCCAGCAAACGAGGCTCGAGCCCTTGGCTCGCTGGGACGGCGGCTACCCGCTCGACAGTGGGGGCATGGCCATGTCCTTGCGCCTGCGCCCCGCTGGGTCGGGAGCCATGCGCAACCAGCGACCGGTTTCCCTGCCGGCCGGAGAAACCTGGTTTGTCATTCCCGCGCGGCAGGGATTCAGCCCGGACCTGCCTTTGGTGCTGGGTCCTTATGACCTCGTCGCGGGTCCGCAGACTCTGGCGATCGAGCCCCCGAGGGGCATGTGGGTCATGGTCCATAATGCGACCGATTCTGGAGTGGAGATCGTCGCGCGGGCACTCGGCACGAATCAAAGCGTCCTGATGTTCACGGGCTCGACCGTCGATGACGTCATCGCGGTCGAGCCCTCCGGCGAGTCGACCTTCGCCATCCAGTGCGGCGCGCCCATCGAGCTCCTGGGCATCACCGACGGAATCGAGCGGCCCTTTGCGACCCTCGCGCCGCAACCGGGCGAGCATCGAGTCATCTGGAAGTAGGTTGCCGTTGCCACGGTTATTTCGACACCCGGCCCAGCCCGAGGCACACGAAAAGGCTCAGCTCGCAGGCTAGCCGCGCGGGGCGGGGGTGCGCTCATTCGGGGCGGTCGCGAAGCAGGCTGCTTGCAAGGCAACCAAAGCGCAGCGGGCGGGACCCTGGAGTCCCGCCCGCTGCGGTGTCGACCCCCGGCTAGGCTGAGAGAGTTCGGGCGATCAGCGAGCCTCGTTCACAGGCCGTTGATCAGGATGCCGGCGGCGTCGGAGGTGACCACGGTGTTGCCGGAGGCGTCGCCGAACAGCAGCCATTGCAGGTAGAAGGTCTTGCCGGCCAGGTTCGGGTTGAAGGGCACGGAGACGGTGACCTGGCTGGAGGGGCCCTCGGCCAGGGTCAGTTCCGGGGCGACCAGCAGGGTGTTGCCGGCGGAGTTCAGGAAGCCGAGGTCGAGGGGCAGCTCCAGGCCCAGGTAGTGGCTGTCGCTGGCACCCAGCACCAGGCGCTTGATCGGCGCGTCGGTCTGGATCACGGACACGTCGAACTTCTGCCCGACCGCGGGGATGCCATCGACCTGGATGCGCGGCTTGCCCTGGGCGCCGATGCCCGGGGTCCCGAAGGTCCAGGCCGGCTGGTAGTAGTAGACCTGCGTGTTGGCGGGGGTCACGTTGCCGGCCAGGTCGCGCAGCTCGGCGTAGATGAAGCGCGTTCCGGTGCTGGCCGAGCCGCCGAAGCTGGTCAGATCCCAGGCGAAGGAGGGCTGGTAGGGCATCCAGGGCGACCACAGGCCCCCGCCGTTGCGCAGGCGCATCTGGGCCACGCCCGAGTGGGCGTCGCTGGCGCTGAGGTACAGCGTCACCGCGGGGCTCGGGGTTTGGGTCACGGCGCCGAGCTCGTTGCCGGCGAAGAAGCTGGCGATCGCCGGAGCCTGGGTGTCGATCAGGAACGGGCCGGCGCTGGCGGCTGCGGCGGACCAGTTGCCGGCTTCGTCCACGCTGCGCAGGTTGAAGAAGCGCTGATTGGTCGAGCTGGTCAGGGGCAGGGTCACGCTGGCGACCGCGCCCAGGTCCTGGGTCTGGCTCGGCAGGCCCACGGCGTTGCTGGTCCAGGACCAGCCGTAGCCGGCGAGGCCGGAGTGGGCGTCGGCGGCGGGCACCCACTGCAGGTCCACGTTCGGGTCGTTGGACCACACGCCGGTCAGGTGGCTGGTCGAGACCAGCCCCGCGGCGGTGCCGGGCAGGACCGTGTCGATCAGGAACGGGCCCACCGCGGTGTAGTTGTCCGACCAGTTGCCGCTGCGGTCCACGGCGCGGATGTTGAACCACCAGCCGTTGCTCGTGCTGGCCAGGGGGCCGGTGCTGGTCAGGCTGACCGCGCCGATGTCTTTGACCGTGCCCGGGATGCTCTGGCTGCCTCCGACCCACAGGCCGTAGCCGTCGACGCCGGACAGGTTGTCGGTGGCCGGGGTCCAGACCAGGTGCACATTGTTGGAGTTGCTCCACTGGCCCGGGAAGTGGCTCGAGGATTGCAGGTTGGTGACCTGGCCCGGTTTGGTGCCGTCCACGGTGACCACCACCGAGGCGTTGCGGTTCATGCCGTTGTCGCTGGTGCCGACCACGGACCAGGTCTTGTTGCCTTGGGTGTCCCAGGCCGCGTCCCAGGTCACGCTGCGGCTGGTGCCGTGGCGCACGTTGCCGAGCGTCGCGTCGAAGCCGCCGTTGTTGGCCGGGTTGTCGGTCAGGTCGGCGACCGCCCCGTCGCCCAGGACGAAGGTCGTGGCCAGCAGGTCGGCGTTGGTCGTGTTGGTGGTGTCCACGTGCACGCCGGAGGCCATGTGCTCGCTGTTGCTGACCGTGGCGGTCAGTTCGACCACCTCGCCCGGCTTGACGTAGAGGTCGTCCGCGGCCAGGGCCAGGGTCGGGTTGGGGGTCGGGTCGCCGTAGATCAGGTGCACCGTGATCGACATGCGCACGCCGGAGCTGGTCGAGACCGGGTGGACCTTCCAGCGCCAGTCGCCCGGGGTGGGGTTGTCGAAGTGGCGCAGCTCGACGTTGTCGACCGAGCTCTGCTGCGCGAAGAAGTCGCCCTGGTCGACGCCAGCGGCGAACGGTTCGCGGTCGAGGATCAGGTCGAAGTCGTTGACCAGCGCTTGGCTCGCTCCGCCGCTGGCGGCGGGCTCGATGTAGTGCATCGCCACGACCATGCGCTCGACGCCGGCCGGGACCGTGAAGTCGGCGAAGCCGCTGTCGTCGGCGGCAAGGCTGAAGCCCCAGTTGCTCCAGCCGTGCTGGCTGTCCGTGTTGGCGGCCCGCTCGGCATCGACCCGGCCGGCGCCATGCTGGTCGAGGATCGCATCGCCCGGCCCGCTGATCGCGGTGCCGTTCTTCGGGTTGGCGGTGGCGCACAGCACCGAAGCCACCCGGGCAGGGGCATAGCGCATGAAGTCGTAGTGGTCGACCATCTGGGCGACCACGCCGGTCACGTGCGGTGCGGCCATCGAGGTGCCCGTGCCCGCGAAGAAGCCGTTGCCGGTATGGGCATCGACCGAGACGATGCGCCGACCCGGGGCGGTCACGGTCGGCTTCCAGCGTCCATCGCCGCAGGGGCCGCGGGACGAGCTGGTCCACAGGTTGCCCGGCAGGCCCACGGTGTTGTCGTTGTAGGGCACCACGTTGCCCACGGTGATCGCGTTCTTGGCGCTCGACTCCTGCGAGATCGTGCTGGCGCCCGGTCCCGAGTTGCCCGCGGAGAATACGTAGACCTGGTTTTCGTTCCAGACCTCCGCATCGACGGCGCGTGCGTTGGCTTCGCTGCCGACCCAGCCGCCGGTGGTGGCTCCGCTGCCCCAGGAGTTGTTGACCACGTGGGGCTTGGGCGACGAGATCTGGCCGTTGGTCCAGGTGTCGCGCATCAGCGAGAAGCGCTGTTCGATCGAGGAACCGCCGGCGCCGATGCAGGCATTCCCGTTCGGGTCCGGATTGGGCTCCATGAACTTGACGTTGCGGAAGCTGCGGTTCTGGCTGAAGCCCAGGCCCGGGGCGGCGCCGCGCAGCTCGTCCAAGCCGCCGGCGGGCTGGGCCAGGATCGAGCCGGCCACGTGGGTTCCGTGCCCGCAGTTGTCGGTCCAGGCGCTGATGCCGGTCAAGGACCAGCCCAGGTACCAGGCGTGGTTCAGGGCCGTGTGGTCGATGTCGATGCCGGAGTCGATCGAACCGGCGATGGCCTGGCCGCTCCAGCTGCCGTCGTAGAGCGCGCGCACGCGGTCGCTGCCGATCATCGGCTGCGAGTCGTCGTGCAGGGCCAGCGCGGGCATCTCCGGCTCGATGAACTCGACGTGGTCGAGCTGCGCGGCCGCCAGGGCCTGCTCGAGCGTCATGCGCACGCGCTGGGCGCGGATCGAGGGCAGGTACTCGAGCACCTCGGCGCCCAGGGACTCCAGGCTGGCCTGCTGCCAGCCGCGGGAGCGGGTGCGCTTGCCTTGGCGCTGGGTGTCGGTCTGGCGCAGGCCGGGGCCGGCCAGCTCGGCGGCCGCCAGGGGTTCGACCAGCGTAGCCTCGTTCTCGTCGCTTTCGAACAGGGACACGATCAGCTCCACACGTTCGCCGGCCGCCTTGCCCGCCAGGGCGCGGAACAGCTCCGGGTGCAGCTTGAGGTCCGCGGGCGCCGCGCCGATCCAGCGCACGGCGGGGGAGCCCTGCAGGGCTTCGAGGGCGGCCACATCGAGGGCCACCGCCAGGGCTTGGTGCGGGCGGAAGCTCAGCACGCGGGCGCCGAGGGCTTCGATCTCGCTCACGCGCTGGGCGCTGATGCGCTTGTCCAGCATCACATAGGCGTAGGTCTGGCCGTGGGGCCGGCCGTCCCGGGCCGGGTTCAGCAGACGCTGGGCCAAGGCCGGGTCGACGCGCTCGCCGGCGGCCGGCCGCAGGGCGCCGCCCACGAAACCGATGAAGTACGGATCGCCCGAGGCGGCCTCGAGCAGCGTGTCCTGCTCCTGGCCGGGGGCGAAACGGGCGCGCTTCGGCAGGGGCAGGCTTTGGTCGGCGGGCGTGTAGCGTTCGATGGTCGGCAGGCCCCGGTCGATGGCGCCCTGCCCTTCGGCGGGCTGGTTGGCGACGGTCACGATCGGCCCGTCGACCGCGCTGCCGGGCAGCTTGGGCAAGGGCACGTCGAGGCTGGCTTCGCCGGCCAGGGGCGCTTGGGTCTGGGCGAACAGGGGCAGGCACAGCAGCGCCGGGGCGGCCAGGCCCAGGCGCGTGGGGGAGAACTTGGGTTGCATGGGAGCGTCGGGTGATCGGTCCGGTCCCGGGCGGATTGCCCGGTCCAGATCGCTCCGCCCGCTGCGGGCCCCCCGACCGACACGGAATCCGGAGAAATCTCGGGCCACAGGGCTGCCGTGCCCCGAGGCTGCCCTGCGGCCTCGCCGCTGCGGGTCTGGGCGGGCCCCGGGACCCTGCTCCGGCCCGTCCGGGCCCGCCGGCTGCCGGTTGGGGGGGCGCGACCGCCATGGGGGCCAGCCCAGCGCCCGCCCCCGGGCCCGGCCGAAATCTCGCCGGCGCGGTTCCCGCGGGACCGGAAAGCGGTAAACACGACCTCGGGCCGGGCATTCAGGGCCCCCGTGAGCGCCGCCCCTTTTGCCCTGCCCCTGTGCATGCCTACCTGGGCCCACTCCTGGTCCGACGCCTGGCCCCGGTCGGAATCCGAACCCGATCGGGAGCTCGAAGCCCTGGTGCGGCTCCACTACGCCGCTGTGCTGCGGCTGCTGGAGCGCCTGATCGGGCGCCGCAGCGAGGCCCTGGACCTGGTGCAGGAGACCTTCGTGCGCGCCCGCGGCCGGGTGCGCGCTGGCGATCCCGGAGCGGGCGCTTACCTGCGCCGCACGGCGGTCAATCTCGCGGCCGGTTGGTGGCGCGCCCGGGGGCGAGCCGCCGCGGCCCTGGAGCAGCCCGAACGCCTGCCGGGATCGGCGCCGGAGCCCCTGGCGCTGCTGGCCCAGGCCGAGCTCGAGGACGCCCTGCGGGCCGCGATCGCGCGCCTGCCCGAGCGCTGCCGCCAGGCCTTCGTGGGCCGCGTCTTGGAGGAGCTCGAATACGCCGATCTGGCGCGCGCCCTGGGCATCGCCGAGGCCACCGTCCGCCAGCACGTGATGGAAGCGCGCCAGCGCCTGCAACGGGCCCTGGCGCCCTACTACGGCTGCGGTCCGGGCCCGGGAGGTCGAGCGTGAGCGCGCGCCGCCCGGAGTCCCCCGGCCCCAGCGACGAGCAGCTCGACGCGCTCGCTCGCGGCCTCGGTTGCCAAGCCCCGCCGCCGGTGGAGGCCCTGCTGCCGGGCATCCAGGCCGCCGCTGCCCGCCGCCGCCGCTCCGAGCGCCTGCGCCTGGCCGCCGCTGGCCTGGCCCTGCTGGGGGCCGGCTGGGCCGCCTGCTTGGCCCTGCCGCGGCCGCTCGGGCTCCCGGGGGGCGCCGGTTGGGAGCGCCCGCTGGCCAGCGATCGCCCGACCGCGCCGGCGCCGCGACCGCAGCGCGCCGCGCCTCAGCCTGCAACCGGGCAGCGGCGCTCCGAGCTCTTCGACCCGGCGCTCGCTGCGGCCGAGGCACAGATCAGCCCCCAGGCCAGCGACCCGGCGGCCGCTCGGTCGGGTCCCACGGGGGGCGGAGCGGACAAGCCCGCCGTGCGGTCCGGGGGTGGCCAGGCCGCTGGCGGCGATCCGGCGCTGATCTGGAGCCGCGCGGGTGCGCTGTGGAGCGAGCTGGCGCGGGCAACCGGCGCGCCCCAAGGTTCCCCGGAGCAGCTGCGGGTCTGGATCGAATCCGCGCCCCCGCTGGCCAGCGAGCTGCGCCGCAGCTTCTGGACCCTGCGCAGAGCCGAGCCCGCCGCGGGGCTCCCGGAGGGCATCGCCGAGGCGCTCCGGGATCTGGAGCGCCCGATCGAGCAGCGCCTCGGCGCGCTGCTGTGGATCAGCCAGAGCCGCGAGCGCGGCGCGGGCGCCCTGCTGCGCGCCGCGGCCGAGCGCAGCGACGCCCTGGGCTCCCTGGCCCTGCGCATCCTGGCGCTCGGCCCCGCGGCGGACCGGGACCTGGCGCTCGCCCTGGCCGACCCGGTGCGGGCGGCGAGCGCGGCGGCGGCGCTGGCGGAATGGCCGGCGGAGCGGGCCCGGGCGCGCTTGGAGCGGGCCTGGTCCGAGGCCCTGGCCGCCGAGCCCCCCTGGCCGCACGGGGCCCTGGCGGGGCTTGCGGCCCGGGTCCTGGCGCGCGGGCCCGAGGCGCTCGGGCTGCTGCTCGAGCCCCTGCATGCGCCGGGCCGCCCCGCGGGCGGGCGCGCGCAGGCCCAGGCCGCGCTCGCCGCGGTGCTGCGATCCGCGCCGGAAGCGGATCGCCCCGCGCTGATCGCGGCCCTGGCGAGCGCGGTCGCCGAGCGCCGCAGCGAGCCCGCCGTGGCGCTGCTCGCCGAGCTGCCGGACCCCGGCGCGCTGCTGGCGCTGCTCGACCTCGAACGCCTGGGCCGGTGCCCCGACGCAGCCCTCGAGCGCGCCCTGAGCCAGGCTCCGGTCGGCTCCCCAACCGTCTGGGGCGCCGCCGCGCGGAGCTCCCTGTCCCGCGCCGAGGCCGAGGGGCTGCTCGACCGCGCCCTGGCCCAGGGCCCTGCCGGGCCCTGGCTGGCGCCGCTGCTCGCGCGCACCGACCTGCCCCGCGACGCCCGCCTATGGCTGATCGAGGCGGTCGATCGGGCCGACGACGCCGCCGCTGCCGCCGAGCTGCTGGCGGCCTGCCTGGGCCTGCCCTGCGGCGAAGAGCGCCTGGTGGCCGCGGCCCTGCACAGCGCCGCCCGCATCCTGGGCCTCCCGGCGGTCGAAGCGGAGCTCGCCCGCAGCCTGCCCCCCGACCAAGCCGCGCGCCTGGCCGAGGCCCTGCGGCGCGGCGGCGACGGCTCCCATCCGGCACGCCTGGCCGAACTCCTGCGCCGCTGCCTGCCGCTGGCTCCGCCCGCAGCGCCCGCCATGGGCTGAGCCCTGCGCGATCGAATCCTCGCGAGCATTCCGGCACGGCGACCCGCGCGCCTCCCGTCTCGCTTCCCTCCCCGCTTATCGACCCCCGCATACCGACCCGGACCAACCCGATGCATCTAGCGATCCTGCTGCTGTGCTGCCCCGCGCTCCAATCCGAGGAAAGCACCCGCCGCTTCGACCTCGGCGCCCTGGCGAACCTCTACACCTTCATGCCGGAGAGCTTTGCTCTGGCCCAGAGCCACGTGCTCGAATTCGGCAACCGCTACGGCGGCGGCCGCCGCATCCCGGTCGACGCCGCCGCCTGGCTCGAGCTCGTGCAGCTCCTGGTCGACGACCACAACGGCCAGATCCTCGATTGGAGCGGCCTGGATCAGCACCCGCCCAGCTTCGGCCTGACCAGCGACCCCAGCGTGCAGCGCGACGTGGCCGAGTTCCTGGCGGCGCTGGAGCGCGAGCTTGGGGCGCGGACCGAGATCGACATCGCCGCCATCGCCCTCGACGAGGGCGCCCCGGCGAGCCCCGCCTGGATGGCGGCGGCCGAGGCCACGGCGCGCATCGAGGCGGCCCGCGCCGGCGGACAGCTGGTGGGTCAGTGGAGCCTGCGCGCGCGGCCCGGGGCGCCGGGTGAGCTGTTCGAAAATCGCACCCGCGAGCTGATCATCAGCCCCGCGGTCCAGGTGGCCAGCAACGTTTGGGCCCTCGACCACCGCACCGCGAGCGTGCACGAAGGCGTCGACATCCTGGCCCATGCGGCCCCGCTGCCCGGGGGACTGCGGCTGCAGCTGGCCTTCGAACAGCGCCGCGCCTTGGCGCCGGTCGCCGAGCGCCGCCTGTTCGTGAGCGGCCCGATGGGCGGCGACGACGACGGCATGCGCTGGGTCAAAGCGCCGGCGCTGCTGCAGTCCCAGCCGGTCGTCAGCTTCGGCTTCCAGCTGGCCCTCGATCTGCCCAGCGGCCAGGCCGCCCTGGTCGAAGCGCGCTGGGAGAGCGCCGATCGGCAGATCGGCAGCGCCCGTTGGCTGTACGTGATCCAAGCGCGCGGCGGGGCCTCTTCGAGCTTGATCGAGATCCCCTTCGGGGCCGAGGTCCTCAGCACGCAGGACGAGGTCCGCTCCGGGGCCGGGCAGCCCGGGGTCCGCGGCCCGATCGAGGCAGCGCGCTCGAACCGGCATTTCCTGCTGCTCGCTGCCCCGGGCGGCCTGCAGGCCCCGCGCTGGCCCGCCCTGCCGGAGCCGCAGCGCACCCGGCTCGGCCTCTACGAAGCGGGCAACTCGACCCCCGGCTTCGTGGCACCGCCCCCGGATTCCCCGGAAAGCGTCCTGCAGGCGATCGAAAACGTGGAGCCCCGGCTGTTCCAGACGCGCTACCTGGCCGGCTGGGTGGTCGGGCTCTACCCGGGGCAGCCCGGGGATGAGTACCCCCGGATCCGCGAGCGCTTGATGGCCTTCCATCGCCCGGCGGAGCCGGGGCAGGGCCGCCTGAGCCTCGAGCCCCAGCCCGGCGAGCGCCTCGAGCTGCGCCTGCCCCTCAGCCTGGGCCGTCCGGCCCTGGCGTACGTGCTGGGCTGCGACCTCGCCGTCGACGACGACCAAGCCGAGATCGCCACCGGTGCCGCGGCCAGCGTGCCCGAGGCGCATCCGGCGCTGCGGGGCGTGATCGCCTGGATCGAGCCGACCCCGATCGGCACCAGCGGGCTGTCCCTGGCCGGGCGCATCTACGGCACCTGGCTGGCGGAGGCCCCGAGCGAAGCGCGGGTCGACGAATCGACCTGGATCGACGTGGCGCCCGTGAGCCTGTTCGACTGGCCCGTCGAGCAGGTCGAACCGGCCCGCCGATCGCGATCGGGGCTCGGTTCCCCCGTGGGCGAAGGTCCCCGGGGGCAGCTCGAAATCGCCTTCTGAACCGGCGGCGGGGGCAGGAAGCCCCGAGGTCGGCGGAAAATTGGCCCGTAGACCCCCGGATTCGAGCTTTTTGGTTGGCCTCCGACCGCTCCAATCCCTAAATAACCCCCGTTGTGCGGCACCTTCGGCCTCGGCCGGGGGCGGCTGCCCTCGAATCTGACGCACGTATCGGGGTCTCGGCGACGGTCGCCGAGGCCCCGATCGTCGTTTTGGGGCTGGCCCGGGGCGCCCGCGCGGGCTG
>ERZ1066136.610-NODE-610-length-24490-cov-14.965623_pt1 | contig 24490 bp, 23 predicted proteins | sample MGYA00382783_ERZ1066136 | MGnify/ENA primary metagenome ERZ1066136 (study PRJEB33369, sample SAMEA5778366) | biofilm metagenome | biome: Industrial cooling water; feature: Water cooling tower basin; material: Biofilm | place: United Arab Emirates | collected... | reverse complement strand
ACTACGCTGGACGGGTTGAAGGCGGCCGGGCCATCACGGTCGCGCAACGTGAGGAGTGCGTCATGAGAGGCAAGATCCTGTTCGCCGCCGGCCTCGCCGTCGGCTATGTTCTGGGCACCCGCGCTGGTCGGGAGCGCTACGAGCAGTTGAAGCGCGCTGCCCAGGGGTTCTGGAACGACCCGCGCGTGCAGCGCCGCGTCGACCAGGTGGAAGACTTCGTGCGCACCGCGGCACCGGAGGTCGCCGAGTTCGTCTCCGACGGTGCCAAGAAGGTCGTCGGCCAGGTCACCGGCGCCGGGCGCACCTCTGCCGCGAAGCCCGCCGCGGCATCGCGCGCGAAGCCCGCCGCGAAGGCGGCAGGGGCGGCGAGCAGGTCGACCGGCCCGGCGAAGCGCGGCTCGAAGGCCGGCTCGGGCTCTGCCGGCACATCATCATGAGCAGCCCCACCGGGGGCGCGGCGCCGACGCGCGAGCGGCGCGGCCTGTTCGCCCTCATCGCCGATCTGCCCCGGTTGATCCGCGAGCTGATCGAGGCCGAGATCGCGCAGCTCAAGGCCGAGATCGTCGGCAAGCTCAAGGCGGCGGGCATCGGCGCCGGCTTCCTCGTGACGGCTGGCGCGTTCGCGTTCTTCGGCGTGCTCGTGCTGACCGCCGCGGGGGTGCTGGCGCTCGCCCTCGTGATGCCTGCGTGGGCCGCGGCCCTCGTGGTCGGGGGAGTGCTCATCGTGCTCGCGGCGATCGCCGCGGCCATCGGCGTTCAGCAGCTGCGGCACGGCATACCGCCGACGCCGACGGAGACCATCGAGAGCGTCAAGCAGGATGTCCGCATCATGCGCGGGCTCGGAAAGCGAGGAGCATCATGACCGACACCGTCTCGAGCACCGTCTCGACCGCACGGGCACGACTGGAGCAGACCCTCGACGCGATCGACGAGAAGCTCGACGTGCAGAAGCAGGCGAGCGAGCTCGCAGAGCGCGTGCAGCGCTCGTACCGCGCGAATCCGGTGCCCTGGATCATCGGCGCCACGGCCGCCGCGGTGGTGGTCGCGGGACTCGTCGTCTGGGCGATCGTCACCGACGACTGAGCCGCGGGCGCCCGTGCGCTCGATTATGCGTCTCGCCGCGACCGGGTCATCATGGAGGGGATGTCCTCCCTGCACGATGTCACGATCGAGCGCACTCCGACCGGTGCGCTGCCGGTGGTGAAGCCCCTGCTCGGCTGGCGCGTGCTCGTTCCGCGCGGCGGCAAGTGGGGCGACGGTGTCGCCGCTCAGCTGCGCAACCTCGGGGCTGAGCCGGTGATCGCGCCCCTCATCAACTTTGCGCCGTCCGACGAGCCTGAGCGCCTCGCCGCCGAGTTCACCGCACTGCAGTCCGGTGACTACGGTTGGCTCGTCGTCACCAGCGCCACGACCGTCGACGTCCTCGTCGGTTACGGGGTGCGCCCACCGGCCACGACGCGCGTCGCAGCTGTCGGCGAGACGACAGCACACGCCCTCCAGTTGGCCGGGTACTCGGTCGACTTCGTACCGAGCGATCACTCGGCGCGTGGACTCGTGCGCGAGTGGCCGGGTAGCCCCGCACAGGGTCGTGCTCTCGTGCCGCAGAGCGAGATCGCCGAGCCGACACTCGTCAGTGGACTCATCGAGCGCGGTATCGATGCTGTGTTCGTCTCCGCCTACCGCACGATCGGGGTAGCCGCCCCGGCAGACGTCGTCGCCGATGTGGCCGCCGGTCGCATCCGCGCGCTCGTGATCAGCTCGGGCAGCGTGGCGCGGCAGGTCGCCGAGCAGTTCGCTCCCCTGCCCGAGGGCACGGTCGTCGTCTGCATCGGCCCGCGCACCGCGTACGACGCGCGCGCCGCCGGACTCACGGTGCACCGCATCGCCGAGGAGCGCACCACGACGGCGCTCGTCAGGGCGCTGGCGGAGCACGCGATGGATCCGGACGACAACGCACCCCCGGTCGTCGCGTAGCGCGACGCGGGCTGCGCGATTACCCGGCGGCGAGCAGCAGCACGATCGCGAGCACGGGCGGCAGGGCCTGCGCGAGCGCTGCGCCGAGCATCCGCGGTGGAGCGGTGAGGGCGAGCGCGGCACCCGCGACGACCATGATCGAGCATCCGGCGATCGTCACCGCGAGGCCGCCGATCGCGAGCGGACTCGCGGGCTGCGCCGTCGCCAGCAGCACGACGCCGACGAGCACCACGATCGCGAGGGCGAGGTTGTAGACACCCTGGTTGACCGCGAACAACCGCAGCGCCGGAGAATCGTGCTCGGCCCGCACGCCGAACAGGCGCCGCCCGGCGGGGCGCCGGAAGAGCACGCTCTCGAGCACGAAGAACACCAGGTGCAGCACGGCGGCGAGCACGGCGGCCGCGAGCCCCAGCGCGGTCAGGGCGCTCATGCGATGCCGCCCGACATCGCCGCCGCGACACCGGCGGCGGGCCCGTGGTCGCCGCCGACGCGCACCGCGAGCCGACCGACGACCCGCCCGGCCAGCACCTCGGCTGCCGCGTCGCGCGCCTCCTCGAGCGCGATCGGGCGCACGACGCCGTCGATGACCGCGGGGTCGAGGTCGCGGGCGAGCCGCTGCCAGGCCTGCTCGCGCAGCGGTCGCGCCGTGAGCGACGAGTTGACCCCCACGAGCGAGACGCCGCGCAGGATGAACGGCATGACCGTGGTGGCGAGCGTCGGCGATGCGGCGTTGCCGCACGCGACCGCCACCCCGTTCTGCCGCACCTGCGCGAGGGCCGTGGCGAGCGAGGCGCCGCCGACCGCATCGATCACGCCCGCCCACCGCTGCGATTCGAGTGCTCGCGACGGACGGTCGAGCTCGGCGCGGTCGAGCACGATCGTCGCACCGAGGCGCTGCAGGCGGTCGGCGTTCTCGGGCCGGCCGGTGGCGGCCGTGACGGTGAACCCGGCGCGCGCGAGCAGGGCGATCGCGAACGACCCGAGGCCGCCGCTCGCCCCCGTCACGAGCACCTCGCCGTGCGTGATGCCGTGCCGCTCGAGCGCGAGCACCGCGAGCATCGCGGTGAAGCCGGCGGTGCCGATGCCCGCCGCCTGTTCGTCGGTGAAGACCTCGGGCGTCGCGACGAGGGTGCCGCCGTCGAGGTGCGCGCGCTCGGCGAGGCCGCCGTGCCGTGTCTCGCCCGCACCCGCGCCATTGAGCAGCACGCGGTCGCCAGGCTTCCAGCGCGGGCTCGTCGACGACTCCACGACCCCGACCGCGTCGATGCCGGGCACCAGAGGCGAGGTGCGCACCACCCCGCGATTGCCGGCGAAGGCCAGGGCGTCTTTGTAGTTGAGCCCCGACCAGGTGACGGAGACGACGACGTCGGCGTGCGCATCCACCGCATCGGATGCGGGCCGCAGTGCCGCGTCGTCGAGGTCGACCAGCGCGACCGCGGGGTCGCCCTCGCCGAGGGTGATCTGCCAGCCGCGGGTCATGCCCGTCAGCCTAGGCCGCGCGGCAGGCCAGCGGCCAGCGCTCAGCCGAAGAGCAGCGCGGCCTCGGCGTAGCGCTCGTCGGGCACCGTCTTGAGCGATCCGAGCGCCGAGGCGAACGGCACGCGCACAATCTCGGTGCCGCGCAGCGCCACCATCTCGCCCCAGCGCTCGTCGTTGACGGCGGCGATCGCCGCCATGCCCAAGCGGGTGGCGAGCACGCGGTCGAACGCGCTCGGCGTACCGCCGCGCTGGATGTGCCCGAGCGTGGTCGCGCGCGTCTCGATGCCGGTGCGCTCCTCGATCATCGGGGCCAGTCGCTCGCCGATGCCGCCGAGCCGCGGGCGGCCGAAGGCGTCGAGCCCCCGCTCGGAGTGCGGCTCGTCGGCGCCGTCGAGCGTGAAGCCCTCGGCGACCACCACGAGCGGGGCGCGGCCGCGATCGTAGGCGCTCTGCACCCACTCGCAGAGCTGCTCCATGCTCGTCTTCTGCTCGGGGATCAGGATGGCGTGGGCGCCGGCCGCCATGCCCGAGTGCAGGGCGATCCAGCCGACGTGGCGGCCCATCACCTCGGCGACCATGCAGCGGTTGTGGGCGTCTCCGGTCGTGCGCAGGCGGTCCATCGCGTCGGTCGCGATCTGCACGGCGGTGTCGAAGCCGAACGTGTAGTCGGTGGCGTCGAGGTCGTTGTCGACCGTCTTCGGCACGCCGACGATGCGGATGCCCGCATCCGTCAGCCGCTTCGCCGCCGCGAGGGTTCCTTCGCCGCCGATCGCGATGAGGGCGTCGAGACGGTTCTCGGCGAACACCTCGTTGATGCGGTCGACGCCGCCGCGACCCTCGAAGGGGTTGGTGCGGCTGGTGCCGAGGATGGTGCCGCCCTGCTTCGAGATGCCCTTCACCTCGTGCCGCGTGAGCGGCAGGGTGTCGTTCTCGACGAGGCCCTTCCAGCCGTCTGTGAAGCCGACGAACTCGTGGTGGTAGACGGAGGTTCCGACGAGCACGGCCCCGCGGATCACCGCGTTGAGGCCGGGCGCGTCGCCGCCGGAGGTCAGCATTCCGATGCGCATGGGTTCTATCTTGGTGCGTCGCGCCGGTCACGGCGAAACGGGGTGCATGCGGGGGGTTCTCGGATGCTCGCGCTACCCTGGCGCGCGCCCCGGCCCGGCACCGGCGGGCGACCGAGGAGGAGCATCCATGACCGAATCCACGCGCGACGCACTGCTCGCCCTCGCCGACGAGCAGTACGTGCTGCTGACCACCACTCGCCGCTCGGGCGATCGCGTGCCGACCCCGGTCTGGGTGGCGCGCGACGGCGACGGACTGGTCGTCACGACGGGTGCCGAGGCGGGCAAGGTCAAGCGGATCCGGCACACCCCGCGCGTCACGCTGCAGGCCTGCGATCGCGTCGGGCGCCCGCTCGACGGCGCTCCGGTGATCGTCGCGCACGCGACCGTGCACGACGACGAGGCCAGCCGCGCCGCGCTCGACGCCGCCCTGAGCGAGAAGTACGGCGTGCAGTACGCGGCGATCCGCGCGATGGGTCGCCTGCGCGGGCGGCGCAGCCCCGGTTCGGTCGTGCTGCGGCTCGTCGCCGAGCCGGAGGCGCCGGGCCGCTGAGCGACCGGCGGCGGCCGACCGGCGAGACTGAGCAGTTTCTCCTCTCCCGCCGCGCCACCTGGCGGGGCTACGATGCACCCGAACGGGGTCAACCCGGCCCCCCACCTCCCAGGAGTCAGAATGTCCGACGTTCCTCCCCCTCCGCCCGCTGCTCCCGCCTACGCCAGCACCCCCGCCGCCCCGGTCAACCCCGGCAAGACAATGGGCATCATCGCCCTGGTGCTGTCGATCCTGCCGTTCCAGCTGATCGGCATCATCCTCGGCTTCGTCGCGCTCAGCCAGTCGAAGAAGGCCGGCCAGAAGAACGGGTTCGCGCTCGCCGCGATCATCATCGGCTTCATCGGCCTCATCATCGGCCTCATCGTGATCCTCGCCGGAGGCGCCCTGTTCGGCAGCCTGTTCGGCGGGCTCGCGCAGGTCTGCAACGAGCTCGGCTCGGGCGTCTGGGAGATCAACGGCGTCACCTACACCTGCCCGTAGTTCTCGCGCACCGCACGGCGGGGAGCCTGCTCGCATCGAGCGGCGCCCCGCCGTTCTGCGTGAGCCGGGCGTATGGTCGGCGCAGCGCTCTACCCTGAGCAGGTGGGCGAGGCGACACCGGATGCGGAGCGCGAGCTCGCCCTGCCCGAGCCCGTTGACCTCGCCGAGACGCTGATCTTCCTGTGTCGCGGCCGCGGCGACCCCACGACGCTCACCGCCGACGGGCCCGCCGCCTGGCAGGAGATCTGGCGCGCGCAGCGCACACCCGAGGGCCCCGCGACGCTGCGGCTGCGCGTGCTCGCCGGCCCGCCGACCGCTGCCGCTCGGCTGCACGCCGCAGCGTGGGGTCCTGGTGCGACGTGGAGCCTGGAGCGAGCGGGCGAGCTGCTCGGAGCCGGTGACGACTGGAGCGGGCTCGACGCCCTGCTCGCCGCCCGTGCGGGGGAGGCCGGCGCGATGCCGGGCGACCCGGCGGCCGCCGCACTGCAGCGCGTTCGGCGTCGGCGCCGCGGGCTGCGCCTCACCCGCTCGCACCTCGTGCTGGAGGCGGCCGTGGCCGCCGTGCTCGAGCAGAAGGTGACGGGCGTGGAGGCCCGCCGTGCGTGGCGGCAGCTGGTGCGGCAGCACGGCGAGCGGGCGCCCGGCCCGGCACCGGAGGGGCTGACCGTGATGCCCGACGGGGCGGGGTGGCGCCGCATCCCCGACCACGACTGGCACCGCGCGGGGGTCGGCCCGCAGCGCATGGCGACGATCCGGCGCGTGGCGGCCGTCGAGGCGGGCCTGCAGCGCACGCTCGCGCTCGGCCGCGGCGGGCCGGAGGCGGTGGCGGCGTTCCGGTCGATCCCGGGGGTGGGGCTGTGGACGGCGGCGGAGGTGCTGCAGCGCGCCCACGGCGACCCCGATACGGTGAGCGTCGGCGACGCGCACCTGCCGCACGTGATCGGCACCTGGTTCACCGGTGATCGCACCGACGACGCGGGCATGCTCGCGCTGCTCGCGCCGTACGCGGGTCATCGGCACCGCGTTGTGCGCCTCATCACGTCGCTCGGCGTGGAGGCGCCCCGTTTCGGTGCGAAGGCCACCATCGAGGACCACCGCGCGCGCTGACCTGCCTAGCCTGGCGCGCATGAACAAGCTGCTGCGCCTGCTCTGGCTGATGTGGCGCGCCCGCCGCGCGCCGCGGCTGGCCCCGACCGACGTCAGTCGCGTGCCCTTCCGCGTGCTGCCCAACGACCTCGACCTGCAGAAGCACATGAACAACGGCGTCTACCTGTCGATCATGGATCTCGGGCGGATGGATCTCATGGTGCGCTCGGGGGTCTGGCGCGAGCTGAGTGCGCGCGGCTACTACCCCGTGGTGGTGAGCTCGACCATCACCTACCGGCGCTCTCTCGACCCGTGGCAGTCGTACGTGCTGGAGAGCCGAATCATCGGCATCGACGACATCGCCGGCTACATGGAGCAGCGCTTCGTGCGCGACGGCGAGATCTGCGCGCGCGGCGTCATCAAGGCGCGCTTCCTGAAGAAGAGCGACGGCATCGTGCCCGTGCCCGAGCTGCTCGAGCTGTTCGGTCTCGACCCGGCCGAGCATCCGCTGCCCGACTGGATCGAGCAGTGGAGCGCGCAGGTCGCGCTGCCCCCGCGCCGCGAGCCCGCGCCCAGCGTGTGGGAGTGAGCGGGGCGTCGAGGGCGAGTAGCGTCGAGCCATGACCGCGCCGACCGACCGCCGACGACCCCGCAGCGTCTACGGGGTCGGCGACGAGCCCGAGGTGCAGGCCTCGCTCGCGAACGAGCGCACGGCGCTCTCGTGGATTCGCACGGGGCTGACGCTCATCGCCGGCGGTGTCGCGCTCGCCACGCTGTCGGGCTTCGGCGACCTGCCCCTCGTCGTGCTCGTCATCGCCGGCCTCGCCGCGCTCGGCGGCGGCGCGCTGGGGGTGTGGGCGCTCGTGGCCTGGGCGCGCACCGAGCGCGCTCTGCGGCTGCGCGAGCCGATTCCCGACCCGTCGGTGCTGCCCTGGGTGGTGGCGGGCGTCGTCGCCGCGGGGCTCTTCGTGGCGGGCTTCGCCGCCTTCGAGGCGATCGAGCTGGCGCGGTGAGGCGTCGCGCGTGAGCGCCTCGGTGTCGGGCGCCGATCGTGACGGGGGCAGGGATGCTCGCCGCGCGCCCGTCGACCGCACGAGCCTCTCGTGGCAGCGCACGGCGTTGCAGGCCTCTCTCGTCGCCCTCTTCGCAGCACTGACCGCTCTACGACTGGGTGAGCCGACCGTCGGGGTGATCGCGGCGGTGCTCGCCGTGGCGGCCGTCGTCGCGGGCGCGGCGACCCCGCGCGTGAAGCGCGCCGAGCTCGACGGCCGTGACCCCTGGGGGCTCATGCTGCGCACGGTGCTCGTTCTCAGCGCCTCGGCGCTCGTGACCGTCGTGCTCGTGGTGGCGGTCGCGCTCGAGCTGTAGGGACCTGCCGGGCCGGTCTCCAGCGATGAACCGACCCGTGACAGTCGCTCTCGTCTTCGGTAGACTTGGAGGACGACGAACCGGTTTCCGGGGCGTTGTTCGCCTGAAGCCCCGCCTGCGGGGCTTCAGTGCTTAAGTCGTAGAACGCGATAGGAGTGGCGCAGGTCTACGGATCCCAGCGCCGGGCAGACGGTCGCAAGGGATGCGTCTCGGTCCACAGTTCGCGAGCGGACCGGGCTGCGCGATCATCGAGATGTTCGTGGGCGTCGACTCGGCGGTAGAGATAGACGATCATGTCGGCGCACTGGATGCCGGGAGACTCGGCCGACTTGCCGAATGTGATCGGAAACTCGATGCGAGCGAGCTTGCTCGGCTTGTACCCGCCGGTCGTCAACGACTGGTAGCTCGCCATTCTCATGGCGTGGGCTTGCTGGTCAGGTACCTCATCGGCGATCACGACCACTCGATCGCCCACGCGTGACGCGTACTCGTTCAGCCTCTCGAGGAGGTGGCGCAACGCGATCTGGTGAGGCGCTTGCGGGTAGCTATAGCGAGTGTTCAGGCGCGGGATGTCGACGCCCTCAACGAAGGCACGTGCTCCCGGAACCGCCGCGATCTCGGCAAGGGCCCGCCGGTAAATGGAGAGGGCAGCACGAGCCATGCCCCGAAGCGGTGACCACGCATTCTTGCCCGCCATGATCTCGTAGCCGTGAAGCTCGGCTGCAGCGTGGACCCCAAAGCCTTCCGCGTACCTCAGCGCGGTGTGGACGGCGTTCTTGACAATCGCCAACTGGTCCTCTCGGACGACGTAAGCGCCGACGAAGTACCGATCTCGAGAATACGACTCGTCGACGAACGCGTATCTCACCCAGCCGCGTCTTTCTCCTTGACGAGGTCGAGCAACAGAGCGACCCGCTCGTCGGGGGCGGTGAATCCTTCGGCGCGATAGAGCCGGTCGACGTAGTCGTCGTTCGCGCTGTGCGCCGTGCGCAACTCCGAGGGCATCGTGGTCGGGTCGTAGAGGTCGGCGAGCGTCGAATCCGGGTAGAGCGCTCGTGCGTTCAGGATGCGCTGGCCGAGCTCGGCGAGTGTTTCGCACTGCCCGTCATCGATCGGCGGCAGAACGAAGTTGTTGTATACGACGTCTTTCGAGTATCGGAGCCTGCTCTCCAGTCGGCCGCCGACGACGCGGAGCCAGTCCATGTGCATCCGGCTCGTGAGGAGTGCGAACAAATACTCCGGAGCGTTCTCGACCACAAGACAGGAATTGGCCACAACATGCCCAGGCGGGAGGAAGCTCATCGGCACGTACTCTCTGCGCTCGGAAGAGACACCGGGCACCACGAGCACGGGTTGTTCGGGGGACTGCGTGATCTGCGCAAACAGGTGAGGCACATCCGCGAGGTGTGGACGAGCTGACGTCAAGCGCTCCTGTCGATTCGCGGCCACTCGGGCGCCGACGGTGGGCATCGCCCGCAACTGCGCTGGTGTCACGCCCTTCAGCCACAACGTCCATCGCTCGCCGCCCTGCAGGAACTCTTTCGCGCCGATGTACGGCAGCACCCACTCGGCTGCCGCAGGTTCCGAGGCGAGCAGGGCATCGCGCTCCGATCGGCTCAGAATCAGGTTGCCCCCATCTGCCGGCATGTTGCCGAACGCCATCGAAGGAGCTCCGCTGATCTGCTCCTGCCGGTTGGAGACGACGAATTCGTCGCCGGCGATCAGGTACGGGCTGATGGACTCGACGAGGTCGAGCACGGGCTCGCCAGCAATATCGGGGTAGTCGAAGAGCAGCGCGGGTGTCCGTGCCATTCGCGCAAAGCCGACAATCACGCAGTGCACCGCGGCAACGCCGCGAGCGGCGTTCATCCAGCGGAAGGTTCGGTGGGCGAATGTGATGTGGTTGCCATTTGCGTAGAGCTTCGGCCAGAGGATGCCCGGCTGCTCACCCTGACTGATCGAGCTCGTCGAGACGAACGCTGCCTCGATCGCGGGGTTCTGCGCCATCATCCGGTCGGCGAGGATGTACCACGCCGTGACGAAGTCGAGGAACCCTGCCTGGGGGAAACCCTTCGCGACGGCTCGCAGGTCTGCCTTCTGACCCTTGTCCATCGTGCGGGAGCCCAGGAACGGCGGGTTGCCGAAGATGAAGTCGAGGTCCTCCGGCGTGACGACGCTCGACCAGTCGGTGGTGAGGGCGTTCGCGTGCACGATGTGAGCACCCTCGGTGAGAGGCAGACGGGAGTACTCGTGACCGATCTTCCGGCCCGCCTCGAGGTTCATCTGGTGGTCGGTCAGCCACATGGCGGTTCGCGCGATCTGCACCGGGAACTCGTCGATCTCGATGCCGTAGAACTGCTCAACGCGAACACGGAGGTCTGATTCGAGCACGACGATCGTCGAGTGCTTCGCTTTGGCCTCGATGATCTTCAGCTCGAGTCGTCGCAGCTCGCGGTAGGCAACGATCAGGAAGTTGCCCGAACCGCACGCGGGGTCGAGGAAGGTGAGGCTGGCCAACTTGTCGTGGAACGCATCCAGCAACTGGGCACTGTTCTTCGATGCGCGAGCCTTCTCGAACTCGGCATAGAGGCCATCGAGGAAGAGAGGCTTGATGACCCGGAGGATGTTCTCCTCGCTCGTGTAGTGGGCTCCGAGATCGTGACGGTCATCGCCGTCCATCACCCCCTGGAACATCGCTCCGAAGATCGCCGGCGAGACCTTGTGCCAGTCGGGCTGCGAGGCCAAGAGCAGCGCCAGGCGCAGGTTCGCGTCGAAGTCGGGGGCGGGCGTGTTCTCGGCGAAGAGACCGCCGTTCACATAGGGGAAGGCCGTGAGGTCGTCATCGAGCAGTGCAGACCGCTCTTCGGGAGCAGTGTTGAGAACCTCGAAGAGCTTGGTCAGCCGCAGCCCGGTATCGGTTCCGTCGTCCGCCGTGCGGCTTCGGATGTAGTCGCGAAACTGCTTCGGCTCGAAGATGCCGGCATCTTCGGCAAACAGGCAGAACACAAGACGGACCAAGAAGAGTTCGAGCTTGTGGCCGATGTAGCCGGCCGCCTGGAGTCGGTTGTGCAACTCAGCCATGCGTTCGGCCGCTTGACGGTTGACTGGCGAGGTCTCCTCGATCGAGGTTGCCTGCTCATCGACCAACGGTGCGAAGAGGCGCACGTAGTCGGGCAGTTCTTCGAGCCGGAACTCCACAACCTGTCGGGTGTCGAGGTCGACGTGCTGGAACGTGGCGAAGTCGGAGAGGACCACCGCCTGAGGCAGGTCGTGGTCATCGAGCCCGTCGAGGTACTCGAACGCCTGCCCTCTTGCTGCGTTCAGGTCGCGACCACCCGACTTCTGTTCGGCCAAGAGCCTTCCTGGCAGGAACATGTCGATGTAGCCCCGACGCCCACCACTGAGCTTGATCGCGTACTCGAAGTACCCTCCGGCACGACGACGGTTGATGCCGAACACGTCGAGGAAGTCAGCCCAGAACGACTGGCTCTCGCCCTTCTCGTACGTCTCGCCTTCCCACTCTTCCGCGAAGCGAGCAGCGCGGGCGCGAATCTCGTTCCAAGACAGTCGTGTCACACCCTCACCTTAGGGTGAACAACCCACATGCCTCGGGGTGCGGCGCTCGTCTCAGCGGCTCTCGAGCACCGCCATCGCCGCGTTGTGGCCGGCGATGCCGCTGACGGCTCCGCCCCGGCGGGCGCCCGAGCCGCACAGCAGCACGCCGGGCAGCCCGGTGTCGACGCCCCAGCGGCGGGCGGGGGTGTCGAGCGGCTCATCGTCCTCGGCCCACGGCCACGCGAGGTCGCCGTGGAAGATGCTGCCGCCGGGCAGGCGCAGGGTGTGCTCGAGGTCGCGCGTGGTCTTCGTCTCGACGCACGGTTCGCCGTTGCCGTCGGTCAGCAGCAGGCTCTCGACCGGCTCGGCCAGCACCGAGTTCAGGGAGTCGAGCACGGCACGCTGCAGCGTCGCGCGCAGGGAGTCGTTGGTGGCTTCGGTCACCAGGCGGTCGGGCACGTGCAGGGCGAAGACGGTGAGCGTCTGCGCGCCCGACGCGCGAAGCTCGGGCCCGAGGATCGTCGGGTCGGTGAGCGAGTGGCAGTAGATCTCGGCCGGGATCACGCTGGGCACCGTCCCGGCCGCGGCCTCGTCGTAGGCGCGCTGCAGCTGGCTGAAGGTCTCGTTGATGTGGAACGTGCCGCCGAACGCGGCCGCCGGGTCGAGCGACGCATCGCGCAGGCGGGGAAGCCGCTCGAGCAGGAGGTTCACCTTCACCTGCGCGCCTTCGGCGGGCGGCACCGCGAGCCCGGCCCCCGCAACCACCCCGATGCCGGATGCGGAGCCCGCGTCGCCCGCCGCCAGCAGCCGCGCCAGCTCGTGCGGCGAGCAGTTGACCAGCACGTGCTCGGCGGCCGTCTCGTGCTCGACGCCGGCCTCGTCGCGCCAGCGCACGGTCTTGTCGGCGGTCAGCGCGACGACATCGGCCCCGGTCGTGAGGGTCGCCCCGGCGAGCCGCGCGGCCCGCTCGAGCTCGCCCGACACCGCGCCCATGCCGCCGACGGGCACGTTCCAGTCGCCCGTGCCGCCGCCGATGACGTGGTACAGGAAGCAGCGGTTGGCGAGCAGGCTCTCGTCGTCGTTCGAGGCGAACGTGCCGATGAGCGCGTCGGTGTAGACGACGCCGCGCACGAGGTCGTTCTGGAAGGTGTCGGCGATGGTGCGGCCGACGGGCTGCTCGATGAGGGCATGCCACAGGGCGGCGCCATCGAGGCCCGCACTGTCGGCGGCGGCGATCACAGCGTGGCGCGCCTCCGAGCGCGTCAGCAGCGGGTCGGTGACGGTCGGAAACAGCACGCGCGCGAGCGTCTCGGTGCCCGCGTAGAAGCGCTGCCAGGCCGCCGCGTCGTCGGCCGCCCCGATGGCGGCGAAGCTCGCCGCCGTCGCCGCGGGGTCGTGGTTGTCGACGAGCAGTCCGCCGCCCTGCGCTCCGGCATCGCCGGGCATGGGCGTGTACGAGCTGTAGCGGCGCGGGGCGAGGGCGATCTCGAGCCCGAGGTCGTCGATGATGCGCTGCGGCAGCAGGCTGACGAGGTACGAGTAGCGGCTCAGGCGGGCATCCACACCGGGAAAGGCCTCGGCCGAGATCGCGGCACCGCCGAGCACGTCGAGCCGCTCGAGCACCTGCACGTCGAGGCCGGCCTTCGCCAGGTAGGCGGCGGCGGTGAGGCCGTTGTGGCCCCCGCCGATGATGACGACATCGCGCTGCTCGGTCACGGATGCTCCTCACTCTGCTGTACCGCGCTCAGGGTATCCCGCTCCACCTGGCGGCTCGATCGACAGCGCGAGAACCGCGCGCACGGCGACGATCGCCGGGCGATCGGCCGCCGAGCTGCGGGCCGCGGTGAACAGCGAGCGGTGCGGATCGCCGGGCAGCGTGATGAGCGAGACGCGGGGGTCGCGACCACCCCACACGAGGTCGGGCAGCAGGGCGACCGCGTGCCCGGCCTCGACGAGGCTGATGTGGGCCTGCAGGTCGGCCGTCTCGAAGCGCACGTCGGGCTCGAAGCCCGCCAGGCGGCAGACCTGCTCGGCCCAGTGGCGGCTGGCGGTGCCGCGGGGCTCCATGACCCAGGCGCGCTGCGCGGCGTCGCCGAGCGCCTGGATGCCGCTGCCGCTCGCCACCCCAAGGCGCAGGGCGTCGCGCCCGAGCGGCACCCGGTCGAGCTCGCGACGCCGCGGGGCGGCGTGCGCGGGGTACTCCTCGGCGATCACCAGGTCGAACTCGCGCGCCCAGACCTCATCGAGCGCGCTCTCGGGCTCGCGCTGCGTGACCTCGACGCGCAGGGCGGGGTAGCGCTCGGCGAGCAGGCTCAGGGCGCGCGGCACGATGCCGAGCGCGGCCGACTGGAAGACCGCGAGCCGCACGGTGCCCGAGACCGTGCGGTCGGTGGCGGCGAGCGCGCTCTCCAGCTGCTCGAGATCGGTGAGCAGCGTGTCGGCCCCCTCGACCAGCAGCAGCCCCGCCGGGGTGAGGTGCACCCGCCGGCCGGTGCGCTCGAGCAGCGGAACGCCCGCCTCCTGCTCGAGCAGCCGCAGCTGCTGCGAGATGCTCGACGGGCTGTACGACAGGGCCCGCGCCACCGCGTGCAGCGTGCCACGGCGGTGCACTTCGCGCAAGAGCGAAACGCGGCGCAGGTCGAGCATGGGTGCTCCCGAGGGGTCGGCGAATTGTTCGGCAGAACCAAACAGCGATGTACCGATTTCATCACTAGATGCGCACAGTGTCGACCAGCAGACTGGATGCATGAGCACCGACGTGTCGACCCCCGGCCCCTCGCCCGATCTCGGCTCGGCTGACACCCACGCTGACGCTGACACGAACGCGACTGCCGACGCCGCCGTCGCGCTCGTGCGGCAGTGGCTCGCCCAGACCGAGGGGGTGCGGCCCGATGCCAGCGCCGCGCGCCTCGCCGGGCTGCTGCAGGACGAGGGGGGGCTCGCATTCGCGATCGGGTTCGTCGACCGGGTGGCGCGGCCCGATGACCTCGGCGTCGCGGCGCGCAACCTCGAGCAGCTCGCGCAGAGCATCCCGAACTTTCTGCCCTGGCTCCTGCGCGCGCTCATCGCCATCGGCGGCCCGCTCGCCCGCCTGCTGCCCTGGCCGATCGTGCCCATCGCGCGTCGCGTGCTGCGCGGCATGATCGGGCACCTCGTCATCGACGCCACCCCGAGCCGCCTCGGGCGCACGCTCGAGCACCTGCGCGCCGACGGCGACCGGCTCAACCTCAACCTGCTCGGCGAGGCGGTGCTCGGAGACGCGGAGGCCGATCGACGGCTCGCGGGCATCACCGAGCTCGTCAAGCGGCCCGACGTCGACTACGTGTCGGTGAAGGTCTCGGCGATCGCGAGCCAGCTGAGCATGTGGGCCTTCGACGAGGCCGTCGAGCGCGTCGTCGACCGGCTCGTGCCGCTCTACGAGACGGCCGCGCTCGGCGTCACCCCGACCTTCCTCAACCTCGACATGGAGGAGTTCCGCGACCTCGACCTGACCATCGAGGTGTTTCAGCGGCTGCTCGACCGGCCGTCGCTGCGGCAGTACGAGGCGGGCATCGTGCTGCAGGCCTACCTGCCCGAGGCCCTGCCCGCGCTCGACCGGCTGACCGCGTGGGCGCAGGCGCGCCGGGCCGCGGGCGGCGCGGGCATCAAGGTGCGCGTCGTCAAGGGTGCCAATCTCGCCATGGAGCGCGTCGACGCCGCCCTGCACGGCTGGCCCGTCGCCGTGCTGCCGAGCAAGCAGGCGAGCGACGCCAACTACAAGCGCGTGCTCGACGCCGCCCTGCGCCCCGATCGGGTGGATGCGGTGCGCATCGGCCTCGCCGGCCACAACCTGTTCGACATCGCGTGGGCCTGGCAGCTCGCCGAGGCGCGCGGCGTCTCGAACAGCGTCGAGGTCGAGATGCTGCTCGGCATGGCGCCCGACCAGGCCGCGGCCGTGCGCCGCACCGTCGGGCACCTGCTGCTCTACACGCCCGTCGTGCACCCGCGCGACTTCGACTCGGCCATCAGCTACCTCATCCGCCGACTGGAGGAGAACGCGAGCACCGACAACTTCCTGTCGGGCGTGTTCGAGCTGACCGCGTCGCCCGCGATCTTCGCGCGCGAGGAGCAGCGGTTCCGGGCCGCGCTCGCCGACCTCGCGGCGTCGCCCGCGGCGCCCGCACCGCACCGGGTGCAGAACCGGCTCGAGCTCGCGCCGGTCGACGACGGTGGCGCAGGCGTCGCGGGCGCGCTGCCCGAGCCGGGCGGGGTGCGCCGCGGCTTCGCCAACGAGCCCGACACCGACCCCGCGCTGCCCGCCAACCGCGCGTGGGGGCGCGCGATCCTCGCGCGCTCCGCCACGAGCACCCGCGGGCAGGGGCTCGTCGACGCGAGCGCCCTCGCCGACGGCCCGCGCGGCATCGCCGCCATCGAGCGCATCGTCGCCGAGACCCGTGAGGCCGGCGCCGGGTGGGCGGCGCGGTCGGTCGATGAGCGGGCGGGCATCCTGCATGAATGCGGGCGGATGCTCGCCGCGCGTCGCGCCGACCTGCTCGAGGTGATGGCGTCGGAGGCCGGCAAGACTCTCGCCGAGGGCGACCCGGAGGTGAGCGAGGCCATCGACTTCGCGCACTACTACGCCGAGAGCGCGCGCGACCTCGCCGCGATCGACGACGCGACCTTCACCCCTGTGCGGCTGACGGTCGTCGTGCCGCCGTGGAACTTCCCGGTCGCGATTCCCGCCGGGGGCGTGCTGGCGGCGCTCGCCGCGGGCAGCGCCGTCATCATCAAGCCCGCGCCGCAGACGCGCCGCAGCGCCGCCGTGATGGTCGAGGCTCTGTGGGATTCCGGGGTGCCGCGCGACGTGCTGCGCTTCGTCGACGCGCCCGAGAACGAGGTCGGGCGGGCGCTCATCGCGCACCCCGCCGTCGATCGCCTCGTGCTGACGGGGGCGTGGGAGACCGCGGCGCTGTTCCGCTCGTGGCGCCCCGACCTGCCGGTGCTCGCCGAGACGAGCGGCAAGAACGCGATCGTCATCACCCCCTCGGCCGACCTCGACCTGGCCGTCGCCGACCTCGTTCGCTCGGCGTTCGGGCATGCGGGGCAGAAGTGCTCGGCCGTGTCGCTCGCGATCCTGGTCGGCTCGGTCGCGACCTCCGAGCGTTTCGAACGACAGCTGGTGGATGCGGTGCGCACGCTGCGCGTCGGCCGCCCCACCGACCCGACCGCGGTCGTGGGGGCGCTCGTCGAGCGCGCGTCGGGCACGCTGCTCGGCGCCCTCACCGCCCTCGGCACCGGCGAGCAGTGGCTCGTCGAACCGCGGGCGCTTGACGCGACCGGCGAGCTGTGGAGCCCCGGCGTCAAGCGCGGCGTCCTGCCCGGCAGCGCCTTCCACACCACCGAGTACTTCGGCCCCGTGCTCGGGCTGATGCGCGCGCGCGACCTCGACGAGGCCCTCGACCTGCAGAACGGCGTCGCCTATGGCCTCACGGCCGGGCTGCACTCGCTCGACGCGCGCGAGGTCGCGTACTGGCTCGATCACGTCGAGGCCGGCAACCTCTATGTCAACCGCGGCATCACGGGCGCCATCGTGCGCCGCCAGCCCTTCGGCGGCTGGAAGCGTTCGAGCGTCGGCGGCTCGACCAAGGCCGGCGGGCCCTCGTACGTGATGGGCTTCGGCTCGTTCGCGCCCGTGCCGCGCGCACCGAAGCAGTCGCTGAGTCTGCGCGGGCTCGACCGCGGTGTGCGCGACGTGCTCGAGGCCAGCCAGCCCGGGCTCGACTTCGCGGGCTTCGACGCCGCGCGCGCCGGCGCCCTGAGCGACCAGCGCGCGTGGGAGGACGAGTTCGGCGTCGCCCGCGACTACAGCCGGGTCGAGGTGCTGCCCGACCAGCCGATCGAGCGCAATGTGCTGCGGTATCGGCCCGCGCCGGTGACCGTGCGGGCCGCCGAGGGTGCCGCGCCGGCCGACCTCGTGCGGGTGCTGCTCGCGGCGACCCGCGCCGGATCGCCTGTCGCCGTCAGCGCTGCCGCTCCGCTGCCGGCGAGCCTGCTCGGGCTGCTCGACTCGGGCGCCTCGGGCCTGCGGGTGACCGCGGTCGTGATCGAGCCCGACACGGAGTTCGCCGGCCGCATGGCGGTCGAGCGGCCGGCCCGCATCCGGGTGATCGCGCCGGAGGGCGCCAACGACCCGCACGCGACCGGGCGCGCCCTGCTCGAGGCCGTCGACGGCGCCCCCGACGTCGCCGTCTGGTCGGGGCCGGTGACGGCCTCCGGCCGTGTCGAGCTTCTGCCCTTCCTGCGCGAGCAGGCGGTGTCGATCACCGCGCACCGGTTCGGCAACCCGTACCCGGCGCTCGCCGAGCTGCCGCTGTAGGGCGTTATCGGCCCCGATCGTTGATCTGGGCGCGAAGCCAGGGAATGCCTGCCTCGGTGAGATCGCGGATGACTTCGTCCACGATCGGCTCGCAATCACTTGTCGGCACAACGCGCCACCACTTGTCCTCGCCATCGTCAACCAATTGGCCGATACGCATGCTCAGCGCCGGCTCCGGGTGATGGAAGGTGGGCTGCGGACGCTTCGCGAGGTACCGGTGTTCTAGCCGAAGCTGCTCCCATTCAGGTTTCCCCACTGCCACGAGGTTGATCGTGAATCGAACCTCGTTCCGGTCGCTGAACGCCGACTTCTGGAATCCGACAAGCGCCCAATGGGAGTCTGAAGGGACTGCATAGCGGCCAGAGGAACCGACAAGACCTTCTTCGCGAAGCCGTGGCGAGATCCGATCCTTCACCATGGACGCGTAGATGTCTTGCGCGGCGATGTCAGACACCGCAGGGGCATTGCGCCCTCGTACGCGGGACATCCACGCAACAGTCTTTGAGAAGTCGAAGTACTCCGCCACGGGGTGAGCGTAGTCGTGTCCCTCTGTGTCCACCACGGCAACGACTTCCGGGCAATCAGGGTCTGTGAGGGCGCGGGATGCTCAGCCCCGTTGCGCCGCGCGCACGAGGTCGAGCGCGCTCTCGTCGTCGAGGCCGAGCCGCCGGGCCTGCTCGACGAACACGCGGGCGGCGGCCTGCGCCTGGCGGTGCACGGCATCGCCCTGCGGAGCGACGAACGAGCCGGCGCGGCCTCGGGTCTCGATGATGCCGTCGGTCTCGAGCTCGCGGTAGGCGCGCGCGACCGTGTTGACGGCCAGACCCAGCTGCTCGGCGAGCGCGCGCACGGTCGGCAGTTTCGCGCCGGCGATGAGCTCGCCTGCCGCCACCGCGTCGCGCACCTGCACGCGCAGCTGCTCGTACGGCGGGGTCGCCGCGCTCGCGTCGATCGAGAACCTCATGGGCCGAGCGTATCCGCGCAAGTGCTGTGTGGAGAGCGTTCGAGGTTCGTCCGGATGCCCGCTGGCGCATCTCAGGTGCCACCTGAACGCCCACTTACACAACGAGGCCAGGCCTGCCATCAGGACCCGCTGAGTCACCTCTTCAGCAAAGGTAGTGACCACGATCGAGATCTACCACTGACTCTAATCTACGAGTTAGTCTCGATAAAGTAAGACGGGAGCGGCCCGAAGGCGGCTCCCGTCTGTCAGATTGCTAGAACCGAAGTTCCTACTGCGAGGGTATCCGAGGTACATGAGAAGTCAAGTGGAACCCTCACAGCTAGTTTTGGCGCGAATGAAGGAACTGGTTGACAACCAGACATCCTGGCACCGCGCATTGTGGCAGATAGGTACGACAGTCGCGCTGGAGGAGGTCGCTGAGGCTGCCGCCGGAACATGGTCTGGTGCCCTCACATCGCCTGAGGCGCTCCAAGACTTGAAGGCAAGTGCGACACAGCAATTGCGGCGCGACCCGGGGCTAGGGGCCGGACAAGTACGCGAGTCGTTCATTGAGTCCGTTGAAGCTTTGCCAGCGAAGCAGACCCCCGGCTCACTCACCCTGTTGGCTTCTGTTCAGCAGCTTGCGATCCGCGCTCGTAGCGAGTACCTGCTTGGGTGGGCGGCCCACGTTGAAGCCGGCAACCTCAACGCCGATGAGGTGGAGATAGCCGCCCGCCTGTCGATCGCGCACCTGCTCGATGAGGGCTTCCACAAGTCCCACATCCATGGATGGCTGACCAACACTGGGCCTGACGACCGACTGGAGGACGTACTTCGTAGAGGTCACGAGATGATCCAGGGCGGGCATCGGGAGTTCCTGCTTTTGCTGCCCGTAACGAAGGTTGACCCGAAAGTAGCACCCCACATTGCCAGCCAGACGATCTCGTCTGAAGAGTACGAGACCGCATTCATCGGAGCGGTGAATCATGCTTCTCACAGTCGCGATAGATCGATAGCGACTGCGTTGAGGCTTACGTTCGAGGCCCGGGACCCTTACTCAGCAATCTCGATGGCCGTTGCGTGGATGCAGAGGCTCGAAGACCGGGTTTCCGTTGGGTTGGGAAAACAGGGAATCAAGTTCGGAGAGAAGATCGTCGACGTTACGACCCGGAAAATTCGGGAGTATCGGGGCGAGGTCAGACCGCTGAACCTTCCCTCGGTCCAACGCAATGGTCAGTACCTGGCATCAGCCACAGGCTCGAGCGTTCAAGCTCGAATTGACGATGCTCTTGGGATGCTTGCTGCTAACCAGCACCGATCCACCCCGACCGGCATCGCCTCCATCTGGGCGGCACTAGAAGCGCTCTTGGGTCTACCTGGTGCCAAGGGTGTTGAGGCGGCTGATCGGCTCGCAGACATTGTCGCCTGCAGTTTTCCTCGTGCCGAGCTAACTGAGCTCGCGCGAAGATGGGAGCGCACCGGTTCGGATGACTTGGCTCAAGAGTTGGGGGAGCTTCCGACCACTGCAGAGAAGGCTGGTCGAATGCTGCGTGCCATATCGGAAGGTGCGGCCCCAAGTTTCGAGGCCCCTAAGGACGTCGCGGCATTGAATCGAACCCTCCAGTTGCTGGCTTCCCCTGGGGATGTGCTGGCGAGGGTGCGCGGGTACTACGTCTCAACCTTCCGACGCCTCTACTACCAACGGAACTTCATCATGCATGCAGGGAAGTTGGACAGCGTGTCGTTGCGGGCCACGTCAAGAACGGCGCCCCAGTTAGTCGCCGCGGGAATCGACCGTTTGGTGAATGCAAGTTTCGTCCTTGACATCGATCCACATGGACTTGCCGCTAGAGCCCGTAACGAACTCAAGTTGATAGGGACTTCTGGCTCCAGGCCAATCCACGATCTTCTTGCGTAACCGGATTGCTGGCTTCTGCTGGAGAAGATCGCGTTCGCGATCGACGTAGCGGGAGTGGTCCGTGGCCGAAAGCTGAGCACTTGCGAACTCCGACAAGTACTGATGTGGGCTTCCGGTGACTGAGTCTTCATCGCCGTTAGCGCAAAGCTTCGATCGGCGGCCGGGTAGCGTCGCTCGAGAATCCTGTCGGCGCGTGCCGCTCGAGAAACCCGAGCACCTCGGTCTGGTCGACCCCCGGGAAGGACTCGGTCGGCAGCGTCGCCAGCAGGCTGGCATGGATGCGCGCCTGCGGCCGCGCCCGCCCCTGCCACTTCGCCGCGAGCGCGTCGGGTGCACGGCGGCAGCAGCCCGGGTCGGGGCAGGTCGACGCCCCCCGCCGCGTGGTCTCGCGCCCCCGGAACCACTTGACGTGCGCGAACGGCGTTCCGACCGAGATCGAGAAGTCGCCGCCGGTGCCCGACTCGATGCGCGAGGTGCACCAGTAGGTGCCGGTGGGCTTGTCGGTGTACTGGTGGTACGGGCTGAAGCGGTCGGGTTCGTCGAACACCTGCCGCGCCGACCACTGGCGGCAGACGAGCTGCCCCTCGACCGCGCCGAGGGCATCCGTCGGAAACTGCACGGCATCGTTCTCGTAGGCCTTCGACAGCACGCCCTGCGCGCTCACCTTGAGGAAGTGCACGGGAATCTCGAGGTGCTCGGTGGCGAGGTTGGTGAACCGGTGCGCGGCCGTCTCGTACGACACGGCGAAGGCATCGCGCAGGTCTTCCACCGCGAGCTCGCGGCGCTGCTTCGCGCGCTGCAGGAACGCGACCGCGTCGGCCTCGGGGATGAGCAGCGCCGCCGCGAGGTAGTTGGTCTCGACCCGCTGCTGCAGAAAGTCGGTGTAGTCGCGCGGCTCGGGCCGGCCGAGCACGTGCCCGGCGAGCGCCTGCAGCAGCACGCTGCGCGGGTCGCGGCCGGGTGCGGTCTGCACGGGCAGGTAGATGCGGCCGTGCTCGAGGTCGGTGACCGACCGGGTCGAGCCGGGCAGGTCGCTCACGTAGTGCAGAGTGAAGCCGAGGTGCGCGGCGAGCTCGGCGGCGAGGCGCTGCGACAGCGGGCCGCCCTCGTGGCCGACGGCGCGCAGCAGCCCGGCCGCGGTCTGCTCGAGCTCGCCGAAGTAGTTGCCGCGCGCCCGCATCGCGCGCCGCAGTTCGGTGTTGGCGCGCCGGGCCTCCTCGGGCGTCGCTGCCCGCTCGGAGTGCACCCGCTGCAGCTCGGCGTGCAGCGCCAGCACCGTGCGGATCGCCTCGTCGCTGAGGCTCTTGCGCACCGGCAGCGGCGGGATGCCCAGGGCCGAGAACAGCGGACCGGCCTGCACCCGCTCGAGCTCTACCTCGAGGGCCGCGCGGCCGCTCAGCGGCGCGGCGCTCACCAGCTGCTCGAGGCTCGATCCGAGCACCCGCGCGATCGCCTGCAGCTCGCTGAGCTTCGCCTCGCGCTTGCCGTTCTCGAGCACGCTCAAGTGCGAGGTGGCGGTGCCGATGGCCTCGGCGACCTCGGCGAGGGTGAGCCCCGCATCCGTTCGCAGGGTGCGGATGCGGCGGCCGAGCGTCAGCGGATCGATCACATCCTCAGCCTGGGTGCGCGCGAGCGGTGAATCGAGCATGCCGCGAGCCTGCCAGCGCGCGAACTTCAGCGCAACTGAAATCTGCGGGTATTTCAGTCAACATGCCGGGGTTTCAGGCGTTGTTCTTCGCCCACAGTTGCTCACACGAACCTCGAACTGCCGAGAACAGGAGCACCTCATGACGAACCACCGACCGGGCGACCAGACCGAGACCGCCGCCGAGCTCGAGACCCGCTGGAAGACCGACGCCCGCTGGAGCGGCGTGCGCCGCGACTACAGCGCCGACGACGTCATCGAGCTGCGCGGCCCCGTGCGCGAGGAGCGCACGCTCGCCCGCCGCGGCGCCGAGCAGCTGTGGAAGCTGATCCAGCAGAACGTCACCGACCCCGGCGAGTGGACGTACGCGCTCGGTGCCCTCACCGGCAACCAGGCCGTGCAGCAGGTGCGCGCAGGCCTCAAGGCCATCTACCTCAGCGGCTGGCAGGTCGCCGCCGACGCCAACCTCAGTGGGCAGACCTACCCCGACCAGAGCCTGTACCCCGCCAACTCGGTGCCCGCCGTCGTGCGCCGCATCAACAACGCGCTGCTGCGTGCCGGGCAGATCGAGCAGGACGGCCGCGACTGGATGGTGCCGATCGTCGCCGACGCCGAGGCCGGCTTCGGGGGCCCGCTCAACGCCTACGAGCTCATGCACGGCATGATCGAGGCCGGCGCTGCCGGTGTGCACTGGGAGGACCAGCTCGCGAGCGAGAAGAAGTGCGGCCACATGGGCGGAAAGGTGCTCGTGCCGACGAGCCAGCACATCCGCACGCTGCAGGCCGCGCGTCTCGCGGCCGACGTCGCCGACGTGCCGAGCATCATCATCGCCCGCACCGACTCGCTCGCCGCCACCCTGCTCACCAGCGACGTCGACGAGCGCGACCGCCCCTTCACCACGGGTGAGCGCACCGCCGAGGGCTTCTACGAAGTCGAGCCGGGCCTCGGCCCGGTGCTGGCCCGCGCGCACGCCTACGCCGAGTACGCCGACCTCATCTGGGTGGAGACGAGCGAGCCCGACCTCGAGCTGGCGCGGGCTGTCGCCGAGAGCATCCACCGCGAGCATCCCGGAAAGCGCCTTGCCTACAACTGCTCGCCGAGCTTCAACTGGAAGCGGCACCTCGACGACGCGACCATCGCGCGGTTCCAGCGCGAGCTCGCGGCCATGGGGTACGCGTTCCAGTTCATCACCCTCGCCGGGTTCCACTCGCTCAACCACTCGATGTTCGAGCTCGCCCGCGGCTACAACGAGCGGCAGATGACCGCCTACGTCGAGCTGCAGGAGGCCGAGTTCGCGTCGGAGGCCGACGGCTACACGGCCACGAAGCACCAGCGCGAGGTCGGCACCGGCTACTTCGACCGCATCGCGACGGCCCTCAACCCGCAGAGCGCGACGCTCGCGCTCGTGGGGTCGACCGAGTCTGAGCAGTTCCACTGATCCGCCGCGCGACTCATCCGACCACGTGACCAGGAGACGATCATGACCACCAGCACCGCCCTCACCAGCACCGCCCTCACGATCACCGGCCCGATGCGGGCGCGGTACGACGAGATCCTGACCCCGGATGCTCTCGCCTTCGTCGAGCGACTGCAGCACCGCTTCGGCGGCCAGCGGCACGCGCTGCTCGCCGACCGCATGCAGCTGCGCTACGACCTCGGCAACGGCCGAGACCTGCGCTTCCTGCCCGAGACGGAGAGCATCCGCACCGACCCGACCTGGCGCGTCGCCGGGGCCGGGCCGGGCCTGCACGACCGCCGCGTCGAGATCACCGGCCCCTGCGACCCGAAGATGACGATCAACGCGCTCAACTCGCGCGCCAACGTGTGGCTCGCCGACCTGGAGGACGCGACGAGCCCCACCTGGGGGAACATCATCGAGGGGCAGCTGAGCCTGTTCGACGCGATCCGCGGGCGGCTCGAGTACACGAGCCCCGGGGCCGATGGAGAACCGGGCAAGGAGTACCGGGTCACCGCCGAACGCACCCCGACGATCGTGATGCGCCCGCGCGGCTGGCACCTGGTCGAGAAGCACATCGAGCACACCGACCGCAGCGGCCGCACCTTCGCCGC
>ERZ1066136.607-NODE-607-length-24543-cov-23.677965_pt1 | contig 24543 bp, 19 predicted proteins | sample MGYA00382783_ERZ1066136 | MGnify/ENA primary metagenome ERZ1066136 (study PRJEB33369, sample SAMEA5778366) | biofilm metagenome | biome: Industrial cooling water; feature: Water cooling tower basin; material: Biofilm | place: United Arab Emirates | collected... | reverse complement strand
GGCATCCATGCCCACCACGCCCGCTGGGACGCGCCCTCCGAGCCCTCCGCGTCCCGATCCGAGAGCGACCTCAGTACACCGCGCCGTGCAGCGTCAGCCGCAGCTTCTTGAGCGACAGCGCGCTGCTGCCCCCCGACGGCCACACGCGCAGGCCCTGGAACTCGTTGTTCTCGACGATGCAGCCGCCGATATCGACCCCGGCCTTGTGGACCTGCCAGCTGTTCGCAAGCATCCCCGTGCCGCCGCACTTGTTCAGCTGGTTCTGCGCCGTGAACGTCACCGAGCTCCCGACCGAGTAGCTGCGGCCCTGCACGCACACCGTCGCGTAGTCGTACGTCAACCCGGCGATCCCGAACATCACCTGGATCGCCTTGTTGCTGCCGTCGAGCAGCGCCACCTTCCCGATCTGGTCGTTGTGGATCGTCGCGTTGTTGAACACGTTCCACACCTCGGGCCAGCTCTCGCCCTGCGGCGCCCAGTCGGCCTCGCCCCAGCCCGGCGTCGGCGAGAACGTCCAGCTCGGGTTCGTCACGCTGAACGCGTTGCTGTAGTCGATCTCGAACCATACCCCGTCGTCGGCCGGGAAGCCGCACGCGTCGGTCAGGTTCTGCGGGGTCGGCGTGCAGTTCTTCTGGCAGCCGTCGCCGTCGACCTGGTTGCCGTCGTCGCACTGCTCGCCGGCCTGGACGAACCCGTCGCCGCACTTCGCCGTCTTGCACGCCAGCGTACACGCGCCCGCGTTGCTGTTCATCGCCCCGAGGTCGCACTGCTCGACCCCCGCCTGCACGAACCCGTCGCCGCACTTCGCCGGCTGGCACGCGCTCGTGCACGCGTCCGTGTCGACCTGGTTGCCGTCGTCGCACGGCTCGACCCCCGCCTGCAGCAGGCCGTCGCCGCACTTCGCCGGCTTGCAGGCCAGCGTACACGCGCCCGCGTTGCTGTTCATCGCCCCGAGGTCGCACGGCTCGACCCCGGCGTACACGATCCCGTCGCCGCAGACCGCCGCCGCGCACGCGTTGGTGCACGCGTCGCCGTCGACCTGGTTGCCGTCGTCGCACTGCTCGCCCGGCCCGGGCTTCCCGTCGCCGCACGACGCCGGCGCGCAGTCGTTGCCGCACGCGTCGCCGTCGTTCTGGTTGCCGTCGTCGCACTGCTCGCCCGGCCCGAGCAGGCCGTCGCCGCACGCGGCCGGCGTGCAGTCGAGCTTGCACGCGCCCGCGTCGCTGTTGTCCGCGCCCTGGTCGCACTGCTCGCCCGGCCCGAGCAGGCCGTCGCCGCACGCGGCCGGTGTGCAATTGGTCTTGCACGCGCCGGTGTCGCTGTTGTCCGGCCCGTCGTCGCACTGCTCGCCGGGGTCGACCACCCCGTCGCCGCAGCTCGGCGGCGGCGGCGGCTGGCACACGCCCTGGACGCACTCGAGCTCGCCGTCGCAGGTGTCGCCCTGGCCGCAGGGACAGCCTTCCTGCCCCTCGGGACAGGTGGTCCCGGTGCTGCCGCCGGTGTCGTCGCCGCTCGTCGCGGTCGCGTCGGCGCCGGTCGAGCCGCCGCTGCTGGCCTCGGCGGTCGTCGGGGCGGCGGTCGTCGGCTCGCCGGTCGTCGTCGGGGCGGCGGTCGTCGGCGCCGTGTCGGCCGTGTCGCTGCCGGTCGCCGCGGAGTCGCTCGCGGACGCGGAGTCGCTCGCGGACGCGGAGTCGCCCGCGGGGGCGGGATCGTTGCAGGCCGCGATCGCGGCGACGGACAGCAGGCTGGCGCGGAGGGCTCGCATGGCCGGCGGAGGATAGAGCGAGCGCGCGCCGGCGCGCTCCGGTGCGCCCGGCCGGCGCCGCGGACTTTTGTCTCGCCGGATCCGCGCGCCGTCGCGGCCAGGATCCGGTTGCGCGAAACCGCGCGCTCTGCCAAGCTCCGGGCCGTGTTTCGCGCCCTCTGCACGCTTTCTCTCGCCGCGGCGGTCTCCGGCTGCGGCGGCTCCGACGACCCCGAGACCCCGGACGCGACCGCCGAGATCGCGCAGCTCGGCGGCAGCAACGTCGCCGGCGAGGTCCACTTCACGCTCTTGCCCGAGGGCGAGGTCCGGATCGACGTCGCGCTGACCGGCCTGACGCCGGGCGCCCATGGGATGCACATCCACGAGTGGGGCGACTGCTCGGCGCCCGACGGCACGTCCGCCGGCGGTCACTTCAATCCGGACGGGGTCGAGCACGGGGCGCACGACGCGGAGGTCCGCCACGCCGGCGACCTCGGCAACGTCGAGGCCGACGCGAACGGGGTCGCGACCCTGTCGCGGGTCATGGACACGGCGTTCTTCTCGCTGTCCGGCGGCCAGTACGATGTCCGCGGCCGGGCGGTGATCATCCACGAGAAGGCCGACGACTTCGGGCAGCCGCTCGGCAACGCGGGCGGACGGATCGGCTGCGGGATCGTCCAGGCCGCGACCGGCGAGGTCGACCCGGTGCTGCCGCCGGCCGGCTCGTGACCCCGACGCCGGCCCCGCATGTCCCGTCGCGGGCCTCGGGTGCCGCAGCTCAGCTGCCGCAGCTCAGGTCCCGCAGAACGTCCGGTAACGCGGGCCGCCGGCCGGCGCCGGATCGCGGTACGGCTGGTGCTCGGGCAGGTCGGCGTGGGGCCGGGCCAGGGCGGCGCTGAGGCGCTCGAACGGCCCGAGGTCGCCGGCGATCGCCGCCTCGAGCGCCGCCTCGACCTGATGGTTGCGCGGGATGATGTCCGGGTTGTTCGCCTGCATGCGGGCGGCGACCTCCGGCCAGGGGGCGCCCTCGCCGGCGAGGCGCGCCTGCCAGCGCGCGTGCCAGGCCTGCCACGCGGGCTCGGCGGCCCATGACTGCTGCGCGAGCGCTCCGGGCGACGCGAGCGCGCGGAACGTGCCCGTGTGATCGGCCGCGTGCTCGGTCATGAACGCGAGCAGGTCCTGGATCAGCTCGAGGTCGCCCGGATCCTCGCCGACGAGGCCGAGCTTGGCCCGCATCCGCTCGAGCCAGCGCGCCTGGTAGACCTCGGCGAACTCGCCGAGCGCCGCCTGGGCGAGCGCGACGGCCTGCTTCGGATCGGGGTCGAGCAGCGGCAGCAGGGCCTCGGCGAAGCGGGCGAGGTTCCACATCGCGATCGCCGGCTGGCGGCCGTAGGCGTAGCGGCCCTGCTCGTCGATCGAGCTGAACACGGTGTCGGGGTCGTGCGCGTCGATGAAGGCGCACGGGCCGTAGTCGATCGTCTCGCCCGAGATCGCCATGTTGTCGGTGTTCATGACGCCGTGGACGAAGCCGACCGCCATCCACTGTGCGATCAATGCGGCCTGGGCGTCGCGCACGGCGGCGAAGAACGCGAGGTACGGGTTCGCGGCGGCGGCCGCCGCCGGCGTGTGGCGCTGGATCGCGTAGTCGGCGAGGGCGCGCAGCAGCTCGACGTCGCGCAGGGTCGCCGCATACTCGAAGGTGCCGACCCGCAGGTGGCTGGCGGCGACGCGGGTCAGCACGGCGCCCGGCAGCACGCGCTCGCGGAACACGGGCTCGCCGGTGCGGACGACCGCGAGGCTGCGGGTCGTCGGGATCCCGAGCGCGTGCATGGCCTCGCTGATCAGGTACTCGCGCAGCATCGGCCCGATCGCGGCCCGGCCGTCGCCGCGCCGCGAATAGGGGGTCTGCCCGGAGCCCTTGAGCTGGATGTCCCAGCGGCGGCCGCGCGGGTCGACGTGCTCGGCCAGCAGGATCGCGCGCCCGTCGCCGAGCCGCGTGAAATGGCCGAACTGATGCCCGGCGTAGGCCTGGGCCAGCGGCGTGGCGCCCGCGGGCACGCGGTTGCCGGCCCAGACGTCGACCGCGGCCGCGGCGTCCTCGACGGCGAGGCCGAGCTCGGCCGCGAGGGCGCGGTTGAACACGACCATCGCCGGCCGGGCGACCGGGGTCGGCTCGACGAAGGTGTAGAGGCGCGCCGGCAGGCGGGCGTAGCTGGTATCGCCGCGAAGGCCCGGCTCGGGGCGGTTCTCGAGGGGCATGGGCTCTCCGGGCCGCGCGATCGAGGCGGCGGCGGATCCATACTCCCCACCGCCGCGCGGCGTCAACCGCAGCCGGAGAGCGCATCCCACGAGCGGTGTGACGTCGGACGCACGAGCTCGCCGGCGTCGGTGAATCACTCGAGGATCTTGGTGACGACGCCTTGACCGACGGTGCGGCCCCCCTCCCGGATGGCGAAGCGGAGCCCCACCTCACAGGCGATCGGACGGATCAGCTCGATGTCCACGCTCATGTGTTCGCCCGGCGCGATCACCGAGCACCCGGGCGGCAGCGTGATGGCGCCCGTGACGTCCGCCGTGCGGAACCAGAACTGCGGACGGTACCCGTCGAAGAACGGCGTGTGGCGGCCGCCCTCCTCCTTCATCAGGACGTCGACCTCCGCGGTGAACTTCGTGTGCGGATCGATCGCGCCCGGCTTGCAGAGCACCTGCCCGGGCTCGACGTCCTTGAGCTTCAGGTCGCGCAGCAGCACCCCGACGGCGTCGCCCGCCTGCGCCGCGTCGATCCGCTTGCGGAACATCTCGACGCCCGTCACGACCGTCTTCACCGTCGGGCTCGCGCCGACGAGCTCGACCTCGTCGCCGACCTTGACGACGCCGCGCTCGACGCGGCCCGCCGCGACCGTGGCCCCGTCCCTGCTCGTCGACCTGTCCTCGACCGGCATGAAGAACGGCAGGTCGACCGCGGGCTTCGGCTGCGGGATGAACGCGTCGCACGCGTCCAACAGCCGCCGGATCGACCCGGTCCCGAGGTCCGTCGCCTCGCCCTCCAGCGCCTGGAGCGCCGAGCCGCGGATGATCGGCGTCGTGTCCCCCGAGAGCCCGTACCTCGAGAGGAGCGCTCGCACGTCGCCCTCGAGCCCGTCGACCTCGCCGGACTCGTCGACCCTGTTCAGGTACACGACGATCGCCGGCACGCCGACCTGCAGCGCCAGCCGGACCTGCTCTTCGGTCTTCCGCGTCAGGCCGTCCGGCGCCGACACGACGAGGATCGCGCCGTCCATCCGCTCGGCTCCCAAGATCAGGTTCTTGACGCAGTCGCCGTGCGCGGGGCAGTCGACGTGCGCGTAGCACCGCGCCTCCGTATCGTACTCCACGGCCGCCATCGAGAAGGTGACGCCGCGCTCGCGCCGCTGCGGAGCCGCGTCGAGCTCGTCGTAATCGTGGTACCGCGCGAGCCCCTTCGCGGCTTGATTCTTGGTGATCGCGGCCATCAGCGTCGTCTTGCCGTGGCCGAGGTCACCGAGCGCACCGATGTTCACGTTCGGCTTGGAACGGACGAACTTATCCTTCGACATCTCGCAGCCTCCCCCTCTCGTTCGTCGAGCGAGCGCGAGGATATCAGGGACAGGAGCCCCTCGCGCGAGGGCGCTGCCGCGGCAGGAGGGCCCGCTCCTCACGGACCGTGAGGATGAACGTCAACGTCGATCCGGCGAGGGGATCGACTCGAATCGCGCCCACGACGTCCGGCGCCCGCCGACGCGAGGATCGCTCGTCCGATCGACCCTCGACGCGCACGCGCCGACGCTCGCAGGATCGATCCGGGCGCCTCGCCGCGCCGGCGACGGCTCACAGCGGCGGCGGCACGACCGCGACCGGGCACGGGGCGTAGGCCGCCATCGTGCTCGCGTTGCTGGTCGTGAACAGCCGCTCCGAGGTGCTCAGGCGCCGCGAGCCGAGCACCAGCAGCGCGGCCCGCTCGCGCTCGACGTGCTCGAGCAGCAGCTCGATCGGCGAGCCGCACAGCGCGACGCGGCGCGCGTCGAGGTCGTGCGCGTCGACCCATCGATCGAGCCGCGCGGCGGCCTCGCGGCGGAACTCCTCGCGGCGGGCCTGCCAGTCGGGGTCGGACTCGTCGACGAACTCGTTGAAGTGGACCTCGGCGACGTGGACGACGATCAGCGGGCAGCCGCACGCGCGGGCGAACTCGGCGGCGAAGCGGGCCGCGCTCTCGCTGTGCGCCTCGAGGTCGGTGGCGAGCACGACCGGGCCGCCCGCGAGCGCCGCCGGCTCGATGTCCGGCGGCACGACGATCGTCGGCAGCGGCAGCGCCCGCAGCAGCTTGCGCGCGACCGGCCCGAGGTGGACGAGCGCCCGCTCGCCGCTGCGGGCGCGGCGGCCGAGCACCAGCGCGCGCGCGAACGTGCCGACGTGCGCGAGCCCCTCGACGACGCCGTGCACGATCCCCGGCGCCTCGCGGACCTGCACCCGCGCGAACGCCTGCGCTTGCTCGCCGAGCTGCGCCTGGAGGGCCTCGAGCGCGCGACGCTGCCGCTCGTCGCGCTCGGCCGGCGGATCGTCGCGCGCGGGGATCATGTGCACCGCCTCGACGTCGTCGGGGCCGAGCCGCGACCGCAACCACGCGGCGAAGGCCAGCGCGCCGCGGCTCTTGTAGGAGAGATCGAGGCCGAATACGAAGGGGCGAGGGTCGCTCACCCGATCAGCGATAGGCGAGGAGCGCCGCGCGGTCGAAGCGAAATTCCTGCACGCGGGGTCCTCCCACCTCGGCGCATGGACTGTCGTGCGAGCGACCCGCGATCACGGGTTGCAGTGATCGCACTCGCCGGCGGACGCGGCGGTGCGTCCGTGACGAGGCGGACGCTCCTCGCCGTGGCCGCAGCCGGCGCACGCGTGGACCTCGGCGCGGACGATCCGGGTCGGCAGCCCGCACGCCTCGCACGGCAGGCCGGGCAGGCGCTCGGCGACCCAGAAGCCGGGGCGCTCGCAGCGGGGGCAGGTCGAACGGGCGCGCGCGGCGAGGTCCTCGGCGGCGCGCCGGATCGAGGCCATGCGCGTCGGATTGCGGTGCGCTCGCATGTCGGTCTCGAGGTGGACGGCGCCGACCTCGGCGAGGATCGCCGCGACCCGCTCGAACAGCGCGTCGCCCTCGAGGTCCTTCTCGATGCCGACCGTGCCGGCGACGCCGTCGGGCGCCGGGATCACGACGAGGCCGTGCGCCGGGAAGCCGACGCGCCCGGCGAACGCGCGCGCGGCCGCGAGGTCGCGCACGACCTGGTGGGCGAAGTTGGTCTCGAAGGTGATGTCCTCGCCGACGAGCTCGAGCCCGCCGTCGCGGCGGACGAGCAGCACCAGCTCGCGGCCGCCGGGCACCCACGGGACCATCGGGTGCGGGCCGAAGCTGCCCTCGCTGGCGAGCCCGAACTCGGCGTGGGGATCGCATTCGAGGGCCAGCAACGCCTTGGCCCGCGCGGCCTCGAGGGCGGTGCCGCGGCGCGGGCGCTCGCGCGTGAAGGTGCCGAGCCGATCGGTGTCGAGGCCCGGCGCGACGTCGACGACGAGGCCGAGCGCCTCGCCCAGCACCGGCGCGAGCGCGCGCTGCTTGTCGTGCTTGGTCCCGAGGATCGCTCGCGCGGCGCGAAACATGGCGAAGGGCTAACACCTCGGGCGCGTCGCTTCAACGACCCGGAGCGCAGCGAGGCGCCGCCTCGAAGTCGCCGACGCGGCCGCGCGTTCAACGTGGCGACGTGCTCGCCGGGCGGTCCGCGACGGGCCCGGGCAGCGCCGGCACGCGAGGCGCGGGCAGGCCGAGCCGGGCGGCGATCGCCGTCGCGGCGCGCAGGCCCCCGAGCGCGGTGGCGACGGTGCTCTGGCCGGGGAACACGCTGTCGCCGACGAGCCAGAGATCCGGCGCGATCGGCCGCGGCCACGCGTCGCGGTAGTTGTGCAGCCCGGCGCGCCGCGGGACGCCGCCGACGAGCCCCCCCGGCCGTCGGGTGTAGCGCTCGAAGGTCCGCGGCGAGGCGGTCATCGTCCGCTCGATCCCCGCGGCCCACTCGGGCGCGCGCGCGGCGAACACGGCGCGCATCCGGTCCTGCACCGCGGCGACGTAGTCCGCCGTCTCGCGCTCCGACAGCGCGGCGAGGTGCGCCGCCGGCAGGTGCGTCGAGACGGTGATCACGCGGCAGCCCGGCGGCGCGCGCTCGGGCTCGTCGGCGCCGCTGATCGACGCGAACAGGTGATTGCCGGCGACGAGCGGCCGCGACGGATCGTCGATCATCTCAAGGTGGTGCGCGTGCTCCGGCGCGCCGGCGGGCGGGCGCGCGACGAGGTACAGCATCGCCGCGCCCCACCCCGCCTCGAGCTCGCGGGCCAGCCGCTCGAGCCGCGGGCTCGCCGGGACCGCCGGGCCGAGCATCGCGCGCAGCGCCTGCGGCAGCACGTTGGCGACGACCGTGCGGGCGCGGATCGGGCCGCGCCGCGTCTCGACCCGCCAGGCGTCGCCGTCCCGCGCGAGCGCGCGGACCGGCCGATGAAAGCACACCCGCGCGCCGAGGCGCTCCAGCGCGACGACCAGCGCCCGCGCGAGCTCGCCGATCCCGCCGCGGACGTGGGCGACGCCGCGGAAGAAGTAGTCGAGCGTGGCGAGGGCGAACAGCGCCTCGGCCTCGCTCGCGGGGCACTGCACGGTGATCTGACAGACCGCGTCGCAGAACAGCCGCAGCGGCGCGACGTCGGCGACGCCGTACTTCGCGAGGACATCGACGAGCGGCCGGCCGATCCAGCGCGCGAGCGGCAGGTAGCGCGGCACCCGGCCGAGGTGCGCGACGAGGCCGCCGGCGCCGAGCGGCGGCAACATCCGCGGGTCGTCGAGCACCTGCCACAGCGTGTCGGCGACCTCGCGCTGGAAGGCGAAGAAGCGGCGCACCGCGCCTTCCCGCGCGCCGGCGAGGTCGGCGATCCGCGCGATGAACTCCTGGCGATCGGCGGCCACCGCGAGCGTGAATTCGGGGGTCCGCAGCTCGACCACCGGATCGAGCCGCGTCAGCGACAGCGCGAGCCCGTGGCGCCGGGTCCACGCGTCGAACAGCTGCCCCTCGCCGAAGCCGGACGACAGCGTCGCGCCGGCGTCGAAGCGACAGCCCTTGCGCTCGAAGGTGCCCGCACAGCCGCCGGCGTAGTCGAGCAGCTCGCACAGGACGACCCGCGCGCCCCGCTCGGCCAGCCCGAGCGCCGCCCCGAGCCCGCCGAACCCGGCGCCGACGACCACGACGTCGGCCGTCTCGATCGTCACGCGCGCCCTCTCTGCAGATCGACCCGCATGCGCCTGCATAGCACGGGCCCCGCGGGCCGCACGCGGCCGCGCGGCCGCGTCGCACCCGCGAGGCCCGGCGATCACGGCGCGTCGGCGAGGAGATACGGGAACCCGAGGACCTCGACGTACCGCGCCTCGCCCGGGAGCCGCTCGTGCGAGCGCGTGATCGACTCGAACGGACGCTCGGCGCGCGGGGTGGCGAGCGCCGCGAGGTCGAAGGCGCCGTCGCCGAGCGCCACCACGAGCCACTCGCCCTGCCGCCCCGAAAGCCCGGGCAGCCGCGTGAAGGTCTCGCGGACGTGCAGCCGCTGGCCCGTCTGCACGCCGAGGCCGCCCTCGGCTTCGCGCCACGCGTCGATGCACCGGTCGGCGCGGACGCGGAAGATCTGAAAGTGCAGCGCGCTGACGACGCCCGGGTTGTACAGGCGGACCGCCAGCGACTCGCCGGCGCGGACGATCTCAGCGGGGCCGGGCGGTACGAGCTGCCCGTCGACCTCGCGGCCCCACTCGAGCGTGTAGCAGCCCGCGAGCGGACGTCGATCCGCGCGGCCGAGCCAGGCGGCGAGGCCGGCCCACCGCTCGAGGCGGCGGACGGCGCGGGCGAACGCGTCGTCGTGGCCCGCGTCGGCGAGCGAGAAGCGCGCGACGAGCTGCGGGACGAATTCGCGCGCGCCGTCGACGACGAGCGCGTCGACCAGATCGACGTGGCCCGGCGGTGTGTCCCCGAGGACAGGCGCCTGCAGCGGGACCGGCGAGGCGGCCGTCAGCCTGGCGGCGGCGGCGAGCTCGTCGCGTCCGTCCGACGACACGAGGTACGCGGCGAGCCCGGACGCGCCGCGCCGCACGCGGCGGCCGAACATCACGAGCGGCAGGTCGGCGTCGCCGCGATCGAGCGCGAGCTCGGCGGCGAACGGCTCGACGTGGATCGCGCGGGCGACCCCCAACGTTCGTTCGTCGCGGCGCGCGTACGGCAGCAGCACGAACGACTCGTGGAGCCGGATCCCGGCGGCGCTGCCGAGGTCGAGGTGGAGCCGGCGGCCCGCGCGTCGCACGTGGACGTGATCGACCGGCGTCGGCGCGGCGTCGGTGGTGAACGGCCGCCGATCGCGGGCCCCCTCGACCCCGGGTCGCTGCTCGGGGCGGACGGCCTGCACGCGCGCCCGCACGTGGCGGATGATCTGCTCCCACGTCAGGCCGTCCGCGAGCGCGTGCTCCTCGAGCACCGACACGAGCGTGTCGGTGAATAAGAGGATGTTGCGCGCGTGATCGGCGTAGGCGCGCTCGGTGGCGCTGCTGGCGAGCAGGCGGACGACGCCGGTGTGCGCCGGGTCGTGATCCGAACGCAGCGACTCGAGCCCGGGCCGCTGTTGCATCTGGGCGATCCGCTCACCGCCCCGCCGCGCGATCGCGGCGATCTCGGCGCGCTCGGCCTCCTCGGCGGTGCCGGCCGCGGGCTGGTCGGCGCTGACGAGGCCCGCGGCGTGGCAGCAGTCGAAGATCGCCGTGACGTTATTGCAGAGGCGGGCGAGCGCCCGCGTCCGCAGCCGCAGCTCGCCGCCGAGCAGGCCGTTGAACCGGTCGGCGTCGGAGTCGAGGAGGTCGATCGGCTCGATCACGGGACGCGGCTCGACGACCCGGCCGACGGTGTCACGGAACACGCCGCCGTGGCCGGCGTAATAGACGACGACGGCGTCGCCCGGCCCGGTCGCGTCGATCAGCGCGCCGAACGCGGCGTCGATCGCCGCGCGCGTGGCCCGATCTCCGTGCAGGCAGTGCGCGTCGTCGATGTCGAAGCCCCGGGTCGCCAGGAACTCGCGCATGCGCACGAGGCTCGGCCCGGTCGCCTCGAGACCGCCGCGCGGGCTGCTGATCAGGAGGGCGCGCCGGGCCATGGCTCAGAAGCCTCCGGGAGCGCCGGTATAGCGGATCTTGAAGCGGCGGCGGCCGTGACCGATCTGGACCGCGGCGTTCGGCTGGCTCGCGGGCTTGGGCACGCCGAAGGCGACCGCGACGACCTCGAAGTCGAAGCCCGGCAACAGGTCGGGCGAACGGCTGGTCGTACCGGTGCGCCTCCAGGCGATCAGCCGCTCGAGCGGCGGCGCCGAGGACATGTTGAGGTAGTTGTCGTAGAGGACGGTGTCCGGCGGATCCTCGACGACGAAGGCGACTCGCTGCTGCGCGTGCGGGTCGCCGGAGGTGATCGCGTCGAGCCGGAAGACGATCTCGTCGCCCTCGAGCTTGGCGCGCGGGTCGTTGCAGGTGATCGTCGCGGTGGCGCCGGACAGGGTGACCTGGATCGGGACGACGTGGATGACGAGGGTGGACAGCGGCACGGGTGCTCCTCTTGTTATTCGCGTGGGCGGGTGGGTTTGGTGGGCTTGAGCAGTTCGGTCCTGAGCTTGCGTACGTCTTCCACGAGATCGGACGGCGGATCGTCGAGCTCGCGGACGAGGGCCGCGGCGTACTGGGCATGGTCGAGCGCCTCCTCGCGGCGCCCGAGCTCGTGGAGCGTGACCGCGAGATCGGTGTGGGCGTAGGCCCGGCTCTCGGGGTCGGCGTTGCGCTGGCGGCGGAGCGCTTGCTCTCGGTACGGGAGTGCCTCGGCGGGCTGGTTGCGATCAGTTAAAATTTGGCCGAGCAGCACCAGCGGATCGACGCGCTGCGGATCGCGGTCGGGCAGCTCGCGCTCATAGATCTCGAGCGCCGACTTCCCCAGCTCGAGCGCGCGTGCCGGGTCATCGTCGGCGTAGGAGACCGCGAGGGTGTATTTCAGGATCCCGACCGCGCCGTGCTGCTCGCCGAGCGCCGAGCCGGCGAGGCCGAGCGCGCGTTCGAGCTCGGCCCGCGCCTCGGGCAGGCGCCCGAGGTCGAGGAAGACGTTACCGAGGTGACGGTGGGGCTTCCACAGCGCAGGGTGCTCGACGCCGTAGACCGCAGCGTACAAGTTGAGCGACTGCTGGAAGTGCCCGAGCGCGACCTCGGGCTTGCCTTCCTCGATCGCCAGGACGCCGAGGTTGAGGTGGCTGATCGCCAGGTCGAGCGTCTGCTCGTCGCCGGCGAGCTTCTGACGCAACTCGAACGCCCTCTGATGCTCCTTGCGGGCGCGGGCGAGGCGCTCGGCGGGCGCGCCGGGGAGGTCCTCGCGGTGCTGGTACAACAGGCCGAGGTCGCTGTGATACGCCGCCGCGAGGCGATCGGACGCGGGCAGCCGCTGCAGCTTGGCGCGGGCGAGCTCGGACCAGGCGAGGCCCTGGGCGGCGGGCAGGTCCGAGTGCAGCGCGACGAGCTTGGTCCGGCGGGTCGCGGCCTCGAACGCGAGCGCCTCGCAACCTGCGCCTTCGGACAGGCGATGTGCGGCCGCGAAGGCGGCGTCGGCGTCCGCGGAGCGGCTCTGCTCGGCGAGCACGCGGCCGCGCAGCAGCTCGGCCTCGGCGGCGAGGCGCGGGCGATCGGCGGCGGCGGCGACGACGGCGGCGGCCGCGGCCTCGGCCTCGGCGAACTTGCCGGCGACCTCGAGCGCGCGGGCGCGGTCGAGGCGCTCGCGCAGCGCCGGGTCGTCGGCGACGTCGAGGCAGGTCTGCCGGCCCTGGAATTCGGCGGAGCACAGCTCGAGCGGGGGCAGCAGCGCGAGCGCGTCGGCGATCGCCTCGACCGCGGCCGCGTCGGCGCGCGCGAGCTGATCGACGACGGCGGCGACGGTGCCGCGCGCGTCGTCGAGGCAGGTGTCGCGGCGCTGCCGGAGATCGAGCGGCTGGGCGCCGCGGACCGCCGTCGCCACGCAATTGTCGGTGCGGGCCGCGATCCATTCGTCGCGGTACGCGTCGAGGGTCCGCCGGACCCGCTCGGCCGCGGTCTTCGCGTGCGGCGAGCCGGAGCCGAGGATCGCGCGCTCGACGGCCGCGGCGCGGTCGCCCGTCCAGGCGCCGTCGAACTCGGCGTCGATGCCCTCGCAGACCGGGGGGGGTGGGGGCGGATTGACGACGTACAGCGCGAGGCCGGCGACGAAGCCGAAGCCGGCGACGGCGGTCGACGGGCCGTACTTGCGCAGCGGGTCGCGGGCGAGGTCGGCGAGCAGCGCCTCCATCGACGGGTAGCGGTCGCCCGGCTCGCGCGCCAGGCCGCGCTCGATCGCCCGGAACACCCGGCCGGGGATCACGATCTTCGGCGGCCGGCGCAGCGGCCCGTCGATCAGGCCGGTGACGAGGGACATCATGCTCGGCGGGCTCGACGGCTCGGTGCCGACGGCCCCGCGCGCGGCCTTGCCGGAGGTCGTCGCGCGGCTCGCCGAGGGATCGGGCGCGGCGTACGGGTGGCCGCCGTAGAGCGCCTCGAAGAGCGCGACGCAGAAGCTGAATTGATCGCTGCGCGCGTCGACCGGGCCGCACGCGAGCTGCTCGGGCGAGATGTAGAGCGGCGTGCCGAGCACCGCGGCCGTGGTCGTCAGCTGGGTGGCGAGCAATCGGTGCAGCGCCTCGCGGTCGATCGGGCCCGCGGGCGGACGGGCGCGCGCGCCGGGGGCGATCGCCAGGCCGAAGTCGGTGATCTTGACCTCGCCCTTGCGGCTGACGAGCACGTTCTGCGGCTTGAAGTCGCGGTGGACCAGGCCGGCGGCGTGGATCGCCGCGAGGCCGCGGCCGGCGGCGAGGTAGCGCGCGACGACCTCGCGCCAGCCCCGCGGCGCCTCGTCCTGCCAGTCGCGCAGGGTGGTGCCCTCGACGTACTCCATCGCCAGGTACACCCGCTCCTCGTGGACGCCGCAGTCGAACACGCCGACCACGTTGGCGTCGCTCAGCTTGGCGAGCGCCTGGGCCTCGCGCAGCAGGCGGTCGCGCTCGCGCGGGTCCTTGCGCGAGCGCGCGCGCAGCAGCTTGATCGCGGCCTTGCGGCCGAGCTCCGTGTCGTCGCCGAGGAAGACCTCGCCCATCCCGCCGCCGCCGAGCGTCTTGCCGAGCGTGTACTTGCCGATCCGCGCCGGCTGCGGGCCGGCGGCCGGCGGGGCGCCGAACAGGCGGGCGTAGGCCTCGTCCTCGAGGCTGCGGCCCTCGGGGTCCTGCGCGTCGGCCAGCGTGTCGGCGCCGAACAGCCGGTTGCGCGCGTCCTCCTCGATCGACCGTCCGGAGCTGTCCTGCGGCGCGTCGGCCTCGCAGACACGGCGGGCCCAGCGGTCGGTGGGGTGCAGGGTATCGTCGTGGATTGCGGACATGCGCGAGGGGAGTGCCACCGTGGCGGCGCGGCGATCAATTCTCGGGAGACTTGCGCAGCGGCGCCGCGTGGGCGGCCAGCCAGTCCTGGATCTGCTTCTGCCAGCTGCCGAGCGACATCGTCGTCGCGGCCAGCAGCGCCGGCGAGTCCGCGAGCTCGGCGAGCTTCTTCTCGAGCACGTCGCGCCCGAGCTGCAGGCGCCGGCGCGCCGTGCCCTGCGGGATGCCGAGGATCGCCGCGATCTCGTCGCAGGAGATGCCCTCCCAGTAGTTGAGCTCGAGGATCACCTGGTACTCGATCTTCAGCCGGCGGATCGCCTTCATCAACAGGCGCTGCTCGTCGCCGAGCTGGATCAGGTACTCCGGGTCGGGCTCGATCGCCGCGAGCGTCGTCCCCAGCTCCTCGTCGGTGTCGAGCTCGGGGGCGTTGCGCGCCTTGCGGAAGAACCGCGTCATCGTATGGAACGCGATCCCGAGGATGTAGCCACGCACGCTACCCTGGATCTCCGGATCCTTCTTCGCATCGATGCACGCGAGGAAGGTCTGCTGGACCAGATCCGGGATGTCGCCCTTGCTGCGGACGTTGCGCCGGAACAGGTTGGTGACGGCGGTCTTGTGGCGATCGAACAGCTCCGCCCCCATCCTGGCGTCGCCGCGGCGCCAGCCCTGGAGCAGCTCGAGGTCGGTCGTTTTCGCGAGGGAAGTCATCCGTACATCCAGGGTGCCACGAGCGGGCTCAAGCGATCACCGGCCGGCGCAGGTTCCGCCCGATGGCCCCGGATCGCCGCCAGGACCGGGTTCCTGACCCGAATCGGGCCGACCGTGCCCGAGCCCCTCCCCTGCCCGGCCTGTCGGCCCGGCCCTCGTCCGCACGCACATTCTGCGCTGGGCGCCGCCCGTCCCGACGAACCCAGGCGTCCCGCGGGTGATGGCCGGCTTCCGCGTCGAGATCGACGGCGGCGCTATGCTCCGCGCATGACGAGTCCAGCGCCCCCCGTCGTGCCGCGGCGCATGCTCGCGTTCGAGACGGACGCGGCCGGCGAATGGGTCGCGCGACTCGACTGCGGCCATCGCCGGCACGTCCGTCACCGGCCGCCGCTCGCGGACTACCCGTGGATCCTCGACGACACCGCGCGGGCGCACAAGATCGGCGCCGCGATCGAGTGCGAGCGCTGCGCCCGCGCCGAGCTGCCCGACGGCGCCGCGGTCTATCGCACGACCGACGTGTTCGACGAGGCCTCGCTGCCCGCCGGCCTGCGCCGCGCGCACACCACCCGCGCCGGCGTCTGGGGCCGCGTCGAGGTCCTCTCGGGCTGGCTGCGCTTCGTCATGCCGATCCTCGCCATCGATCGCGAGCTCGCCGCCGGCGACGCCGCCGTCATCCCGCCCGAGCTCGAGCACCACGTCGAGCCGCTCGGACCCGTGCGCCTGCGCGTCGCCTTCCTCCGCGCCGCCCCGCCCGCGTGATCCCATACAGCCCACACCACCGCGTCCCCGGACCGAACGAGCCCACATTGCCGCGGTCCGACATCGAGGAGCCGGCTGGGCCTGGAGAGGGCCGCGAGCCGGGCGCGAGGGACGAGCGTCCGTCTCGCGGCGAGCCCTCGCGCGCCACGACATCCTCGAACGGAGCGACGGACCGGCGACGACGCAGATCACGAAGTCGGCGTGCATCGGGCCGGGCATGCGGGTCGTCGTCCATCTGCAGGCGATCGAGGGCGACGAAGTCGACCTCGATGCCGAAGCCTGGACGACGACCCGCATGCCCGGCCCGCTGCGAGGCGCCTTCGGCAAGTTGCCCTGCGGGCGCGCTCACAGGTCTTGCCCCGCCAGCGTCCACATCCCGACCGTCATGTTGTCGAGCGTCTCCTGCGTCACATCGATCCAGCCGGCCTGGGGATTGTCTCCGCAGTGCCCGACGATGATGTCGATGATGTACACCTCCGTGCTGCCCTCGCTGACCCCGTCGCCGTGGTGGTAGTCGATCACGTCCTGCGACAGATCGCCGACCACCCCGCGCTTCCAGTTGAGGCCCCAGCGATCGTCGAGCTCGCGCAGCCTGCGGACCACCTCGAACAGGAACTCGTTGTTGCCGCCGGTCTCGACGCACGACGCCGCCAGCAGGTCCGGGCGGTCGAGCGCCGTCTGCTCGACCACCAGCGACGCGTCCGGCGGCGGCGCCGGGGGCACCGCCTGCGGCGGCCCGCTCGGCTCGCCTTCCATCGGCGCGTCGGGGCCTGTCGTCGTCGTCGTCGTCATCGGCGCCGGGCTGCCGGTCGTGTCCGGCGCCTCGCTGCCGGTGCTCGCCTCCGGCGATCCGCTCGACCCGTCGACCGACCCGCAGCCGAAGCACGCGCCGAATCGTTCGCCGCTGTCCTCGCAGATCTGCGCCCCCGGCGGTCCGCCTCCTGGACAGGCGCACGCCTGTTGTTCACCGGGTATGCAGGCCGGGGCATCGTCGGAGCGACCGGGATCGTTGCAGGCAGAGAGCAGCAGGAGCAGCAGAGCAGCGGGGCGCATGGCCGCGAGCATAACCGCGCACGTCCGCCGCAGGTACGTTTTCGCGCATTCTCCCGTCTATGGCCGGAGCTTACGGCCTCCGGGCGCCGGGTTCACGGAGGGATCCGGCACAGCCCGACGTCCTCGTGCTGCGGCACCCCCTCGCCGTCCGCGAAGCACGGCACGCACTCCTGCCCCTTGCCGGTGCACGCGCTCGGCACCTGCACCCGCCCTTGCCCTGATTGCACTCGACCGCCAGCGTCGGGTCCGCGCGCATCGGGCCCGGGTCGCGCTGGCTCTCGAACTCGCTGGCCTCCGCGTGGTGCGTGCACGCCTGTCCCTCGGGACAGTCCTGCGCGAACGGATCGCACGCCCGGGCCGGCATCGGCGGATCCGATCCCGTCGGATCACGGCAGCCTTCCGTCGCACACGACGCCTGTGTCGTGTCGGGTTCGTCGGTCGTCGGCGCGACGGTCGTCCCGCTCGTGGCGTCGCCGGTCCCCGTCGTCGGCCTCGCATCCGATCCGGACGAGGTCGCCGCGTCGGTCGCCTCGCCGTCCGACGGCGGGAGGGGCGTACGCATGGCGCAGAAGAGGATTGTCACGAGCAATGCTCGCACGGTCTCACCTTGTCGGAGGTCGGGTCCGGCGTACCATCCCCGGGATTCGGACCTCCGCCGATCGTCCGGCCCGGGCGCGAGGACGTCTACTCCCACCCGATCTGCACGCACCCCCGGCGCCGCTCGCAGTGCTTGAGCATCGACACCACGGCCCCGCTCGCCCGCGCCGCGCCGGCGAGCCCGCGCGCGTACTCCCACGCGAGCGGTCCGTCGGCCGGCACCGGCGTGTCCGGCTGGATCGCGAATTGGTCCGGGTGGAGCTGCGGGTACCACCGGCGATCGTCGGCGAGCGGCGGCGGCGGGCGCTCCAACAGGCCCTCGAAGAAGCGTCGGACGTCCGGGATCGCCGCGGCGGCATGGACCCATCCGCGCTCGGCCCCGAGGACCTCGACGCCCTCGATCGCCAGCGTGCCCGCGCCGAACAGGGCGGCATGGACCCATCCGTGCTCGGCCCCGAGGACCTCGACGCCGTCGATCGCCAGCGTGCCCGCGCGGAACAGGGCGGCGTGGACCCGGGGATCGGCGCTGACGAATCCGTGGACCAGCCACAGGCGCTGCTCGGCCGTCGGCCCGGCGCGCCGCCCCTCGTCGTCGACCCGCCGCGGGATCGGGCGCTTCGCGCGGAGCGCCGGATCGACGATCTCCGCCGCTTCGATCGCCGGGCTGGCCTCGAGGCGTTCGAGGAGGAGGGCCTGCGGCTCGAGCTCGCGGCGGCAATCGTCGACGAGGCACGCCGGGGCGCCCGTCGCCCGCAGCCGGGCCAGCTGCGCCCGGGGCGGGGCACCGGACATTCGGGCCTGCGGGCGCCGCAGCAGGCCAGCGGCCGCGTCCTGCGGATCGAATCACCGCAGCGCATCGGCGGACGGTCTGCCGCCGATTCGGCCGGGTCTCCGGCGAGCTATTCCGCGCGCACTCGGTCGGTCCGGATGGTTGATCGGACATTTACGCACATCGACGAGATCGACGCTTGCGATTGACGGCAGATTCGGGGCATGCCATATCCTCGCAAGCATGTCCAAGCTCGATGTCGTGATCCTCTCCGCCATTGAATCCAACACTCGTGGGATCTGCCTCGACCTGATCCGCGAGAACCCCGCCCTGACCGTGGGCGAGCTCCAGGAGCTGTGCCGCGGAGAATTCGGCAAGTTCATCTCGACGATCACGATCGGCGAGCTGGCGACCGGGCAGGCGGCGGCCGCACCCAAGGCCGCCGCCAAGCCGCGCCCCGCCAAGGCCCCGGCCAAGGCGACCGCCAAGCCGGCCAAGGCCAAGCCCGCCAAGCCGGCCAAGGCCAAGCCCGCCAAGGCCAAGCCCGCCGCCGGCGAGGGCACGACCGAGGCGCCGAAGGCCGCCCCGGCCGCCGAGGTCGACACCCGCACCCCGGCCGGTCGACAGGCGTTCGACGAGGCGGTCTTCAAGGCCGTCCAGTCGATCGGCAGCCCCGCCGGCGCCGGTGACATCCAGAAGCTGACCGGTGGCACCAATATGCAGGTGCGGACCGCGTGCAACCGCCTGATCGAGGCCGGCCGCCTGTCGTGGAGCGGCAAGGCCCGCGGCACGCGTTACTTCGTCGCCTGATCCCGGGCGTCGCAATACGCCAAGCCCCTCGCGCGATCGTTCGACGGCGCCGCTCGTCCGGCGCGCTCGACGGGCCCGGCGCCGCCGCCGCCGCGGGGAGTTCCACCCCACGCGGCTGCGGCCTGGACCCGTGGTTGCGGAGATAGCCGACAGATGCGCACACTGGGGCGATGAGCCCCGAGAACACCCGCGTCGTCTTGCACCGCCTCCGCGACCCCGCGTCCGTTGTGATCGAGCGCGGCGCAGCGCCGACCCCCGGGCCCGGCGAGGTCCGGATCCGCGTCGAGGCGGCCGGCGTCAGTCAGGCCGACGTCACGATCCGCCAGGGCATGTACCCGGTGTCCGCGCCGCTGCCGTTCGTGCTCGGCTACGACCTCGTCGGGGTGATCGACGCGGTCGGCCCCGGGGTGACCGCCCGCCGCGTCGGCGAGCGTGTCGCGGCGATCACCGTCCGCGGCGCGTGGGCGACGTTCGTCTGCTGGCCGGCCGACGACGTGTATCCCGTGCCGGCGCAGCTCGACGCCGCCAGGGCGGTCGCGCTGGTGCTCAACTATGTGACCGCCTACCAGCTGTTCCACCGCGTCGCCAAGGTCCGGAGGGGCGAGACGATCCTCGTGCACAGCGCGGCCGGGGGCGTCGGCACCGCCCTGCTCGAGCTCGCCCGATTGCAGCAGGCGCGCGCGCTCGGGACCGCGTCCGCCGGCAAGGCCGCGCTCGTCCGCGAGCTCGGCGGCGAACCGATCGACTACCGCAGCGAGGACTTCGTCGCCCGCGCGCGGGCGATCGGCGGCGTCGATGCGGTGTTCGACGGGATCGGCGGCAACAACTTCTCGCGCTCGTTCGCCAGCCTGCGCCGCGGCGGGCGCTTCCTCGGCTACGGCTTCCAGACCCAGATGGATCGCCCGCTGTGGGGCCGGATCGACACGTTCGCGCGGTTCCTGGGCATGAAGCTGTTGCCGCGCGGGCGCTCGGCGCACTTCTACGGGATCATGTTCATGAAAAAAGACCACCCCGAGTGGTTCCGCGAGGATCTGGCGACCCTGTTCGCGTGGCACGCCGAGGGCAAGCTCGAGCCGCGGATCGCCGATCGAATGCCCCTGACGGAGGCCGTGCGCGCGCTGGAGCGGGTCGAGCGCGGCGAGCTGCTCGGCAAGCTCGTGCTCGTTCCGGGCTGAGGCGCGCCGACGCGCCCCCTTGCCCCGCGCCGCGCCGCGGCGGATCCTGCTCCCGAGTGCTGGCGCGCCGCCGGGACCTCGGCCAGACCATCGCCATGACCGACCGCGATCAGCAGATCCTCTTCTACGACGGCGAGTGCGTGCTGTGCAATCGCAGCGTCGGCCTGACGATCCGCCTCGATCGCCACGCGCGGCTCCGGCACGCCGCGCTGCAGGGCAAGACCGCCACGGAGCTGCTCGGCGACCTCGACGCCCGCCAGCGCCTCGCCGGCGTCACGTTCTACGACCGCGGCCAGGTGTACCGCGGCTGGCGGGCGATCGTGAAGGTCGGCGGCGTGCTGTTCCCGTGGACCGCGTGGTCGTACCACGTGCTGCGGATCCCGCCGATCGCGTGGCTGCTCGACGGGCTCTACTGGCTGGTCGCCCGCACGCGCTACAAGGTCTTCGGCAAGTACGAGTCCTGCCCGCTCCCGCCGCCCGAGCTGCGCGGGCGCTACATCGTCGATTGAGGCCCGGGGCTTCTCCGCAGCATGGGCCCGGGGCCTCTTGGTGGACCAGGCGCGGGGCTTCTTCGCTGCATGGGCGCGGGGCCCCGCAAACATGGGTGCGGGCGGACCCCCCGCGGCGCGATGGGTCCCTCGCTTTCGGCGGGTGCCCCCCATGGCCGTGCTCGGCGGCTCGCGGGCACACGGTCCAGGAGGCGCGAAGGACATGTTTCGAGAGCAATGTCTCGAGTGCCAGACAGGCCGCCTGCGCGCGCGCCATGGGCTCCGCCCCGCCGGCGTCCCATGCGCCGCGGGGGGTCCGCCCTCCGACAGCGCTGGTGGGCCCCGCTCGTCGTTCCACCGCGCTCGTCTCGCCGCCGTAAACCCGTGATGCCACCACGGGCCCCGCTCGTCGTTCCACCGCGCTCGTCTCGCCGCCGTAAACCCGTGATGCCACCCACCCGGGCACTACGCCCCCTCGAGCAGCAGTGCCTGGCCGGCGGGCGACACCGCCGGCAGGCTGCGGAAACCGGGCCGCGCGAACAGGTAGCCCTGGAACAGCCGGACCCCGGATCCGCGGAGGAGCCGGTATTCGCCGGCCGTCTCGACGCCCTCGGCGATCACCTCGAGCGCGAGCGCCCGGCACGTCTGCATGATCCCACCGACGATCGCCTGGCGCACCGGGTCGGCGTCGATGTTGCGCGTCAGCTCCATGTCGAGCTTGATGAAGTCCGGCTGGAACTCCGCGAGCATGTTGAGGCCCGAGTAGCCGGCGCCGAAGTCGTCGATCGCCGTACGGAAGCCTTGCCGGCGGTACTCCGCGAAGATGCCGCGCAGGTGCGCGTGGTCGGTCGCGCGCTCGCCCTCCGTCACCTCGAACATCAGCCGCTCGCGCGGGAACCCGAGCTCGCTCGCGCACTCGAGCGTCGCGCGGATGCAGGTCTCGGGCCGGTAGATGGCGCCCGGCAGGAAGTTGATGCTCAGCACCCCTTGCAGCCCGAGCTCGCTCGCCAGCTGGAGCGCCGTCACCCGGCACGCCTGGTCGAAGCGGTAGCGGTTCGACTCGTTGACGCGCGCAAGCACGTCGCTCGCCGGCTCGCCGTTCACCCCGCGGCACAGCGCCTCGTAGCCGAACACTGCGCCGGTGCCCGCCTCGACGAACGGCTGGAACGCCATCGTGAACTCGAAGTCGAGGCCGGCCCCGTTGCGGCACTCACGGCACGTGAGCGGCCGGAACTCGCCGCTCGCAGTCGCAGGATAGGACGTCACCGCTGGACCGTACCGCGACTCGAGAACGCGTGCACGCGGACGCGCCGCCACGATCTCCGCGTCGGCGCGGCGCTCCCGTGCGCCCGGACCCGCCGGGCGGGCCCGGCTCGCCGGACTCGCGGGCTCCCCGGGGCGCGACGTCACCGGCGTCTCTGCGCGCGCCGCTCGATCTCCGGCGTCCCTGCGCAGGCCGCACGCGCGCGCTCACGAACGGGCGGCTTCGCCGGGCCGCGTCGTCCGGCCTCGCACGGCGCACGCCCGTCGGACGCGGGCCGGGCCGCGGCGCCGTCCGCCGGTGCGGCCTCGCGATCCAGGCAGACCCACGAAGGGCGACGCCCCGCGTCCGCGCGCGCCGGGAGGCGCCGATCGACATTGCGGCCAGGGTCGCCCGGGTTGTTCGTGCGCGCCTCGTTCGCGCGCGACTTCTCCGGCGATCCCCCACGCGAGCGCACGCCCGGCGCGCGCGGCAATCGACTATAGTCGGGGCTCATCCTGTGTACCTTCACGGGATCGGGCGGGCGCGGAGGAGGTCGGGGTGCGAAGCTACGAGGAATTGGTGGGAGGGTTCGGGCGGGCCGTCGCGTTCCGGGCGCGCCGCCAGCTCGCGCGGGAGCTGGTGCGCGAGCACGCCGCGTCGATCGTGATCGGCGGCGCGAGCTTCCCGCTCTACGACATGGCGATGAGCGGCGTCTCGTTCCTCGCCCCGGCCGACGCGCCCGCGTGGCCGGTCGACCTCGTGATCGACGTCGACATCCGCGTCCACGAGGCGAGCGCCTTCCGCGGCCGCGCCCGGGTCGCCCGCGAGGAGGCGGTGTACGGCCGCCGGCGCGTCGGCCTGCAGCTCGTCGGCGGCTTCCTCGACCTGCACGCGATGCAGCGCCTCGACGAGGAGCAGGCGCTCGGGCGCGACCTGGCCGAGGGGCCAGAGAGGATCCTCGGCCGGGTCCCGGCCGGCTACCGCGAGGTGCTGCTGCGCGCGGTCCAGTTCGCGGCGTTCTACCGCCGCGTGCTGTCGTACCACGAGGCGCGGCTCGCGGACGACGACGCCGCCGCGTACGAGGCCCGCGACGCGCTGGTGCGGCGGTCGATCACGGCGATCCGGCCGCGCTGGCACGAGCTCCGGCTCGCCGCCGCCGCCGCCGCCAGGCCTGTCCTCGAGGACAGGGCCGCGCTCGCGGCGACCAAGGCGCTGACCGAGTCGCTGCTGACGCCGCTGCTGCTCGGCGCGCCGGTGATCGGCCGCTCGTACACCAAGCCGCTCGGCTACCCGGGCGACTTCCTGGTGATGCAGCACATCTACAAGGACGCGTTCGAGGGCGAGACCGCGTTCGACCGGGTGTGGCACAAGCTCGCGTGCGAGGAGCCGCTCGCCGCCGGGGTGCGCGCGCGCAAGGAGCTGGTCAAGGCGCTGACCGCCGCCGAGTACGCCCGGCGGCGGGCCGAGGGCGCGCCGCTGCGCGCGATGAGCCTCGGCTGCGGCCCCGCCCGCGAGGTCGTCGAGCTGCTGGCCGAGCACCCCGAGCCGCCGGCGGGCATCCACTGGACGCTGATCGACCAGGAGGAGAAGGCGCTCAGCGTCGCCCACGGCGACGTCGTCCGCGGGATCGCGGCCCGCGGCGGCGCGTGCTCGGTCCAGTGCCTCTACCTGTCGTTCGAGCAGATCATCAAGGATCCCGGCGCGATCACCGGCGAGCCCGAGGACATGATCTACTGCGTCGGCCTGTTCGACTACCTGCCCGAGCGGCGCGCCGCCGCGCTGCTCCGCAGCCTGTTCGAGCGGCTCCGCCCGGGCGGCCTGCTGGCGATCGGCAACGCGCTCGCGCCCAACGACCACTTCTGGCTCGGCGAGTTCGTGCTCGACTGGACCCTGCTCTACCGCGACGAGGCCGCGCTGCGCCGGCTGGCCGCCGCGGCCGCGCCGGCGGCGATCGAGCTCCGCCGCGAGGACGCCGGCGCCTACGACTTCCTGCTGCTGCGCAAGCCGTGATGACCGCGGGCACCTCGCCGGACGCTCGCGCGGCGAGCCCCGCCCCGCGGACCCCGCCGCCGGACGAGCGCGCGTTCGAGGCGAACCTCGCGCTGCGCAACCTCGACGCGCTGCGGCTCGAGTGCGCCCTCGGCGTGGTGATGGTCCCGTCGTTCTGGGCGCTCGACTGGTTCGTGATCCCGGACGCCGTGTGGGTCACGCTGTGGATCCGCCTGCTCTGCACGCTGTGCGGCGCCGCGCTGCTGCTCGCCCGCGCCTGGCGCCCCGAGTGGCTGGCGCGCCACGTCGGCCCGCTCTCGGTCGGCTTCTCGCTGCTGGTCGCGTGGTCGATCGCCCTGATGTGCTTCCTCCACGAGGGCTACGAGTCGCCGTACTACGCCGGGATCAACCTGCTGGTGCTGTGCGTCGGCCTGCTGTTCTCGTGGCGGACGGGCACGGCCGTGCGGTTCGTGCTCGGGATCTACCTGTTCTACATGGGCCCGCTGCTGCTCGGGCTGCTGACGATCCGCGACGTCCCGGCGGTGCTGACCAACCAGTTCTTCCTGCTGAGCACGATGGTCGTCACCGTCGCCTCGCAGCACCACCGCCGCCGCCTCGAGCGCCGCGAGTTCGAGAGCCAGGCCGCGCAGCAGCGCCTGCTCGCGGAGGTCCAGCAG
>ERZ1066136.606-NODE-606-length-24594-cov-6.726435_pt1 | contig 24594 bp, 20 predicted proteins | sample MGYA00382783_ERZ1066136 | MGnify/ENA primary metagenome ERZ1066136 (study PRJEB33369, sample SAMEA5778366) | biofilm metagenome | biome: Industrial cooling water; feature: Water cooling tower basin; material: Biofilm | place: United Arab Emirates | collected... | reverse complement strand
ATCGCGAGGCATCCCGAGCCCGTGCAGAGGTCCAGCACGTCCTCCACGGCCTCGGCGTCCGGCAGCCACGTTTCCAGCGCATCCGGCAGGAGATCCGCGATGAACGACCGCGGCACGATCGCACGCGCGTCGGAACGGAACCGGAACTCGCCGAGCCACGCCTCGCCCGTGAGGTAGGCAGCCGGCACGCGCTCGTCCACGCGACGGACGAGCAGCGCGAGCGCTCTGTCGCGTTCGGACGGAAGCACCCGGGCGTCGGCGTAGGCGCCGGGCGTGCCGGGCGGCAGATCGAGCGCCCAGCCCACGAGGTACTCGGCCTCGGTCGGCGCATCCGGGAAACCGTGCCCGAAGAACACCCCCGCGGCGTGCAGACGGCTGACCGCGAACCGCACGAGATCGCGCACCGTGAGCAACCCCTGCTTCGCCTCGTCGAGCAGGCGGGCGTCGAGGGCGCTCATGCGAGCAGCAGGCGGTCGAGGATGCCGCGGTAGATGCGCGACAGCGGCTCCAGGTCGGCGATGCGGACGTGTTCGTTCAGCTTGTGGATCGACGCGTTCACCGGCCCCAGTTCCACCACTTCCGGACACCACGTGGCGATGAAGCGGCCGTCGGAGGTGCCGCCGGTCGTGGACAGTTCCGGTGCGGCACCCGTCGTGGCAAGGATCGAGTCGCTCACCGCGTTGACGAGCCTGCCGCGCGGCGTGAGAAACGGCATGCCGGACAAGGACCAGTCGAGCGCGTAGTCGAGCTTGTGGCGGTCCAGCACGGCATGCACGGCGCTCTTGAGACCGTCGACCGTGCACTCCGGCGAGAAGCGGAAGTTGAAGAGGATCTTCAGCTCGCCCGGAATCACGTTGTTCGCACCCGTGCCCGCGTGGATGTTCGAGATCTGGAAGCTCGTGGGCGGGAAGTACTCGTTGCCTTCGTCCCAGACCAGGCGGGTGAGTTCGGTGAGCGCCGGCGCGGCGTCGTGGATGGGATTGCGCGCCATGTGCGGGTAAGCGATGTGTCCCTGGATGCCGCGCACGGTGAGTTCACCCGAGAGCGATCCGCGGCGGCCGTTCTTGATGACGTCGCCCAGGCGCTCGGTGGACGTCGGTTCACCGACCACGCAGAAGTCGAGGGCCTCGTTGCGTTCACGCAGCCACTCGACGACACGCGTCGTGCCGTCGGTGGCCACGCCTTCCTCGTCGGAAGTGATGAGCAGCGCGATGCTGCCCGGATGATCGGGATGCGCCTGCACGAAGCCTTCGATCGCGGTGACGAACGCGGCGAGCGAGGACTTCATGTCGGCGGCACCGCGCCCGTAGAGGATGCCGTCCTTCTCGGTGGCGACGAACGGATCGGTGTTCCACTTGTCCAGCGGTCCCGTCGGGACCACGTCCGTGTGTCCGGCGAAGCAGACCACGGGACGGGCGGTGCCGCGTCGCGCCCAGAAGTTGTCGACGGACCCGTGGCGGCGGGGCGTCACGGTGAAGCCGAGGGCCTGCAGACGTTCGGCGAGGAGGCGCTGGCAGCCGCCGTCTTCGGGCGTCACGGACCGGCACGAGATGAGACTGCGGGTGAGTTCCAGGGTGTCGGTCATGGAGAAGCCGGGTTCAGGTCCGGTCGAGCCGGTCCAGGTCGATGGAGATGCCGCCCGTCGTGGTGAGCGCCGAGGGAACACCCGCGGAACTGCTCCCGTGCCCGCCGCCGCCGGCGCCGGGCATGCCGAACATGGACGTGCCGCCGGCCTTGCCGGCCTTGCCGACGCCCGCGTTGTCGAGCAGCCACGCGAGGTTGGAGGGCGAGTCGGAATTCTTGAGGGCGTCGTCCTTCGTGATGAGGCCCTGCGAGTACAGCTTGAAAAGCGCCTGCTCGAAGGTCTCGGACCCCGGAGACAGGCTCTGTTCCATCGCCTCCTTGATCTGGTCGATCTCGCCCTTCTTGACCAGTTCGGCGATGTGCTTGGTGTTCAGCATGATCTCGACGGCCGCCACCATGGACCCGTCAACACCCTTCACGAGGCGCTGCGAGATGATCGCGCGCAGGGTGGTGGACAGGTCGTGCAGCAGACCGTCGCGCGCATCGTGCGGGAAGAAGTTGATGATCCGGCCGAGCGCGTGATAGCTGTTGTTGGCGTGCAGCGTGGTCAGGCACAGGTGGCCCGTCTGACCGTAGAGGAGGGCATGCTGCAGCGTCTGGCGATCGCGGACTTCACCGATGAGCAGCACGTCCGGCGCTTCACGCATGGCGTTCACCAGGGCGTTGTCGTACGAAAGGGTGTCCTGGCCGACCTCGCGCTGGTTGATCACGCACTTGTTGTTCGTGTAGACGAACTCGATCGGGTCCTCGATGGTGAGCACGTGGCCGCCGCGCGTGGCGTTGCGGTGCTCGATCATCGCGGCGAGCGTGGTGGACTTGCCCGAGCCGGTGGAACCCACCACGAGCACCAGTCCGCGCTTCTCGCCGACGAGGTCCTTCAGGATGGGCGGCAGGCGCAGCTTCTCGAAACCCGCGGTGCGGTTGCGCAGGTAGCGGATCACCATCGCGATGTTGCCGCGCTGGCGGAACACGTTGACCCGGAATCGCCCCACGCCCTGCACCGGATACGAGAAGTTCATCTCCATGGTTTCCTCGAAGGTCTGGGCTTCCTTCTCGGTCATCATGTCGTACGCGATCTTGCGCACGGACTCGGAGTCCATCACCTGCTGGTTCACCGGCATGATGTTGCCGAGAATCTTGATGCAGATGGGCGAACCCACGGAGATGAACAGGTCCGAGGCTTCCTTCTCGGACATCAGCTTGAAGAGCGGGGTGAGGTAGGTGCTCAAGGCAGTCTTCCTTTCCCGGCGGCGCCGGGGCGTGGGGGCATCCCGGCGCCTCTCAACGGCGTCAGTCGCCCCGCAGCAGTTCGTTGATGCTGGTCTTGGCCCGCGTCTTGGCATCGACCTGCTTCACGATAACGGCGCAATAGAGGCTGTATTTACCATCGGCCGACGGAAGATTGCCGGATACCACCACCGAGCCGGGCGGAATGCGTCCGTAGAGGATCTCGCCGGTCTCCCGGTTGTAGATGCGAGTGCTCTGCCCGATGTACACGCCCATGGAGATCACCGAGCCCTCGCCGACGATCACGCCCTCGACCACCTCGGAGCGGGCACCGATGAAGCAGTTGTCCTCGATGATGGTGGGGTTGGCCTGGAGGGGTTCCAGCACGCCGCCGATGCCCACGCCGCCCGAGAGGTGCACGTTCTTGCCGATCTGCGCGCAGGAGCCCACGGTGGCCCAGGTGTCGACCATGGTGCCTTCGTCCACGTAGGCGCCGATGTTCACGTACGAGGGCATCAGCACGACGTTCTTCGCGATGAACGCGCCCTTGCGCACCGCCGCGGGCGGCACGACACGGAAACCGCCGGCACGGAAGTCGGCGTCGCCGTAGTCGGCAAACTTGGCGTCCACCTTGTCGAAATAGTTGGTGTAGCCGTCGCGGATGACACCGTTGTCCTGCAGGCGGAAGGACAGCAGCACGGCCTTCTTGACCCACTGGTGGGTCACCCAGTCGGCGCCCTGCTTCTCGGCGACGCGCAGCGTGCCGGCATCGAGCCTGGCCACCACTTCCGCGACGGCGGCACGCACGGCGGGCGGCGCGGAGGTCGGGGACAGGGCGGTGCGGTTCTCCCAGGCATCGTCGATGACGGCTTGCAGATCGGACATGAGGTTCTCTTGGTCTAGGGTTGGAGGAGAGGAATCAGGGGCGGAAGCCGCGAAGGCATTCCGCGACGCGGCGCGCACCCTCGACGCATTCGGCGAGCGGCGCGACGAGCGCCAGCCGCACGAAACCTCGGCCGGGGTTCACACCGCCGGCCTCGCGCGCGAGATAGCTGCCGGGCAGGACCGAAACATTATATTGGCGCATCAGTTCACGGGCGAATACGGCGTCATCCCCGCCGGGCACGCGCAGCCACAGGTAGAACCCGGCCTCCGGGGCAGCCACATCGCTGACGGGCCGGAGGATCTCCAGCACGGCCTGGAACTTCTCGGCGTACTGGCGGCGGTTGTCGATGACGTGCGTCTCGTCTTTCCAGGCGGCTTCCGAGGCGGCCTGCACCGTGGGGCTCATGGCGCTGCCGTGGTAGGTGCGGTACAGAAGGAAGGACTCCAGGTACGTCCGGTCACCGGCGACGAAGCCCGAGCGCATGCCGGGCGCGTTGGAGCGCTTCGACAGACTGCTGAACACCACCAGACGCGGATAGCCCGCTCGGCCGAGGCGGTGCGCAGCCTGGAGCGCACCGAGCGGCGGGTCGGTCTCGTCGAAGTAGATCTCGGAGTAGCACTCGTCGGCCGCGACCACGAAACCGTGGCGATCCGACAGGGCGAAGATCTGCTCCCACTCGGCAAGGGTCATGACGCGGCCGGTGGGGTTGCCGGGCGAGCACACGTACACCAGTTGGGTCCGCGCCCACGTCGCCTCGTCGAGCCCCTCGAAGCCCGGCGCGAAGCCGTTCTCCGGCAGTTGCGGCAGAAACACCGGGCGGGCGCCCGCCAGCAGGGCGGCGCCTTCGTAGATCTGATAGAAGGGATTGGGCGCGACCACGACGGGGTCCGGCTTCGTGCGGTCGATGACCGTCTGCGCGAAGGCGAACAGCGCCTCCCGGCTGCCGTTCACGGGCAGGACTTCCTTCGTGACATCGGGCGCCGGGATGCCGTAGCGCCGGGCGATCCAGTCCGAGATGGCTTCGCGCAGCGAAGGCTTGCCCAGCGTTGCCGGGTAGCTGGCGAGCCCGTCGAGATGGCCGGGGATGGCCTCCAGGACGACGGGCGGCGTGGGGTGCTTCGGCTCGCCGATCGACAGACTGATCGGCCGCAGGTCAGGGTTGGGGGTGATGCCCGCGAAGAGCTGTGCGAGCTTCTGGAAAGGGTAGGGCTGCAGGCGTGCGAGTTCGGGATTCATCATGGGTCGCCGGCGCCGTGCCGGAGGGCATGACGGGCGGATTCGGGAATGACGGGATTATAGGGACGAAGCACCGACTCCTGACTGTGACAAAGGGACTTCGGTTACAATCCCGGCCATTCCTCACGGGCGTGGACGGCGTGCCACCTCCGGGAGCGTCGACTCCACCGCCTGGCCCGGCGATGCCGCCAGGCGGTTGTTTTTTATCGGCCTTTCCCGAAAGGGCTGGGCGTCGGCGACAGGGGCAGTCGGTCTCGGGCGCCCGGACTCCACGGGTCGAACGCGGCACCGGTCAGGGAGAATCTCGGAAGGCGAGCAGCGTCTCGAAAGGGGTTTCCGGTTGCGTCTCACACATATCAAGCTGGCAGGTTTCAAGTCCTTCGTCGACCCGACGCACGTCGCCCTGCCCGGGCAGCTGATCGGCGTCGTGGGCCCCAACGGCTGCGGCAAGTCCAACGTCATCGACGCCGTCCGGTGGGTCCTCGGCGAGTCCTCCGCCCGCCACCTGCGCGGCGAGACCATGCAGGACGTCATCTTCAACGGTTCGGGCGAGCGCAAGCCCGCCAACCGCGCCAGCGTGGAGCTGGTGTTCGACAACAGCCTCGGCAAGGTCACCGGGCCGTTTTCCACCTACAACGAGATCGCCATCAAGCGCGTGCTCGAACGCCAGGGCGACTCGAGCTACTACATCAACAACATCCAGGTGCGTCGCCGCGACGTCGCCGACATCTTCCTGGGCACGGGCCTCGGGGCGCGCGCCTACGCCATCATCGAGCAGGGCATGATCTCCCGCATCGTCGAGGCGAAGCCCGAGGAGCTTCGGGTGTTCCTCGAGGAGGCCGCGGGTGTGTCCAAGTACCGCGAGCGCCGCAAGGAGACCGAGAACCGCCTGGAGGACGCCCGCGAGAACCTGCAGAGGGTCGAGGACATCCGTCGCGAGCTCTCCGGCCAGATCGAGCGCCTTCAGGAGCAGGGCATCGCTGCCGAGCAGTACCGCACCTACGAGGCCGACATCCGCCGCAACCAGGTCCTCCTCTGGTCCGTGCGCCGGCGGGACGCCGGCAACCTCCGGGCGCGCCTCGCTTCCGAGATGGAGCAGGCGGCAATCGACCTCGAACGCACCACCGCCGCGCTGCGTGAGGTGGAATCCCACCTCGAAACCGCGCGGGCCGCGCATTACGCCGCGGGCGACGCAGTCCACACGGCTCAGGGCGGGCTCTACGAGGCCAATGCCGAGTTCTCCCGCGTGGAGCAGCAGTTGCAGTTCCTCCGCGCGAACCGCCAGCGGGCCCAGGCACGGACGGCCGAGCTGGAAGTCCAGATCGCCCGCGACGTCTCCCGCGAGGCCACGCTGGCCGATCATCTGGCCTCCGTCGCCTCGGAACGCGAGGTCGCGGCCCAGGCGCTCGACTCCCAGGAAGAAGCCGCGCTGCAGGCCCGCGAGGCCATGCCTTCGGCCGAACAGGCCCACCGCGAGGCACGCGTCGCGCTGGAAGTGGCGCGTCAGCAGCTCGCCGAGGTGAAGCGCGAACGCGAAGTCGCGGCGGCACGCCGTGACCAGACCGACCGCGTGCTGCTCCAGCTGCGCGGCCGGCGCGACCGGCTCCGTCAGGAATTCGAGGGCATCGCGCTGCCCGACGATGCCGCCAGCGACGAACTTCAGGCCGCCCGCGAGGAGGCCGACTTCGAAATGTCCCGTCTGCGCGAGCGGCAGGACGCCCTCCAGGCCCGCATCCCCGAAATCGAGGCCACGGTGCGTGATGCGGCCAGGGCAGTCGAGCAATGGCGCCAGAAGGTGGCCTCCCTCGAAGCCCGTCGTCATGCCCTGGTCGCGCTGCAGCAGCAGGTGGGCTCGAGCGAGCAGATGGCCGCTTGGCTCGGCCAGCACGGCCTCGGCGAACAGTCCCGACTGTGGGAGAAGGTGCAGGTCACCCACGGCTGGGAGGACGCCGTGGAGGCGGTATTGCGCGAGCGCCTGAACGCCCTCGCCATCGACGACGTCAGCCGCCTGTCCGACTGGTTCGGGGCTTCGCCGCCGGGCAAGCTCGCCATCTATCGCCCGGGCACCGCCGACGGACCCGGCACGGCGAACGCACCGGCCGGCTGCGTGCCCCTCGCCACGTACGTCACCTGCGCCGATCCGCAGACTGGCGCCGCCGTGGCCGAATGGCTGGACGGCGTCTATGCCGCCGAGTCCGCCGCGCATGCCTTCGAAGTCGCCGCCTCGCTAGGCGCCACCCAGTGCGTCGTGTCACGCGAAGGGCACGTGTTCACCGCCCACAGCGTCGGCTTCCACGCCCCCGATTCCGAGATTCACGGGCTGCTGGAGCGCAAGCAGGAGATCGAGGCGCTGGAGCGCGAGATTCCCGAAGCCACCGAAGCACTGGCCGGCGAACGCGCGCGGCAGTCCGACGGCGAGGCCGAACTCGCCGAGCTGCGCGTCTCCCGCGACCGCATCCGCGATGAGCTGTCCCACGCCTCGCAGCGGCGGCACGAGATCGAGCTCAACCTCGAGCGGCTCAAGCAGGCGGCGGAGCGCGCGCGTTACCGCCGCGGGCAGATCGAATCCGAACTCGCCGAGATCGACACCGACGAGCAGCGCGAGCGCGAGGGTCTGGAGGAATCCGCCCTGCTGATCGCGCAGGCGGAAGACCGCACGGACGGCCTCGAAGCGGCTGTGCAGTCCGCGGGGGAACGTTTCCACCTCGCCGAGGAAGCCCTCAACGCCGCCCGTGAGCGCACCGTCCAGAGCGAACGGGCCCTGCAGTCGGCGCGCTTCGCGCTGCAGTCACTGGAGTCCCGCGCGGCCGAGTTCGAACGGACCGCCGCGTCCGTGGCAGAGCAACTGGATCGCGCGCGCCAGTCGCTCGCCGAGGCTCGGGGCGAGATGGATGCCTTCGACGAGGCCCCTCTCGAAGCCCAGGTGGGCGAGGCGCTCGCCCGCAAGCAGGAACGCGAGACCGTGCTGGCGCACGCCCGCGACGCGCTCGCCGAGGCCGAGCGCACGCTGCGCTCGAACGACGAGGAACGTGCGCGGCTGGAGCGCGGTCTCGATCCGCTGCGGGAGCGCATCGGCGAGTTGCGCCTCAAGGAACAGGAAGCCCGGATCGCCGAGGAGGGCTTCGCCGAGCAGCTCGGACAGGCCACGTTCGATGCCGAGTGGCTCGCGCAGGCGATGGACAAGCCGCCGCGTCCCGGCGCGCTGCAGCAGGAGATCAACCGCCTGCAGGAGGCGCTCGAAGCCCTCGGTGCAGTCAACCTGGCCGCGCTGGACGAACTCGCCAAGACCACCGAGCGCAAGGGTTTCCTCGATGCCCAGTCGGCGGACCTGATGGAAGCCGTGAACACCCTCGAGGACGCCATCCGCCGCATCGACCGCGAGACGCGCGAGCGGCTGCAGAGCACCTTCGACACGGTGAACGGTCATCTTGGCGAGATGTTCCCGCAGCTCTTCGGCGGCGGGGAGGCGAGGCTCGTCATGACCGGCGACGAGATTCTCGATGCGGGCGTGCAGATCGTCGCGCGCCCGCCCGGCAAGAAGAACGCGTCGATCCACCTGTTGTCGGGCGGCGAGAAGGCGCTGACCGCGGTGTCGCTGGTGTTCTCGCTGTTCAAGCTGAACCCGGCGCCGTTCTGCCTGCTGGACGAGGTGGACGCGCCGCTCGACGATTCCAATACCGCGCGCTTCGGCGCGCTGGTGAAGAAGATGTCCGAGCACACGCAGTTCATCTTCATCAGCCACAACAAGATCACGATGGAGATCGCGGAGCAGCTCGTGGGCGTCACCCAGTCGGAACTGGGCGTCTCCCGCGTCGTTGCGGTCGACATCGAGGAAGCCCTCAAGATGCGGGAGGAACAGGCAGCGTGACCTCCCGGCATTCTTCTCCGCGACAGGCATGCGCGTGTGCGCAGGGCCCGAGCGCGGCAACCGGACCTCGGACAATACGATGAGCGATTTGCAGTGGAGTCTTCTGGGTCTCGGGATCGTCGTGATCCTGGGAGTGGTGGCCTTCAACTGGGTCCAGGAGCGCGCACACCGGCGTCGCGCCGAGGAAGCCTTCGAGCCCCCGCCGGACGTGCTGTTCAAGGACGAGCCCGCGGCGCCGGACCTGCCGCCGCCCGCGGCCTTCGATGACGACGCCCTCGTCGACCCGCCGCCCGAGCCGGCAACCGCCGAAGCTCCGGTGGCCCCGCCGCCGCCGCGGACCCCGCGCTCCCCCGAGCATGCGCCCAAGCCCGAGGCCGCCGCCGTGGACTGCGAGGCGGTGTTCCAGCAGGACACGGCCTTCGGGGACGAGTTTCTCCAGCGGCTGTCCCAGGCCATCGGCCCGCTGGCGCGCCCGGCACGCGTCACCGGCTTCGACGACCGGATGAACCAGTGGATTGCCCTCGACGAGACCGCGCCGGGACGCTTCAAGCGCGTGCGTGCGGCGCTGCAGCTCGCCGACCGCCAGGCCGCGGTGACACGGGTCGAGCTGGAGGAGTTTGCGAGTGCCATGCACGGGGTCGCGGACGACACCGCCGTGGCGGTCCTGCTGCCCGATCTCGACGCCGTCGAGGCCCGGGCACAGGAACTCGACCGGTTCTGCGCCGACGTGGACATCGCCATCGGCCTGTCGGTGGTGGCCCGTACGGGGCAGGTGTTTCAGGGCACCACGATCCGCGCGCTTGCGGAGGCCTCCGGACTCAAGCTCGAAGCCGACGGGCAGTTCCACTATGAGGACGCCCAGGGTGCTTCGCAGTTCACCCTCGACAACCAGGACCCCGAGCCCTTCTTCCCGGAGAGCATCAAGGCGCTTTCGACGGCAGGCATCACCTTCCTGCTCGACGTCCCGCGCGCTGCAGGCGCCATCGCGTCGTACGACCGCATGGTGCAGGTCAGCAAGAAATTCGCCTCGACGCTGGACGGCATCATCGTCGACGACAACCGCCAGCCGCTGAGCGACCACGGCCTGGACGCGATCCGCCGCCATCTGCTCACGGTGTACAGCGCGATGGAACAGGCGGGCATCCCGGCGGGCAGCCCGGCGGCGCTGCGCCTGTTCGCGTGACCGCGCCCGGCGAGGGTGCCGACCCGGCCGGCCGGGTCGCCTTCCTGCGCCGCGAGGTGGAGCGGCACAACCGGCTCTACTACGAGCAGGATGCCCCCGAAGTCCCGGACGCCGAGTACGACCGGCTGTTCCGCGAACTGCAGAGCCTCGAAGGGCAATACCCGCACCTGCGCACGGCCGATTCCCCCACGCAGCGCGTCGGTGGAGGGCGCCTCGATGCCTTCGAGCCCGTACGCCACGCAGTCCCCATGCTGTCGATCCGCACGGAAACCGATACCGGCCCCGAGGGTGCCCTGGCCTTCGACGCGCGTATCCGCCGCGATCTCGGGCTCACCGACGACGCACCTCCGGTCGAGTACGACGCCGAACTCAAGTACGACGGTCTCGCCCTGAGCCTGCGCTACGAGCACGGGGTGCTGGTACGCGCCGCGACGCGCGGCGACGGCCAGACGGGCGAGGACGTCACACGGAACATCCGCACCATCCATCGCATTCCCCTGCGGCTGCGTGCCGATCCGGCGCCCGCCGTGCTCGAAGTCCGGGGCGAGGTCTACATGGCCCTCGCGGACTTCGAGGCCTTCAACCGCCGCGCGGAAGCCGCCGGCGAGAAGCTCCTGGTGAATCCGCGCAACGCCGCGGCGGGCAGCGTCCGGCAACTCGATTCCGCGGTGACCGCGCGGCGTCCGCTGTCATTCTTCGCGTACGGCCTCGGGGAAGTGGACGGATGGGCGGTCCCCGGCACGCAGAGCGGGATTCTCGACGCGCTTGCCGCCCTGGGCCTGCCCGTGTGCGAGCTGCGCGCCGTGCTCTCCGGTGGGCAGGCGCTGGCGGATTTCCATGCCGACGTGAGCGACAAGCGCAGGCAGTTGCCGTTCGAGATCGACGGCGTCGTGTACAAGGTCAACGAACTGGCCCTGCAAGCCCGCCTGGGATTTTTGACGCGCGAGCCGCGCTTCGCCGTGGCGCACAAGTTCCCGCCCGAGGAGGGCGTGACCGACGTGCTGGGCATCGAGATCCAGGTGGGCCGCACGGGCGCCCTCACGCCGGTCGCGCGCCTCAAGCCGGTCTTCGTGGGCGGGGTCACCGTCACCAACGCCACGCTCCACAACGAGGACGAGGTCGCGCGCAAGGACGTGCGCATCGGCGACGCCGTGGTCGTGCGCCGTGCGGGCGACGTGATTCCCGAAGTGGTGCGCGTCGTTCCGCGCGACGGCCCGCGGGCCGATCCGTTCCGGATGCCCGAGGTCTGCCCCGTGTGCCAGTCCCAGGCGACGCGGGAGGAGGGTGAAGCCGTGCGCCGGTGCGCGGGGGGCCTGTACTGCGAAGCGCAGCGCAAGCAGGCGCTGCTGCATTTCGCATCCCGCCGCGCCATGGACATCGAAGGCCTCGGCGAGAAGATCGTCGACCAGCTCGTGGATCGCGACCTGGTGCACACCCCGGCCGACCTCTACCGGCTGAAGCGGGAGCAGCTCGCCGGTCTGGAGCGCATGGGGGAGAAGTCCGCGGAGAATCTGATCGCCGCCATCGACCGCAGCCGGGACACCACGCTCCAGCGGTTCGTCTTTGCCCTGGGCATCCGCAACGTGGGTGAGGCGACTGCGCGCGACCTCGCCAATTTCTTCGGTGACCTCGATCCCATCGTCGCCGCCCCGGTCGAAGCCCTCGTGGAAGTCCCCGACGTCGGGCCCGTGGTCGCGCGGAGCATTCGCGAGTTCTTCGACCAGCCGCACAACGGAGAAGTCATCGCGGGTCTGCGCGAGCAGGTGCGTTGGACCCCCATTGCGGTGCATAGCGCGCCGCGGCCCCTGGCGGGCAAGACCTTCGTGCTGACCGGAACACTGCCGTCCATGACGCGCGACGAGGCCCGGGCACGGATCGAGCAACGGGGCGGCAAGGTCGCGGGCAGCGTTTCGGCGAAGACCCACTACGTCGTGGCGGGCGCCGAGGCCGGCAGCAAGCTGGAAAAGGCGCAGGCGCTCGGTGTGCCGGTGCTGGACGAGTCCGCGTTGCTAGAATTGCTGGAGAAGCTTTGAATCCGGGCGTCATGCTCCGGTTCGGGGCGGCCGTGCCCCACTTTACGAAGGGACTTCACCCGAGAAAGTCCCCCACCGACAACACGCTGTCCGTCATTGTCACTGCCATGGAGACCGCATGAGTTCCCCGATCAAGACTGCCGTGTTCCCGGTTGCCGGGCTCGGCACCCGCTTCCTGCCCGTCACCAAGGCGAGTCCGAAGGAGATGCTGCCGGTCGTCGACAAGCCGCTCATCCAGTACGCCGTGGAGGAAGCGGTCGAGGCCGGCATGACGCAGATGGTGTTCATCACCGGCCGCAACAAACGCGCGATCGAGGACCACTTCGACAAGGCCCCCGAACTGGAGGCCGAACTGGAAGGCCGCTCGCGCACCGCGCTGCTGGAACTGGTGCGCAACATCGTGCCGAAGCACGTGAGCTGCATCTACGTGCGCCAGCCCGAGGCGCTCGGTCTCGGTCATGCGGTCCTGTGCGCCCGCCCCGTGGTCGGCCACGAGCCCTTCGCGGTGATCCTCGCCGATGACCTCATCGCGGGGACGCCCTCGACGCTGCAGCAGATGGTGGCCGTGTTCGCGGAGCGGCAGCGCTCCGTGCTCGCCGTGCAGCGCATCCCCCGCGAGGATTCCAGCAAGTACGGTGTGATCCGCGGCAACGAGCTGTCCGATCGGCTGCATGCCCTGTCGGGCATCGTGGAGAAGCCCAAGCCCGCCGATGCGCCGTCGGACCTCGCGGTGGTGGGCCGCTACATCCTCACGCCCGCGCTGTTCGGCTACCTGGAGCGCATCGGCAAGGGCACCGGCGGCGAGATCCAGCTGACCGATGGCATCGCCGCGCTGCTGCAGTCCGAGGAAGTGCTGGCCTGGGCGTTCGAGGGCACCCGGTACGACTGCGGCTCCAAGATCGGGTACCTGATGGCCAACGTCGATCTCGCGCTTCGGCACGACGAAGTGAAGGAAGATTTCCTCGCCTTCCTCCGGGCGCACGGGAGTGTTCGGGCGTGACCCACGAAGAGGCGCTCGCCCTGCGGGAGCGGGCCGATCTCATCTGCGATGAGGCGGCGGCCCGCGCTGCGGTGGCCCGCGTGGCCACGGAACTCACGGCGCGCGTCGCCGCGCGCATGCCGCTGGTGCTGTCCGTGATGAGCGGCGCCAGCGTGTTCTGCGGGCAGCTCCTTCCCCAGCTCGATTTCCCCCTCGAGCTCGACTACATCCACGCCACCCGCTACGGCAACGCCACCCGTGGCAGCCACATCGTATGGCGCGTGGAGCCGCGCGAGGACGTCGCCGGTCGTACCATCGTCGTGCTGGACGACATCCTCGATGAAGGCCTCACGCTCGCCGCGGTGAAGGAAGTCCTGCTCGCCAAGGGTGCGCGCGAAGTCCTGATCGCCGTGTTCTGCGAGAAGGAGCTCGAGCGGTCCAAGCCGGTCCGCGCCGACTTCGTCGGCGTCCGTGTGCCGGACCGCTACGTCTTCGGCTACGGGATGGACGTCCACGGGTGGTGGCGCAATCTGCCCGCGGTCTACGCACTGAAGGAGGAGAACCCATGAGCGAGCCGGTCCTCGGCATCATCGGCGGGACGGGGCTCACGAACCTCTCCAGCCTCGAAGTGAGCCGCAGGCAGGTGGTACGCACGCCGTACGGCGAGCCCTCGGGCGCGCTCACGTTCGGGGAGATCCGCGGCCTGCCCGTGGTGTTCCTCGCACGGCACGGCTACGGGCACACCATCGTGCCGCATCAGGTGAACTACCGCGCCAACCTCTGGGCGATGCATTCCGTCGGCGTGCGCAAAGTCGTGTCGGTCGCCTCGGTGGGCGGCATCGCGCCCGAGCTCGGCCCCGGCGTGCTGGCCGTACCGCACCAGATCATCGATTACACCTGGGGCCGCAAGAGCACGTTCTTCGAGGGTCCGGACCAGCCCGTGACACACATCGACTTCACGCATCCGTATACCCTGTCTCTGCGCGAGGAGATCCTCGCCGCGGCGCACACCGCGGGCGAGTCCGTCGTCCCGCAGGGCGTGTATGCCGTCACGCAGGGGCCGCGCCTCGAGACCGCTGCCGAGATCGACCGCCTCGAGCGCGACGGGGCGACGATGGTGGGCATGACCGGCATGCCGGAGGCCGCGCTCGCGCGCGAACTCGACGTGCAGTACGCGGCCATCGCAGTGGTGGTGAACCATGCGGCCGGCCGGGGTGACAGCCGCGACGGCATCTCGCTCGACGACATCCATGCCGTCATGCGGCAGGCCGTCGGCCGCGCGCGGAACATCCTCGAAACCGTGGTGGCTGCGCATGGCCGTCCGTGAAGTCATCCGCATGGGGGATCCCCGGCTGCTGCAACCGGCCGCGCCCATCGCCGATCCCGCCGCCCCGGAGATTCGCGCCCTCGTGGCGGACATGCTCGACACGATGAAGGCGCTGAACGGCGCGGGCCTGGCCGCGCCCCAGATCGCCGTGAGTCTGCAACTCGTCATCTTCGGGGGTTTCCGCAGCCCGCGGTATCCCGAGGCCGAGGACATTCCTTTCACGGTACTGATGAATCCGGTCCTGGAGCCGATCTCCGACGCGATGGAGGAGGGCTGGGAGGGCTGCCTCTCGGTGCCGGGCATGCGCGGCCTGGTGCCGCGGCACACGGAGTTGCGGTACCGGGGCGTGGGTCTCGAAGGTGAGTCGATCGACAGGATCGCGACGGGGTTTCACGCGCGGGTGGTGCAGCACGAGTGCGACCACCTGATGGGCATCCTCTACCCGATGCGCATCCGCGATCTGCGCCATTTCGGCTTCGCGGACATTCTCTTCCCCGGTCAGCCTGCCGAAGACGACTGACGCCCCGCCCGCCGCGTACCTGCGCGGTCCTGCCAAGACGGGGCTTGACATTCAATTTTTTCTCAGGTGTGCCGAAACATGCGGCATGAGCTCTCACGCGCAGCGCTCCCCCCGGGGAGGCGGGCGTGAACAACTCCGCGACTGTGCGGCCCGGCGTCAGGCACGAATTTGACGGGTGAGGCTGGCGGCTCCCGAAATCTCCCACAGCTCAAGATTTCGGGGGTGTCGTCGTAAATGGAGTGTGACAGCGGTTTTGAAGGCCTTAGCGGGCGAGGGTAACCAAAGTCGAGTAGTAAGTTTCTAGAGCACTTTGACTTTCGTCGAGAGAGGTATTCAGATGTCTCAAGTTATCAGCACCAACGTCGCGTCGCTCAACGCTCAGCGCAACCTCAGCACCAGCCAGGGTGAACTGGCGACCGCGCTCCAGCGGCTTTCGTCGGGGCTGCGCATCAACTCCGCGAAGGACGACGCCGCCGGTCTTGCCATTTCCGAGCGATTCACCGCCCAGATCCGCGGTCTCGATCAGGCCCGCCGCAACGCCAACGACGGCATCTCCCTGGCGCAGACGGCTGAAGGCGCACTCAAGTCTTCCGGCAACATCCTGCAGCGGATCCGCGAACTGTCCGTGCAGTCGGCCAACGCGTCGAACTCCGCCGGTGACCGCAAGGCCCTGCAGGCGGAAGTCTCGCAGCTCGTGTCCGAACTGGACCGGATCGCGAACAACACCGAATTCAACGGCCTCAAGCTGCTCGACGGCTCGTTCGGCTCGGCCGCCTTCCAGGTCGGCGCGAATGCCAACCAGGTGATCACCGCCCAGACCGGCGACTTCCGCACCAGCGTGTACGGCAACAACTCGTACCGCACGGATACCGTCGATGCGGCGACGGGCGCCACCTTCACGGCCGGCACCTTCGACATCCAGGGTCTCGAGACCGAGACGATCGACGTGGCCGCCACCGATACGGCGCGCACGCTGTCGAACAAGGTGAACGCGGTCGCCGACTCCACCGGCGTGAGCGCGACGGCCCGGACCAATGGTCAGATCGAATTCGCGACGGCCGACACCAACTACACGCTCTCCATCGTCTCGAAGAACACGACGGCGGTGAACGTGAGCTTCACGGTCGGCGCCACCGACACGGCCGAAGGTCTGGCCAGCGCGGTTGCGGCGATCAACGATGCCGCCTCGAAGACCGGCGTGACCGCTGCCCTCAACGAGACCAACGACGGGATCATCCTGCTCAACGACGCCGGCGACAACATCACCATCACCAATGGTGCAGCCTCCGGCGGCGACGTGGACTTCTCCAACTTCGATCCCGCCGGTCTGGATACGCCCGACGATCCGAGCGACGACTTCGGCACGGCAGCGACTCTCGCTGCTGGCGACGATGCGACGGCGATCGGGTATCTGACCTTCGCGTCGGATCGCAGCTACGCCATCGTCGGCGACGGCACGACGGACGCCGTGACCGACGGCTCCGCCACGCTCGAGGCCGTGTCGACCATCGACATCTCGAACGTCGACGGCGCAACCAACGCCCTGGCGATCGTGGATGCTGCCCTCGCGGCGGTGAACGGCCAGCGCGCCCGGTTCGGTGCCCTGCAGTCCCGCTTCGAGAACACGGTGGCCAACCTGCAGATCACGGGCGAGAACCTGTCGTCGTCCCGGTCCCGGATCCGCGATGCGGACTTCGCGGCCGAGACGGCAGCGCTGACCCGCTCGCAGATCCTGCAGCAGGCCGGTACCGCGGTTCTGGCCCAGGCCAACGCGATCCCGAACAACGTGCTGTCCCTGTTGCGGTAATCGGGTTTCCCGCGGCCGGCGAGTCGCCGGCCGCGGGTTGAGATGTCTCGAGGGTTACGATCATGGTTGTACAGGCAACAATGCTGTCGGCGCTCAAACCTCCCGGCGCGGAGGCCAGCACCGGCACGCCCAATCCCGCCGCAGCGGCTGCCGCCGCCGGTCCGGTGCAGCCCAAGCCGGCACAGCCGGCCGAGCGCAAGTCCGAGGCCAAGGCCGAGGACATCGCTCGCACGGTGAGCGACGCCAAGGGTGTCGCCGAAGCCGCGGGCGCGAGTCTGGAGTTCTCCATCGACCAGGACAGCGGCAAGACGATCGTCAGGGTCGTGGACCTGACCACGAGCGAGGTGATCCGCCAGATTCCGTCCGAGGAACTGCTGACGCTCGCGCGGAACATGACGAAACTGGAAGGTTTGCTGCTCGACCAGAAAGCCTGAGCTTTCACGCCGCTTCAAGCCGGCGGGTTGCATGCCGTAAACCGTTCGATCCAGTAGTCACGCGAGGGCTTCATGGCGATCTCCGCACCGGGCATAGGCTCGAATCTCGACGTCAACAGCATCGTCACCCAGTTGATGGCGATCGAGCGGGCCCCGCTGGACCGCATCGACCGGCAGGAGATCAGCTTCCAGGCGCAGCTGTCCGCGTACGGGAACGTCCGCTCGGCGCTGTCGAGCTTCCAGTCGGCCATCGACGCACTGTCGACGGGGTCGCGGTTTCGCACGCGCAGCTTCAGCTCGTCCGATACGACCGTCGCCTCCGGCTCGGCATCCAGCACGGCGCAGCTCGGCTCCTACACCCTGAACGTCACGCAGATCGCCCAGGCCCAGTCGCTCGTCGCGGCCGGCCAGGCGTCCTCCACGGCCGCGATCGGGACCGGCGCTTCCACCGAGATCCGGATCGAGTTCGGCACGATCGCCGGCGGCACGTTCGCCAACGGCGTCTACAGCGGCGCGACGTTCACGCAGGACGCGACCGTCCCGAGCGGGACGGTCACGATCGACGCCACCAACAATTCGCTCGCCGGCATCCGGGACGCCATCAACGACGCCAATCTGGGCGTGCGGGCGAGCATCGTGAACGACGGCGGGAGCTCCCCGAACCGTCTGGTGCTGCAATCCGTCGCCACGGGCGAATCGCGCAGCATGAAGATTTCGGTCACCGGTGACAGCGCGATTTCGAGCCTGCTGTCCTACGACCCGGAAACGACCCAGAACCTCACGCAGACTGCCGCGGCGCAGAACGCCGAGTTCACCGTGAACGGCCTCGCGGTCGAGAGCGCCTCGAACTCCGTGACGGGCGCCGTCGAGGGCGTGAGCTTCACGCTGCTGAAGTCCGGCACGAGCACGGTGAACGTCTCGCGGAGCACGACTGAGGTACAGAAAGCCGTCCAGGACTTCGTGAAGGCCTACAACGACTTGAACAGCATGCTGACCACGGTGAGCGCGGCCGATCCCGCCGCCAGAACGCAGGCGCCGTTGAACGGGGATGCGGCCGTGCGGACGATCCAGACCCAGCTCCGGTCCGTGCTCGGAAGTTCGCTCGGTTCGGGCTTCAACCTGAAGACGCTGTCCGAGGTCGGCATATCGTTCCAGCGCGACGGCTCGCTCGCGCTCGACAGCTCCAAGCTGTCGGCGGCGCTCAACAACAATGCCGACGACGTGGAGGCGCTGTTCGCGTCCTCCGCTCGCAGCGCCGACTCGCTCGTGAAGGTCACGGGCCAGACGTCCCGCACCCTTGCCGGCACGTATGCCCTGTCGGTGACGACGCTGGCCACCCAGGGCACCCTGGTGGGCACGGCTGCGGCGAACACCACCATCACCGCGGGCGTCAACGACGCGCTGAGCGTCGTGCTGAACGACGTCACCGCAAGCGTGAGGCTCTCCGCGGGCACCTATACCGCCGCGTCGCTGGCCGCGATGGTGCAGGCAAGCATCAACGGCGCCTCCGTGTTCTCGGCGAGCGGTTTCAAGGTATCCGTGACCGAATCGGCCGGCGTGCTCACCGTCACCTCGGGCCGCTATGGCGCGGACTCGTCGGTGGCGATCGGGGGCAATGGCGCGCTGGGCCTCCTCGGTGCCTCACCGGTGGCGACCGACGGGGTCGACGTGGCCGGATCCATTGGCGGCATCGAAGCCACGGGCTCGGGTCAGATCCTCACGGCCGCGGACGGCAGCAGCGCCGAAGGGCTGCGTCTGGAAATCAGCGGCGGCACGACCGGCGCGCGCGGAGACATCACCGTGGGCAACGGCTTCGCGGCGCGACTCAGCGCCCTCGTGGAGCAGTTCCTGGAGTCCGGCGGCACGCTCGCGAGCCGCACGAGCGGCATCAACCGGTCCATCAAGGACCTCGACGGACAGCGGGAATCGATGATCCGGCGCCTGACCGACACGGAGCAGCGGTTTCGCGACCAGTACACCCGGCTGGACACGCTGCTGTCGAGCATGCGCGCCACCAGCACTTTCCTCACGCAGCAGCTGGCTGCGATCAACAGAACCTGATCGCCCGAAGGGGCGCATAGCGAAGCATGAACGCCGTCATCGACAATGCCCTGCAGACGTACGCTCGTCTTTCCATCGAAACCGGCGTGGCCGGCGCCTCGCCGGAACGTCTCATCGTGATGCTCTACGACGGGGCCATCCTGGCGCTGACACGCGCGAAGGCGGAAATGTCCGCGGGGGACACCGTCGCGAAGGCGCGCAGCATCAGCAAGGCACTCGACATCGTGATCGTCGGCCTGCGCGGTGCGCTGGACGAGAAGGCGGGCGGCGAAATCGCCGAGAACCTCGTCAGCCTCTACGAATACATGGGCGATCGCCTCGTGCTGGCGAATGCGCGAGACGACCAGACCAAGATCGACGAGGTGCTTGCCCTGCTGCGCGACCTCAAGGGCGCCTGGGAAGACCTGGTGAGCAAGCAGACGGGGACCCTGACGGATGCGATCCCGCCCGCCACCGCGGCGCGGGGGGCGGTGAGCTACGGGAAGGCGTGAGGCGGTGTGACGGCCGAAGAACTCGAACACGCGTATGCACGCGCGCTCGCGCTGACCGAGCAGATGGTCGACGCCGCCCGCTCGGCACAGTGGGAGTCGCTGGTGACGCTGGAGCGGGAGCGCGACGCGCTCGTGGACATGCTCCGCCGCGAGGATACCGAGCCGCCCCGGTCCGCTCGCTGGCGCGAACGCAAGCGTGAACTGATCGCCCGGATGCTCGGCCTGGACGAAGAGGTCCGGACCCTCACCGAGGACTGGATGCACGAGCTGCGGGACATCCTCGCGAACGTGTCGATCGAGCGGAAGGTCACCAAGACCTACCAGAGCTGACTTCCGCCGGACCGGGCACGTCTGCGGTGCCGGCAGCGCCGAGAGTGCGATTTGACGCCCCGGGGGGCGGGTTGCACACTTCCGGAGGCACGGGGTGCCGCGTTCCGCGTCCGGAGCGCCAGCCCGGCCACCGATCTGTCCGAATGCCCATGGGATCGTCTCTCTTCGCCTGGCGTGAACTGCTTCTGGTCGCCATCGCCGGGCTCACCCTCTACGTCGTGGTCGCCGGCGTGATGCTCCTGCGTCAGCGCCGGCAGCGGCGCGACTCCCCCGGACGTGGCGACGCCGCCGGGCATTTCGCGGTCCAACCCCTCCGGGACGAGATCGCCGAACTGCGCCGACAGCTTGCCGAGCTGCGCCAGGAGGTCGAGGCGCTGCAGACCGTGGCGCCGAAGGAGAATCCCACGCCCTATGCGAATGCCATCCAGCTCGCCAAAGGGGGACAGGAGCCTCTGGCCATTGCGGAGCACTGCGGCATCTCGCGGGGCGAGGCCGAGCTGATCGCCGCGCTCTACCGCAAACGGTAGGACCTGCATCCCGGTGGCCGTCGATCCGCTCCAGCAGATCCGGATAGCCGGGCTCCTCCAGTCGTCGTTCCAGGACGGGGCCCTCGGGGACGCCGAAGCGCGTGCGGCTCCCGCACTGCGCCCCGGTTCGGAGGTGACCGCCAAGGTCGTCGCCCAGCTGATCGACGGTCGCGTCGTCCTCGACGTGGAGGGTGCGCCCTTCCAGGCCCGGCTGCCGCCGGGGGTCGCCGCCGGGCTCGGCACGCGGATCCCGCTGCTGGTCATCGAAGGGGGTGAGACGCCGACGTTCGGACTCTCCAGCCCGCCGGGCGATGCCGCCGAGCCGACGTCCGCGCGCGTGGCGCTCAGTGGCCTGTCCACGCAGTTGCAGTCCATCGCCGCCGCCGCGAGGCGCGAGGCGGCGCCCGCAGAAGTCCGCGGGCAGCCGCCACTGCTGCCTGCGCCGCCCGTCGATGGCGCATCCCTGGAGACTCCCCTGCGCGCCGCCCTGGAGCACAGCGGGTTGTTCTACGAGTCGCATCAGGCTGATTGGGTCGCCGGTCAGCGGGATCTGGCGTCGCTTCGCCAGGAGCCGCAGGCGCGGCTCGCCAGGACGGTACCGGGGGAGACGGGGAGCCGGAGCGCCGTGGGCGAGATCCGCGAACCCGAGACGGCGGCAGTCGCGCCTTCACCGGACAGCTCGACTGCCGCCGGCCAGCCTGAACCGGACGGGCCCGGTCCGGCCCCTGCGGGCACGCTGCCCCCCGGAATCGCCACCCTCGTGGACCGGCAGCTGCAGAACCTCGGCACCCAGCAGATCCACTGGAGCGGACCCGTGTGGCCGGGTCAGGCGATGGATTGGGAGGTCCGGGAGGAGGGGCCGGATACCGGCGATCCGTCGGGCCCCCCGACCTGGACCTCGCGTCTGCGCCTCGAACTGCCCCGGCTGGGGACGATGGAAGCTGTCCTGCGGCTGCGCGGCGGCGCATTGTCCGTGGAGCTTCGGGTGCCGGACGATGCCCGCACGGAAGTCGGCGCCGGGACGACGGCGCTGCGTGACAGCCTCGACGCGCGGGGCCTGTCGCTCGACTCGCTCGCACTCAAGGCGCCGGCGGATGGCTGAGTTCGACTCGCGAGCCCAGGCGGTCGCGCTCGCCTACGAGAGCAGCGATGGCGCGCCCCGGGTGGTTGCCAAGGGTCGGGGCGTGCTCGCGCAGTCGATCATCGACCGTGCACGCGAGGCAGGCGTGTTCGTGCACGAGTCGCCCGAGCTGGTTGCCCTGCTCATGCAGATCGACCTCGACGCGCGGATTCCGCCGCAGCTGTACGTGGCGGTCGCCGAATTGCTCGCGTGGGTCTACCGGATCGAGCGCGGCGAGTTCGCGGCGGACGCGCCGCCGCCTCTCACACCTGCCCCAGCTGGTGGATGAGTTCGGACTCCAGGCGGATCACCTGCTTTGCGTCCCGCAGGGCCTCGCCCTTGAGCAGGAACACATCCTCGGCTCGGCTGCCCAGCGTGTTGATCTTCGCAGTCTGGACGTCGATGTCGTAGCTGGCGAGCGTGCGGGCCACCGAGGACAGCAGTCCCGGCCGGTCGCCCGCGATCAGCGACAGGTAGTGAAACACGCCGCGCTCGTCCGGCCGGATCGTGACCTCGGGCGTGAGGGGGAAGGCCTTCAGCTGCCGTGACAGGCGGCCGCGCGGCGGCTGAAGCGCGGGTTCGCCGCGCAACTGGGTGGCGAGTTCGTGTTCCACGTAGCTGATCACGTCGCGGTAGTGGGATGCCGCGCGCTCCGACGGGTCCATCACCAGGAAGCTGTCCAGGGCGTACCCGTCCCGCGTGGTGTAGATGCGGGCTTCCACGATGCTGTAGTTGAGCCGTTCGAAGAATGCGCAGATGCGCGCGAAGAGCAGGCGCTGGTCCGGCGTGTAGATCATCACCTCCAGCCCTTCGCCGATGGGGGACAGCCGCGCCTTCACGATCGGATTCTTCGTCTCCGAACGGTAGAAGAGCTGACGGGTGTGCCACGCGATCTCGCCCGGGTCGTGCCGCAGGAAATACGCGTCGCCCAGGCGGTGCCATAGCTTCTCCTCGACACCCGGCGCGATCGCGTAGGCCTGCAGCTTCACGCGCACCTTGTCCTTGCGGTCCTGCACCGAGCCGGCGAGGGGCTCCGGCGACCCGCCCAGCACCTTCCGCGTCGCGCGGAAGAGGTCTTCCAGCAGCTTCGCCTTCCACGCGTTCCACACCTTCGGACTGGTGCCGCGGATGTCCGCCACGGTGAGGAGATACAGGCCCACGAGCCGCCGGTCGTTCTGCACGAGGGCCGCGAAGTCCTGGATCACCTTCGGGTCGGAGAGATCCTTCTTCTGGGCGGTGGCCGACAGGGTCAGATGGTGTTCCACGAGCCAGCCCACGAGTTCCACGTCCTCGGCGGTCAGACCATGGTCGGCGGAGAAGGCAACCGCGTCGGCCCGCCCGAGGATGGAGTGGTCCCCGCCGCGTCCCTTGGCGATGTCGTGGAACAAACCGGCGAGGTAGAGCACCTCCGGCCGCGCGAACTCGCTCATCAGGCGCGAGCACAACGGATACTCGTGCGACATCTCGGGCACGGCGAAGCGCCGCAGGTTGCGCACGACCATGAGGATGTGCTCGTCCACGGTGTACACGTGGAAGAGGTCGTGCTGCATTCGCCCGACGATGCGGCCGAAGGCCGGAAGATACAGCCCCAGCAGGCCGAGCCGGTTCAGACGTCGCAGCGTGTGCGTGACGCCGTCGGGCTCGCGCAGGATCTGCATGAACGCCTCGCGGTTCTCGGGGGCGTGGCGGAATGCCTCGTTGATCAGCCGGCGCGCATGCCACAGCGCGCGCTGGGTCGATGCCGCGAGGCCCTTCACCTCGTGGTGTCGTTGCCAGGTGAGGAAGGTCTCGAGGATCGCCGCGGGCTCGCGCGTGTAGAGCGATTCGTCGACCAGTTCCAGCAGTTCGTTGCGGATCTGGAACCGTCCGTCCAGCGGCACGGGCGTGGTGTCGGGCGGCGGGAAGAGGCGTGCGCGCAGGTTCGCGAGGACGATCTCGCTCAGTTGCAGCACCGCCTTCGTCGTGCGGTAGAAACGCTGCATGAGTTGCTCGGACGCCCGGCGCGACGCCGTCTCGCGGATGCCGAGCCGCTGTGCGAGCCGGATCTGCATGTCGAACACGAGGCGGTCCTCGCGGCGGCCGGCGAGCGCGTGCAGATGGCACCTCAGCGCCTGGAGCGCCTGCTCGTGACGCGACAGCCGCACGGCCTCCTGCGGGGTGAGGATCCCGTGGGTGACGAGCGAGCGCCAGGACGTGCCGAGCCCGCTCGCGCGCCCGATCCAGATGATCACCTGCAGGTCGCGCAGCCCGCCGGGGTTCTCCTTGAGATTGGGCTCCAGGCTGTAGGCGATGTCGTTGAAGCGTCCGTGGCGCTGATGCCGCTCGAGCAGCTTCGCCTCGCAGAACGCGCGCGGATCGAGTTGTGCATCGTAGGCCGCGCGGAAGCGCTCGAAGAGATCGCGGTTTCCGGCGATCTCTCGCGCCTCGAGCAGATTGGTCTGGACCGTGATGTCGCGCGCCGACTGATCCAGGCATTCGGCCAAAGTCCGGGTACTGAGCCCGATCTCCAGGCCGCAGTCCCAGAGGCAACCGACGAAACGCTCGATGAGCGCCTCGGCGCCGGCGTCCGCGCTCGCGTCGAGGAGAATCATCAGATCCACGTCCGAGTAGGGGAACATCTGGCCCCGGCCGTACCCGCCCACGGCGATGAGGCTCATGTCCGGCGGCATGCCGGACCCCGCCCAGAGCCGCTTCAGAAGATCGTCGACGAAGGCGGACTGGCAGGCGAGCAGTGCGGAGGCATCGACACCATCCAGGAGCTGCGCCGAGATGCTGTCGCGGGACGCTTTCAGGGACTCGCGGGCGGCCGCGGCGAAGGCGCGGACATCGAACAGTGGATCCGAGCGGGGCGAGGATGCGCCCGAGTTCATGCGGATCAGACGGGCGGGGCCGGCGGCGCGCCGGCCGAAAGGGTAAGCTCCTCGAAGCCATCGTCGGTCACGAGAACCGTGTGCTCCCACTGGGCGGAGAGCGTGTGGTCC
>ERZ1066136.605-NODE-605-length-24619-cov-7.220119_pt1 | contig 24619 bp, 23 predicted proteins | sample MGYA00382783_ERZ1066136 | MGnify/ENA primary metagenome ERZ1066136 (study PRJEB33369, sample SAMEA5778366) | biofilm metagenome | biome: Industrial cooling water; feature: Water cooling tower basin; material: Biofilm | place: United Arab Emirates | collected... | reverse complement strand
CAGCATCCCGCTCATGAGCTTCTGCAACGTGCCCATGCGCCAGTGCGTGGCGACGTCCTCGGCCCTGGGCCTGCCCATCGCCATCGCGGGCACCGTCGGCTATCTGGTCAGCGGCTGGGGCAAGGACCACCTGCCCGCGCTGTCGCTGGGCTATCTGTATCTGCCTGCGCTGCTCGGCATCGTGGTCGGCACGTTCGTCACGGTGCCCATGGGCGCGAAGATGGCGCACACGATTCCCGTGCCCAAGCTCAAGAAGGTGTTCGCGGTCATCCTCGCCATCATGGCCGTCAAGATGACGGTCTCCCTGTTCTAGGGGGCGGAATGACGGCTTCCACGACCGCTTCGCAGCGGTACTGGCCCTTCCTGCTCACCTGCGCGGCCATCCTGATGATCACGATGGGGGCACGGCAGTGCCTGGGGCTGTACGTGTCGCCGCTCAACACGGCCACGGGGCTGGGCATCGTGTCCATCAGCTTCGCGCTGGCCGTGGGGCAGTTCGTCTGGGGGGCGGCCCAGCCCGTGTTCGGCGCGCTCGCGGACCGTTACGGGTCGGAGCGCGTGGTGATCCTCGGCGGGCTCATGATGGCCGCGGGGATCGGGCTCACGCCGTTCGTCGACAACCAGTGGTTCCTGATGGGCACGCTGGGCTTCCTCGTGGCGGCGGGCGCCGGCGCGGGCAGCTTCTCCATTCTCATCGGCGCGGCGGCGGGCCGGCTGCCGGCGGAGAAGCGCGCCTTCGCTTCGGGGTTCATCAACGCAGGCGGCAGCTTCGGGCAGTTCGTCTACGCGCCGCTGTCCCAGTTCATCATCGCGAGCTTCGGGTGGGTCGCCGCCCTGCTCACGGTGGCGGCCACGACGCTGCTCACGCTCCCCATGGCGCGCGTGCTGCGGGCGTCGCCGGAGGCGAAGGCCCGGGCCGCGGCAGCGCACGCCACGCATTCCGCCCCGCAGGGCCTGCGCGAGCAGCTGCGCGAAGCCGCCCGCGACCGCAGCTACTGGTGCCTGCACGCGGGGTTCTTCACCTGCGGGTTCCACGTGGCGTTTCTCGTCACGCATCTGCCGGGCGAGGTGCAGCTCTGCGGGTTGCCGGGCAGCGTGGCCGCGACGTCCCTGGCAATGATCGGCCTCGCCAACATCGCCGGCAGTCTCGGCGCCGGCTACCTGGGCGGCGTCTACCGAATGAAGTCGCTGCTCTTCTGGATGTACGCGACGCGCGCGATCGCCATCGCGCTGTACCTGATGGCGCCCAAGACCTCGGCCACGTTCTTCGTCTTCGCCGTCGTGCTGGGCGCCACGTGGCTGTCCACCGTGCCGCCGACCGCCGGGCTCGTGGGCAAGCTGTTCGGCACGCGCCACCTCGCCACGCTGTTCGGGCTCACGCTCCTGTCACACCAGATCGGCGGGTTCTTCGGCGCGTGGCTGGGCGGGGTCGCTCTGGTGGAGACGGGGTCCTACGCGTGGATGTGGTACGCCGACATGGCCCTCGCTGCGATGGCCGCCGTGGTCAACCTGCCGATTCGCGAGGCGCCCGTGGGATTGCGGGCGGCCGCGGCGTGATCAGTGCGCGTCGCGCGCCCGGGGCGCCGGAACGGCATGCGACGCGTGACCCTCCAAGCCCATGAACGCGAAGTCGACTTCGGGCGTGCGCCCGTCGATGAGTTCCGCCAGGGCCTTGCCGGACCCGCACGAGTGGGTCCAGCCCAGGGTGCCGTGGCCGGTATTGAGGTAGAGATTCGGAATGCGTGAGCGGCCGATGCACGGGACATTGCCCGGCGTCGCGGGCCGCAGACCGGTCCAGTACCGGGACTGCGAGAAATCCCCTGCCTGCGGGAAGAGCGCCTGCACCCGCCGCACGATGGCCTCGCACCGCACCTCGTTGATCTCGGTGTTGTAGCCGTTCAGTTCTGCCGTCCCGGCGATGCGCAGCTGATCCCCCAGCCGCGAGAACACCAGCTTGTGTTCGTCGTCGGTGAGGCTCACCACGGGCGCGCGGTCCCCGGGGCGCACTGGCATCGTCACGGAGTAGCCCTTGGCCGGGTATACCGGAATGGAAATGCCCAGGGGGCGCAGCATCAGCGGGCTGTAGCTGCCGAGCGCGACAACGTACACATCCGCCTTCAGCTCGCGCTCGGGTCCGGTGCCAGTCCGTACGGTCACGCCGGCGATGCGCCCGCCCTCCCGGCGCAGACCGGCCACTTGCGTCCCGTATTCGTAGCGCACACCGCGCTGCGCGCACAACGCGGCCAGCTTCTGCGTGAACACGTGCGCGTTGCCGGATTCGTCCGTCGGGGTGAAGGTGCCGCCCACGATGGGGACCGTGGTGTCGGCGAGCGCGGGTTCGAGGCGGAAGCATTCCTCACGGGAGATCGGTTCGCTGTCGCATCCGTACTCACGCATCGTTTCCGCGGCCTCGATGCCGGCATCCAGGCTTTCCTGCGTGGTGTAGAAGTGCAGGATGCCGCGCTCGAGGTGATCGTAGGTGATGCCCGTCTCCCGCCTGAGCGCCTGCAGGGCGGAGCGGCTGTAAATGCCCAGGTTCACCAGTTGCGCGATGTTGTGCCGGGTGCGCGAAGGCAGGCATTCGAAGAGGAAACGCAGACCCCAGGCCCACTGCGCGGGGTCCGCGCGGAACCGGAACAGCAGGGGAGCGTCTTCGCGGCCGAGCCATCGGAGCACCTGCGCGGGTGCGTGCGGGTTGGCCCAGGGTTCGGCATGGCTCACGGAGATCTGCCCGCCGTTGGCGTAGCTCGTTTCCAGCCCGGCGCCGGGCTGGCGATCGACGACGGTGACCTCGTGCCCGCGCGCTGCGAGGTACCAGGCCGATGTGGTACCGAGGAGTCCGCTGCCGAGGATGAGAATGCGCACGATGCCGGTCCGTTGAGATCTGTCCGCTAGCGTTCGTTCACCAGCGGCCCGAAGTAGTTCCATCGCTTGCCGTCGAACCGCAGGAGCCGAAGGTGGGTGATGGGCCGAAAGTCCTCCGGACTCGTGTCGATCACCACCCCGGGCAGCGTCAGCGGAAGGCGGACACCCTTCAGATTGGCGGCCTGACGCATGATGTTCTCGCGCGAGAGGTCATCGCCGCACAGGCGAAGCACCTCCAGCAGCAGATGGCCCTGCATGTAGGCGTAGCCGTAGGCGCCGTCTACCAAATCCGCGCCCTTGATGTACGTCTGCATCCACTCGACGAACTCCTTCACGTCGGCATCGTTGGCATACTCGGGATCCAGCGGGTCCTTGCCGAAGTACGCCGTGATCAGGCCGACCGCCTTGTCCAGGCCGGCGGGCGCAAGCGTGGCACCGATCGAGGCTGCGGGATATCCGGTGAAGTGCAGCGGCCTCCACCCGAGCTCGTAGACTCTCCGAATCGTCTGCGTCCCGAACTTGGGAATCGTGAACATGAACAGCGTATCGGCGCCAGAGCCCTTGAGCTGAATGATCTGCGAGTCGACCGAGGGGTCGAAGAGCTCGTGGGTGGCTTCGGCGACGATCATCTTCGCCGCCTTGTCGCCCAGACCCAGCTTGAGGCCCTTGAGGTACTCCTTCCCGAGATCGTCGTTCATGTAGAGCACGGCGATCCGAGCATCGGGCTTGTGCTTCAGCAGGTACTCCGCGTAAACACGGGCCTCGAACTCGAAGCTGGGTACCCAGCCCATGGTCCACGGCGCCTTCTTTGGCTCGTGGAAACGGCGGCCGGCCACCGCCGGAAACAGATGGGGCACCTTCTTCTGGTTGAGGTACAGCTGCACCGCCATGTTGCTGAGACCGAGGATGCCGAACGTGAACGCCACCTGCTCCTGCTCGACCAGGCGACGGACCTGTTCCAGCGCGCGCGGCGGCACCATGGAGTCATCCAGGCTGAGCAGCTTGATCTTCCGCCCGTTGACACCGCCCTTCGCATTCACCATGTCGAAGAAGGCTGCGTGTGCGCGACCCACCGTGGCATAGGCCGACGCCGGGCCGCTGTAGGGCATGGTCTGGCCGATGCGGATCTCGGTATCGGTGATGCCCGGCGTGGCCTTTCGGTCCTGCGCGTGAACGGTGCCGTTCAGAAGAGAAAGGGTGAAGGCAAGTGCGGCGGTAAGGCGGCGCATGAAAGCTCCGGAGGTTGCGTGGCGAGCAAAGTTACCACCGCACGTACGTGCCGGCCACCCGGCATGCCGGGTCATCCGATCAGGATGCTGCCGTTCCGCGGTACCAGCGGAACCGCCTCGAGCGCCCGCCCCCGGCACGGACCGTCCTCGCAATGGCCATCCTCGTACCGGAACACCGCGCCGTGTGCTGCGCAGATGATCCAAGCGTGGTCGAAGGTCACGAAACGATCGGGCTGGTCGTTCAGGGGAATGTAGTTGTGCGGACAGCAGTTCACATAGCCGAACACGTCGTCCCCGCGCCGGACGACGAGAATGCGCAGCGGCGCAACGGCGTTGCCGTCGCCGAATCGAAACTCGCGCCCCTCGCCTTCGGGGATCTCGTCGAGCCGACAGACGAATACACCCGGAGGCGGAGCAGCAGGATGCGTCCGCCACTCGAGCATCACCGGGACATCACCAGGGCTTGCCGTTACAGCTTCGGGCCTGTTCGTAGATCACCCCGTAGGGCGGCTGCCGCGCCTCGAAATAGCGTCCGACGAGCACGCCTTCGCACACGGCGTTGACGCCCGTGGGGTGGTCGGTCTGCTGGAAATCGACCCCGGGATATTCGTACCGGAGCTTGTCCCGCCAGGAAGCCAGGGTCGCGAACGTGCTCATGCCAGAACCTCAGAACTTCTCGGGCCGAAGCACACCGACGTCGGTGACGAACAGGGTCGTCGCGTAGTTCAGAGAGTACTTCTGCCGCACGTGCTCGGCGATCGCGTTGGAGGTGGGGTCGTCGCAGATGACCTCGACGCGGATGTTGCGGTCCGCCTCCCAGGCGGCCTCGCGAGCACCGTGGCGGCCGCCGCCCCTCACGTCGCAAATCGTGTACCCGTGCGCGCCGAGGGCCAGGATGTCCTTGACGAGCAGGGATTCCAGCGCCGATTCGGTGATGATGACGATGAGCTTCTTCGGATGGGTTTGCATGTGTCTCTGCCTTATCAGACCCCGTAGAGCCAGGACAAGAGCCGGTGGTAGAGGGGAATGCCCGCAAGCACGTTGAACGGAAAGGTCACACCGAGAGATGCCGCGAGCGAAAGGGACGGATTGGCTTCAGGCACGGCGATGCGCATCGCCGCCGGGGCGGCAATGTACGACGCACTAGCGGCGAGCGTGCCAAGCAGGATGGCACCACCGAGGGACAGGCCGATGGCATGCGCGACCAGACCCCCGATCGCCGCGAAGACGATGGGGACGACCGTTCCGAACCCGAGCAGGAAGAGTCCGGTCTTGCGGAGATCCCGGATCCGGCCGGCCGCCACCAGCCCCATCTCGAGCATGAAGAGCGCGAGTACAGCCTTGAACAGTTCGAAGAACAGCTTGGCCTGGGGCGCCAGCGCCTCCGGCCCGGAGATCCAGCCGATCAGGAGACCCCCCGTGAGCAGCACGATGCTGCGGCCGAACAGGACCTCGTGCGCCAGGGCGCCCCACTCGACGCGCCGCTCCGCGCCCAGCTTGGCAAGCAGGATGCCCACGACGATGCCCGGCACCTCCAGCAACACGACGAACAGGGGCATGTACTGCTCGTGGGAAATGCCGCGCTCCAGCAGGTAGGCCATGGCGACGGCAAAGGTGACCATGCTCACGGAGCCGTAGTGGGCGGCCACCGACGCCGCGTCGAAGCGGTTGAAGCGTCCCACGTAGCGCAGGACCGGAAACGCCAGGAGCGGCAGCACCGCTCCAAGGACGATCACGCCACCCACCTGGGGCAGCAGCGGCCCGATCGGATGCTTCGCGAGCTCGACGCCGCCCTTCAGGCCGATGGCGAGCAGAAGATAGATGGACAGGCCTTCGTACATGGCCTCCGGCAGCCGGAGGTCGCTGCGCGCGAGGCGCGCGATCACGCCGAGCAGAAAGAACAGGACGACAGGATCCATGGCTGTTTACCTGTGTCGCGAAAGTGGTCGGTCGGAGAACTGCGGGCCGCCCGGAAGGTTTCGTGGCCGGCGCAGAATCATGACGCGGCGGTCGCTCGTCCGACGCGGTCGCGGATGGCCGACCATTCCGGGCCGTCGGGCAGCGTCTCGACGAGGATGCGATCGCATCCGCCTTCGTCCAGCCGGCGGAGACTGGCGTACAAGTCGTGCGCATAGCCGTCGGGGTCGCCGGGGGCCGTCACCCAAAGCCCGGGGCGGTCACCGGCGGGTCGCGCCCGGCGCGACAGCACGCCCAGCGGCGCGCCGGGATCGGACCACGCCACGTCGATCGCGTCGGCTGTGGCGAGCACGGCCTGCGTGCGCGGGGCGTAGTGAGATTCGAGCGAGCCCGACACTCGCGGTGACATCGAAGTAGGCGACCGCACGGCGGTGCCCAGCACGCGCGCGAGCGCTTCGGCGCTGACATGGCCGGGACGCAACAGGGCGGGCGCCTCGCCCGACAGGTCGACGATCGTGGACTCGATACCCACGTCGCTCTGCCCGCCTTCGAGGATCACGTCCAGGCTGTCCCCGAACTCGGCGCGCACGTGCGCAGCCGTGGTGGGCGAGATCCGCCCGAACCGATTGGCCGATGGCCCCGCGACACCGCCGCCGAACCCGCGGAGCAGCGCCTGCGCGACGGGATGGGACGGAATGCGCAGACCGATGGTGTCCTGCCCGCCGGTCACCACGTCGTTGATGTCCGGCCGGCGCTTCAGCACCAGGGTGAGGGGGCCGGGCCAGAAGGCTTCGGCGAGACGCCACGCGATTGCGGGAATGGCGACGGCCCACTGCGTGAGTTGCGCAGCCTCGGCCAGATGCACGATGAGCGGGTGATCGGCCGGCCGTCCCTTGGCGGCGAAGATCTTCCGCACGGCAGCCGGCTGCGAGGCGTCCGCCCCGAGCCCGTACACCGTCTCGGTGGGAAACGCGACGAGCCCGCCGCGTCTCAGGACTTCGGCAGCCCGCGCGACGGCGTCGGCGTCGACGGTAGTCACACGATCAGGAGGCGAAGAGCTTGCTGGTACTTCTTGCCCGTGCGCGCGGCCACGTCAGGGGGCAGTTCGGGAGCGGGTGGCTGCTTGTTCCAGGCCTGTGCTTCCAGCCAGTCGCGCACGTACTGCTTGTCGAAGGACGGCGGGCTCATGCCGACCTGGTACTGGTCGCGCGGCCAGAAGCGTGACGAATCGGGCGTGAGGGCCTCGTCGATGAGATACAGCGTGCCCTGAGCGTCGGTGCCGAATTCGAACTTGGTATCGGCGATCAGGATGCCCCGGCCCGCGGCGTACTCGGCGGCCTCGCTGTACAGGCGGATCGCTGCAGCGCGCACGGCGGCCGCGCGCTCGGCACCCAGCAAACGCTCGGCCTCCGTGTACGGAATGTTCTCGTCGTGCGTGCCTTTCGGCGCCTTGGTGGACGGCGTGAAGATCGGCTCGGGCAGCTGCTGGGCCTCCTGCAGGCCGGCGGGCAAGGCAATGCCGCAGATGGAGCCGGTCTTCTGGTAGTCCTTCCAGCCGGAGCCCGCCACGTAACCGCGCACGATGGCTTCGATGGGCAGTGGCGCGAGTCGCCGCACCACGGACGACCGGCCCGCCACCTGATCGCGCTCCGCCACCGAGACGAAGGACATGGGATCGTCGTCGAGCAGGTGGTTCGGAATCACGTGCTTCAGGCGGTGGAACCAGAAGTTGGACATCTCGGTGAGCACCGCGCCCTTGCCGGGGATCGGCGTGGGCAGGATCACGTCGAAGGCGGACAGGCGGTCCGTCTGGACGATGAGCAGACGGTCGGCGTCGATCTCGTAGATGTCGCGCACCTTGCCCCGGTGCAGGAACCTGAGCGACGTGAGATGTGTTTCGAGCACGGCGGGAGTGGCGGCGGTCATTGGCGGGAGTCGAGTGGGTCAGGCGGCGCGCCGGGCGGCGGCCACGAGGGAGGATTGGATGCCGAGCGCGGTGGCGAGCGCTTCGTCGACCGTGGGGGCCATCACGGTGTAGTGGCCCATCTTGCGGCCGGGGCGCGCTTCGCGCTTGCCGTACAGGTGCAGCTTTGCGCGCGGGTGCCGGAGCACGAGACTCCAGTCGGGCTCGCCCTGCTGCCACAGGTCCCCCAGGAGGTTCACCATGACCACGGGGCAGTGCAGCGCCGTGTCCCCGAGAGGCTGGCTGCACATCACGCGCGCCTGCTGCTCGAACTGCGAGGTGAAGCACGCGTCGATGGTGTAGTGCCCGCTGTTGTGGGGCCGCGGCGCGATCTCGTTGGCGACGAGACGCCCGCCTTCCACCACGAAGAACTCCACGCACAGCACGCCCCGGTAGTCGAGCGCTTCGGCGACACGCACGGCACGGTCGCGGGCCTCCCGGGCGAGGGACTCCGGAATACGTGCCGGCACGATGCTCACGTCGAGGATGCCGTTCGCGTGACGGTTCTCCGCCACGGGAAAGGTCGCGGTGGCGCCGTCGAAGCCGCGCGCCACGACCACCGACACCTCCAGTTCCAGCGCGAGCCGCTTCTCCAGGACACAGGGCTTCGAGCCCATCGCGCAGAAGGCCTCGCGCACCTGCTCGCGCGAGGACACGGACATCTGGCCCTTGCCGTCGTAGCCGAGCCGGGCAATCTTGAGGATGCCTGGCAGGAGTGCCGGGTCGACACCCTCGACGTCGAGCTCGGTTTCGATGACGGCGAACGGCGCGGTACCGAGGCCCGCTTCCACGAGAAAGCGCTTCTCGCGGATGCGATCCTGCGCGACGGATACGCCGTGGTGCCCCGGGCTCACCGTGCAGTGGTCGGCCAGACGGCGCAGCGCTTCGGCGGGCACGTTCTCGAACTCGGTGGTCACGGCGGCGCAGCGTCGGGCGAGTTCGCCGAGCGCCGATTCGTCCAGGTAGTCCGCCTGCAGGTGGTCGTCCGCCACGGACCCTGCGGGACTTTCGCTGCCGGGGTCCACGACGACGACACGGTAGCCCAGGCTCTGGGCCGCCATGGAGAACATGCGGCCGAGCTGCCCGCCGCCGAGCAGGCCCAGCCACGCGCCTGGAGCCACCGCCTTCATGAGGCGCCGGGCTCCGGCAGCTGGACGGCCTTCACGGCATCCGACTGGCGGGCGCGAAAGGCGTCGAGCTTCGCGGCGAGTGCCGGATCGTTCACGGCGAGCATCGCCACCGCGTAGAGCGCCGCGTTGGCCGCGCCGGCCTCGCCGATGGCGAACGTCGCCACCGGTACGCCCTTGGGCATCTGCACGATGGACAACAGCGAGTCCAGGCCGTTGAGCGCGCGGCTCTGCACGGGTACGCCCAGCACGGGCACCCGAGTCTTCGCGGCGAGCATGCCGGGCAGGTGGGCGGCGCCGCCGGCACCGGCGATGATGCAGGCGAGGCCGCGACCGGCCGCCTGCTCGGCGTACTCGAAGAGCACGTCCGGGGTGCGATGGGCCGACACCACGCGGGCTTCGTAGGGAACGCCGAATTCGGCGAGCAAACGCGCGGCGTGCTGCATGGTGTCCCAGTCGCTCTGGGACCCCATCACGACGCCGACGCGGGGAGCAGGTGCATTCATCCGGACCTCACGCCTCGCGGTGTTCGCCGACGCGGACGATCTTCATGGTGTTGGTGCCGCCCGACTTGCCGATGGGCTCGCCGATGGTCAGCACGATCAGGTCTCCGTCGCTCACGACCCCGTGCGCCTTGAGGGCTTCCTCGGCTTCCCGCAGCAGCTGATCGCGGTTCGCCGTGTAGTGATTAATCATGAGCGGGTAGACGTCGCGGAACAGCGAGAGGCGGTAGCGCGTCGCGATCTCCGGGGTGAGCGCGTAGATCGGCACGCCGCAGTTCAGGCGCGACATCCACAGCGCGGTGGAGCCCGACTGCGTCAGCGCCGCGATGCACTTCACCTTGAGGTGGAAGGCGGTGAACAGCGCACCCATGGCGATGGACTGGTCCACGCGCGTGAACACCCGGTTCAGGAACTCGCGGTCGAGCGCGAGATCGGTGGACTTCTCGGCCTCCAGGCACACGCGGGCCATCGCTTCCACCGTCTGCACGGGGTACTTGCCCGCGGCGGTCTCGGCGGAGAGCATCACGGCGTCGGTGCCGTCGAGCACGGCGTTGGCGACGTCAGAGACTTCGGCGCGCGTCGGAACCGGGCTGCTGATCATCGACTCCATCATCTGCGTGGCGGTGATGGTCAGCTTGTTCTTCTCGCGCGCGAGCCGGATCATCTTCTTCTGCAGCGCGGGCACCGCGGCGTCGCCCACTTCCACGGCCAGATCGCCACGCGCCACCATGATGCCGTCGGAGGCGTCGAGGATGTCCTCCAGCGCGTGAATGGCCTCCGCGCGCTCCACCTTGGCGATCAGCAGCGCCTTGCCGCCCGCCGCCCGCATCAGTTCGCGGGCCATGTACATGTCAGAGCCGCTCTTGGGGAAGGACACCGCGAGGAAGTCCGCCCTCATGCGCGCGGCCGTGCGGATGTCCTCCATGTCCTTCGCGGTGAGCGCCGGCGCGGTCAGTCCGCCGCCCTGCCGGTTGATGCCCTTGTTGTTCGACAGCTCGCCGCCGTGACGCACCCTCGTGATGATCTCGGTGCCGCGCACCTCGATGACTTCGAGCACGATGCGCCCGTCGTCCAGGAGCAGGACGTCGTTCGACCGGACGTCGTTCGGCAGCTCCTTGTAGTCGAGGCCCACGCGCTCCTGGTTGCCGAGCGTGCACTCGGCATCGAGCGTGAAGCGGGCGCCGTTCTCGAGTTCGATGCGATTGTTCTCGAACTTGCCGACGCGAATCTTCGGGCCCTGCAGGTCGCACATGATGCCGACCGTCGTGCCCAGCTCGCGCGAGACCTCGCGGACCATTTCGGCGCGCGCGAGGTGATCCTCGGCCTTGCCGTGCGAGAAGTTCATGCGCACGACGTCGACGCCCGCGCCCAGCACCCGCTTCAGGACTTCCCGCTCGGAACTCGCGGGCCCCAGTGTGGCGACGATCTTGGTCGAACGTTGCATGTGCCCCCTCAGCCCGCGGCGCGGGCTTCCAGTATGTCGATTGCGGGGAGCTTCTTGCCTTCGAGGAATTCCAGGAAGGCGCCCCCCGCCGTGGAGATGTAGGACAGCTTGTCGGTGATGCCGTACTTGGCGATGGCCGCGATGGTGTCGCCGCCGCCGGCGAGCGTGAACGCGCGCGAAGAAGCGATGGCGGACGCGATGGCCTTGGTGCCCTCGCCGAACTGGTCGAACTCGAACACGCCCACCGGACCGTTCCACACGATGGTGCCGGCCTTCGAAAGCGCTTCGACGAGCGTCGCCGCGCTGCGTGGCCCGATGTCGAGGATCATGTCGTCCGGGCCGACGTCGGCCACGGCCTTGATGGTGGCCTTGGCCGTCGCGGAGAACTCGGACGCCACCACCACGTCGGTGGGAATGGGAACGGAAGCCCCGCGGGCCGCGGCCTTGTCGATGATGCGTTGCGCCTCGTCGACGAGATCGCGCTCCACGAGGGACTTGCCGATCGGCAGACCCGCAGCGGCCATGAAGGTATTGGCGATGCCGCCGCCGACCACGAGCTGATCGACCTTCTCGGCCAGCGAGGACAGGATCGTGAGCTTGGTGGACACCTTGGAGCCGGCGACGATGGCCACCAGCGGCCGCGCCGGATTGCCCAGCGCCTTCGTGAGCGCCTCTATCTCGGCGGCCATCAGGGGTCCGGCACAGGCCACCGGCGCGAACCGCGCGACGCCGTGGGTCGTCGCTTCCGCCCGGTGCGCCGTCGCGAAGGCGTCGTTCACGTACACGTCACACAGGGCGGCCATGCGGCGCGAGAGGTCCTCGTCGTTCTTCTTCTCGCCGGCGTTGACCCGGCAGTTTTCGAGCAGCACGACCTCGCCCGCCGGCGGAGCGACCTCGCGGCCGTCGACCCAGTTCGCCACGACGGGAACACTGCGCCCCAGCAGCTCGCCGAGACGCGCCACCACGGGCGCCAGCGAATCCTGCGGTTCCAGCACACCTTCCTTCGGACGACCGAGGTGCGAGGTCACCATGACACGGGCGCCCTTGGCGAGGGCGTCACGGATCGCACCGAGCGAGGCCCGGATGCGCGTGTCGTCGGTGATCGCACCCGAATCGTCCTGGGGCACGTTGAGATCCGAACGGATCAGGACCCGCTTGCCGCGCAGGTCCAGGTCGGTCATCCGAAGGATGGTCATGGCGTGCGTTCCCGCTTACTTGGCGTTCATGAAGGCCACCGCGGTGTCCAGCATGCGGTTGCTGAAGCCCCACTCGTTGTCGTACCAGGACCCCACCTTCACGAGCGTGCCCTCGGATACCTTGGTGAGCGACGCGTCGAAGATGGAGGAGCGCGGATCGTGGTTGTAGTCGACGGACACCAGCGGCTCCTTCGTGTAGCCCAGGATGCCCTTCAGCTCCCCTTCGGACGCCGCCTTCACGATCGCGTTCACTTCCTCGACGGTCGTGGGGCGCTTGGCGATGAAGGACAGGTCGACCACCGACACGTTGATGGTCGGCACACGCATGGCATAGCCGTCGAGCTTGCCGTTCAGTTCCGGCAGGACCAGGCCCACGGCGGCGGCAGCGCCGGTCTTCGTGGGGATCATCGACATCGTGGCGGAACGCGCGCGGCGGAGGTCCTCGTGATACACGTCGGTGAGGACCTGATCGTTCGTGTAGGCGTGGATGGTGGTCATGAGGCCGGACTGCAGTCCGATCTTGTCGTGCAGCGGCTTGACCAGCGGCGCAAGGCAGTTGGTCGTGCAGGAGGCATTGGAGATGACGGTGTGGGAAGCCTTCAGCGTGCCATGGTTGACGCCGTACACGATGGTGGCGTCGACGTCCTTGCCGGGGGCGGAGATGATCACCTTCTTGGCGCCGCCCTGCAGATGCAGGCTCGCCTTGTCCTTGCTGGTGAAGATGCCGGTGCACTCGGCGACCACGTCCACGCCGAGGGAACCCCACGGCAGTTTCGACGGATCGCGCTCCGCGAAGACGCGGATGCGGTCGCCGTTGACCACCATGCTGTCGCCGTCGACTTCGACCTTGCCGTGGAAACGGCCGTGCGCGGTGTCGTAGCGCGTCAGGTGCGCGTTCGTCTCGGGGCTGCCCAGGTCGTTGATCGCGACGATCTGGATCTCGCCGTTGCGGCCGGATTCGTAAAGGGCGCGGAGGATGTTGCGGCCGATACGACCGAAACCGTTGATCGCGACACGAATGGGCATCTTTGTTCTCCTTGGCAAAGCGAAAAGGTTGAAAGTGTAGCCGACCGCCGGGGGGCGATTCTCCCGGCCGGGATGCGAGATCCGGGCCGCCCCGCTAGGTTGTCCCGCAGTCCAGTACCCGGGAGACGCCGCGGAGCGCCGGATTGGCCGCAGTGATGACGAACGTCGGCACCTGTGCGACATAGGTGCGGAAACGCCCTTTCGCCTCGAAGCGCGCCCGGAAGCAGGAGCGGTCGAAGCGAGTCCCCAGACCCGGGGCGATGCCGCCGCCCACGTATACCCCGCCGAGCGCGCCGAGCGTGACGCAGAGGTTGGCGGCGGCCGTGCCGAGGATGCCGCAGAACATCTCGATCACCTCGTCGCAGCGCGCGTCTCCCGCGGCAGCGCGCCGGGTGATCTCCTCGGGCGAGAGGACAGGCACGCTAACGCCGTCGACGTCGGCCAGCGTCTCGTGCAGCAGTTGCAGGCCGGGACCGCTGGCCAGCCGTTCCGTCGACACATGGTCGAATCGCGTCCGAAGCCGCTCGAGCACGGCAGACTCCCGCGCGTTGACGGGGGAGAAGGCGGTGTGTCCGCCTTCTCCCTCGAGGGGAATCCAGCCCGAGGGCGACGGAACGAGTCCCGACACGCCGAGCCCCGTGCCCGCGCCCAGCAGCGCGACGGGACGGTTCACCGAGGCGGCGCCGCTACCCACCTGCCGGCGTTCGTCGTCCCGCAACAGCGGCAGCGCGAGCGCGAGGGCCGTGAAGTCGTTGACCACGTGCAGATGATCCAGCCCGAGGCGGTCGCGGGTGTCACGGACCGAAAAACGCCAGTGGCTGTTGGTGAGTTCGATGACATCGTCCGAGACGACGGCGGCCACCGCCACCGCGGCTTCCCGCACGGCGCGGCCGCGAAGGTAGGACGCGGCCGCAGTGGCGAGGTCGGCGTGATCGGCCGCCGGGAGGGTTCGTTCGTCCAGGAGGGCGCCGGTGGCTTCGTCCACCAGCGCGAAACGCGCGTTGGTGCCCCCGATGTCGCCGACCAGTTTCACCGGGGCGCCAGCACCGAGCGCACCGCGTCCGCCACTTTGCCGGCCGTGAAGCCGAAATACTCGAAGAGGTCCGCCGCGGGGGCGGATTCACCGAACCGGTCGATGCCGACCACCGCGCCGTCGAGACCCACGTACTTGTGCCAGAAATCGGGGTGCCCGGCTTCGACGGCGACACGCGGCACGCCGCTGGGCAGGACGGAGGATTTCCAGGCGGCGTCCTGGCGGTCGAACACGTTCGAGCTGGGCATCGACACGACCCGTACGCCGACGCCCTGTTCCGCCAGTGCCTTCTGCGCGCTGATCGCCAGGGCCATCTCGGAACCCGTTGAAATCACGATGGCGTCGACCTTGCCGGTGGGGCTGTCCGCGAGGACGTAGCCTCCGCGGCGGATGGCCGCGAGCTGCTCGGCACTGCGGGCCTGGTGCGGAAGGTTCTGACGCGAGAGCAGGTGAGCCGTGGGACCGTCGGTGCGTTCGAGACCGGCCTGCCACGCAACGGCCGTCTCGACGGCATCGCACGGGCGCCAAACGTCGAGGTTCGGAATGATGCGCAGGCTGGAAGGATGCTCGACCGGCTGATGCGTCGGGCCATCCTCGCCGAGACCGATGGAATCGTGCGTGAGGACGTAGATCACGCGCTGCTTCATCAGCGCGGCAAGCCGCATGGCGTTCCGCGCATAGTCGCTGAACACGAGGAACGTTCCGCCGTAAGGGATGAACCCTCCGTGCAGCGCGAGACCGTTCATGATGGCGGCCATGCCGAATTCGCGCACGCCATAGAAGAAGTAGTTGCCGCCACCTTCGCGGCCGACCGGCTTCGAGCCCGACCACATGGTGAGGTTGGAGCCCGCGAGATCCGCGGAGCCGCCGGCGAGTTCGGGCAGCACGGGCGCGAAGCCCTCGATGGCGTTCTGCGAAGCCTTGCGGGTGGCGATGGATTCGGCCTTGGCAGCGACCTTCTCGATGAACGCCTGGGCGTGCGAGCCCCACGTGGCGGGCAGGGTGCCCTGGGCCCGGCGCTGGAATTCCGCCGCGAGATCGGGATGCGCGGCGCGGTAGGCCGCGAAGGTATCGGACCAGGCCCGGTGCTTCTCGGCGCCCGCGGCGGTGGCGTCCCACGCGGCGCGGATGTCGTCGGGAATGACGAAGGGTTCGTGCGGCCAGCCGATGGCGGCACGGGTGGCAAGCACTTCGTCCGCGCCGAGCGGTGCGCCGTGGACGCCGCCGGTATTGGCCTTCTTGGGCGAGCCCTTGCCGATGACCGTCTTGCAGCAGATCAGGGTGGGCTTCGCGGACTGCCCCAGGGCGCTTTCGATGGCAGCCTGGATCGCGGCGGGATCATGACCGTCCACGTTGCGCACGACGTTCCACCCGTAGGCCTCGAAGCGCTTCGGGGTGTCGTCGGTGAACCAGCTTTCCATGGACCCTTTCTCGGAGTCGATGGAAATGCGGTTGTCGTCGTAGAGGGCGACCAGCTTGTGGAGGCCGAGCGTGCCGGCGAGGGAACAGGCCTCATGGGAGAGGCCCTCCATGAGACAACCGTCGCCGAGGAAGGCCCAGGTGCGGTGGTCGACGACGGTGTGCCCGGGCCTGTTGAACTCGGCGGCGAGCAGGCGCTCGGCGACGGCGAAGCCCACGGCATTGGCGATGCCCTGACCCAGGGGACCGGTGGTGGTTTCCACGCCCGGGGTCATTCCGTGCTCGGGATGGCCGGGGGTGATGGAGTGCAGCTGCCGGAACTTTGCGAGTTGCTCCATGGGCAGCGCGTAGCCCGTGAGGTGCAGGAGCGCGTACAGCAGCATCGAACCGTGGCCGTTGGAGAGCACGAACCGGTCGCGGTCCGGCCAGGCGGGGTCCTTCGGATCGTGCTTGAGGAATTGGCGCCAGACCACCTCGGCGATCTCGGCCATGCCCATGGGCATGCCCGGGTGTCCGGAGTTGGCCTTCTGGACGGCATCCATGGCCAGGGCGCGGATCGCGTTGGCCAGGTCGGTTCTGCTTGCCATGAACTGGGGTCCCGGAAAAAAGAAGTCCCGCGGGACGCCGCGGGACGCCGGATTTTAGCCCGGATCGGACCGGGAACCCCATCCGCGTCCGGACATCGAGCGCGCGCCCGTCAGGTGTCCTGGCGGCGGGGCAGGGCGATTCCCAGCTGCTTGAGCTTCCGGTAGAGGTGCGTGCGCTCCAGACCCACCTTCTCCGCGACCCGGCTCATGTTCCCGCCCTCGCGGGCGATGTGGTACTCGAAGTACGCGCGCTCGAAGGCATCGCGGGCCTCGCGCAGTTCGCCGTCGAACTGCAGGCCGCCCAGCAGGGCCGGGTTGGCCTGCGGCTGCTCGCCGAGGACCGAGACGACGTCGGCCGTCGTGATCTCCAATCCGGCCGCGACGAGCGCCGCCGACTTGATGACGGACTCCAGTTGCGTGAGGTTGCCCGGCCAGGCGTGGAGCCGCAGCGCGTTGAGGGCGGCCGTGGTGAAACTGCGCACCGGGACCTCGCGCGCCTCCACCAGCCGGGCCAGCAGCTGCGTCGCGATCTCCGGCACGTCATCGGCATGTTCGCGCAATGGCGGCACACGCAGCGTCACGTTCGCGAGAAGCGAGTAGAGACGGGCGTCGAAGGAGCCTTCCGCCACGCGCTGCGGAAGATCCGGATGGGCCGTCGCGACGACGCGCGTGCCCGCCTTGGCGAGCGGGCCCAGCCGCGAGAACCACGCCCGCTGGCGGTCCGACGGCCACTGGTCCACCTGACGCAGGTAGAGCGTGGCGTCGGGTCCGATGGCCGGCACGGGATGGGCGTCGGAAGTCCCCATGCGATCGTCAGCTGCGATCCAGGGCGTATTCGGCCGATGCAGGTAGCGCGCGCACAGTTCCTCCCCGCTTCCGGGCTCTGCCAGCAGCAGCACCGGCACGCGCAGCTCCCGCACGCGTTCGAGGCGCTGCTTCAGGTCCGCGACCGGCGCGCCACCCCCCAGGACGCTGAGCGAGTAGGCGGGCGTCGATTCCACGGGCCGGGTGGCGTGGGCGAGAGCCTTGTCCACCGTGGCCAGGAGCTTCTGGAGCGCGATGGGCTTCTCGAGGAAGGCGTAGGCGCCGATGCGCGTGGCCTCCACGGCCGTTTCGATGGTGCCGTGGCCCGACATCATCACCACGGGCATGGTGAGCTGGCCCTTCGTCGCCCACTCCTTGAGCAGCGTGATGCCGTCGGTGTCGGGCATCCAGATGTCCAGGAGAACGAGATCTGGCCGGCCGCGCGTGCGTTGCTGGCGCGCCTCCTCGGCATTCTGCGCGAGCTTCACCTGATATCCCTCGTCGGAGAGGATCTCGGAGAGCAGTTCGCGGATGCCGACTTCATCGTCGACGACGAGGATCTGGCTCATGGTGGCATGCGTTCCGGTCTCGGCGGGTTATCCGTGCGCGATGTGTTCAAGCGGCGTCTGCCGGGCTGGCCCCCGCTGCGCGAGCGGCAGCAGGACGCTCACCCGGGCACCACCGGACACGAGGTTCTCGAGGTGGATCGTGCCGCCGTGTTCCTCGACGATCTTGTTGACGATCGCGAGTCCCAGACCGGTGCCCTTCGCCTTCGTGGTCACGTAGGGCTCGATGGGACGGTGCAGCATGTCGCCCGGAAACCCGGCACCGTTGTCGGCCACTCGCAGCGCCACGGCGTCGGTCGCGGGTTCCACGGTGACGAGGATGCGCGGCATGGTCACCGAGGCCACGGCATCCTCGGCATTCGCAATGAGGTTGAGGAGAACCTGGCGCAGCTTGGCCGGGTCGCCCGAGACCAGCGCTGCGCCAGGATCGATCTTCGCGACGATGGACGGGTTGGAGGATTCGTAAAGGCCGAGCACCTCGCGCGTGAGCTGGCCGAGATCCAGAGGCCGCAGCGCCGCCGCGGGTGTGCGTGCGTGCCGGCTGAATTCGTCCACCATGCCCTTGAGGGCGGACACCTGATCGACGATCGTGCGCGTGAGGCGATCGAGCATGTCGGCGTCGGGGGCGGCGAGCTTGTCGTGCAGCCGCAGCTGCAGGCGCTCCGCCGAAAGCTGGATGGGCGTGAGCGGATTCTTGATCTCATGCGCCATCCGCCGGGCAACCTCACCCCAGGCGGCCTGCCGCTGGGCCTGGAGAAGGTTGGTGATGTCGTCGAACACCACGACGAACTCGCGCTCCCCCGAACGACCGATGCCGGACACTTTCGCCATCAGCGTGAGCTGCTCGCCCCGCAGGCCCGGGATGCGGATCTCGCCTTCGCGCATGCGGGCGCTGCCGCCTGCGAGCATGGTCGCGAGCGGTTCCACGAGCGCGCCGAGTCTGGGTTCGCGCTCCGCCCATCGCTCCAGCGGGATACCTTCGAGCCCCGCGAGATCGACCCCGAGGATGCGCCCGGCGCTCGGGTTGGCAGAACGCAGCCCCCGGGCGCCGTCGAACACCATCACGCCCGCAGACAGATTGGCGAGCACGCTCTCGAGGAAGTTCTTCGCGCCTTCCACGGCCGACTGATAGCGTTGGGTTGCCTCGCGGGCTTCCGCGAGCTCTCGCGTCATTTCATTGAAGGACCGCGTGAGGATGCGAAGCTCGTCGTAGCTCTTCACGGGTGTGCGTTCGCGGAAGTCCCCCTGCGCGACGGCCCGCGTGCCCTCGGCAAGGACGCCGAGCGGTGCGGAGAGCCGTTCGCTGAAATAGATCGCGATCAGCAGCGATGCGAACAGCGCGAGCAGCAGCGCCAAGGTCAGCGACAGGCCGTACATCTGCTTGAGTCCGGGGCGTGAATACATCAGCTCCTGGAACTCGCCATAGGCGGTCTGGACGGCATCGGCGTCGCGTGTGATGTCCGGCGGGACTTTCTGGATGAGCTGGAGAACGTGCATCTCGCCGGTCCGGCTCGTCACGGGCACGACGACCCGCAGCAGCAGGCCTTCCTCGGGGTCCGACAGGATGCGCGCCGACGACTGGTGCATGCGCACGTTCTGCAGCAGCTCGCCGGAAACGAGGCGGGGGGCAAGGCGCTCCTTGGCGTCGCTCGCGAACACACGGACGACCCCGTTCTGATCGAACACCGCGGCTTCCTGCACTGCCGCCTGCTCCCGCAGCGCATTGATCAGATGGCGCTGCTGCGCGGGGCCCTGATCCGTCAGGGACAGGGACATCGCCTCGGCTTTCGTGCGCAGGTCGCGCAGCATGGTGTCGAGTGTGTTTCGTCCGAGCGCCAGACCGCCCTCGAGTGCCTTCTCGACACGGATGTCGAACCAGGTGTCGATCGAGCGCGTCAGAAACTGCACCGATACCGAGTAGACCAGCACACCGGGGAGCAGCGCCACGAGTGCGAAGAGCAGCACCAGACGCAGCGTAAGCTTCGAGCCGAAGATCCGGGCCTTGAGACGCCGGCGCAGCAGCACGAGCTGATAGCCTGCCAGCATCATCAGCAGCAGGACGACCGCCACGCCCGCGCCGAGGAGCCAGACGATGCCCGAGGCGAAAGCCGGCGTGTCGGCGCTGGCGGACGAAAGCAGGTAGACGAGGATCGCGCCGCAAAGGATGACGACGCCCGTGAGGATGCGTCCGCCGCGCGTCGACAGCGCCGCCTGCCAGCGAAGCGAGCGGGAGGTCATGGGCGCACCGTCCAGCGGTACCACTCCGAGGACACGTTCCACGACTTGGAGCCGATGGAACTGATCTGGAAGGGCTTGGGCAGCTGCTTGGGGTCGATGCGCAGACGCAGCTGCGCGGTGTAGTCCTGGCCGGGCTTGAGGTCGTCCCGCGACGCGATCACCTGATTGCGGATGCGCGCCATCGTCTGGACTGCGTCGGCGAGCGTCTCGACGTTCTGCGTGAGCGAGCCGACCGTGAGACGGTACTGGCGCGTGAGCGCGTTGTAGTTGAGGCGGTAGCGCAGCTCGAAGGACGCGATGGTGCGGTTCCAGAGGTTGAGCAGGTACCACCGCTCGTAGATGAGCTCGAACTCCGCGACGAAATGGAGCGACAGGCCCTTGGCGAGCGCCTCTTCGAGCGTGTCGCCGAGGTCGATCTGGAAGTTCGCGTCGAGCACCGCGCCGTCCGTCGTCACGGAGACGTCCGCGGAGCGCACGTGGATGGCCGGCTCCGAGGCGCGGCCCGGCGCCGCCGTCATGACGAGCAGCAGCGCGACGACCAACCCGGCGAGGTCAGCGATCCCGAGTCTTCTCCAGCAGGGCGTAGAAGAAACCATCGTGTGCGGGGTCCGGGAGCAACTGCCCGGCGTGGCCGGGGAAGTCTTCGGGTAGGGATAGACGCCGCGCACCGGGGACGAGTTCGAGCCATCGGTCCACGACGCCGGTGTTCTCCCCGCTGAACACCGAGCAGGTGACGTAGAGCAATTTACCACCCGGGGCGAGAAGCTGCCAAAGCGCCCGAAGCAGCGCCATCTGCTGCCGCGCGAACCGGGCGATGTCGTCCGGGCGGCGCAGCCATTTGGCATCGGGGTGCCGACGCACGATGCCCGAGCCCGAGCAGGGGGCGTCGAGCAGGATGCGATCGTACGGCCGGCCGTCCCACCAGGCGGCGGGTACCGCGGCATCGGCGGCGATCACCGTTGCTTCCGACCGAAGGCGCTCGAGGGTCTGGCGGACGGCTTGGAGACGCTGCGCGTCGGCGTCCAGCGCCGTCAGTTCGATGTCCGCGGTCTCCAGCAGGTGACCGGCCTTGCCGCCCGGAGCCGCGCACGCGTCGAGCACGCGCTGGCCGTCGTGCAGGTCGAGCAGCGGGGCTGCCCACTGGGCGCCGGCGTCCTGGATGGACAGCAACCCGTCGGCATGGCCGGGCAGGTCGGAGACGGGCACGGGCTTGTCGAGCGTGAGTGCGAACGGTCCGGTCCGTCGGGCGGACAGCCCCGCGTCGCGAAGCAGCGCCAGTGCCGCCTCGGGCGACAGGCGCCGGCGGTTCACGCGCAGGGTCATGGGGGGATGGGCCAGCGACGCTTCGAGGATGCCGGCGGCGGTCGCGCTGCCGTACTGTGACTCGAGGGCCGTGATCCACCAGTCGGGATGAGACAGGCGTGCCGCAGGCGAGCGATCCACTTCCTGGCACAGGGCCTCTTTCTCCCGGAGAAAGCGGCGAAGCACGGCGTTCACGAATCCGGCTGCTCGATCGTGACCCAGACGACGGGCGGCACGGACGGCATGGTCGACCACGGCATACGGGGCGGCACGTTCCTGGATCAGCTGCTGAAGCGCCACGCACAGCAGGGCTTCGAGGCGCGGATCGCCGAGTCCGCGGGTCGCAAGGAGCGCAACGAGCGCGCGGGTCCGTCCCAGCCAGCGCAGTGTGCTCAGACACAGGTCGCGCAGGAGCGCCGATTGCGCGGGCAGCGACCTGGCCTCTTCCCGCAGGCGTTCCTCGCGCAGGCTGTGCCCGCCGAGAACGTCGGCGACGAGTTCGGCCGCCAGGGCCTGAGCCCGGTCCATCGGGGTCAGGCGGCGGTGACGACGTCGAACCGGTCGCCGGGCTGCAAGGGAAAGCCGGCGAGGAACTCGCGGGCTGGGAGGCGCCTGCCCCCGGGCCGCTGCGCCTCGGTCACGCGCAGGACGGTCCCGGCACCGCAGGCTACGTCGATGCCCTCACGGCCGGCATTCAGGATCGTTCCCGGCAGCACGGCGTGAGGCTCCGGCCGCACGTTCGCCCGGAAAAGCTTCACTGCAACGTCGCGAATGCTGCCGAAGGCGCCCGGGACGGGATCGAAGGTGCGAATCACCCGGTCGGCCTGCATGGCCGGCAGGGTCCAGTCGATGGCCATGTCCGCGCGGGTGATCTTTGCAGCGTAAGTGGCCTTGTCGTGGTCCTGGGGTTTCGCAGGCAGCGGTCCGGCTTCCAGTTTCGCCAGCACATCGACGAGGGTGCGCGCGCCCAGCAGCGTGAGGCGCTCCAGAAGGCCGGCTCCGGTCTCGTCGGAGCCGATCGGCACGGCGCGGTGCTGGAGCACCGGGCCGGTATCGAGTCCGGCCTCCATCTGCATGATGCAGACGCCGGTCTCCGTGTCGCCGGCGAGGAGTGCACGCTGGATGGGCGCGGCCCCGCGCCAGCGGGGCAACAGGGAAGCGTGGATGTTCAAGCAGCCGAGAGGGAAGAGCTCCAGGACCCGCGTGGGAAGGAGCAGCCCATAGGCCGCCACGATCATGGCGCGAGCGCCGGTCTGCGCGAGACGCGCCACGACGGCGTCGTCCTTCAGTGACGGCGGCTGGAAAACCTCCAGGCCGAAACCGAGAGCCGCCTGCTTGACGTCGCTGAAGACGGTCTTCATGCCTCGTCCGGCGGGGCGGTCCGGCTGCGTCAGGACCAGTGGAATGTCATGGCCGGCGTGCACGAGGGCCTCGAGAGCGGCCGCCGCGAAACGCGGTGTGCCGGCGAAAACGACCCTCATCGGGGAACGCTGGCGTCAGCCGGCACGGCGCTGCTGCTTGCGAAGCTTGGCGACGATTCGATTCTGTTTCAGGCGGGAGAGGTACTCGACGAAAACGCGGCCCTTGAGGTGATCCAGCTCGTGCTGGATGCACAGGGCCTCCAGCCCCTCTGCCTCGAAGGTGTACTCGAGACCTGCGGCGTCGAAGGCCCGGCCCCTTATCCAGTCGAACCGCGCGACACGATCGTAGATGCCGGGGACCGAGAGACAGCCTTCCTCCAGTTCGGACTCGCCGCGGCCGTCGAGGATCTCGGGGTTCACGAGCACACGCAGCTGGTCGCGAGTCTCGGAGGTGTCGATGACGATGATCTGTCGGTGGACATCCACCTGGGTTGCCGCCAACCCGATACCGGAGGCCGCATACATGGTTTCAGCCATGTCCCGAACGAGCCGTTGTAGCTCCTCATCGAAGCGGTCCACCGGGGCGGCGACGCGGTGCAGCCTGGGATCCGGGTACTGGAGAATTGTCAGGATGGCCATAAATGCTTGCTAACTTAGAGAATTACGCTCAGAATCTCATCCGGATTATAGGTAATTCACGGAACTCGATGCCTGATCGCCGGAATTCGCGAACCCGCCTGGGGGCTGAGATGCGCCATTCAATCATATCGACGCTCGCGGGGCTAACGCTAGTTGCGGGCCTCGTGGCGCCATTGCAAGCCGAGGACGCCCAGGGCCCGGAACTGGTCGACAATCCGCCGGAACGGCATGTGGTGGTCAAGGGAGACACGCTCTGGGGCATCTCGAAGCGTTTCCTCAAGGATCCTTGGCGCTGGCCGGACATCTGGGGTCTCAACAAGGATCAGGTGCGCAATCCCCACCTGATCTACCCGGGCAACGTGATTCTCCTCGACCTGTCCGGCGCCTCGCCGCGCCTGCGTCTGGAAGCGGACGGGCCCGGCGGACTGGCCGAAGCGGCGAATGGCACGTCGGTGGGCGGCGTCGTGAAACTCAAGCCCAAGGTGCGGTCCCAGCAGCTCACGGCAGCGGCTATCCCGAGCATTCCGGCGTCGGTCATCGAACCGTTCCTCAACCGCCCGCTCATCATCTCCACGGACCAGTTCGACAACGCGCCACGCATCGTCGCCACGCCGGAGAGCCGGGTGCTGGCCAGTCAGGGCGATCCCGTCTATGTCAAGGGTGTGCCTCCCAGTCCGTCGACGGTGTGGCAGGTCTACCGGCGAAGCAAGGTTCTGATGGACCCTCTTTCCGGCGAGGAACTGGGCTTCGAGGTGATCTACCTGGGTGACACCCAGTTGCAGGCGTTCGCCGACGTGACGACGATGAAGATCCTGCGCGCCGCGCAGGAGATCGGCGTCGGCGACCGGCTCGTCGAAGCGCCTCCGTCGGAAGTGCTGGCCTACGCCCCCCGGTCGCCCGCAAGCACGACTCAGGGCCTCATCATCTCGGCGCCGGAGACGACGATCACGGAGATCGGGCAGTACCGTGTGGTGGTCGTCAACCTCGGCGCACGCAACGGTCTGGAGCCGGGCCACGTGCTCGCGCTGCACCGGGCGGGGCAGTTCGTCCGCCCGCGCCGGTTGCCGTCGAGCACCTCGAACGACGAAAACCGGCGCAAACTCAAGTCTCTGCACTCCGAGTACAACGACCAGCGCGAATCCGAGACCGTGCTGACGCCCGAGGAGCGCTACGGCACGGCCTTCGTGTTCCGGGTATTCGAGAAAGTGTCGTACGCACTCATCATGAATACCACCCGGTCGGTCAACCTGGGCGACATCGTCCGCGCGCCCTGAACGGGTGACCGATCCCACCGAATCGCCTGACGGCTGGCTAGAGGACTGGCTGCGCCTGACGCTGATTCCCGGCGTCGGGCCGGTCACCCAGCGCCGGCTGCTGCGGACCTACGGCTCTCCCGGTGC
>ERZ1066136.603-NODE-603-length-24663-cov-7.089605_pt1 | contig 24663 bp, 18 predicted proteins | sample MGYA00382783_ERZ1066136 | MGnify/ENA primary metagenome ERZ1066136 (study PRJEB33369, sample SAMEA5778366) | biofilm metagenome | biome: Industrial cooling water; feature: Water cooling tower basin; material: Biofilm | place: United Arab Emirates | collected... | reverse complement strand
GCGACGAGCGCCCAGCGGACGGCGTGGTGCAGCGGCGTGCCGGCGGCCATCGTCAGCCCCGCGCGGGGAACAGGCCCTGCGGCCGCCAGAACAGCACGGCGGCCATGAGCACGTAGATGAGGATCGACGCGAGCGCCGGGCCCAGATTGCCTGCGATCTGCGGCGGCAGCACGGCGCGCAGCGACATGGGCAGCAGCGTGCGCCCGAACGTGTCGACCATGCCGACGAGCACCGCGCCCACGAAGGCCCCGCGCACCGACCCGATGCCGCCGATGACGATGACCACGAAGGCGAGGATCAGGATGCTCTCGCCCATGCCCACCTGCACCGCGAGCAGCGGACCCAGCATCGCGCCGGCCACCGCGCACAACACCGCGCCGATGCCGAACACGACGGTGAAGATGGTGTTCACCCGCACACCCATCGCCCGTGCCATTTCGCGATTGGAGGCACCTGCCCGGACGAGCATCCCCAGCTTGGTGTGTGCCACCAGAACATACAGGCCGATGGCGACGACGATGCCCACGGCGATGATGACCAGGCGGAACGCCGGATAGACGAGGCCGCCGATCTCCACCGGGCCGGCGAGCGCGGCGGGCAACTCCAGCGAGAGCGCTTCGGGGCCCCAGACCATCCGCACGGCCTCGTTGGCCATGAGCAGCACCCCGAACGTGGCCAGCACCTGATGCAGGTGGTCGCGCTTGTAGAGCCGTCGCAGCAGCGTGACTTCCAGCAGCATGCCGATCAGGGCGGTGCCCGCGATGGCTGCGGCTGCGCCGACCAGGAAGGACCCCGAGGCTGCCGCCACGGTGGCAGCGAGATACGCGCCCACCATGTAGAGCGAACCGTGGGCGAGGTTGATCATGTCCATGATGCCGAACACGAGCGTGAGCCCGGCGGCGAGCAGGAACAGCATCAGCCCGAACTGCAGGCCGTTCAGGGCCTGCTCGACGAGAAGTATCGCGTCCACGGAGGCTCCGGTGACGGTGGGCGCGGACCGGCGGAACCGTCTACCAGGGCTTCATCTTGCAGGCGCCGGCATAGGCGTCCGCATGATTGGTGAGGACCGTGCCGATCAGCTTGTTGGTGATGCGGCCGTTCGGGTCCTTCCAGATCTGGCGCAGGTAGTAGTTCTGGATCGGCATGTGGTTCACGTTCAGCTTGAACTCACCGCGCACCGAGCTGAACTTCGCGGTGGCCAGCGCCTTGCCGAAGACGGCCTTGTCCTCGATCTTTCCCTTGGCTTCGCGTACCGCGGCGTCGATCATGAGCGCGGTGTCGTAGCCCTGAGAGGCATACACCGTGGGCAGGCGGCCGTACTCCTTCTGGAACTCGGCGACGAACTTGCGGTTCTCGGCGTTGCCGAGGTCGTGTGCCCACTGCGCGGTGTTGAACATGCCGACCATCGGCTCGCCGACCGCCTTGATCACGTCCTCGTCGGCGGAGAAGCCCGGTGCGATGAGGACGACCTGCTTGTCGAGCCCGGCCGCCACCCACTGCTTGATGAAGTTGATGCCCATCCCGCCCGGCTGGAAGATGTACACCGCCTGAGGCTTGGCGGCACGCACCTGCGCGAGTTCCGCCGCGAAGTCGAGCTGGCCCAGCTTGGTGTAGATCTCGTCGACGACCTCGCCCTTGTACAGCCGCTTGAAGCCCGTGAGGGCGTCCTTGCCGGCGGGATAGTTCGGTGCGAGCAGCACGGCCGTCTTGTAGCCCTTGCTGGTGGCGAACTGCCCCGCCGCCTCGTGCAGGCCGTCGTTCTGCCAGGACGCCGCGTAGAAGTACGGGTTGCAGCCCTCGCCGGAGTAGGCGGTCGGCCCGGCGTTGGCGCTCACGAGGAAGGTCTGGTTCTCGAAGATGGAGGGCGCCACCGCGAGCATCACGTTCGAGAAGACGATGCCGGTGATCACGTCCACGCGGTCCTTCTTGAGCAGGCGCTCGGTGGCCTGCTTGCCGGTATCGGGCTTCATCTGGTCGTCGACGACGATGATCTCGGCGGGGAGTCCGCCCAGCTTGCCGCCATTGCGCTTGACCACCAGGTTGAAGGCGTCGCGGATGTCGATGCCGAGCGCGGCCGAGGGCCCGGACAGCGTGCTCATGAAGCCGACCTTGATCTGGTCGGCCGCCTGCGTCGTCAGGGTCATGGCGGCCAGCACGAGGGCCGCCGCGAGGGTCGTTCTTGTCATTTGGGTCCTTCCTCCCGATGCTCGTGATCCCGGAATCCGCCTCGGGCGGCTCGGGTGCGGCGGATCATAGCTTCCGGCCCGGGGGCCGGCCAGTGCGGACCGCGCGCGGCGCTGCGACGAGGTGCTGCTTCAGCTTGCCCAGCAGCCCGAAGACCTGCCTTTGTTCCGAACCGCCCAGACCCGAGAGCAGATCGACGACCCAGCCCTCGTGTCTCGTGGCCATGGCGCGGAACTGCGTGAGGCCCCGGGGCGTGAGCTTGACGGTGTAGGCGCGGCGGTCCTGCGGGTCGTCCTCGCGCACCACCAGCCCTTCGGCTTCCAGTTCGTCCGTGAGGCCGGTGACGTTCCCGCCGCTCACCATCAGCCGCCGCGAGAGCTCGCTCATCTTGAGGCCGTCCGGGCTGCGCTCGAGCTGCGCGAGCAGGTCGAACCGCGCGAGCGTGATGCCGAACTCGGCGCGGAGCTGCGTGCGGATCTCCGCCTCGACGAGATTCGCGCACACCAGCAGCCGCAGCCACAGGCGCAGGGCCTGGTGGTCGTCCTCGCCGACCCGCGCCTCCAGGTCGGTCGCGGGCCCGGACGCGGCGGGCAGCGTGACGGCTTTCACGGTCTCGGTCGGGGCGGGCTCATGGGCCCGCATCTGAATGGGGAGGCGCATATTTACGTCCCGAACATTTTAGGTGTCAAGTGAATTGGAATTGCCGAATCGCGTCCGCCAGGATTCGCAGGCGGCGAAGTCCGTCTTGCCGCAACGAATCGCCGCGAAAGCCATGCTGCGACGCGGCGATGCCGCTATGATCCGGACACGAGGGCCGCGGGGGCTCTCTCCGCCACAGACCGCACTCAGACCGGACTCATCGCCTCGATCGAACCGCAGGACACCATGAAACCCATCCGCAGCCTGCTCGTCGCCAACCGTTCCGAGATCGCCATCCGCGTCATGCGCGCGGCCGCAGAGATGGGCATCCGCACGGTGGCCATCTTCTCCAACGAGGACCGCTTCGCTCTCCACCGCTTCAAGGCGGACGAGAGCTATCTCGTGGGCGCCGGCAAGAAACCCATCCAGGCCTACCTCGACATCGATGACGTGATCCGCATCGCGCTGGAGGCGAAGGTCGACGCCATCCACCCGGGCTACGGCTTCCTGTCCGAGAACCCGGACTTCGCCGAGGCATGCGCGAAGACCGGCATCACGTTCGTGGGCCCCAAGCCCGAAGTCATGCGCCTGCTCGGCAACAAGGTGGCCGCCCGGGCGCTCGCGGAGAAGATGGGCGTGCCCGTGGTCCCGGCCACCGGCGCGCTCCCGCAGGACTACGACGAGGCGAGGAAGATGGCCGCGGCGGTGGGTTACCCGCTGATGCTGAAGGCGAGCTGGGGCGGCGGCGGACGCGGCATGCGCGTCGTCGAGACCGAGGCCGATCTGTTCCATCACCTCGAAGTCGCGCGACGCGAAGCGGCGGCGGCCTTCGGCAACGACGAGGTGTACCTGGAGAAGCTCGTGCGCCGCGCGCGTCACGTGGAAGTCCAGGTGATGGGCGACAAGCACGGCAACCTCGTGCACCTGTTCGAGCGCGACTGCTCCGTGCAGCGCCGCAATCAGAAGGTGGTGGAGAGAGCGCCCGCGCCGTATCTCGACGACGCGCAGCGCGCCGAGCTGTGCGAGTCGGCGCTGAAGCTTGCGCGGGGCGCGGGCTACACGCATGCCGGCACGGTCGAGTTCCTCATGGACGCCGACACGAACCGGTTCTACTTCATCGAGGTGAACCCGCGCATCCAGGTGGAGCACACGGTCACCGAGCAGATCACCGGGGTGGACATCGTCAAGGCGCAGATCCGCATCAGCGAGGGCGCCGTCATCGGCGACGCGGATTCCTACGTGCCCAGGCAGGCGGACGTGGTCAAGAACGGCCACGCGCTCCAGTGCCGCGTGACCACCGAGGACCCCGAGAACCAGTTCACGCCCGACTACGGCCGCATCGGCGTGTATCGCAGCGCGGCCGGGTTCGGCATCCGGCTCGATGCCGGCACCGCCTACAGCGGCGCGGTGATCACGCCTTTCTACGACTCCCTGCTGGTGAAGGTCACCGCGTGGGGCCACTCGAAGGAAGAAGCCATCGCGCGAATGGATCGCGCCTTGCGCGAGTTCCGTATCCGCGGCGTGTCGTCGAATCTTCAGTTCCTGGAGAACGTCATCCGGCACCCGCAGTTCGTGTCGGGCGAGTGCATCACGCGCTTCATCGACGAGACGCCCGAGCTTTTCCGCTTCGCGAAGCGCCGCGACCGCGCCACCAAGCTGCTGGGCTTCATCGGCGACGTGGTGGTCAACGGCAATGCCGAGATGCGCCGGCGCCGCAAGTCGGACATCGTGCTCACCGCGCCTCAACTGCCGAAGCTGCCGCTGGCCTCCACGCCCGCGCCCGGCTCACGCGACCGTCTGAAGCAGCTCGGCGCCGAGGGCTTCGCGCAGTGGATGAAGGCCGAGAAGCGCGTGCTGCTCACCGACACGACCATGCGCGACGCGCACCAGTCGCTGTTCGCCACGCGCATGCGCACCCACGACATGCTGCCCGTGGCGTCGCACTATGCGCGGCTGGCGCCGGGGCTGCTCTCGCTGGAGTGCTGGGGCGGGGCCACCTTCGACGTGGCGCTGCGCTTCCTCAAGGAGGACCCGTGGGACCGCCTCGCGAAGCTGCGGGAGGCCATCCCCAACGTCTGCTTCCAGATGCTGCTGCGCGCGTCCAACGCGGTGGGCTACACGAACTACCCCGACAACGTGGTGCGCTACTTCGTGCAGCAGGCAGCGAAGGAGGGCATCGACGTTTTCCGAGTATTCGATTCGCTCAACTGGGTCGAGAACATGCGCGTGGCCATCGACGCCGTGCGCGAGAGCGGGGCCGTGTGCGAGGCTTCGATCTGCTACACCGGTGATCTCTTCGACGCGTCGCGGCCCAAGTACGATCTCAAGTACTACGTGACCATGGCCAGGGCCCTGGAGCGCGCGGGCGCCCACGTGCTGGGCATCAAGGACATGGCGGGGGTGTGCCGTCCGCGCGCCGCGAAGGCGCTGGTCACCGCGCTCAAGCAGGAGGTGGGGCTGCCCATCCACTTCCACACGCACGACACCAGCGGCATAGGGGCGGCCAGCGTGCTCGCCGCCATCGAGGCGGGCGTGGATGCCGTGGACGGCGCGCTCGATGCGATGAGCGGCCTCACCTCGCAGCCCAATCTGGGCTCCATCGTCGCGGCGCTGGAGGGCACCGAGCGCGCGCCCGACGTGAACCTCGACGCCCTGAAGAGTCTGTCGCACTACTGGGAAGGCGTGCGCCGCTACTACGCGCCGTTCGAGGCGGACATCCGTTCCGGCACCTCGGACGTGTATCTTCACGAGATGCCCGGCGGGCAGTACACGAATCTGCGCGAGCAGGCGCGTTCGCTGGGGCTCGAACATCGCTGGCCCGAAGTGGCAAGGGCCTACGCCCAGGTGAACCAGCTCTTCGGCGACATCGTGAAGGTGACGCCCACCTCCAAGGTCGTGGGTGACATGGCGCTGTTCATGGTCGCCAACGACCTCACGCCCGAGGACGTCCTCGACACGTCGCGCGAGATCGCCTTCCCCGAATCGGTGGTGTCGATGATGAAGGGCGAACTGGGCTTCCCGCCCGACGGCTTCCCCGAGAACATCACGAAGCGCGTACTGAAGGGCGAGAAGCCCGTGCAGGGCCGCATGGGCGCGTATCTGCCCGCGGCGGACCTCGACGCCGTCCGCGCGCAGGGCGAGGACGCCGCGGGCCGCAAGCTGTCCGACACGGACCTGGCCTCGTACCTCATGTACCCCAAGGTCTTCACCGACTACGCGAAGCACGTGCGCCAGTACGACGATGTGTCGGTGCTGCCCACACCCGTGTTCTTCCACGGCATGCGCGACGGCGAGGAGATCGCCGTAGAGATCGACCGCGGCAAGACGCTCGTGGTGCGCCTGACGGGCGTCTCCGAGATGGACGAGGATGGCCAGGTCCGCCTGTTCTTCGAACTGAACGGTCAGGCGCGCGTGGTGCGCGTGCCCAAGGCCGGCGTAGCCTCGCTCGCCAAGCAGCGGCAGAAGGCCGAGGACGGCAACGCGGCGCACGTGGGCGCGCCCATGCCGGGGAGCGTCGGCATGGTGTCCGTGAAGGCGGGCCAGCCCGTGAAGAAGGGCGATCCGCTGGTGTCCATCGAGGCGATGAAGATGGAAAGCGTGATCCGCGCCGAGCGGGACGCCACCGTGAAGGCGGTGCACGTGAAGCACGGGGACGCCGTCGCCGCGAAGGATCTCCTGCTCGAGCTCGCCTGAGTGCGCCACGCAACCGCGGGGTGTTCCGTGTCGTTGCGCCCCGCCCGCCGCGCGCTCCGGGTGTTCGCGCATGCCTTGCCAGCCGGTGAGGCGCCCGTCTATAGTCGCGCCAAACCTACAAGACAAATAGATTTCGGGGGAAGACGTCCTTCCGGACGCATCGACCAGGAGCCCCAGCATGAGACCCACCGCCTTTTTCCTCGCCCCGCTATCGCTGCTCGCAGGCCTTGCCGCCCCGGGCTCGGCATCCGCCATCAGTTCCACCTTCGATACCGATGCTGACGGCTGGACGGTCATCGACGTTGCCACCGGGTCCCAGGGGGATGCCGCTTACGTCGATGACGGCTCCGTGGTGGAGTTCGACTACAGGAGTTCGGGCGGCCATCCGGGCGGCTACATCGAGGCCATCGACCCCAGCGACGGTACGTTCCTGTTCGTCGCGCCGGCCAAGTTCCTCGGCGATCTGTCGGGCTACGCGGGCGGCACGCTCGCGTGGGATACGTTCTACACCCCGAACGACGACAACGACTGGCGCGGCGATCCGGACGTCATCCTGTCCAACGGCACCACGACCATCGTCTACCAGGCCCCTGCCAATCCGGTCGGCACGTCCTGGAACTCGTTCGTCACGACCCTCGCGCCGGGCGCCGGGTGGACCATCGGCGGCGTGACCGGCACCGCCGCGACGGCCGATGACTTCGCCGCGGTGCTGGGCGGTGTCACCATCCTGCGGATTCGCGGCGAGTTCTACACGGGCGTCGTCGAGACGACCGGGCTCGACAACGTGGTGCTCACCGCGGTGCCCGAGCCCGGCACGTGGGCGATGATGGCGGGCGGGTTCGCCCTGCTGGGGCTGCGCGCTGCGCGGCGACGGTAGCGCGCCTCCCGATCACTGTCGGGCGTTACCTGCGCGGGCTGCGTCGCGTCACGCGAATCGTCGATGCCCGCGCTGTGCGTGCACTGCGAGCGGTGCCGGGGGCTCTGTGCGGAAAGGGCGCGTTTGAATGCGCATCGGACGCGCGCCACAATGGCGCATGCGCGGCCCCGACGATTTCCGCAGCCGTGTCGTCCGCGATCGATCCGACCGGCGTCCGAGATGCATGACCGCGCGAGGTCCGTGCGGTACGCCGGTCGCGCTTGCGCGTCGGCTCGCACTGGCAGCGGCGCTCGTCGGCACACCGCCCGTCTTCGCCCTCGACGATCTGGCCTGCCCGCAACGCCGTCCTCTGCCCAACATGCGCTACGAAGAGGACTTCCGCTTTCTCGCCGACGCGCGCTGCCGCACCGGACCGTGGGACCCGATCAAGTTCCTCCCGCTCGGACGCGAGCGCTATGCCTCGTTCGGCGGCGAGGCGCGCATCCGCTACGAGCGTTTCCGGAACCCCGGCTTCGGGCGCGATCCGCAGGACCCCAACGGCTACCTGCTGCAGCGCTACCTGCTGCACGGTGATCTGCACGTGGATGACCGCTGGCGGGTGTTCGGCCAGCTGGAATCCTCGCTGATCCACGGGCGGGTCGGCGGCGCGCGGGCCAGCGACGAGAACCGGCTCGACGTGAACCAGGCGTTCGCCGAATGGATTCCCTACCGGCGCGACAATGACGCCGTCACGCTGCGCGTCGGGCGGCAGGAGGTGGAACTCGGCTCCGCGCAGTTCACCTCCGCGCGCAACGGATTCAACGACCGTCAGAGCTTCGATGGCGTCCGTGCATTCGGCCAGTTCGAGGGCTGGCGTTTCCACGCGATGGCGACACGCGTGGTCCCCACGGTACGGGGAACCTTCGACGACCGCTCCAGCCGCGACGAGACGCTGTCCGGGTTCTACGTCGCCCATGGTCAGCCACTGATGCCCGACGGCCAGGCCGTGTACTACATGAGCCGGCGCACCGACCCTCGGACCGCCTACCAGGCAGGCAACGACCGGGAGGAGAGGCTCACCACCGGCACGCGCTGGTGGGGGCGCGGCGAGACCTGGGACTTCAGCTACGAAGTCGGCCTGCAGACGGGCAGCTTCGGTGCCGGGTCGATCCGCGCGTGGTACCTGTCGACCGATACCGGGTACACCCGTCCGAGCCATCCATCCCGTCCGCGCTTCGGACTGCGCTTCAACATCGGCAGCGGGGATGCGCGCGCGGGCGACGGCCGGCTGGGGACGTTCAGCCCGCTGTTCGCCGCGACGGCGTACTCGGGTCTGGCCGGCCTCATCGGACCATCCAACAGTGTTGCGCTCGCGCCGTCGGTCACTTGGGAACTGGACGAGCGTCGGACGCTGCTGCTCGGCGTCATCGGCTTCTGGCGTCAGAGTCTGGGCGACGGCATCTACAACGTGAACACCGAAGTGCAGCGCCTCGCGGGCCGCAGTCAGGCGCGGCACGTGGGCACGCAACCCACCGTGCAGTTCGTCTGGCAGCTGACGCCGCAGCTCACCTGGCTTTCCGTGGTGTCGTATCTGCAGGCGGGGGCCTTCCTGAAGGAGACCCCGCCGGGCGAGGACGTGACCTACGTCACGTCCTGGCTCGCGTACCGGTTCTGATCCGGCGGGCCGTCAGAAGCCGAGGATGCCCTCGACCATGTCCTGCTGCTCGATGATGGCGTCCTCGTCGATCTCCAGCACGTCGCAGGCGAAGCTTCCTCCGCGGGCCCACTCTTCCGAATCGGCCTGGCGGGTGCAGCGCGCATGGATCGTCTCGGCCACGAGTGCAAGCGCGACGAGGCGCCGCACCGAGGCAGGCACTGGCGCCGTGCGCAGCGTCGCGTACTCGTGATGCAGGCGGATCGCCGTGGTGAGGTCGTCGCCGAGGAACCAGGTCTTCGCCACGGTGGCGCCGATGCGGGCGTGCTCGACGCCGAATCGGGAAGCCTCCGCGGCCGTGACTGAAGGCGCCGTCGCGAGGCCGGCGACGAACGCCTTGTCGTAGTCGTCGAAGCGGCGGGCCATGAGCGGAATGCCGCAGTCGCGGAACAGCGCGAACGTGTACGCGTCGTCCCGATCCAGCTTCGCGAGCGGGCGGGCGACAAGCGCAGCAGTCTGCGCGACCGCGGCCGAGGTATCCCAGAAGTTGTCCAGCACGGCGGCATTCCCGGGTGGCAGGGAATCGCGCAGCAGCAGTCCTGTGGTGATGTCCTTCACGTTGCGCAGGCCCATCAGCTTCACGGCCTGGTCCACCGACTTGGCCTTGGTCTGCAGACCGAAGGCGGGCGAGTTCACGGTCTTGAGCACGGCCGCCGCGAGGCTCACGTCGCCGGTGATGAGGTTGCCGATCCGGACCACGTCGGGGTCCTCCTGCCGCATCTCGCGCAGCACCTGGATGAGCACGTCGGGACAGGGGGGAATGGTGAAGCTCGAGACGATCGCTTCGGCTTCGTCATCCGGTGTCAGCAGAATGGTTTCCATGGCGCGAGCACCGCGAGGAGGGGCGTTCTTCCAATTGCGGCGCGGTACGACGCTTCTTGAGCAGGAGACCCGGAAATCAGGAAATCACCCCGGCCTTCGCGAGCGCGTGCACCCGTTCGGTGCCGTATCCGAGCAATCCGGTCAGCACATCCACCGTGTCCGCACCGATGCGTGACGGCGCCGGACCCGCCGGGGCCACGGGGCGTCCGTCCAGGTGGAAGGGCGTCGCCGTCACCCGCGCGGTGCCGCGCGCGTGATGCGGCACTTCGGGAAAGGCCTGTCGCGCCGCCAGGTGCGGATGGGCGACCACCTCTTCCGGCGAGAGCATGGGGGCCGCGGGCACGCGGGCTTCCGCGAGGGTCTTCAGCGCGGCCTCGGCGGACGGAAACCCGTCGAGCCACTCGCGCAGCATCGACAGCAGGTCGCCCCAGTGCTGGCGTCTTCCGGCCGGCGTGGCGAATCGCGCATCCGTCGCGAGTTCCGGCCGGCCGATGAGTTTCGTGAGTCGCACCCAGAGGTGCGGCGCGCCGACCGTCTGCATGGCCACGTGCCGATCCCCCACCGGGTGGACCACCATGCCCACGCGCGGACCGCGCTGCACCTCCATGCCGTTCAGCACGGCGCCATAGGTGATGTCGTCGGCGGCGATCAGGCACTCGAACATCGACACGTCGATGGTGGCGCCCTGGCCCGTGCGTGCGTGGCGCAGCAGCGCGGCGCAGATCGCGCCGAACGCGTGGGCGCCGGCCAGCACGTCGGCGGCCTGCAGATACGACACGCGCGGCGTCGGCTCGCCGCAGCGGTCGAGGTCCATCATCCCCGACATGGCGTTCACGAGATGCGCGTAGGCCTGCATCGACGCGAGCGGCCCCGTCTGTCCGAAGCCCGAGATGGAGCAGCAGACCAGTCCGGGCTTCAGCGCTCGCAGTGTGGCGGCATCGAACCCGTAGCGCGCCATGACGCCCGGGGAGAAGTTCTCCACCACCACGTCGGACACGCGCACGAGGTCCAGCACGAGCGCCTTTGCCTCCGGGTGCGCGAGGTCGATGGCGATGCCGTGCTTGCCGACGTTGAGGCGCACGTAGTACGAACTCTGATCGGTGCGTTCCGGATCCAGTTGCAGCACGGTGTATCGGATCTCGTCGCCTTCGCCGGGCCGTTCGATCTTCACGACGCGCGCGCCGAGATCCGCGAGCAGGCGCGTGCAGTACGGCCCCGCGAGCACGCGGGTGAAGTCGAGCACGGTGATGCCGTCGAGCAGCGCCTGATGCGGCGCGACCGGAGTCATGACGCGGCGCCCCGTCAGAAGCGCGAGAAGTCGGGCGCGCGCTTCTCGAAGAAGGCCGTGAAGGCTTCCTTCGCCTCCGGCGAGGCCAGCTGCTGGCGGAACAGGCGGCTTTCCTCGGCCATGTGCCGTGCGACGGTGTCGGCGTGGGTCTGCTTCATCAGGGCCTTCGTCATGCGCACGGAGTTGGGGGGCAGCGCCGCGAGCGCGAGCGCGGCGTTCCGCGCGTACTCCAGCAGGTCGGCCTCCGGCACGATCTCCGTCACGATGCCCGCGGCTGCAGCCTTCTCGGCGCCGAAGGGCTGTCCGAGCAGCAGCAGTTCCGCCGCGCGCTGATAGCCGGCGATCATCGGCAGCAGCAGGCTCGACGCGGCCTCGGGCACGAGCCCCAGCGACGCGAACGGCAGCCGGAACTTCGCGCCCGGCGTGGCGTAGACCAGATCGCAGTGGAGCAGCATCGTCGTGCCGATCCCCACCGCCGGACCGCCCACCGCCGCGACGATGGGTTTGGCGGCCGTCGAGATCGCCTGGAGGAACCGCGTGACCGGCGCGTCCTCGCCGTGGGGCGGCTTGCCGAGGAAGTCCTCGAGATCGTTGCCCGCGGAGAAGCAGTTGGCCTGCCCGTGGATCATCAGGACGCGGACCGACGGGTCCTGTTCCGCCGCGCGGATCGCGTCCGCGAGGCCCTGGTACATGGCCGCGAGCAGCGCGTTTTTCTTCTCGGGTCGGTGGATCTCGATGCGGGCGATGCGGTTGTCGGTGGTGACGAGGATGTGGTCGGTCATGGTGTCGGCCTTCAGACGCTGTAGGGCGTGGGCATGAGGAACTCCCACGGCGAGACTTCGGTGGCGGGGTCCACGGGGACCACGATGAGTGCGGGTGCGTCGCGATCGATGGCCTGCGCGATGGCGCGCTGCAGTTCATCCGGCGTGCGGGCCCGTTCGGCGTGCACGCCGAAGCTCTCGGCGAGCCGCAGGAAATCCGGGTTCTTCAGTTCCGCACCGATCACGCGGCCGCCGAACACGCGCTTCTGGTCGCGCAGCACGTTGCCGTAGGCGCCGTTGTCGAATAGCACCGTGACCACGCCCAGGTTGTACGCGGCGGCGGTCGCGAGGTCCTGCACACCGAACAGGAAGCCGCCGTCGCCCGTGATGGACACGACCGCACGGTTCGGGTTGCCGGCCTTCACGCCGAGCGCCGTCGGAAAGCCGAAACCGAGCGTGCCCTGCGGTCCGCAGGTCACGAAGGTGCGCGGCTCGTAGACGGGCAGGCCGTAGTACGAGGTGAAGCCGGCCTGGCAGATCTCCTCCACGAAGAATCCATCGCGCGGCAGCGCCGCGCGGATCGCCTTCAGGAATGCCATGTGCGGCTGGACCTTCTGCACGGCGGCGTCGGCGCGTGCCTTGACCGCCTCGTACTCGGCGTGACGCGACGAATTTCTTACACCGGCCGCCGCGAGCGCGTCGTCGAGCGCACGAGCGCCGAGACGCGCATCGCTCACGATGCCGACGTCGGGGATCAGCCGCGGAATCTGCGCGGGGTCGATGTCGATGTTGACGAGCTTCATCGGTTGCCGTGGCTTCGGCCAGCGGAACCACTGCAGTTCGAGCCGTGAGCCGATGCCGACGAGCACGTCAGTCTCTTCCCACCGCAGGAAGCCCTGCGCGCAGTTGAAGCCGAGCGGGTGCTCGTCGCTCACCACGCCGCGCCCGCCGCGAAATGACACCACCGGTGCCTGCAGTCGCTCGGCGAGCGCGAGCACCTCCGCACTCGCCGCCATGGCGCCGCTGCCCACCATCACCAGCGGCTGCCTCGCATTCCGGAGGAGTTCGACGGCCCGGTCGATGTCGGCGGGGTCGGGTGCGAGCGGCGCGTGGACGGTGGCCGGGCCAGGTAGCGCCATCGCAGCCTGCTGCCCGCACACGTCCCACGGAATCTCCAGCGCCACGGGGCGCGGACGCCCGGTGCGCATGTGCCGGAAGGCTTCGGCGGTGAGGTCCGCTGCCTGGGTCGGATGCTCGATGCGCGCGGCCCACTTCGTGAGTGTCCGCAGCGTTGCGAGCTGGTCCGGCAGTTCGTGCAGATGACCCTTGCCGGAGCCGATGAACGCCGTGGGGACCTGGCCGGTGAGGCACAGGATCGGCGTGCTGGCGCCGTGCGCCGAGCACAGGGCCGCGCCGGCATTGAGGATGCCCGGGCCGGGCACCACCGAGTACACACCCTCGCGCCCGGTGGACTTGGCGTATCCGAAGGCCATGTACGCGGTGGTCTGCTCGTGCCGCGGGCCGATCACGCGCAGGCGGTCGGCGTTGCGATGGAACGCATCGAACAGGTGGTAGGTCTGGACGCCCGGAATCGCGAACACGGTGTCCACGCCGTGGGCGACGAGAGAGCCGACGACGGCGTCGGCGGTGGTGAGGCGTGAGGTCATGGCATCGGACGAGGCGCGCGCCCGCGAAGGGGCGAAACGCCGAGGATAGCCGCAAACCGTGCGCGTGCACCCGCCCCGGTGTCCGCTCCGGGGCCGGCCTTCAGGTGGACGCCCGGTCAGCCGGCCGGCGTCTCGCGCCCGCGCGCCGGACGGCGGTCCCGAGCGCTGTGGCGCCGAGCAGCGCCAGTGTGCCGGGCTCGGGCACGCCGTGGGCGCGCCAGGACAGGATGTCGTAGATGCCGGTGCCAGCCTCGTTGCCGGCGGTGAAGCCGACGTAGACGCTTCGGTAGTCTGTCGCGCTCGGGTGGCGGTACTGCCACGACGACCATGGCCGGGTCATGTCGTCGATGTACACGCGCAGCGTGGGGTAGCCGCTGGAGTCGTAGACGAGCCTCACGGTATGCGTCTCGCCGTCGGCGATGTCCGGATAGAGATCTGGCGGTATTGGCCAGTCAGGATAGACGTCCTCCGTCCTGTACGCGTCGCCCTCCCGCATGACCCGGATCCGAGTCCTGCGGTGGGACCCGTCGGAGAATGGACTGAACGCCACCGCGGTGCTGCGGGTGATGCCGTCATAGCCGTAGGCGCCTCCCACCAGGGAATGGTAGACGAGCGGGTCCCGATCCTGGATCGTGAATGTCAGCCCGTTCTTGGGATAGTGGCCCCATTCATCCTCCGGCGTCACGTCGGTCATGCGGAAAGTGAATTCGGACTCGTAGCCCGCGGTCACGGCCAACTTCGCGCCGTACCACGCGGCACCGGCCATCGCGGAGTCCGGCCCCTGGAAGCGCAGTGCCGAACCGCTCTGCGCGGCGTTGCCCACGAGGGTCATGCCGTTGGTGGTGCTGAAGTCGCTGTAGAAGATATCTGCCTGGGCCGGACGCAGCGGGGCCGCGGTCAGCCCGATCAGCAGCGCGGTGAGGAGTGCGGGTGACTTCATGGGGGTCTCCGAAGGTCTTGCGTCGAGGGCACGCGTCCGGAACCGGCAGGGCCGTACGCCGTCCGGGACACCGCGGCAAGGTCGTGTGATCAGGTTAGTGCCGCATTCGCGCGCGGACTTGATCTGCATCAGTGCGAGGGCAGCGAGGCGGCGGGGCGTCACTGAGTGTCGGAACCGGGTCTCTACCGGGTCTACAGGGGGGCGTCACGGTGTCCGCGGCGACTCCTCGAGCGCGCAAGTCGCGAGTACGTCGTACCGCGCCGCACCCCTCGCGTCCCGGCCCGACCGCACCAGCACCAGTTCCGACACATCCCACCCGAGTTCGCCGAGGTCCGGGGGCGCGCGGAGCGTGCGCTCCACGCGGCGCGCGAGCGTGACGTGCGGCCGGAACGGCCGGCGGTCGAACGGGATGCCCGCGAGATCGAGTGCGCTTTGCGCCTCCTGCCGCAGCGCGGCAAGCGGCGCCGGGATGACCGAAGGCGCGGCCCAGGCGATGCCGTTGTGCCGCCACAGGCCGACGCGGTCGAGCACCAGACGGAACGCCGTGCCCCGCAGCGCAGGTACGACGACACGGAGGCGGTCGAGCTGTCCGGGCGGCATGTCACCGACGAAGGCCAGCGTCAGGTGCAGCGTATCCGCACGCGAGGGACGGCCGCCGCACTCCCGGGTGAGGGCCTGCGCCACGCCGCTCAGGGTCGCGGCAAGGTCCGCTGGGAGCCACAGGGCGAGGAACACCCGCCCGCTTGGCGCAGAGGGTGTTCCGGGGGCCGTCGGTGAGGCCGGGTTCGGGAGGCGCATCTCCGCAAGTCGCCGGACGCGTCGTCCGGCGAGGGGGCGTGGGGCCCCCAGGATAAGCGCGGCGCGCCGTTGCGAGGACGGAGGCGCGCCGCGTGCCGGTTCGGCGTGAGACACTGGTGCGGCGCGTGGCCGGCCACGCACTGCGCCGTCGGAGCGGCCGCGCAGTGCGCATGCCAGGCCTGCGCATCCCCCGCGACGACGGAGACCTGCGCCGATGCACGCTTCGGCCCCTGCAGACCTGCGCTTCCACGTGCCTTCGCCCTGGCTGGGCCTCCCCCTCAGCCGCCGCTGGCGCCACGACCCGCTCGGCACGGCAGCGCGCCTCCAGCGCGAGTATGGCGATATCGTGCGCGGTCGCATCCTGTTCCGTGACTTCGTCTGGGTGTTCGACCCCGCGATCGCGCGGCAGGTGCTGCTCGACAAGGCAGGCGACTTCGTGAAGGACGCCCGTCAGCTCGCGGTGTTCCAGGACATCCAGGGGCGCAACGTTCTCACCGTGGACGGGCCCGACTGGGCGAGGCAGCGCCGCATCCTCATGCCCGCGTTTTCGGCCCGGCGCATGGCCGGCTACGTCGCCCTCATGGCGGTGGCGACGGACGACGTGTTCCGGGAGGTGCTGCCCTCGCAGGCAGGCGACGGCGTCGAGATCGATGCCGAGGTCTTCGGCACGCGCCTCACGCTCGACGTGATCTCCCGCGCGCTCTTCTCGGAGACGGTGTCTGCCGAGGCGTCGCGTCGCGCCTCCCAGGCCATCGCGGTGGCGACGCGTCAGGGCCAGCGCGAACTGTTCTGGCCGTGGACGCCGCCGGACTGGATGCCCTATCCGGGCCGCGGCGCCAAGCTGGCAGCCGCGCGGCTGCTCGATGCCTGGGTCGCGGAGCGCATCGACGCCAGGACGCACGCGCTGCGGCGCGAGGGCGGTGACGGCGACATGCTCGATGCCCTCCTGGCTGCGCGCGACGACGCCGACGGTGCGGGCGGGCTCACCCGCAGCGAGGTGCACGACAACTGCCTCGCGATCTTTCTCGCAGGACACGAAACCTCCGCGAAAGCGCTGGCATGGTGGATGGGGCTGATGGCGCACCATCCGCGCGTCGTCGCGGAGGTGCGGCGCGAGGTCGATGCGCTGCCTGCAGCCGTGTTCGACGACGCCGCGGCCCTGGGGCGGGCGCTTGCCGGCGCGCACTGGCTGTCCGCCAGCCTGCAGGAGGCATTGCGTCTCTACCCGCCGATCATCGCGACCTTCATGCGCACGGCCCGGCAGGATGTCTCGCTGGGGGTGCACCGCATCCCGCGCGGGACCAGCGTCTCCGTGATGACCGTCACGCTCCAGCGCGACGCCCGCTGGTTTACCGAGCCCGACGTCTTCCGGCCCGAGCGTTTCCTGCCCGGTGCGCCGGATGTGCCGCGAGGCGCCTTCCTGCCGTTCGGAGCGGGCGGTCACGTCTGCATCGGCCAGCACTTCGCGATGGTGGAACTCGCCCTCGTCGCCGCGGTGTTCCTGCGCCGATTCGACGTCGCGCCGTTGCCGGGTGACGCACTCCCCGAACCGCGCGTGGACATCGTCCTGAAGCCGTCCCGCCCGCTGCGGCTGCGCGTCGTGCGGCGCCGTTCGGCGCTCTGACTCCGGGGCGAGGCGGAGCGCCGAGTCAGGTACACCGGCCACGTGTCCGGACGGCAGGGTGGGGCGCTTCGTCCGGGCCGTGTCCCCCGGCACGCCGGACCGCCGCGCCCGTCGCCGTTGCATATTTCTGCAAACAATTGACGCTGGCGGGCCCCTGGGGGCCGCACGACTCTTGATCGGATCGGACTTCCGTCCGTAAACCTTTCGGTAGGGTGGCAATCGACCGTGCTCTGCCGGTCGAGCCTGACTCCGGCACCGAGTCGAAGACCCCACGAAACGCAAGGAACCCATGAACAGCGACGCCGACTTCCATCTCGTCTGCGATTCGGAGCCGATCCACGTTCCGGGTTCGATCCAGCCGAAGGGTGTGCTGCTCGTTCTCGATGCAAACCTGACGATCGTGGCCGCCAGCGCCAACTCTGCGGAGGTGCTGGACCGCAATACGGCCGAGCTGGTCGGACTGCCGCTCGCCGCTGCGCTTGGACCGGATGCCGCCCGACGCCTCGTGGACGAACTGGCGCATCCGGGGCGCGTGCCGCTTCGCTTCGTCACCGGCGGTTCGGTTGCCGGTCTGCTGGAGGCGCGGCTTCATGCCGAAGCCGGGCGGTGGCTCCTGGATCTGGAACCGTGGGATCCCGCCGCCGACCGCAGCGCCGAGATGCTCCGCATCGCGACGGCCGGCATCGCCAGCCTGCGCAGCGCGCGTTTCCCGGCTGCGCTCGCCGACGCCGCGGCACGGCTCGTGCGCGACGTCACCGGTTTCGACCGCGTGCTCGTGTACCGCTTCGACGAGGACTGGAACGGGGAGGTCGTCGCCGAGTCGCGCGTCGAGACGGCGCCGTCCTACCTCGGACTGTCGTTTCCCGCTTCGGACATTCCACCGCAGGCGCGCGAACTCTACCGCCGGGTCGAGGTGCGGCACATTCCGGATGCGCACTACACGCCGGTGTCGCTCGTGTCCGCCGTCTCACCCGTCGACATCGGCAGTTCCGGACTGCGCAGCGTGTCACCCTTCCACCTCGTCTACATGCGCAACATGGGCGTGCGCGCATCGCTCGTCGGATCGGTGATGCGCGGCGACCGGCTGTGGGGTCTCGTCGCGTGCCATCACCTCGGGGGACCGAAGCCCGTGACGGGGCCCGAGCGCGACGTGTTCCACATGATCTGCCAATCGGTGTCCGCCATGTTGAGCACCGTGAAGGCGGACGCGCTCGCCCGCCGCCGGACGGCGCTCGAAGGGCATCAGACACGCCTGCTGGAGGCCGTGCACGACGGCGGCATCGAAGGACTGATGAGCGGAGACCTCGTGGACGATCTGCTCGGCGTCGTCGGTGCCGACGGGTTCGTCTACATCACGGACGACGGTGTGCGGCGCGTGGGCTCGACGCCGTCGCCCGAGTTCGTGCTTGCGCTGCGCGATGCCGTGCAGTCGCGCGACTGCGGCGTGTTCGCGTCGCACTCGATCGTCACCGATACCGGCCTCGCCGACCCCGAAGGCCGGGTGGCCGGCATGTTGATCCTGCCCCTGCGCGGCCGGCACGACATCCAGCTCGCGTGGTTCCGAGACGAACGCGTCCGCACCGTGCGCTGGGGCGGTGATCCCGACCGTCCCGTCGACGTCAGCAACGAGGGCATGGTGTCGCCGCGCAAGTCCTTCGAAGCATTCTGCCGCACGGTGCAGGGCCAGTCCCTGCGCTGGGCGCCCGAGGAGATCGAGTCCGCCCGGCGCCTCGGCGAACTCATCGAGGTGGAGGTGCAGCGCATCCACCGGGCACAGTCGGAGTTCCTGCGCGCGGCGCTGCTCTCGCTGAACGAGATGGTCATCGTGACGGAAGCCGAGCCCCTCGGGATACCTGGGCCGCGTATCGTCATGGTCAGTGAAGCGGTCGAGACATTCACCGGCTATCGCACCGACGAACTCGTCGGCCGCACGCCTCGCGTCTTCCAGGGCGCCGGTACGGATCGCGCCGCGCTCGACCGGGTCCGCGAGGCGCTGGCGCGCCGGCAACGTGTGCAGGTGGAACTGCTCAACTACCGCAAGGACGGATCGCCGTTCTGGGTCGAGCTCGACATCGCGCCGATCGTCGACGACACGGGCCGGAACACGCACTGGATCTCGGTCCAGCGCGACATCTCGGCCCGCAAGAAGGTCGAGGAGGAACTGGCGGCTCAGCGCGATCAGCTGCGCCAGCTCGCCGACCAGCTGCTGGTCGCGAAGGACGCAGCCGACCGGGCGAACGAGGCAAAGTCCATGTTCCTCGCCAACATGTCCCACGAACTGCGCACACCCATGCACGCCATCATGTCGTTCTCGCGCCTCGGGCTCGACCGGGTCGCGCACGGCGACGCCGAGCGGCTGCAGCGCTACTTCGGCAACATCCACGAGAGCGGCGCGCGGCTCACAGCGCTGCTGAACGATCTGCTGGATCTGTCGAAGCTCGAGGCGGGCCGCATGGAACTGCATCGCGAGCCGGTCGACGTGTCGCGGGTGGTGGACGACTGTGTTTCGGAACTGGAGCCGCTGGCGGCTGCGCGGTCGCTGTCGATGTCCTTCCGTGCGCCGGCATTGCCGGTCGTCGCCAACGTGGACCCCATGCGCATCGGCCAGGTGCTGCGCAACCTGCTCTCGAATGCCATCAAGTTCTCCCCGGCGGGTGGCGTCATCGGCATCGTTCTCGAAGTCGTGCCGGATGGCTTCCGCCTCGCGGTGGAGGACGAGGGCGTGGGGATTCCGGAGGCGGAACTCGAGAGCGTATTCGACAAGTTCGTGCAGAGCAGCAAGACCCGCACGAGCGAGGGCGGCACCGGACTCGGCCTTGCGATCTGCCGGGAACTCGCCACGGCGCACGGCGGCTGGATATGCGCGCGGCAGCGGTCGCCACGCGGAACGCTCATGGAAATGGTGCTGCCGCTCGATGGCGGCTCGGACGGCGATGTGCGCGAAACGACCGACGATCGCGCGGCCTGACGCTCAGACGCGCGTTGGCAGCCCCGGAGGCGGCAGCGCGACGCAGCGATTGCGGCCGCCGTTCTTGGCCGCATACATGGCGCGGTCTGCGCGGGCGAGCAGATCCGCGGCCCGTTCTTCCCATCCGCCGAGCGACGTGGCGCCAACGCTCGCCGTCACGCCCCGGTCGTTGCCGCCCGCAGCCACCGGCCACTCCACCCGCATGGCTTCGACGGCGACCCGGATGCGTTCGGCGGCCGCCTCCGCATGGGCCAGGTCGGCGCCCGGCATCAGGGCCACGAACTCCTCCCCGCCGTAGCGCGCCACGATATCGTAGGGACGCATGGCATCGATCAGCAGGGCCGCGAGCCGTTCGAGGACGTCATCGCCCGTCGCGTGGCCGTAGGTGTCGTTGATGGACTTGAAGTGGTCCACGTCGATCATCAGGAGCGACAGCGCCTGGTGCGTTCGCCGCGCGCGCTCGATCTCCGTGTCGAGCCGGGCGAGGAAGAAACGGCGGTTGTAGAGCTGGGTGAGGCTGTCGCTGATCGCCGCGCGGTGCAGTTGCTCCCGCGCGCGTTCCACTTCGTAGATGAGTCCGAGCGCATGGTGACTCACCAAGGGCGCGACGAGCAGAGGCACGGTGACGGCCACCACCAGATCCATGGCGAGCTGTTCACGGTGCCCCAGGGCGAGATTCACGGACGCGGTGACGAGGATCGACAGCCCCACGGAGATCACGGTGATCGCCACCACCGACGTGCGGTGCCCCAGACGCAGCAGGATTCGGCGCCAGCCTCCGGGCGGATCCCCGAAGTGAGCGTGGATGCGCTCCGCGGTGCCGGTCGCGTTTCGCTCGAACGAGTTCATGGTGCCCGATGGTACAGCGCTTGTTCATCATGAGCGAAAAAATACGATCCTCGCTCCGCCGCGGGCGATGCCGGAAATCATCCCCGGCGCATCGCACTCGCAGTCAGGGTATCGGCTGCGATTCGATGAAGCTGTAGATCTTCCACATCTCGGTCTCGGAGAGCTTGCCTTTCCACGCCGGCATCTGCGTGCCCTTGCGGCCGTGGATGACGATCTTCAGGAACGCCTGGCCCTTGAGCTTGGACTTGCGCAGATTGGGGCCGCGCGCGCCGGTGTCGGCGTGGCAGATGTAGCAGGTGCTGCGATAGAGACGCTGGCCTTCGGCGATGGCTTCCGCGTCACCGTTGAACGGGTTCTCGGTGTGCTCCCAGACATAGGTGTCGACGTCGACCCTGGGCGGCTGATGGGCCTGCGCGAACGCGTCGCGGAACGGCAGCGCGAGAGCGCCGGCCGCGAGCAGAAGAACGAATGCGGATTTCAACGGGGTGCGATTCCAGAGGCGGCACCGCCGGGATGACGGTGCCGCAGGGTCACGAGATTACTTCGGCACGGGTGTCAGCGCACCTTCGATGTCGGTGACACCCCATTGCCCCGCGTCGGCCTTGCCGGGGGCCGGGTTGTCGAGCGCGAAGACGAACAGGCTGTTGCCCTTGGGCGCGCTGAAATAGAAGCTGGGGTCGCCGCCCAGCCCCGAGAGGATGGCCACGTACTGCCGGCCGCCGATCTCGTAGGTGACCGGCGAGGCGTTGATGCCGGAGCCCGTCTGGTACTTCCACAGCACCTTGCCGGACTTCGCGTCCACCGCGTAGAAGAAGCCGAGCTGGTCCCCCGTGAACACCAGACCGGACTTCGTGGCGAGTACGCCCGCGAACACCGGCAGCGGGCTCGGGATCTCCCACAGCCACTTGCGCTTCTGCACGTCGAACGCGCGCAGCCGGCCGATGGACCCGCCCAGCGTGTGCATCTTGTAGTCCATGCCCATGAACACCTTGCCCGGCTCGTACTGGATGTCCTCCGGCTTGTGGCCCGTGAGCGACATGGCCCAGGTGTTGGTCGGCACGAACGCGACCTTCGTTTCCGGGTTGTACGCCATCGGGAACCAGTTGGTGCCGCCTTCCAGGCCCGGCACGATCGGCACCACGGTCTTGCCGTCGGCGAGGGGACGCATGGCCTCGTTCACCTTCGGGCGGCCGGTGACGGGGTCGAGTCCGGAGGTCCAGTTGATGCCCTCGACGGTGGGCGTGGCGTAGAGGAACTTTCCGTTGGTGCGGTCGAGGACGTAGAAGAAGCCGTTGCGGTTGGACTGCAGCGCGGCCTTGACCGGTTTGCCCTTGAAGATGATGTCCGCGAGGATCGGCGCGTTGTTGCCGTCGTAGTCCCAGCCGTCGTTGGGCGTGTACTGGAACCCCCACTGGATCCCCCCGGTGTCCGGGTTCACTGCAATGAGCGAGGCGGTCCACTTGTTGTCGCCGGGCCGCAGGTTCGACGTCCACGGCCCGGGATTGCTCGTCCCCCAGTAGAGCAGATTGAGTTCCGGGTCGAAGGCGCCGGATTGCCACGTGGCCCCGCCGCCGGTCTTCCAGGTGTCACCCGGCCAGGTTTCGTTGCCGGGCTCGCCGGGGCCGGGGATCGTGTACGTCGTCCACTTCTCGTCGCCCGTCTTCGCGTCGTACGCGCGGATGTAGCCGCGCACACCGTACTCGCCGCCGCCGATGCCGACGATGACGTTGCCCTTCACCACGAGCGGCGCGCCGGTGGCCGAGTAGCCTTTCTGCCAGTCGTCGATGACCTTCTCCCACGCGACCTTGCCCGTGGTCTTGTCGAGCGCCACCACCTTCGCGTCCAGCGTGAGGACATACACGTGGTCGCCGTGGATCGCGACACCGCGGTTCACCGGGCCGCAGCAAAGCACGGTTCCGAGTCCTTCAGGCTCCTCGGGCGCCCAATGCCACAGGCGGCGTCCGTTGACGGCATCGAATGCGAAGACGTTGGCGTGCGCGCCGGTGACGTACATCACGCCGTCGGAGATGATCGGCGTGGCCTCCAGTCCGTCGAGGGAGTTGAGCGCGGCCGTCCAGACCGGGCGCAGTGACTTCACGTTGGACGGCTTGATCTGCGTGAGCGGGCTGAAGCGCTGGTTGTCGTAGGTGCGGCCGTACATCAGCCATTCGGACCGGTTCTTCGCGGCGCCCGTAAGCGAGGCGTCAGTGGGGCCGGCGGCGCCGACGAGGGTGGGCACCGTGAGCGCGGCGGCCAGCAGACACGCGCGCAAGGCTGACAGGGGAGCGGGGGCGGACACGGACACGTCGGGGTTCTCCTGGCGGTGGAGCGGGTTTGCGGGACGCGCGAAACTCCGGATGCGGCGACGCACAAAGTAAGGTTCCCGGTCGTGGCGTGTCAATGATCCCGAAGAAGACGGATCAGGATTCCTGGTGATCCAGCGAGTACGGGGATCCGGCGCACCGCGTCAGGGCGGGCGCGGAACGGGTCAGGGATGTCCTCACCCCTCGGTCCGGGCCCGAGGCCATTTGCGGCGGAAGCCCGGGCCCCGCGGGCCGCGGCGGAAGAACGGCGATGCGAAGGCCAGCGTGTCGATGGCTGTGAGCGCCCGGTCGCCGAAGCGGCGCGGCGCGATCCCGCATCCACGCGACCGTCGTGATGGGCCTCCGAGGCCTCGCCGTTCTCGGCGGTTGTCAGGCGAACTGCGCCTGCGTGTGACGGGCGAGCGATTCGCCCCAGGTGCGCTCCCAGTCGTTGCCACGGGCATCGACCGTGCGGCCGTCGGCCGCGAAGAAGCGATTGGGTATCTGGAACATGCCCAGGAGCAGGCAGCCCTCCGGCCCGCCGTGCGCGGCGTGACGGCTGCCGGCCGGGCGCCAGACGTACTGGCCCGCGCGGCATTCGCCTTCGCCGAAGACGAGACTGCCCTGCAGGATGAACGACTGTTCGACGAGCACGTGCTCGTGATCGGGCAGTTCGGCGCCGGGCGCCATGCGCAGCAGCATCGTGAGCAAGCCGCTCGTGCGGTCGAACAGGAGCGTCTTCGATTCGATGCCGGGGTGGGCCGGGTTCGGCTCCCAAGGCAGCGCATCGACCTCGACGAAACGGGACGCGAGCGGCGGCAGGGCCGCGTGCGCGGGACAGTGACGCGTGACGGGCTGCATGTCGCGGGACTCCTCCGGAGATGTCGGTGCACTCTACACGGGAATCTCGACGGGCAGTCCGCGCGCGGCCCGTCCGGCAGGCCGCCACCGGAGGGTCCGAAATGCGGGATGATGCCCGCGCGATCCGGCCATGGCGTGCGGAGCGGATCGGCAATGGTGACGGTCGCGCCGTTTGCGGCCACACGCCACGGACGGAACGGGCACGAACGACAGGATGGGATCATGACCCGGAAGGACAACGACTGGATCGGCCTCGTCGAGGCGGCCTATCACCTGGAAGGGAGCGACGACGCCTGGTTGCAGGGTGTGCTCCAGTGCGCGGCGTCCGTCACCACGCGCGGTTTCTGGCCCACGATCGCGACCTACCGCTATTCCGCGCGCGCGCTGGAGGTCGAGCGCAGCGCGACCCTCGGCCCGGAACAGGCCGACCACATTCTCCGTGCCAGCCTGTCGGTGGATGTGCCCATCGTGCGGCGGTTCTTCCGCACTGGTCCGGCCGTCACCTCGCTCAGTCAGGCGCTCTACGCGCACGAGCCCGCGCTCGCCGACGTGGTGCAGCGGCTGAGCGCCGTCACCGCGGCCTGCCTGGTGGTCCGACGGTCGCTTTGGAACGAGGTCGGCGGCCTTGATGAGCGACTCGGCGTCGCCTTCAACGACATCGATTTCTGCCTGCGCCTCGACGCCAAGGGTTACGCG
>ERZ1066136.598-NODE-598-length-24879-cov-11.724823_pt1 | contig 24879 bp, 30 predicted proteins | sample MGYA00382783_ERZ1066136 | MGnify/ENA primary metagenome ERZ1066136 (study PRJEB33369, sample SAMEA5778366) | biofilm metagenome | biome: Industrial cooling water; feature: Water cooling tower basin; material: Biofilm | place: United Arab Emirates | collected... | reverse complement strand
GAGACCAACTCGTACTCGATGGGTGCGTGGGTCAACTCCTACGAGTGCAGCCTGTGCCATGCCGAACTTGGCAAGTGCCATCACCTCGATCCGAAAGACCCGACGCGCATTCGCGAGTACGGCAACGAGCTTGCCTTCAGGCACGCTATCGGCATTCGCGGTTTCGAGTGTTCTGAGGTTGCAACGCCGGCCTATATCTCTGCGATCTCAGATCAAGTAGGAACCTTCGCACCTGACTAACAATGGGCGAGCACCCGATAGAGAAAGATGTGGAGCGCATTTTGCGCTCTCACTCGTCAATAGGCCTCTTGCTTTCAGGAGGCCTCGACAGTGCTGGTTTAGGCTACCTTCTGGTGCACGGGCGTAACCTTCTTGGCACCAACAACTCGTTCGAGTACATCATTCTGCCTAGCACCGACGGTGCGTTGACTCACGCCATGAACGTCGCAGACTGGTTGGACTCAAAGGCGAAGGTACAGGCTAAGCGGCACGTGATGGGTAAGCCTGAGCTACACCATACACAAAGAGTCGGCAGCGCGCTCAAAGAAGCGATGAGACAGCTAACTCACATCGACCTGTTTCTAAACGCAGCCAACAAGACTCCTGACGAAGACGTGCCCGGAGGACCTCTTCGGTTCAACAGCATAAACCCTAAGGTCTACCTACCCTTCTTTACCTACACCAAAGACGAACTGGTCAGACTCTACATAAAGCACGACTTGGACGCGCTGTTCAAGATAACTCACACGTGCACCGAAACAACAAACACTCGATGCCGAATTTGCTGGCAATGTAAGGAGAGAGCCTGGGCATTCAACAAATGCGGGTACACCGACCCCGGGACGTTGTAACTCAACCTTGTGCTATTAAAATAGCAGACCCGGAGCACACATGCTCGAAAAACTCTTGCCGACCATTAGGTCGACCGTGCGCGTGGTGTTCTCTACTAAGTGGAGAACCGCAGCATTCATTCTCATGGCAACGCTAGCCTTCGCCGGCTACTTTGTTTGGCACGAGCGAAGTTTCTTTCTAGCACAGCTTAGGCCTGAACCTGAGCGAACGATAGTAGACCCAGATAAGTTCGTTCGCCTGTCTGAGGACCTGCTTCGCCGTAACGGCAGAGTCGACACGACAATCTTGTGGCGTGTACGCATGTCCAGAAATCAGCGAACCGCACTCGTTCTAAACACACGAGACACTGGTCGAGTAACTGCTCTTGAAAATGCCATTGCTCCTGTGTTCACCGAAGATGCAGAAGAGAACAAATACATCCTCAAGATGTTGAACGGTGAACTCTTCTGTGGTGACTTGATTACCACATCGTCGATAGGCCAGTACCTGAGGCAGCAAGGCGTGACAACGCTCTGCCGCATTGGTGTAGTGAGTGATGGTCTTTTGATAGGGTACATCACCGTTGCGTTCAAAGACCCGCCCGAGTTCTTCGAGCAGACCAAGGCAGAGATGCGTGCAATGGCCCAAGCGGTAACAACACGAGTAAAGAGGAGTCAATTCAGTGGCAATCAAACACCTTGAGGAAGCAGGCAGAACCTTCAGTGGGCGTAATGGCCTGTACGTACACGCCAAAGTTTCAGCGGTGAGCAGCCAGTTCTTGATGCAACTGGCACGAGAGCTGGCGTTGCCTGTTGGCACAGACAGGCAGATGAAACTGCACTGTACCGTCATGTGGTCAAAGGTACCGCCACACACGCCTAGGGCTGAGAACAGAGGCTACCGTGGTGAAGCAACCTTCGAGCGACTCGAGTTCTGGAAAGGGCACGACAAGCGCGGATACGTTGTCGCGATTCTCGATTCGCCGGACCTGAAAGTTCTGCACGATGAGTGGGGTGAAAGAGGGTGCTCGCACTCATTTGCCGACTACACGCCGCACGTGACTCTTGCCGACGACCTAGAGCTCACCGACACCATCGACCTGTGTATGCGACTCGCTAACGAGAAATACAAAGGCTACCCTGTTAACTTCTACGGTGAGTACATGGAAGACCTCAAGTCTTAACTCATAGCTCTACCTACTCATGACAACGGGCCCAGATGGGCCCGTTTGTGTTTGTGGTTAGGTTGGCAGTATGTGAAGGTCTGCCAACTTGATGCTCGCCTTGTCTTTGTCGGTGAACGGCACCACGTTCAGAGTATTAGGAGGCAAAACCTTCTTGTCAGGCTCGAAGTAGACGTCACCAAACAAAGGAATGCCGTTCCATTTGCCGAGGTACCCTTCATTCAACGTGGTGTGGCTGTGAGGTAACTCTATTGCAGAGTAGTCCGCAGTCATGAGCACAAACACATTGGTGCTTACCACTAGCGCACACTCTTTGCCTGCGGTTGCTTCCTTGACCTTGCCGTCAAACAGGTCGAGCGATACCTTTGCTATCGGCTCTCGTTGGAGAACCTCTTTGAACATCGGTGTCATGTTCAACCTTTCGGACTCCAGACCACTCTGATTTCTTCATTCAGAATGATCTTGTTCATGGGATGCCAGTGTGCGTCACAATACACATCGTGGCCTCGGTACTCTCCGAACTTTCCGGCTTCAAATACCTTTCTGTCTGTCTCAGGTTCGAACCCGACAAGGTTCCCTGCCGTTATGTGGTCAACTACGTCCGTCCAACTCTTTGAGTCGAGTACTATGCCTTCATCAGGTCGAAGTGAGTTGAGTACGCCCACTAGTGCGTCTCTCGGGTAGACACGCCGCGGTTCGCTTTGCATCGTGTCCTTGTAGGGGCTGGTAAATTCAGGTGCGCTCTGTTCTTGCATGTCTACTCTCCTAGTTGTTGATGTTGAATGCTCGTTTGACAAGGTCAACCAAGCCCTTATGCCTCACACTGCACTCAGCTAGAGCAGTTAGTGTGGCTTCGGTGAACGCAAGGTTGTCTGTGTCCTTACCGCTGGCGAGCTTTGTAGGCTCGGCACACGGTTGAAGCAATCGACGGTCTACTTCGACTGTTTCCTCTTCTTCGGGTACCGCAACCGGGTTCTCAGGTAGAGTGCCATTACAACCTACAAGCACCAGCGCGAAGATCAGAATCAACTTCTTCATTGCAGTCCCTTTCTCATTGTCTCAATGGTTCGGTCCACCATTTTGTTGACTGTAGTGTCGTACCCTTCTGGGTACCTATCGCACACCACGTTGCCGTTCTGAACCATCACTTCGACGATTCTCTCTTCACCCGGTAGCTTCACCTCTACTACCTTGGTGATCACCTTCGGATTCTTTCGAGCTTCTGCGAGTGCGGCCTCATAGGTGTTTCGCAAGCCTTCGAGGTCTCTCTGCAGGTCACGCACGTTCGTCTGTATGGCGTTAGCCAGCACAGTGGAGAAGTCTTCGAGTGCTTGGATCTTCGAGTTGCGCTCTTCGATCTGGAGTGCCATTCGCTCTACCTGTTGCGTCAGCGCCGCTACCTCGGTGTCTCTTGATTTCGCGCCTCGGTCATACGCCCAGTTGTTTAGGAAGTAGGCACCTACGCATACACCTATGACAACAGCGGTTTGCACTGGGTGTTTGAGGGCCACCTGAAAGACCGCTGAGATAGCGGAGAGCACCATGCTCTTTAGCGTCACGAAGAACTTGAGTATCTTCGCTCCGAACAGAAGCGTTCCGATTGGCATCTTAGACTCCTAGATAAGAGAATCTCGCACCTTGCGAAGGATTTCCTTCGGTGCAGTGAAGGGGTCAAGCTCGTTCTTCCACAAGAGCTTCTCTTTTCCATTACCTAGCGCCTTCGTCTTCTGCTTACCGCTCTTGTCGAATCGAGGCACTCTGTACTTCCAGAGCTTGACGTACTTGGCTGTGAAGTGACCTTTGATGTTTCGGTAGATGCCCCTCGTGGCTTGAATGCCAGCGTCGTCACCATCCATCATCAGAATGACCTGCTCCAGACCCTTCACCTGTTCAAGAGCAAATCGCTTTTCGTCTGACCAGTTCAATGCACCTAGCACCGACACCGCAGGTATGCCGAATCGAAGAAGCCGAATGGCGTCTCTTGGGCCTTCGCATAAAACTAAGGTCTTGAGACCTTTGCGTTTCATCATCGCCACGGCGTAGTCGAAGAAGAGCAAACCCCAAGGATTTGACCACGTACCTTTGGCGTTGATGTACGAGGGCCCACCGTCTGTTGGCTTGGTTAGCTCTGCCTTCACATAGCCGCGCAGCTTGCCCAAGACACGCACCGGCATCCAGATGTATGACTTTTCGGTGTACTTGTTGAAGCACAGCCTGCACCCGAGCTTCTTCAACACCGAGGTGGGTATGTCACGCCAGTGCGTGTCATAGTCTTCGACGTCAGAGAACTCAAGGTCACGGAACTTTCGGTCGAAGGTTGATTCCTCTTCCTTCTCGTCGAGCAGTTCGTTCTTTACTGCACGAGGGTCGAGATAGTCGTCGGGTGTCTCTCGCTTTTGCTTGAACTGCCGAAGGTTAGTTGCTCGTGCGAACTCGTTCCAAGGCACTGACTTGCCGCAACCCATGCAACGAAACCAACCAAGAGGCGCCTTACGTCCTGTTTCATCCAAGCAAACACCAGCGCTTGGATTGTTGTCGTTGTGAAAGGGGCAGCAGACCATCGCATTGAACTGGCCCATCTTTACCTTCGGCAACCCTCTCAGCTCTTGTAGAATGTGATCTTTGAATCGTCCGCTCATGGCGTACTCGTTGTCTGACCATTTGTGGCCGTTATGCGTACATCGTCACACGCATTTACAGCTCGTAGACACAGTGGCACGTAATTTCATGCACACAGGACACCTAATAGGAAAGGTGAGGTATTGTGGCCTGTAAATGCGAGTATGAATGAGAGGTACACATCATGATAACCAGCTTCTGGGTCGACCAAAACCTAGCTGCTCACATAACAGACAGAGAGGCTGTACTCAGCGAGATTAGCCGAGCCTTGCGCGAGTACGACAAAAGAGCCTGCGCCTCGAGCAGAGGTGTTGACGAGAAGAACTATAAGGCCAACGTACAGTACCTGGTGCACCGTACCTTTGAACGCCATGAGCCTAGCTTGGTAAAGGTAGCCAAGACCTCGGTGTCTCTTTCACTCAGCAGTCAGGTAGAGGCAACAATCTATCTGTCAGTCGATCCGCAAATTCATATGCTGGTAGAGACGAACAACGGCCTTACCCTAAAACACTAACATGTCTGACTACCTGCCTAGTGTCGCACGAGTGCGCCGTGACTTTGCTCATTACTTGGACAAGGCAACTGAGCATGTCATTATCCCTTCCGAACCTGACCTTGAACGCCTGTTCTATCTGAGACCGTCGTCGTTTCCGTACTGCGGGCTCAGGTTCTTTCTCGACTTCCCTCGTCGCATTGACGACCCACGCCTCAATCAGTTACCTAGCGCCTACTTCACTCAGGTAGGTACTGCAACGCACGATGTGTTTCAAGCCTACACCGCACCTCTTGGCCGCATGGTAGGTGACTACAAATGCCCTAAGTGCGGCAACATCGAGAGGTTCACAACCTTCAAGGTGTGCAAGTGTGGTGGGCATCCAAAGTACCTTGAACTCGAACTCAAGTACAAGGACACGGTAGTGGGTCACACCGACAACTTGTACCGTCTGAGTCCACCTGCAGGCAAGAAAAGCCTGCACGCCGTCATTGACTACAAGACGACCTCGACTCGGCGTGTGAAGGAAGACATTGAGAAAGAGCAGAAAGGCAACAAACGCATCTTCCCCTACCGCACCAACGTGGCTCAGATCGAGACCTACGTGCCACTGCTGGAAGATCAGTATGGCATCAAGGTCGACTATTGGATTCTCGTGTACCTTGCACGAGATGCGCCGTTCAGGTTCGGCCGACAGATCGTTGTGGTTCACCTGACCGATCGGATCAAGGCAAAGATTCGCAAGCGACTTGACCGCACGGTGAAGATACATCGCAAGGTGTTGAAGGCTTCCTCACTCGACGACACAGAGTTGATCAAGAAGTACAAACTCTGCAAGGACGAAAAGGACTACAAGGCAAACTGGACAGACGAGTACAATCAGTGCCCACATGCAGGGTACTGCTTTGCGAAGAAAGAGCTGGACGCCAAGCTCAAGGACACCATAATGAAGAACAAGGTCTTCCCAATCATAGAGCAGGCTCCGAGCAAGATCAGGAAAGGACTAAAGCTGTGAGCACGCACACGGTCCTCTGTGACGGTAATTATTACCTAAGAGTGTTATGCCTGCAGCAATAACTGAAGCCGTATGGCTTAAGAGAGTCCGTGCTAGACACGGAAATACCTATGACTACAGCCGGGTCGTGTTTAAAGATTACCGAACGCCTGTTACCATAAGGTGCAAGGTTCATGGACTGTTTGAGCAACACCCTCGGTATCATACATTTTGCGGGTGCCCAAAATGTGGACTAGAGAAGCCTCGCAAATACACCACCGAGTCATTTGTTGCTAAGGCAAAATTGGTTCACGGAGATCGATACGATTATTCTAAGACCAAATTCACCAACATTGTTCATAAACTAACAGTGGTATGTAGAGTACACGGCGATTTTTCTCAGTCTGCTCACAACCACCTAAATGGTCACGGGTGCCCTAAGTGTAAGGGTGAGGACGCCAGTTTGCGTATGGTTTCAGGTAAGCAGACTTACCCGAGAACCAAACTTGAACGAGTTGACGGTCAGTTGTTTCTTGTTAGCAGTAACTCTGAGCTTAAGGTAGCCGCAGTCTTAAAGAGAACAGGTATGAAGGTTCTCGATCAACGCAAGGTACCCACCGTCACCTATGAGTACAACCGAAAGACGCGTAGGTATCGGCCTGATTTCTTCTTGCCTGAAAAGAACCGTCTCATCGAAGTAAAGAGCGACTACACCTTAGGTCTACTAAACTCAACTCATGCTAGAGCTGAGTTCACAAAAACCAAAAGAAAAGCTGACGCATCCTTTCAAGCAGGATTTGACCACAGAGTTGTTTTGGTTGGAAGAGGTGTTGTTTGTCCTTTGCCTTTAGAGTGGCTAACCTGGTCTAGGTCAAAAGTTAAGAGATACTATGACGACTACTCATACCGTACTAATGGACGGTAACTTTTACCTGCATCGCTCGTTCTCTGTAGCGGCGTCCAATCGCAAACTAGAGTTCTTGAAGAAGAACACCCTCACTTTGTTCCTGACAACCATATGTCAGGACCTTGTAGAGCTACGAGCTACTCATGCCTTGGTCGTCTTCGACGCACCAGGGTGTTTTCGTTTTGAGGTCTACAAGGACTACAAGGCGAACCGGCGTAAGAATACAGGAGTAGAGATTCGGCGTTCCGACGGCACTACAGTCACCTTGAAAGAGACTGCAGGTAGCTTTGTCAAAGACGCTCGCAAGGTAATCGAGCTGTCGGGCATCACGCACGCATATGAGAAGGGCTATGAAGGTGACGACCTGCTGGGTTGTGCATCCATCAGTTTGCCTGGCCGCATAACCGTGTGCACACGAGACAAAGACGCCGCGGTGCTTGTCAATGACAGAGTCACTCAGTACTGGCCTAAGGAGAAGAAGCGAATCACTCCGAAGGAAGTTCGCAAGGAATTCGGCGTTGAACCTGAACAGGTTAGGGACTACCTGTGCCTACTCGGTGATGGCACTGACAACATCCCAGGTGTCCCTGACTTCGGTCCGGTGACTGCACGCAAGCTCTTGCTTGAGCATGGTTCCATTGCCAACGCCTTGAAAGACGACAAGTGGCGAGCACGACTCATGCCGCACAAGAAGACATTGGCGATTGCGAAGAAGTTGGTGACCTTAAGAACCGACTTGACCTTCAAGCAAAAGAGTCTAATGTTCAAGACACCAAGTGACGAGTTAACAGAGCACATCTGGTCTGTGCCAAAAGCATTGAAAGACCTAGGTGAAGCTCGCAAAATGCAGACGATGAAAGGGCTCTTCGGATGAACGTGCTGGTACTAGGCGGAACAACAAAATTTGGCGCCTACCTGACAGAGGACCTAACCACACGAGGCAACAAGGTTCTCGGCGTAGGTCGAGAGACCGTCGACTTCAAGAGTGGGTGGATGCTAAAACTTGAAGAGCCTATCAAGGCTCAGTTTGGAGACCCTAAGGACATCAATGTAGTGATCGTTAACGTCTACGATCACGACCCAGGATATCAAGACGTTCAAGAAGAAGTCTTTAAGTCTATGTTTGACTTCTACAGAGGTCAGAAGACTACCGTTGTAGTCATTGGCTCAATGATAGCTTCTCACTCTGTGTATCAAACACCGTACGCGAAAGCGAAACGTAGTCTTGCAGACACGGTAATCAGAGCGTCTACTCTAAAACGAGCCTGTAAATTGGTTCTAGTAGAGCCTGGAGTTCTAGAAAACAGCTCCTACCCTAATTCTCCTTACGCAACCTTTAAAGAGGTTGCAGAGCTCATTAGGTACTCTTTCTACTCGTCGGCTAGCTTTTTACGCCTTGGCCTGGTAGGTCAACACTATAGGTTTAACTCGGAGAACAACAATGCACAACCTGTCTGAGAAAGACTACGTGGTAGCACAACAAAAAGATGGCAAGCCTTTCTTGGTGCAAGTCACTCAAATAGAGGACGGAACCTTCTCGGGCATCTTGGAAATGGACCGGCGAGTAGAGCGCAAGTTCATTGAGTTGAAGACGAAAGACGTGATGGTGAACCTTGGACCTACGCCGAAGCCCGGCAAGGTCTACAACATCGACGTGTCAAACTTGTACCGCACCTCGGTCAATCATGACTGGTGGGGCAGCATTCACTTCTACGTGAAGCTCGACAAGGCGATTCTCAAACTGTTGAGAAACTCACTCGATCGGACTGCGAAGGTTCTGGACAAGGCGGGGCTTGAGGCGTTTGTCGACAAGAGTGACATCGAGATTCGTGCGCCCAAAGGCAAGTGGGCTGGCATGTACCATCACAATCCGAAGCAGAGGTCTCTGACTTGGTACGCTCCGGAGAAGTGCGGTGGTGCCGCTGACATCATGGACTATATCGTGTACCATGAGTTCGGGCACTGCGTCCGATTCAATGGAGTCACTGGCAACAAGATTCGCCAGAAGTGGCTACGCCTGTATCAGAAGAGCATCAAGCCCGTCGTGATACCTAGCAAGGCCTGCGACGCGATGTGGAAGAAGCTCGAAGAGCAACAGGATGCCGACGACGAGGTCGGCTTCGGCGAGGCACTGCACAACATCTCAGGCGAGGACGAGAAATACGAACGCGCCTTGAAGGTCATTCTGAAATGGTTGAAACAGGTTCAGCACCTGCGACCGAAAGACCTTGATCTGGCTTGGAAAGCTCGTGACCTTGAATACTTGCGTGATGTTTGGCCTACGAGTGCGATCGACTCTTCAGACCTTAAGCCAGAGGTTAGCGAGTACGCTACCGTCAACGTGGAGGAGCTCTTTGCAGAGTGCTTCGCCTTTCACTTCACTAAGAAACAAATCCCTTCCTCTTATGAAGACCTCCTCGACAAGTCCATCAGTTACGCCAAAGCCGCGGTCACGAAAGAGTAGGCCTAAGCTCAGCAAATGTAGAGATCTCATTCTCTACGACGCTGACATGGACCTAACGTCTGCGTTCCTAGAAAAAGACATAGAGCGACTTCTAAGGCTTGCCAAAGACACTATGTCGACGGCACACTCTATCCGAATGAAGGCAGGCGTCATTCTCGGCAAGTTGGAGCGAGAACCTGCCTTCTCTCCTAGGGTACGGGACGCTGTTCATCTAGAAGACCTGGCTTCTAACCTAGAGAAAGAGTATGAAAGGCGAATACGCGAGCTAAAGAACTCCGACGAGACTTTGAACGAAGGCGAAACCCAAGAAGAAGGCCAACGGCGTATCGAAGATGAAAACGCAGACGTTGCCGAAGAGCTTGACGAGGCTCTTGAAGCCGAGTCGACAGAGCAACTGTCTCAGTTGAAAAAGGTACGTAAGGCCAAGCGCAAGGCAAAGCTGACGCGTCTCTACCGAGAGCTGTCAAAGCTGACGCACCCGGATTCTCCTGAGTCCGACGAGAAGACGCAACAGGTCTTTCACCTGGCCAACAAAGCCTACGTTGAAGGCAACATGTCTATGTTGGAGGCGCTACTCGAGGACGTAAAGGCGTATAGGAAGGCAAAGCGGTCCAACAAGTTCCGCAAAGACCTTCTTGAGAAGTCTCGTGACCGGGCTCGTTCTGAGGTAAGAGAAGCCCAACATGCTCTTGCTCAGGTCAAGACGTCTATCGGTGGGCAGATTGTTGACATTGAGCAGAACCATCCTAGAGAAATTCTGCACAAGGCGTACTCGAAGGTTCTAGACATGAGGATCGACAACGCCGAGGATAGGTTGAGACTCGCAAGAATGCGCCTTCAAAGCCTTGAGCCTACCACATTCACTTGGACTGGGTCAACAACTTCAACCACGACTAGCTCGTGGTGAGAGTAGTTTCATACGTCACCAAGTTTCAGGAGATTTTCCATGCCGATGACCATTCGTCAGATAATGGCCAAGACTCCACCCTCACGCCGCAATGCGTCTCAGTGGGTGAAGATCAGCGCCATCAAGGTTCGTAAGAGCCCTCAAGGCTACCCGATGGTGCTAGCCAAAACCATTTCTGGGCACAGTGCTCAAGGTGTGCGAAAGTCTCCTCAACCGCAGCACCGATACGTGACGACGATCGAGGTGCGAAACAAGCACAGCATCGTCTCTTGCTCGTGTGATGACTTCCTGTTCACGTGGGAGGTTGCACTGGCGAAGAATGGTGCGGCACAGGTTGAGTACTCGAACGGTGCTAGACCAACAGACAGGAATCCTTCGATGATCCCGGGATGCTGCAAACATGTCTACAAACTCGCTGAGTCATTGATTGAACAAGGGAAGCTCTAAGGCCATGTCCTCCTCGTACGCCTATAAGCACAGTGAGAGCTTTGCGAAACTCAAGTCAATCAAAGAGTCAATCGAAAACAACCTTACCTCTTTTCAGTACCTGAGTGTTCTTGACGAGCTCTTGTACCGTGCTGTCTACCCAATCATAGAGAGCACTCGCTTTGTCGATGTGTTTCTGGCACAGATGCTTGGATGGCAGACGTTGAACCCGAAGAGAAAGACGTCCGGCTTGGGTCGGCATGCCTTCGGAGCAAACACCACACTGTTCCTGTTGAGTGACAGTCCAAAGCAGAAGCTGAAGATACTCAAACGAATGCGACTAGACCGATCGATGCTTTTCGAGATACTCAACCGATGGTTTGAGGTAGCCGAAGAGGCAGAGAAGATCGGCAATCAGGTCGCAAATCAGGAAGCGGTGTTGCGTTTTCATGAGCTTCAAGAGAAGTGCTTGATCAAATCTGGGTATGGGCTAACATCGACCTATCGAGTAGCCAAGTATTGGCATGCGAAGGCGTTGAGCTTCAAACACAAGATTCTCGAGAAGTACACACGCAAGTGCCTTGTCACAGCCAAGCGAGACTTTGAAGGGCTTGAGCACAAGGTAGATCTCGACGACATCGTACAGGTCTACTTGCTGACTGCAAGCAAGGCGATTGACAAGTGCGACACAGAGCGAGGTGTGCTTACGACGCACGTTGACAACTGGCTCAAGAGTGCCAAGAACGTCGTCGTCAGTCGGTACATAACAGGCTCAGGAGCAGACGCTCGCAGTGTGGTGTTGAACACCACTACCAACAACAAGGTAGTTGATGATCTCATAGAGAGTGCGTCACTCGAAGACGTTGAAGAGCTATCTCACTCTGACGATGAGGTTCGTGAGCGCAACGCTCACCTGAAAGAGATTCGCATGGTAGCAAGAGCATTCGACCCACAGGGTTTCGGGCGAGTGATGTTGCACATACAAGAAGAATTGAGCGAGGATGACAAAGCAAGATTGCGATCACTGGCCGTAACTGACGATTGGTCAGGATCAACAACAACCACACCTGTAAATGTGTGAAGCAAATACCAACAACCTGGAAAGGCGATAGAACATGAAAATCAAACTTGATGGCGACCTTCTGTCCTCCGCGATCAAAACAGCTAGAAGCATCGTGCAGGTGCAGTTGATCTCACTCAAGGTCAGCAAGGGCTTTTTGGCGATTATCGGTGTCGGTAACGGCAACAGCATCAAGCTGACGGTACCGGTGCATGTTGTGGAAAAATCAGAGCACTCGGCATTCAGCGTCGGTGCTGACATCATTCTGTCTGCTGTTGAGAAACGCGGCGAGTTGGTCATCGACATTAGTGATTCGTCGGTGGTCGTCAACTCAAAGCGGTATCAAGCAGAGCTGCTCATTCAACCGTACGAAAAGGTCGTGGTTGTTCCCGACGAGGTGAAGGAAGACAAGGGTGGTATCAAGCTCAAGGATTCTTTCTTGAACGCCATTCGTGAGCAGTTGCCGAAGATGGAGCTCAAGCCTCTGCTTGCGATGTATGACTACATCCCCTTCGGCGTCAAGAGCACAAAGAAAGGCACGTTCATTGCGTGCTTCGACTTCTTCCAGTCAGCCTTCTACTTTGACCCGGAGTTGAAAGGTGACGTCGAGTTCACTCTGCCCTCGAGCTTGTTTAGCACTCTGGCCAAGCAGTTCAAGGGACAGAACTACAAGATGTCGATCACTGACACGACGGTCTATGCCTTCAACGAAAACTTCGAGTTGAGCATTGCACGACCGCAGACCGATGGTCAGCAGTTGACGCTCGACAACATGATCACCTTGTACGAGGACCTCAAGGCCAACAAGATCAAGACTAAGCTCAAGCTCAAGAAGGAAGGCATCCTCGCCTTGATCGAAAACGTGAAGGCCGTCTATGAGAAAGACTCTACCTTCACGTTCAAGACGTCAGGAGACAAGTGCCAACTGGAGTTGAAGAGCAGCTACGGCAAGGTCAAAGGTCTGGTCATGTTGGAGGAAGCTCCGGCTAAGGACGTTGAGTTCAGTTGCGACTTCAACTTCTTTTCTACGCTGCTGGCAAAGGCACCGGCGACGGTTGAGTTGAGAGTGAACGACAAGCTGATGCTTTTCGGCAACAAACCCGTCACGTACCTGTTGAGCCTCGTGTAAATGAGGTCAAAGGATGGACCTCGATATCCCGACTTCATTCTCGACTCGAGTCATCACACCCTACAACTACCTTGACAGGACCTACTACCTTCTGTTCTACAAGCAGGGGATAGAAGGTCCTTTCTACGTTTCAGATAGCCCTTACGCTCTGTCTCATGCAATGCTGACGGTAGGTGAGGTGAAACTCAAACGAAACGACGTGGTAGTCGGAAATGTCTTTCACACAACGAACAAGGTTCGATGTGGCGGTGCGTTTCTGCTCGCGTACTCGGGTGTGTTCAAAGACTCGCTGACCGCGTCGATACCCAAAGACTTCGACATGAACCTGGTGCTCAAGACAAAGTATATGCAGGTCTTCAACAAGAAGAATCGCGCCACACTTGTGGTGAGCCCTAACCTTAAGACCAACATTCGGCAAAACCTGGAGGTGTGACGTGGCGAAGAAGAAAGAAGGACGACGACAGGTAGGTGCAGTCGAACTGAGAGCGACACTGAAAGGTGACGACACGTTCCTCAAGTACCGACGCATTCTCAAGAACATCATCGGCAAGATGGACTTTGAGGAACTGCACACCGAGGTGCACAGACTGCACTCGGGTCGCACTATGCCGAACCTGCACGGCACAACCCCGGGTGCTGATCGCATTGGTGAGGCTATCCTCAAGGACGTTCGTGCGCGTTCACGCCTTGTGGAACTGGCACTTAAGGCCACACGGTATCACGACATGCTGGACATCGTGTTGGACACCACGCGCAAGTACCTTGCAACACAGTACGGCGAGAACGCTCCCAACCTGCGTACCAAGGCTGAGCGCATGAGCTACTTCGACCAGTACCTGTCGAAAGGTATCGAGGTTCGGCAGGAGCTCAAGAGTCTCTATGAGAGCATTCAACTTGTGATCAAAGACATTGACCAAGCAAGTCACGCGACGAGACACCTAGTCGAGTGCTTGTCCCTTGTTCTCGATCGCAACAACACCAAACAGAGTATTTGATGACTCAGGTCAAAGCCTACGTTAAGGACGGTATCTACATACCGATCAAGTACGTCAAAGACGAACATGAGGAACGTCTGCCTCGTCGATTCGAGAAGCGCATATACGTCAAGGAGTCGGTATGCGAGAAGTGCGACTACTACAGTGAGCGGCACTGTGATGTATGCGATGACTGCCCTAACTTTGGTGGCCACATCAAGCTCCATCGAAAGGTAGAGAAGGGCGGCAAGACCTACCTTCGACTTCCCTTCGGTGACGTAGCAGGCGTCAGGAAGATCTTTGGCGAGGACACAAAGATCATCTACAAGCTGCCTGAAATCCCGATGAAGCGGAAGATCAAGTTCGTGCAACCTCTACACGACTATCAGAAGCCCGCTTGTCAGGCGATGGAAGGTAACTACGGCGGCATCTTGAAGTCTGCACCGCGTACAGGTAAGACGGTCATGAGCGCAAAGACCATTTGTGACCTGGGCTTGAAGACCATCATTCTGGCAGCGCAGCGTGACTGGCTTGAGAACTTCTACGAGACGTTTGTAGGGAGCGACACGCAGGCGGCCATGACGGATGCAAAGCCTAAGCGCATCGGCTTTGCTCGCAAGTTTGAAGAGTTCGAGAAATACGACATTGCACTTGCGACCTATCAGACGTTTCTGAGTCCGAAGGGCAAGAAGCTACTCAAGAAGATCAAGAAGATGTTCTCGGTGATGGTCATAGATGAGGTTCAAACCGTACCGTCGACTGAGTTCTCGATCATCGTCTCTCAGTTCGAGTGCCTGTACAAGCACGGCCTGTCAGGTACGCCTGAGCGTAAGGACACAAAAGAGTGGACCGCCTACAAACTGCTGGGGCCGGTCTTCTACGAGACCAAGGTCGACAGCCTGAAACCGACTCTTGACTACGTACAGACAGAGTTCAATGGGCCTATCCCTAAGACCTGGACCTATATGGTCAAGAAGCTCGAGAGTGATCCGGGGCGTCTCAGGTTGATAGCAAAGACCGCTATCAAGGACGTGAAGGCAGGCCACTTGGTCCTCATACCGTTTACTCAGGTCGTTCCGATTCGGGCACTGGTGAAGGCAATCAACCAGATGTACGGCAAGAACATTGCCGCTGAGTTTACCGGGCGTGTAAATAAGGAAGACAGGAAGAGCCTGATCAACAAAGCACGCAACTACAAGAAAAAGATCATCGTCGGAACGATGAAGCTGCTGAGTACAGGTATCAACATTCCTCGTGCCTCAATGCTCTATGAGGTGACGCCTAGTTCTAACCCTCCGAAGGCTGAGCAAAGATTCAGGCGCGTGTGTACTCCTCTTGAGGGCAAGCCTCAACCTGTCATCAAGTACTTCTTGGATGACTTTGACATTCGTCGGTCATGTATGCGTAACGAGTACTGGCAGGTGATGGTGCCCAAAATGAGACCTCGAGTGAACCCGCGTGTTCAGGAAGTCTTGACCACGTACATGAGCAAGAAGAAATACAACCCGCGCACGGGCACTAGCTCGTTCACTGGAGGTCAGATATGAATCTGTTTTCAGGTCTCAAGGGTGAAGCACTGAAGATGCAATGGAAAGGCTCCGTGCCTCATATTGGCTCATACCCTGTAGAGCCAACCAGAGCCTTCCCCGACGAGGCTTGGCAAGAGCTGCACGCACTGGCCCAGAAGACAGGTTTGAGACTTCGGCTTGAAGGTGGAAATCTCCTTATCAGTGGAGACTACTTTCAAGTCAACTCTCACTATGCTCAGTTTTATGACATACTCGCAAAACACAACCTACTAGGTTCGTTGGCATGAAAAACAAGGATAAGGCTTTGCGAATTGAGTTGGACCCCGGCAACTTGATGATCCTGAAAAACCGAGGCATGAACTGGAGCGTCAAGCTACAGGCTCCCTTTGACTTTGAACCTTCCACGTTCACGTCTAACATCGAAGGCTTGAAGCCCAAACAGTTCTCTAAGGCTAAGCAGCTCGAGATGATGGAAGACTTCTTGGAGGACCCCTTCAAGCCAGTCAGCTATTGCTTGGTTTCTGCGCCTAACGACGGCATGGCGAAACTGCTCGCAGCGTGGATGATGCAGTACGCGATGCACAAGGCGAAGAGTAGATCTAACCTGCCGCTCTGGGTTGACCTTATGGGCGGGTTCGACAACAAGTGGATCAATCAGAGAGCCAACGCCTCACTGCTGGTTCTCAACAACGTGGGCACGACGTCAACGCAGCCGAAGATGGAGAAGCTGCGCGACCTGCTGGAGACCTACACAGAGATTCCTCGCATAGTGGTGGCGACAGGCTGCGATCCCTATGCGTTCTTCACACAGTACCTGTATCTGCCTCTGCACAAGCTGGCGTACCTAACAACAAGTGCGGTCAAGCGAACCGTTGAACTCTAATGAAACTGGTTAGCACATCAACTGAGCTGAGTGTAGTCAAGAACCTCTGCGGCAAAGACATGGCCGTAAGCGGGACACTGCTCGCAGGTCTTGACGAGTCCTACTTTCATAACACGTTCACGCGCAAAGCCTTTGAACGTGCTCGTGAGTTTGCTAAGGAGAATGGAAACCTCCCGAAGTGGAGTGTGCTCTGTGAGGACCCTGCTCTGTCTGAGAAGGTCAGAGAGAAACTCAAAGAAGCGCAGGCTGATCGCTATCGCAACATTAAGGAAGCTCGCATAGCTCTGACTCGATTGAACGAGTACAGGCAGTTGCGAGGCATCTACGAAATCTCTGAGGCTGCGGTTCAGGCTCTGAGACAGAACAAGGTCAAGCCGTCAAAGCTACTCGATCAGGTTGCCAACCAGGTCGTCGGCTTGCGCCAGAACAGGATCACAAAGAGTGAGAGCCTGGTCTTCGGTAAGGGCAACAACTCGATGCAGTTCATCAAAGACATGATGGACGCCGAGAAGGTTGACTATATACCGACAGGCTTTGCATCGTTCGACGAAGAGAACCAAGGCTTCGGCTGGGGCAACCTGGTTGTTATTGCTGGTACTACTGGTGGTGGTAAGTCTACGCTTGCTGCACAGTTCGGTATCAACTGGATGGAGATGGGAGAGGACGTCACATTCGTTCCTCTGGAGATGACAAAGAAGGAGATGGCGTCTCGTGTTATGGCTAACGCCAGTGACATCGACGTTCGCAAGATCCTCTTCGGTAAGATGTCGGAAGGCGAGAAGAAGAAATACTGGAAGGCCTACAAGAAGTTTGTGGTCAGAGCCAAGAAGGTTGGTGGCACGTTCAGGATCTTCAAGCCTGAATCTGACATGACGATCGAAGAGATCATGGCTTCGATCTATCCGTTCGGATCACGCATCGTCATCATTGACTACATCTCACTCTTGAAGGGCGCTGACGGTGACGACGCATGGCAGAAGCTGGGCGCTATTGCCCGCTACTGCAAGGTCTACGCAGAGACAAACAACATGCTGATCGTCTTGCTGGCGCAGCTGAGTGACGAGGGCATGATTCGATATGCTCGCGCTATTCAAGAGCACGCCAACTATATGTGGAAGTTCATCGCCACAGAGACAACCAGAGAGCAAGAGATCATCAACGTCGAGCAGGCTAAGGCGCGTAACGGTAGGCTCTTCCCGTTCACGTTGCGGGCGCTAATGAGTACCATGCGTGTGCGTGACCTCGAACTCGACGAGAAAGAAGAGCTGGAAGACAATCGCAACTCGAAGAAATCAAAAGGTGGCAAGGACAACAAGTTCAAGAAGGACAAGCTAGGCAAGAAAGGCAAGAAAGGCAAGAGTCGCAAAGACGATGACGACGATGACAACAAGGGCAAGTCCTCGCCTAGCAAGAGCTACCTGAAAGACCTATCGGAAGACGATGACTAAGATCAAACACAAGAAGGTAGGTAAGCCCTTAGAGCTGGGTTTGCCTCCAGAAGACAAGCCGCCAAAGACTCCTAACGGAGACGACGTCAATCTCGATATCAAGCGAGACCATGTACCCAGTCAGAAATGGGCGAAGGTCTCTGCCGACGAAATTGGCGAAGGCTTTGTGCCTCTTGACGATGCGGAACTCGAAGCCGAACTTGGTATCAAGCCTAGGTACACCTTCAAGACTCGCAAGTTCAAGAACAGGTTTGTGCTTGGTAGGTCGAGGTTCATCTCGTACCAGTGGAAGACAGAGCTTGTAACGAAGAAAGGGCCAGAGAAAAAGCGGCCTATCAATGAAGGTTACAAGGTCACCAAGCCTCAACGTCGAGCGTTTGCTAAGGAATTGGAGACCAACATCTCCAAGGTGGTAACCACGTTCATGGATGAGATTCTGCCTGTGACTCTCAGCGTGCAGACCGCGGCTGACGAGGTGAAGGACAGGATGTCTCAGCTCATTGATGACCCTGTACTCATACCTTCTGACTACATACGCGCAAAGCTACTGCAAGCGGTTCAACTTCGAGTCACTCGTATGGTATGCGAGCAGACGAATTTGAATGAGTACGAGCGCAGCATGATGTTCAACGAGTTTCTGCCAAAGGTGCAACCCAAATGACGAAGAAGAACCGCAGTATCGACGTAACGGCTAGGGACTACGTCGAAAAACTGTTCGGTGTGTCGTCTAAGAATACCAAGATCGACGAGCTCCCCGAGGACTATATTCCAGTCGGTGAGATTCAGGCGGACGATGAAGAGAACAAGAGCTTCAACCTTGTGAAGCTCATGTCCAAGTCGATGGACCCGCACACAGGTCTGCCGCGTAACCTCAAAATCCCTGAAGGTGATTTTCCCGAAGCAAAGAACTACTTTGACTTCTGTTCCAATTTCATGGGACCTGATGTTAGGTTCCCATTCACTCGGCAGATGTGGATCGCCATTCACGCCATGGGTGAGCATTGCCCTCGATGCTCTCACCCTAAGTGGAGAAACGTCCTTACCACACCGCTGAAAGCCGACCCCTACAACCTACCTGACAAGGTTGTGTTTCTGAATTACGGCAAGTGCCCGAAGTGCAAGGTCACTAAACAGGAACTGGTCGCGAAGGGTGAGTTGAACCTGTACACCGAGATGGCTCTGTGTATTGGTCAGCGTGCAGGTAAGTCGACGATCACTGCGTCTATGTCTGCCTACATGCTTCACAAGTACCTTAAGTACCCGAAACTGAGTACGATCTGCGAAGGTATTCAGGCGTCCACTCCGCTTACGGCCACGTTCCTTGGTCTGCGGTTTGCTGACGCCTTTTCGCTTTTGTGGGAACCGTTGACCAAGAACATCGACGAGTCAGAGTGGTTTCAAGAGTATCACTCGATGCTCGATGACTACGGTAAACGGCAAGGTGTAGAGTTCTACAGGAAGAAGGACGTCTACATCAAGTACATGCTCAAGAACCTTGAGCTATACCCTGCTGGACCTAACAAGCGTGTGCTGCGTGGTCGTACACGTTGGCTGAGTGCAACTGACGAACTTGGTTGGTGGCCCCTCTACAACGATGACAAAGACCGTGAACGCGCAGACGGCGAGGAAGTCTACAAAGCGGTTGACCGTTCTCTGCTGACCATGCGTCGAGAGATTCGTACTCTGTTCAAGAAAGGGTACTCGAACTTCTTGATGCCTTTCAACATCAACGTGTCGTCGCCGTCTGATCAGGCGGACATGATTACTCGCCTCGTCGAGAAGAACAAGGACAGCACTCGTTGCTTGGCCCTGCGTCTGCCTACGTGGGAGGTCACCCCTCTGTTCGGTCGAGACAACGAGGAGATCGTACAGGCGTACAAGGACGATCCTGTTGCGGCAGAACGAGACTACGGTGCTAACCCTCCGCTCAACAGTGCGGTGTGGATGACCAAAGAGGTTGCACAGCGTCCGTTTGTCGGCATCAACCGAGCGACCATTTCCACAGAACGCACAACCGCTGGGGAGGTACGACGCTACGGTAAGGTGTTGGTGGCCACGCCTCCTCAACCTTGCCCTGCTACTCTGTGTGCTATCGACGCAGGCTACTCGAACAACAGCTTTGCGTTTGTCATTCTCGGTCTCGATCAAGTGAAGGTAGGCACAGAGAAAGACACAACGGTACGAGCGCATGTGGTTGGAGAAATTCAGCCGGCAAGAGGTGAGAAACTTCACTACACAAAGATCTACCTCAACGTGCTCAAGCCGTTGATGCAACAGTTCAACACTCGGTTCTTCTTTGCTGACCGTTGGAACTCGATCGCCTTGCTCGACAGAGCTGGTGACGAGTTTGCTGGAGTAGAGCTGGTTGCTAAACAGTACTCTGTTAAAGGTGATGACTTTGTGCTCGTAAAATCTTACATCGAAGAAGGGCGCTTTATCCTTCCGAAGATTGAAATGGAGTTGAGTGAGATCACAAACATAACAGAGTACCCGAGCTACTTTGCTGATAAGCCTGCGGCTCACCTTCTGTTCCAAATGATGACCGTTAAAGACAAGGGCAACACGGTCATCAAAGGTGGCAATTACACTGATGACATCTTCAGAGCATTGGTGTTGGGTACCAGCAGAATTCTCGATCCTAAGATCAAGGAGACGATCCTTAAACTGAGTGCTACGGTCACTCGACCGAAAATAATCGGAGCTCTTACTGCTGGTAGAGCGGGTGGCATGTCGGCTAGAACCGCTGCTCTGCTTACACCGAAATTAGGGTACACTGCCGTAGCAAATAGGACTGGATCAGTTCCCGAAGCACCAGCTACTCTTGATCCTAACCTACCACCGACCTCATTTGTTGTACGAGTGTCGCGATGACTAATTTCATGCATCAGTTGTGGAGATACTAGATGGTCAAACGAATCATTCCTTCGGTAATGGCGACGGTTGCTGACGAGCACACTCCTGTTGCGGAGAAAGCGAGTGTAGAGACTGCACGAGTTCAGAACCTCGATCCGAACCTGTGCCCAATTTGCAGCTCGCAACTCGTCGGTCGAACGACAAACGGAATTCCCGTAAAGGTCTGCCTGCATCACAACATCGTGATGCCTGCAAAAGACGAAACCTAAAGAAAGACCGCGATGTTCAGTAGCGCACGTAGATTTGCCGTAAACGGCAAGACAGGTTCAATTTCATCATCTCGTGTTGCGACCCAGAGTCGGTCTGCGGCTAAATCATCTGCTGCGACTAAAGAGACCTCGAACCTTTTCGGTACCTATGGTCTCGGTAACATGCTAGGTGCCTCGGGATTGAACGTCCACGCGAGTGGTCCAATCAATCACGTGGGTATGCTCAGCTATTTGGTTCCTCAACAAGAGGACATGCTGCGCACCTACTACAGAGACATCTATTACTACGACCCGGTTTGCGGCGCTGCGGTTGACCTGCTTTCGTCGTTCCCTTTCTCTGAGTTCAACCTTATCGGGTGCGATCAAGATATCCTCAACAAGTACGAGGAGAGCTTGGCTCGCCTGAACATTCGTGCCCTGATGCCTGACATCAGCACGACCTACTTGGTTGATGCTCAGTTCACCGCCAGCTTGATCTTCAACAAGCGAGACAAGGTCTTCATCGACCTAATCGTGTACCCTGCAGACGACTGCAAGGTCGATCCGGTGCCTTTCTACTCGGCTGACCCGACGATCATCGTACGGAACAATCAGCAGATGACCAAGTTCATGACGAGCCATGACTCGCAGAATGAGGCACTCAAGAGACTGCTGCCTGAAAACCTCAGACAGACTCTTCAATCGAAGGCGTTCAAGCTCGACCCGCTTACGACCTTGCACATTTCTCGGCGCACTCTGCCGGGTGCTGAACCGACATCGTTCCTCAAGCGTGTGCTTCCGATTTACCTGTTGGAGAAGACGCTCTACAGAGGTACGCTCGTCGAAGCTATGAAGCGGCAACGCTCTATGCTTCACGTTCAGATGGGTGATGACACGCACGAGTTCACGCCAGAAGAGATGGCGGAAGTGGTCAACCAATTTCAGTTGGCTGACCTTGATCCGTTGGGTGCTGTGATCGGCACTCGCAACAACGTGCAGGCAACAGAGCTGCGCCAAGGTGGCGACTTCTGGAAGGTGACTGACACCATCGACATTCTCACGCCGTACAAGTTGCGTGCGTTGGGTATCAGTGAAGCCTTTCTGTCTGGTGACTCGAACTACTCGAACGTCGAGACGGCGTTGTCGGTGTTCATGGAGAACGCTGATGCGTATCGTTCGTTCCTGACCTACGAGACGTTCACCAACAAAATCTTCCCGATCGTTGCTATTCACAACCAGTTCTACAAGAAGGGTCGTGAGCAGAACATTCACAATCGGGCGCAGATGACCTATCAGGCTAACAACTCGACGGACCTTGAAATTCCGATCGTGCGTTGGCACAAACAACTGGCTGCGCGTGACGAAGACAACCTGCTTGACACGCTGACCACTCTCGAAGAGAAAGGCTTCCCGATTCCTCTTCGCATGTGGGCTGCTGCAGGCAAAATCGACCTGAACGCCTACTATCAGGACTTGGCTCAAGACGCTGAGGTCAAGAAACGAATCGACGCGTACAGAAAAGCAGCTGGTGCTGAGTCGCCTGAAGGTGACGGTGGCGAAGGCGAAGACGGAATGGAGTTCTCGTCTCTGCGAGCAATGACCAAACCCATCAGTCGCGTCAACATGCTCGATAGAGACTTCGGGTCTGCAAGCGAGATGGTAGGCTCTACCAAGACCGGAAAGAAGAAGTGGGTCTACAGTCAACGCGCTGCGTCTAAGCAAGCTAACGAAGCTATCATGCGTGCGGTGCTTGCACTCAATGACCCGCATGTCAAGCAGAAGGCTTTGGCTAAGGTGAAGCGACAGAACCGAGGCGTTATCCCCAACATGCTTGGTGTTCCGAGAGTAGGACGGAGATGACAATGAGTCAGAACCCAAATGTCTACAAGCTGGATGTATTCTGGACAGCTTGGTCTCAGCAGGTAGTGACCCGAATCATTCGTGATGTGCTCGCACTTCAGCGACTCACCAAGGTGAACCGAGTCACTCTTGTTGTTGCAGCCGATGAGCAGTTGCACTCGAAGTTGGTAGCTATTGGCGTTCAGCCAGTTACCAACTTCCTTGAACCCGATATGGTTCGAGTGTACCTCGCTGATGGTGACACTATCACCGACGAGATAGCCGATCGAATTCCTGAGGACGTTCAATACGAGGTTGTGACCTTGCACGGCACAGAAAAGATGCCGCAGCTTGAAGTCGATCCAGACCCGTATGCAGGTATTGAGTTTTACAAGGACTGGCGACCAATAACAGAAACGATGCCCTTGGACAGCCCGGCTCCTCCGCCTCACAACCCGGAGCCAATTCCATCCCCTCTCCTCTAGGAGCATCTACATGAACGAAACTGTCTCAGCGGTACAAGCAGTTGCCGCTAACGCAGGAACAACATTCGGCGACCTTTTCTTTGGCACCTACGAGAGTCCCTGGGCTTTGGTAGGTGTTGCCTTACTATCTGCTCTAGCAGGTATGGTCAGTCACTGGATCAAAAAGTTCTACACAGAGTACGAAACGGAGAGTTTCTTCGACTGGTTCTTCGTCAAGAACAAGCGCGGTACAGTGCTTGCAATCATTGGTATGTTGGGTGCTCTGTTCGCAGCCTTCGCACCGATTGACTACACCACGATCTCCTCGTACCAAGTATTCACGCAGGCTTGGGCCGTTGGTTACGCTGCTGATTCTATCTTCAACAGTACAGGATCGGCAGGGTTCAGGACTCGCGCAACCATGCAGAAAGAGCGTGAAAGTGAGTTACCTGTAAATGAAGGTAACCCTGCACAACACCTTCCCGGTGGAGAAAATCCTGGCCCTAACAACGGACCCTGAGTTTTACCATGGCAAAGTTCTCGGCTAAAGACCCGATCACAAAGTTGAAGGCACTCTACTTGCGTGCCAAAGACATGTATTACAACGATCCGAATGGTCGGACGTTGATGTCTGACGATGAATTCGATGAACTCGAAGACGTCATCCGAGAACGAGAGCCTAAGTGGGAAGGCCTGAAGGCTACAGGTGTAGGCACAAAGAACAAGAAGGTCAAGGTCAAACTCTTTGTGCCTATGCCTAGCTTGGACAAGGTGAAGGCAGACACCGTTGACAAGTGGTTGGGCAACGTGCGCTCACCGTATGTCGTCCTGTCTGACAAACTCGACGGTTCAAGTCTCCAGCTCAAGTACGTTGATGGTGTACCTCGTCACCTTATCACTCGAGGCGACGGCGTTATTGGTGGGGACATTAGCTTCCTGATCCCTCACCTGAAGGTTCCTCAGAAGGTAGGCACAGCCACATTCACTGTACGGTGTGAAGGTCTGTTTAGCAAGAGCGCCTTCCTCAAGTACAAGGCTGAGTTCGACGCTGCACGCAATGCGGCAAGTGGTATCTTCAACAGGCAAGACGTTCACCGAGCAACCAAGGACCTCAGCATCATGGTCCTGAAGGTGCTTGAGCCTTCGGTGAAGCCTAGTCAAGGTCTCGCATGGGCAAAGGCTAAAGGCTTCACGGTCGTACCTTTCAAGGTCGTACCGACCAAGAAGCTCAATGCTATCAACCTGACCAAGCTCCTCGAAAAGAGGAAGGCTATGTCCAAGTATCACCTTGACGGCTTGGTGATTGAAGAGGACAAGGTCAACAAGGTAACTAAGGACAAGCCTGACTGGGCTAAAGCGTTCAAGAACAACATCACTGCCGAGTCTGCTCCTGTTACGACGATCAGAAAGGTGCACTGGGATATCAGCTCTCGTGCACAGATCATTCCACGCATTGAGTTCGATGCTGTTGAGTTCGATGGTGCTCAGGTACGGTTCGCCAGTGCCTTCAACGCCAAGTACGTAAATCAGAACGGCATCGGCATCGGTGCGAAGGTCGCCATTCTTCGGTCTGGTGACATTATCCCCTACATTGCCAAGATCGTAAAGCCTGCAAAGCCCAGCAAGCC
>ERZ1066136.597-NODE-597-length-24880-cov-21.171037_pt1 | contig 24880 bp, 16 predicted proteins | sample MGYA00382783_ERZ1066136 | MGnify/ENA primary metagenome ERZ1066136 (study PRJEB33369, sample SAMEA5778366) | biofilm metagenome | biome: Industrial cooling water; feature: Water cooling tower basin; material: Biofilm | place: United Arab Emirates | collected... | reverse complement strand
CGGCCGGGGCCGCCGCCGGGGCCGCCGCACCCGCCGCGCCCGCCGCCCCGGCGACCCCGGGCGAGCGCAAGGTGCTCGCCTGGCTCGATCCCGACTCGCCGGCGGTCGCCTACCTCCGCCTGCCCGGCGACCTCGAGCCCGAGGCGATCGGCGAGCTGTTCGCCCTGCCCCCGCGCGCGCTCGCCCTGCTGCGCGCCCCGCTGAGCCTCGAGGCCGGCCTGTCGGCGCTGATCGGCCCCGCCGCCCCGCCGCCCGAGACCTGGCTGGCCCGCGACGCCGCGGTGATGCAGCCGGTGCTGGCGCGCGGCCCCTACCTCGTCCGCCGGCTGCTCGCCCCGCGCGCCGACGTCGAGGCCTGGCTGCGCGCCGGCGGCATGCAGCCGGAGACCGTCGAGGGCCTCGCCGTGTGGTCGCCGGGCCCGGCCGCCGACGCCGCCTCGACCGCCGGCCTGCCGACGACGCTCGCGCCGGCCGCCGTGTTCCCGTGGCGCCTCGTCTTCCTCGAGGACGACGTGATCGGCGCGTTCTCGCTGGCCGAGATCGGCAACGGCCTCGGCCCCCTGACCGCCGCGCGCGACCTCCCGCCGTCCGAGCTGACGCGCACGATCGGCGAGGTCGTCACCGCCGACCCGGCGCTGCTGCTCGAGCTGTACGTCCAGGGCTCGATGCTCCACTTCGACCTCAGCGACGACGTCGAGGTCGCCAAGCTGTCGCTGCGCCGCTGGTCGACCGCCGGCCTCGACGGCGAGGTGATCCTCCAGCCGCTCGGCGACGTCGCCGCGGCCGCGGCCGCGCTCGAGGCCCGCCGGCCCGCCGGCCCCGCGACCGACGTCCTGCGCGAGCTCTACGCCGCGGTCGCCTACACCGCCGAGGGCCCGGTCGTCCGCGGCCGCCTGCAGCTCGCCCCGGAGGACCTCGGCCCGCTGCGCCGCGGGGGCGGCTCGTGAGCGCGCGCGCGCGGCTAGCCCTCGCCGCCGCGATCGCCATGCCCGCGTGCGGCCCGCCTGGCCCGGAGGGCATGACCGCCCGTTCCAGCGCCTCGGGCCAGGCCCCTCCGGTCATGCCCGAAGGTTCAGGCTCCTCCGGACAGGCTCCTCCACCCATGCCCGATCGACCCGGCCCCGACGGCCATGCCTCGAGCGCCATGCCCGATCGGTCAGGATCCTCCGGCCAGCCCGACGCCGCCTGCGACGCCCGGGACGACCTCGGCGAGCTGACATGGATCCCGCGCGACGCCCGGCTCGCCGCCCTGATCGACCTCGGCGAGCCGAACATCGGCGAGGCCGCGGGCCAGCTCGCGCGCGCGGTCGCCGGCGCGCCCGGCCTGCCGATCGTCGCCGCGCTCGGCCTCGGCCAGCTCGACGTCCAGCTCGACATCCTCCGCAAGCAGCTCGGCGCCGCCGGCCTCGCGCCGCGCCAGCTGCTCCTCGTCCACGAGCCGGGCGGCGCCGTCCTGTGGGTCCTGCGCGCCCGCTGCGACCTCGCCGTCCTGCAGGCCGCGCTCGCGCGCGCGTGGGGCCTGCGCAGCCGCAACACCGCCTCCGGCCCGGTCGCCGAGGCCGGCCTCGGCGCCGCCTTCCCCTACGACGCCGTGTTCCTCGCCGACGACCGCCTCGCCCTCGTCCCCGCCGGCCACGCCGGACGGCTGCGCCGCTGGCTCGAGGCGCCCGCCGATCCGACGCTGACCGGCGGACGCCGCACCGACGGCCCCGGCGAGCTGCTGGCGGACCTGTCCGCCCCGATCCGCGTCGTCCTCGCCGGCCGCGGCCTGCTCGCCGGCGACGCCGCAGCGAGCCCGCGGACCCTCGAGGCCTGGCCCGACCGCGTCTCGCTCGCGCCGCCGTGACGCACGCTCGAGCTGGCCGTCGAGCTCGGGCAGGTCCACCGACGCCCGACGCACACGCTCGGCGAGACGGCCCGACCTCCGGCGGTCGTGGCGTTGCGAGACGACGCTGGGCGCGGAGGTCCGACCGCGCCGCGCGGCCGGCCGTCTGCCGCGCGGCGTGCGTTTGCGGGCGAGGTCGCGCAGCCACGGCCGTTCACCGCGAACGAACATCGTTCCACCCGCGGCCCCGACCACGAAGCCGGCCGCGCCCCCTCGGCCTCGGCTCGCGCGCCCGCGGCCGTCGGGCCTGTGCGCGCGGCATCGCTCGGGTACACTGAGAGGTATGCCTGCCGACTCGGGTCCCAGTTCGTCGTCCTCGCTGCTGTCTGTCTCGGCGGTCCTGTCCGGCGCGTCAGGTCCATGGCCTGCCCACCCGCCGGCGCTGCCCGAGGACGTGAGCTCGATCGACGCGATCGTCCGCGCGGTCTACGCCTCCGTCTCCTTCACCGACGGCCGCGGCCCCGACGCCGAGCGCCTCGCCAGCCTGTGCGTGCCGCACGCCCGCCTGATGAAGGTCCACCCCGGCGGCATCGACGACATGAGCGTCCCCGAGTTCGTCGAGCGCGTGCGCGCGCGGATCGCCGAGCAGCACCTGACCACCTTCGTCGAGCGCGAGCTGTTCCGCCGCACCGAGGTGTTCGCCGGGATCGCCCACGTCTTCACCACCTACGAGAGCCGCACCGACGACGGCGGCGGCCAGCTGCTCTACCGCGGGATCAACAGCATCCAGCTGCGGCACGACTGTCGGCGCTGGTGGATCCTCACGATCCTGTGGACCGACGAGCGCGAGGACACCCCGATCCCGCCGGCGTATCTTCCGCGGACATGACCGCGGTCCGCGGCCGCTACGCCCCCAGCCCGACCGGCCGGCTCCACCTCGGCAACGCGCGCACCGCCCTGCTCGCCTGGCTCGACGCGCGCAGCCGCGGCGGCGCGTTCGTCCTGCGGGTCGAGGACGTCGACTTCACGCGCGCGCGCCCCGAGCTCGAGGCGCAGCAGCTCGCCGACCTGCGCTGGCTCGGCCTCGACTGGGACGAGGGCCCCGACGTCGGCGGCCCCTTCGGCCCCTACCGCCAGTCCGAGCGCGGCGACCTGTACGCGGCCGCGCTCGCGCGCCTCGCCACCTACCCGTGCACCTGCACCCGCCGCGAGCTGCGCGCCCTGCCGGTCACCAGCATGACCGGAGAGCCAGTGTACCCGGGGACATGTCGCAGCGGACAGACGACTCCCGGGCGCCCGGCCGCGCTCCGCTGGCGCGTCCCCGCCGGCGCCCCGGTCGAATTCGTCGACCGCCTCGCCGGACCGCAGGCGCAGGACGTCGCGCGCGAGGTCGGCGACTTCGTCCTCCGCCGGGCCGACGGGGCGTGGGCCTACCAGCTCGCGGTCGTCGACGACGACGGAGCGATGGCGATCTCCGACGTCGTCCGCGGCGCCGACCTGCTCGACAGCACCCCGCGCCAGATCCTCCTGCTGCGGTCGCTCGGCCACGCCGCCCCGCGCTACGCCCACGTCCCGCTGATCCTCGGCGAAGGCGGGGCCAAGCTGAGCAAGCGCGACGGGGCGCCCGACCTCGGCGCCCTGCGCGAGGCCGGGGTCCCGCCCGCGCGGGTGGTCGCCGCGCTCGCCCGCAGCGTCGGCCTCGTCGGACCGGATGTCCGCGAGGTCGCCGCGCGCGACCTCGTCGCCGACTTCGCGCTGACGCGGGTCTCGACGGGTGTGCAGGACCTCGGCCCGCTCGCCCACCTCGGCGAGCCGCCGTGAGTCGACCGACATCTCCCCCATGAAGCCTTGTGTGGGCCCACGTGGGTCGATAGAAAAGAACGCTCCAAGCCCCAGGTGTCGCCGATGTCTCGCCGTCCTCTGCCCCTCACGCGCCTCAGCGCCGCGCTCGCCCTCCTCGTCGCCTGCAAGCCGACCACGACCGAAGCCCCCGGCCCGACGCCGACGCCGCCGGTCGAGGCCGCCCCCGAGGTCGCCCCCGCGCCGACCGAGGCGCTGCGGTCGGCCTTCGCCTACCCCGCGACGCGCAAGGGCGACACCGTCGACACCTACCACGGCACGCAGGTCGCCGACCCGTACCGCTGGCTCGAGGAGCTCGACGCCGACGAGACGCGCGCGTGGGTCGAGGCGCAGAACAAGCTGACCTTCGGCTACCTCGGCCAGATCGCCGCGCGCGACAAGATCCGCGCCCGCCTGACCGAGCTGTGGAACTACGAGCGCTACGGCGTCCCGAGCAAGGAGGGCGGCAAGTACTTCTACTCGCGCAACGACGGCCTGCAGAACCAGAGCGTCCTCTACGTCGCCGACACCCTGGCCGCCGAGCCGCGCGTGCTGCTCGACCCGAACACCCTGTCGCAGGACGGCACCGTCGCGCTCAGCGGCTACGCGATCAGCCGCGACGGCAAGTACATGGCCTACGGCCTCGCCTCCGCCGGCTCCGACTGGCAGGAGTACCGCGTCCGCGACATCAAGACCGGCAAGGACCTGCCCGACCTCGTGCAGTGGGTCAAGTTCTCCGGCGCCGCCTGGACCCGGGACAGCAAGGGCTTCTTCTACAGCCGCTACGACGCGCCGAAGGAGGGCGAGGCGCTCAAGGGCAAGAACGAGTTCCAGAAGCTCTACTACCACAAGGTCGGCACCCCGCAGTCGGACGACATCCTCGTCTACGAGCGCAAGGACCACCCGAAGTGGGGCTTCGGCGGCGAGGTCAGCGACGACGGCCGCTGGCTGGTGATCCGCGTGTGGGAGGGCTCGGCCGACAAGAACGCGGTGTTCGTGCAGGACCTGCAGAAGGGCGTCGGCAAGGCCCCGGTGCAGGAGCTGCTGGGCAAGTTCGACGCCGAGTACAACTTCGTCGGCAACGCCGGCAGCGCGCTCTACTTCCACACGACCAGGGACGCGAGCCGCGGCAAGGTGATCGCGATCGACGTCGCCAGGAAGGACGCCGCCGACCCGGCGACCTGGAAGACGCTGGTGCCCGAGGCGCCGGAGACCCTGCGCGGCGTCAGCCACGTCGGCGAGCGCCTGATCGCCAGCTACCTCAAGGACGCGCGCAGCCAGGTCAAGGTGTTCAGCGTCGCGGGCAAGCTCGAGCGCGAGATCGAGCTGCCGGGCCTCGGCTCGGCCGGCGGCTTCGGCGGCCGCGCGAAGGACACCGAGACGTTCTACGCGTTCACCAGCTACACCTGGCCGACGACGATCTTCCGCTACGACGTCAAGACCGGCAAGAGCGAGGTGTTCCGCCAGCCGAAGGTCGCGTTCGACCCGAGCAAGTACGAGACGACCCAGGTCTTCTACACGAGCAAGGACGGCACCAAGGTGCCGATGTTCCTGACCCACAAGAAGGGCCTGGAGCGCACCGGCCAGCACCCGACCTACCTCTACGGCTACGGCGGCTTCAACGCGGCGATCACCCCCGGCTTCTCGGTCCCCGACCTGATGTGGCTCGAGCTCGGCGGCGTGTACGCGGTCGCCAACCTGCGCGGCGGCGGCGAGTACGGCGAGTCGTGGCACGAGGCCGGCACCAAGCTGCGCAAGCAGAACGTGTTCGACGACTTCATCGCCGCGGCCGAGTACCTGATCGCCGAGAAGATCACGTCGCCCGGCAAGCTGGCGATCGGCGGCCGCAGCAACGGCGGCCTGCTCGTCGGCGCGGCGATGACCCAGCGCCCCGACCTGTTCGCCGTCGCCCTGCCCGGCGTCGGCGTGATGGACATGCTCCGCTTCCACAAGTTCACGATCGGCTGGGCCTGGGCCCCCGACTACGGCACGTCCGAGGACCCCGAGGAGTTCAAGGCGCTACGCGCCTACTCGCCGCTGCACAACCTCAAGCCGGGCACCACGTACCCGGCGACGCTGGTCTACACCGCCGACCACGACGACCGCGTGGTCCCCGGCCACAGCTACAAGTTTGCCGCGGCCCTGCAGGCGGCCCAGACCGGCGACAAGCCCGCGATGATCCGCATCGACGTCCGCGCGGGCCACGGCGCCGGCAAGCCGACCAGCAAGCAGATCGAGGAGTGGACCGACCTCTGGGGCTTCGTCGTGCAGAACCTCGGCATGAGCGTGCCCTGATCGGAGAGCAACTTGCCGAAGGCCGCTCGCAGCGGGCCGGGCCTGCGGGGTCGCGCGTATCGGATGGTCGGAGGAGCCCGACGAAGGAGGGTTCGTCCGGCCAACGACGCGCGCGACCTCGCATGCAAGGGCCCGCTGCGAGCGGCCTTCGGCAAGTTGCCCTGCGCGAACCAGCCCCCTGGGTCCCCGAAGCCACACATCCACGTTCGCACCCGGGAGCCCTCTCCCCCGCGCCCTCGAGGCTGACATCCACCGCGCGCGATGAGACTCTGAGCTGGGTGCAGCCGACCTACGCCATCGACGAGGGCGAGACCGGGCCGGCGCGCGATCGCCTCGACCTCGCGCCGCTGAAGATCGGCCGCTTCGTCGTCCTCGGCCAGCTCGGCGCCGGCGGCATGGGCGTTGTCTACGCCGCCTACGATCCGGAGCTCGACCGCAAGGTCGCCGTCAAGCTCCTGCACCCGAGCCTCAGCGGCAGCGACCGCGAGGACCTCGCGCGCGCCCGCCTCCTGCGCGAGGCCCAGGCGCTCGCCCGCCTCTCGCACCCCAACGTCGTCGCCATCTACGACGTCGGCACCCACGAGGGCCAGGTCTTCCTCGCCATGGAGTTGATCGCCGGCGACTCGCTGACCACCTGGCTACGCGCGCGCGAGCGGACCGTCCGCGACGTGCTCGACGTCTTCCTCGAGGCCGGCCGCGGCCTCGCGGCCGCGCACCGCGAGGGCCTCGTCCACGGCGACTTCAAGCCGGACAACGTGCTCGTCGATCGCGCCGGCCGGGTCCGCGTCGTCGACTTCGGCCTCGCCTTCGCCCAGGACGGCGCGCGCCCCGACGAAGACGCGCCGACCGCCTCGCGCTCGGGCGTCGACCTCTCGACCCCGCTCGCGCGCCCCGGCGCGCTCGTCGGCACCCCCGCCTACCTCTCGCCCGAGCAGTTCCTCGGCCAGCCCGGCTCTGCGCGCTCCGATCAGTGGGCCTTCTGCGTCGCCCTGCACGAGGGCCTTTACGGCCAGCGGCCGTTCGTCGGCGACGACGTCCCTGCGCTCAAGTGGGCGATCTGCCAGGGCACGATCCCCGACGAGCCGCGCGATCGGCGGATGCCGACCTGGCTGCGCCGGATCCTCCTGCGCGGCCTCCAGTTCGACCCGGCGCAGCGGTTCGCCGACATGGATCAGCTGCTCGCCGCGCTCGCCCGCGACCCCGGGCGCCAGCGGCAGCGCGCGCTGCTCATCGGCCTCGCCGTCGTCGGCCTCGCCGGCGCCGCGCTCGGCTACCGGTGGGCGCTCGTCCGCGCCGCCGAGCAGCGCCAGGGCCTGTGCTCCGCCGCCGCGGACAACCTCACCGGAATCTGGGACCAGGACCGAAAGGACAGGGTCCAACGGGCATTGCTCGCCACCGGCGTCGCCTACGCCGAGGACACCTGGGGCCGCGTCGCCGCCCGCCTCGACGCGCACACCGACGCCTGGGTGCGCATGCACACCGAGGCATGTCAGGCGACCCACCTGCGCGGCGAGCAGTCCGAGGCGCTGCTCGACCTGCGGATGGCCTGCCTGCAGCGACGGCTGACCGAGGTCGACTCGCTCGTCGACGTCCTCGTCGACGCCGACGCCGGCGTCGTCGAGCGCGCGGCCGAGGCGGTCGCCGGCCTCCCCGACCTCGGCGCCTGCGCCGACGCGGCCGCCCTGCTCGGCTCGCCGGCCGCGCCCTCCCCCGAGCAGGCCGCCGCGCTCGCCGCGATCCGCACCGAGCTCGCGCAGGCGCGGGCCCTCGAGAGCACCGCGCGCTACGCCGCCGGGCTCACGCTCGCCGAGGCCGCGAGGGCGCGCGCGCGCGAGCTCGGCGACCGCGCCGTGCTCGCCGAGGCGACGCTGATGCACGGCACCTTGCTCGCCCACCTCGGCGACGCGCGGGCCCCCGCCACCCTCACCGACGCCTTCCACACCGCCGAGGCGACGACCGACGGCCCCCTGCTCGCCCGCGCCGCGCTCGAGCTGATGTACGTCGCCACCACCCGCCTCGACCTGACCGCGGCCGCGCAGTGGTCCCGGCACGCCCGCGCGCTGCTCGATCGCCTCGGCGACGGCGCCCCGGACGAGCTCGAGGCCGAGTACTTCAACGTCCTCGGCACCTTGCACGTACACACCGGCGAGCTCGAGGCCGCCGAGGCCGAGTACCGGCGCGCGCTCGCGTTGCGCCAGCGGGCCACCGGCGCCACGCTCAAGATCGCCGGCATCTACAACAACCTCGGCAACCTGCTCGTCCGCCGCGGCGCGCTCGACCAGGCCGCCGAGGCGCTCGAGCGGTCCGCCGCGCTCTACGGCGAGGAGCTCGGCCCCAGCCACCCTAGCGTGGCGATCCCGTGGAGCAACCTCGGCGAGGTGTTCGGGCGCCGCGGCGAGTGGACGGCCGCGCAGGCGAGCTACCGGCGGGCGCGCACGATCCTCGTCGCCGCCCTCGGGCCCGAGCACTTCAACGTCGGCGTCGTCGACAACAACCTCGGCGACGTCGCCCAGCACCTCGGCGATCACGCCGAGGCCGCGCGCCGCTACGGCCACGCCGACGCGGTCTTCACCCGCAGCTTCGGCGCCGACGCGGCCCCGCGCGCCTACCCGCTGACCGGCCTCGGCGAGTCGGCGCTCGCCCAGGGCCGCGTCCGCGAGGCGCGCGAGCTGCTCGAGCAGGCGCTCGCGCTGCGCGACGCCGGCAGCCCGACCGACCTCGCCCGCACCAAGCTCGCGCTCGGCCGCGCCCTCGCGGGCGACCCGGCCACGGCCGAGCGGGCCGCCGCGCTCGCGACCGAGGCCCGCGACGTCTTCGCCGCCGCCGGCCCGGCCTACGCGCGCGAGCTCGCGGCGGCCGAGGCCTGGCTCGGCGAGCGTCGCCGCGCCGCCCCCTGAGCCTCAGTCGTCGAACAGCGGCACCGGCACCAGCGTCGTGTCCTTCAGGCGCGCCTGCAGGTCCTCGATGTCGCTCGGCTTCACCCCGTAGGTGCCGATCATGATCATGTGGCCCTTGAAGCTGTGCTGCTCATGGAAGTTGACGAGCGCGTCGAGGGCCGCGTGCAGCGTGCTCTTGTGCGCGTTGGTCTGGCGGTGGGGCGCGAGCGCCAGGTAGAGGTCGAGGTCCTTCGGCACGATCTCGGTCAGCTCGGTGAAGATCCGGACCGCCGAGCCCTCGATGCCCTCCGGTCGGATCGAGTCCTGCGTGATCCGGTACACGAACTCGCTGCGGACGTTCTTCGTCATGTGGAACACGACGACCTGCCGGTACGGGATCCCGGTCGTGCGGCTCTGCTGGCGCGCCAGGTCGATCGCCTTCGACACCAGGCGTCCGACCCGGACCCCGCCGACGGCGACGACCACCGTGCGCTGCTGCGGGTCGATCACCGTCGACTCGACCGTCTCGAGCACGCGGCGCACGTAGCGGTACCCGCCGCGGATCAGCGGCCGGTGGTTGTAGACCAGCACGACCGAACCGACGAGCACGAGCACGACCCACACCAGCGTCTGCAGCTCGTCGAGGTGCGTGCGCGAGGCCGCCCACAGGCTCAGCAGCGCGTAGCTGAGGGCGGTCACCCCGACGAGCGCCGCGACCGGCACGCGGGTCTGGAAGATCGTCACGTTCCACGGCGCCGTGTAGACCCGCCGGTCGTCGCCCTTGAACCGGCGCAGCAGGATGAACGCGGCCATCCCCGAGAACATCACCAGGCCGAACATCGCCCAGTGCCAGCGATCGAGCGCGAGCGGGCTCCAGTCGGCCTGCGCCCCGAGCAGCACGACCGCCCCGATCAGCAGCCAGTGCAGGCGGTAGAACGCCCCGTTGTCGTTCGGGGTGAGGAGCGCGCGCGGCAGCAGGTTGTCGCGGGCCATCGCCAGCCACAGCCCGCGCGACCCGGCGAACCCGGCGTTGACCGCCCCGATCAGCATCAGCGCCGCGCTGACGATCAGCGCCGTCTGCCAGGCCGCCGCGACCGCGGGCGATCCGGTCAGCGTGCGCCCGACGTGGGCCCCGAGCGCACCGACCAGGTCGCCGCTGCGCGACAGCAGCACCTCGGGCGGCAGCAGCAGGAACACCAGCGACGCCAGCGATCCGCCGACGACCAGCAGGATCAGCAGCATCGACCAGTAGATCTTCGGGACATCCCGCTGCGGGCTCTCGAGCTCCTCGGGGATGTTCATCACCGTCTCGACGCCGGTCGCCCCGAGGATCGCGTTGCCGACGCCCGCGAGCAGGATCGGCGCGGTGATCATCGCCAGGCCGGGGATGATCCCGAGGTCGAAGCCGAGATCGGGCGGCAGGTTGGTCGCCGCGCGGCCGAAGCCGTCGACGATCGGCGTCCACGCGATCCCTTGCAGCGCCAGGCAGGCGAACCCGCCGACGATCGTCACGCCGATGATCGCCAGGTTGACCAGGAAGATCGCCTTGCTGACGCGCACGCTCGGCAGCACGCCGAGGTTGTTGAGGCGCATCAGCAGCGCGATCGGGGCGAACGTGGCGATGATCGGGCCGGGCAGCACCGCCGACGTCAGCAGGGCGACGAACGCGATCAGGGCCTGACGGAACACCACGTAGCGCCAGGCCGACGGCGTGACCCACACGCCGAACACGCTCGCCGGCAGCGCCGAAAGCACGACGACCCCGAGCGGACCTGTCCCGAGGAGCACCTGGCTCAGGGCCGCGAGGTGGGCCCCGTAGGTCAGCAGGCACGCGAGCACCGCGACCGCGTAGCTGATCGAGATGATCACCCCGACGAACGCCGACGCCGCGACGGCCAGCTTGCCGAGGTGGCTGAGCGCGTAGCGGGTCATCATGTACGTCCCGCCGTTCGACAGCGTCAGCAGCACCGCCTCGATGTAGAGCGGCGCGAGCAGCAGCATCAGCAGGTACAGGCCGATCTGGACCAGCGGCGTCGCGTAGCCGACCCCGGAGGTCAGCAGGAAGCCGGACACGAAGTACGGCGTCGACAGCGGCTGCGGGCCGACGAGGAACAGGCCCTCTCGCCACGAGAGGCGTGGTCGGGGCTGCTCGCCTTCGTCGCCGCTCGCCATGCTTCGCCTGCGACTTATGCCCCCGCCCGCCCGCGCTGACAACCGATCCGGACGTCGCACCCGCCGCGGCGCGCGCCCCGGGCGGAAACGACCGCGGCCCGACGGGGAGCCGCCGGGCCGCGTGGGGGCCTGCGTTTGGCGGGCGCGACCTACTTCGCGGGCTTCTTGGCCGCGTCCTTCTTGGCCGGGGCCTTCGCCGGCGCGGCGGGCGTCGCCGGGGTCGCCGGCTTGGCGGTCGCCTCGCGGAAGAACTCGGCCTTGTCCTTGCGGATCTGTTTGAAGCTCGCGTCCGAGATCACGTAGAACCACTTGCCGAAGCGGGCCGCCAGCTCCTGCGCCCGCTTCGCGCCCGGCGCGTCCTCGGGCTTGGCCCCCTCGGCCGGCGCCGACTTGGTGTCGAGCGTCGGGTCGTAGAACACGTCGACGAGCATGTAGCGGTTGGCCTCCTTCTTGGAGTCCTTGGCCTCCTCGCCCTCGGGCTTGGCGGCCGCGGGCTGCTCGGCGCCGGCGGTCAGCGCCAGGCCGGAGTCGTAGGTGACCTCGCCGAAGTACAGGCTGTAGACGACGCCGTCGTCGCAGATCGCCTTGACCTCGCCCTCGTTGCCGTACAGCCGCGCCTCGCCGCCGCCCGGCTTGATCGAGAAGAAGAAGCCCTTGGCCTGCATCTGCTGGATCAGCATCTGGTCGCTAAAGGCCGGCGGCCGCGGGCGCACGCCGACGATCTGCAGGCGGTCGAGCCCGCTGAGCGCCTGCTTGACCTTGAACGAGTCGAGCTCCTTGCCCTCGGGCGCGGTCACGCCGTCGGCGACGAGCCACGCGTCGCCCTCGGCGTCGGCCGCGTCCTTCTTGACCAGGAACGGGTCGCTGCCGAGCACCTTGCCCTGCGCCTCGTCGACCTTGTACGTGTCGCTCATGAACTGGACGATCTGGTCCTGCTCGAGCCTGAGCAGGTCCTTCTCGATCCAGTCGGTGAAGTTGGTCGAGATGTCGACCTCGATCTTGGCCGCGTAGACGCGCTTCTGGTCGGCGAGGCGGACGTAGCGGTAGCCCTCCTTGTCCTCGACCTTCTTGCCGACGACCACGTCGGCGAGCGTCGTGCCGGACGCGTCCTTGATCGTGATCCGCTGGCCGCGCTCCTTGGCGTTCGGGTCGGCGGGGTCGTCGAGGCCGAACTTGGCGTGGTCCTCGGCCCGGTCGCCGCGGTACATGTCCTTGCGGACATCGATGAACGACGCCGCGGCCTTGCCCATCCGCTCGGTGCCGTCGGCCGGGTAGTCGTTGTGGCTCGGGATCGTCCACTTGCCGTCCTTGAGCTCGACCTTGAAGGTCGTCACCCGCGCGCCGGTCTCGTCCCAGCCGACGACCTCGAGGCTCGCGGCCTGCGAGGGGTCGGTGAAGCTGGGGAAGAACAGCTCGCCGGTGTCCTCGTAGACGACCTGCGGGACGGGCTGCGGACGCATCGCGAACGCCCCGCCGAGGCTGGCCAGGGCGATGACAACGGAGAGGATCGTCGTGCGGTTCATGCGGCACCTCGCTTCCGGGAGCTCGGGATCGACTCGGCCTCGCGCATGCGGCGGCGGAGCCACATGACGAGCCCGAGGAGGATCGGCGGGAACAGCGGCACCCCGCTCGCCAGCAGGCGGACCCACGCGCGGGTCGACTCGACCGCCTTGTCGCGCTCGTTCTCGGTCTGCTTGAGCGCGCGCGCCTTCTCGCGCTCGATCTGCTCGCGCTTGGCCGCCAGGCGCCGGTTCTCGGCCTCCTCGCGGCTCTTGAGCAGCACCGCCTTGGTCGTCTCGTCGAGCGACGTGTCGTCCTGGATCTTCTTGACCGCCGCGTCGAGGGCCTCCTGGGCGGCCTTGAGCTCGGCCTCCGCCCTGGCGTTGGCGGCCTCGATCTCCTCGTTGCGCTTCTTGTCGGCGAGCCGGGTCAGCGCGTCCATCTCGGTCATGCGGCGGTACTGCGCCTTGCGCCCGCGCAGCTCGACCAGCCCGGCGTCGCCGGTCAGCGAGTCGATCGCGTTGAGCAGGAACGTGACGTTGTCGAACCGCAGGTCGTCGATCCCGTCGCCGTCGAGGTCGCCGCCGCGCTCGTTGAGGACGAAGAACTGGTCGCCGAAGATGTCGAGGTCGGCGACGACGATCACGTTCTTGCCCTTGCTCGCGTTCTCGCCCGACGTCTCGCCGGCGGTCACGTGCGCGGCGATCACCTGGCTGTCCGGCACCATCTTGCGCTGGCGCGGCAGGACCGGGCCCTGCAGGCCGAACAGGATGTGCTTCTCGGTCATCTCGTCGAACTTGTTGTAGCCGCCGGCGGTGCCGGTCTGCAGCAGCGGCACGAACTGCGCCTCGAAGCCGGCGGCCGGCTTGATCACGCCGCCGAACAGCACGACGACCTCGTTCAGGCCGGCGACGACCGGGTCCTGGTCGCGGAACGGCCTCGTCCCGTCGGGCCGCTCGGTGACGAACACGACGTGCGGCGGGCTGCCGGCGAACCGCGGGTGCGGGTTGACCGTGTCGAACACGATCTTGTCCGACTCCCAGGTGACGCCGATCTTCTCGAGGAAGCCGAGGTAGTCGCCCTTCGGCTCGCCGCCCTGGTCCATGCCGAACATCATCCCCTGGTTCTGGCCCGGGGGCGGCAGCATCGGCTCGCTCGGCGACAGCCGCATGTCGAACAGCGGCATCGGGTCGACGGTCAGCAGCGCGGGCCGGCCGGCGTCGATGTACTTCTTCAGGTTCTCGAGCTGCGCCGTCGTCATGCTGCTCATCTGCGGGACGAGCAGGACGTCGACGTCGGCCGGGATCTCGGCGCCCGGGTTGAGGCTGCGGACCTCGTACTGCTTCTTCAGCTCGGCGATCACGCGCCACGCCGGCTGCTGGCGGCGCGCCTGCAGGTCGAAGTTGCCCATGATCGTCGCGTCGGTGCGCAGCACCCCGACGACCTTCTTCTTCTCCTGCAGCACCGTCCGCAGCGCGCGGACGAGCTCGTACTCGGGCGACATGCCGCGGTCGAGGAACGGGATCGTCTGCTCGTGCGGCCCGCTGACGACGGCGACGCCGAGGAACACCTGCAGCTCGTTGACGCGGTCGCCGTCGCGGTTGGCGACCACCTGCGGGCTGATGCCGTACTTCTCCTCGGCCTCGACGGCCTCGTCGGAGAACGACGTCGGCTCGACGATCCGGACGGTCAGCCCCTCCTTGCCGCGGGCCTCCATCTCGCGCAGCACCGACAGGAGCCGCGCGCGGACGGTCACGTAGTCGCGCGGGACCTCGCGCGACACGAACGCGTGGATCGTCACCGGCCGCTCGGGCTTGATGTCGTCGATCAGCGCGCGGGTCGCCGCGGTGACCTGGTTGAGCTTCTCGGCGGTGACGTCGGCCCGCACGTTGGCGCGCTGGGCCATGTAGGTCAGCGAGACCGCCGTGACGGCGATCGACGCGAAGCGGATGAATCGATGGACGCGCGGGTGCATCACCAGTGCCTCCGGGACAGCAGAAGACCGCACAGGTAGAGCGCGACGGCCGAGCCGCCGACGAAGAACGCGAGGTCGCCGAGCCGCAGCACGCCCTCGCCGAAGCTGGCGAAGCGCGACGGCACGTCGAACGCCGCGAAGTACGAGGCGAAGTCCGGCACGAGCTCGCCGAACCACAGGAGCAGGCCGAACAGCGCGCCGACGAGCGCCGCCCAGCCGGCGTGGATCGCCGTGCCGAACGCGACGACCCACGCGAGCCCGGCGAGCCCGGCGAACAGCGTCACGCCGACCAGCCCGCCGCCGATCGCGACCGACTGCGTCAGCGCGAACGCGGCGCAGCCGAGCACGCCGAGCACGAACGCGACCGTGACGTTGGTCGTCAGCAGCGAGCCGATCATGCCGACGGCGACGAAGAACAGGCCCATCAGCCAGTAGCCGAGGTACGTCGAGAACATCAGCCCGACGTCGGGGTCGCCGAGGAACGCGAGCACGCCGACGTTGACCAGGCTGAACACCAGCCCGATCGTCAGCACGCCGACCGCGCCGAGGAACTTGCCGAGCACGACCTCGGTGTCGCGCACCGGCAGCGTCAGCAGCAGCTCGTCGGTGCCGGCCCGGCGCTCGTCGGCCCACAGCGTCATCGTGATCGCCGGGACGAACAGCATCAGGATCGTCGGCATCTGCTTGTTGAGCGTCGCCAGATCCGCGAGGTTGCGGTCGAAGAACTCGCGCGGCCAGAACGCCGCGCCCGCGCACAGCGCGATGAACAGGGTCAGGAAGACGTAGCCGGTCGGGTTGCCGAGGAAGCTGCGCAGCTCCTTGCCCGCGATCGCGTTGATCGCCCCGAGGCTCGTCGGACGTGCACTCGCCATGTTACGCCGCCTCCTTTCGCCGCTTGGACTGGTCCATCAGCGCGTAGAAGCGCTGCTCGACCGAGCCGCCGGCGCGCAGCTCGTCGACCGTGCCGGAGAACACCAGCCGCCCCTCGCCGACGACGATCACCTCGCTGGCGACCGCCTCGACCTCCTGCAGGATGTGCGTCGACAGCAGGATCGTCTTCGACCGCCCGAGCTCGCGGATCAGCGCCCGGACCTCGCGGATCTGCAGCGGATCGAGGCCGCTCGTCGGCTCGTCGAGGATCAGCACCTCCGGGTCGTGCAGCAGCGCCTGGGCCATGCCGACGCGCTGGCGGAAGCCCTTGGACAGCTTGCCGACCGGCTTGTCGAACACCTCCGCGATCGCGCACTGCTGCACGACGCGGTCGATCGCCGCCTTGAGGCCGACGACGCCGCGGACCCTGCCGAAGAACTCGAGGGTCTCGCGCGGCGTCATGTCCGCGTACAGCGGCCCGTTCTCGGGCAGGTACCCGAGCCGCTGCGCGAGCGCGATCCGCTGCTCGGGGTGGGTCGGATCGTGGCCGAGCACCTCGGCGCGCCCGGCGGTCGGCGCGAGGTACCCGGTCAGGATCTTCATCGTCGTCGATTTGCCCGCGCCGTTCGGCCCGAGGAAGGCGGCGACCGTGCCCTGGCGGACCTGGAAGGTCACGGAGTGCAGGGCGGCGAAGTCGCCGTAGATCTTCGACAGGCTCTCGGCGCGGATCGTCACGCTCCGGCTCGAATTGGATTCCTGCGTGGTCATGCGTGGTGCTCCCCTGCGGGCGCGACCGCGCGCTGGCGGTCGCGGGGGTCGTTGCGCTGCGGCCGGGGCGGGCGAGCGGAGCGCTCACCCACGCGTGCGACCGCGTGGCGCGGGTCAAACCTCGCGCGCCGCATGTGTATTCCTTCCTCCCCGATCTGACAAGCGGCAATTTTCCCGATCGCCGTCCTGTTGTGGCATACGTGCCGGTCATGCAATCCGTCTCCCGCCGCCTCCGCGGGCTCGGTCTGGCGCTCGCAGCCACCCTCGGGACCTCCGCCTGCAGCGGCCACCCGCCGCCCGAGCCGAAGCCCTCGGCCGGCGCCCCGCAGCCCCTGTCCGCCGGCGCGAGCACCCCCCCCGCGCCGCAGGCCCCGGACCCCGCCCCGACCCTCGCCGCGCAATCGTCCGCGCCCGGGTCCCCCGCGGGCGAGCCGCCCGCCGCGAAGCCGGCGCCGGAAGCCGGCGCGCCCGCGCCCACCGGCGCCGGCGGCCTCGATCGCCTGACCGCCGAGCAGCGCGCTCTGCTCCTGGCTGGCCCCGAGGACACGCTGATCAAGACCCCGATCCACTACGTCAAGAGCAACGAGGTCCGCCACGACGTCTACTTCCCGTACGTCGCCGGCAAGGGCGGCGCGTACATCGGCGTCGGCTCCGATCAGAACTACACGGTGATGGCCGCGGCCGGCAGCGAGCTCGCGTTCCTGCTGGACATCGACCAGAGCGTCGTCGACCTCCACCGCTGCTACGAGGCCCTGATCGAGGCCTCGCCCGACCCGAAGACGCTGTACGAACGCTGGTCCGCGGCCCAGGAGGAGGAGAGCGTCGGCCTGATCGCGGCGATGTACGCCGGCCTGCCCGAGGCCGACCGCAAGCGGATCGTCCGCCTCTACCGCGCCGCGCGCGAGACCGTCTACATCCACCTCGACCACGTGATCGAGCGGACGCGCGACGGCAAGCCGACGACCTGGCTGTCGAGCCCGGAGATGTACGCGCACGTCCGTCGCCTCTACGAGGCCGACCGGATCCGCATGATGGGCGGCGACCTGACCGGCGGCAATTCGCTGCAGACGGCCGCCACGGCCGCGCGCGCGCTCGGCGTGCCCGTCCGCGTGATCTACTTCAGCAACGCCGAGGAGTACTTCGACTACACCGCGCAGTTCGTCGCCAACGTCGAGGCCCAGCCGGGCGACGAGCAGACGGTCGTGCTGCGGACGATCTACTCCAAGAAGTGGGTCCACGCCGACCAGCTGTGGGCCTACCAGGTCCAGCCGTGGTCGGACTTCCGCGCGCGCCTGGCCGACCGCAAGAACCGCTCGCGCAACCCGATGCTGCGCTTCGCCGAGCTGGACGGCGCGCTCAACAAGGAGACCGGGGTCAAGGGCTTCAGCCTGATCGACCACCCCGTGATCGCCGCCCCCGTGGTCGCCGCCGCCCCGTGATCACCGCCGCCCGGGGGTGCGCAGCCGCGGACGCGCCGGCCTGCGCGCCCCCCGGTGTGCGCCCTCACGGCCCGCCGCGCGGCGAGGCCGAGGTCGCGGGAGATAAAGTCTCGCCGTCATGACGCGACTGGTCGACCTCAGCCCTGAAGCCTTCTCGGCCCACCTCGCCTCGCTCGGCCTCCGTCGGGCCAGCTTCGTTTACGACGGCGGCGAGGTCGTCGCCTCGCACCCGGCGCTCGCCGAGATCGCCGCCTACCTGCTCGCCGATCGCCGCGACTTCCACCGCCACGAGGGCGTGTTCTTCGAGGTCGGCAAGGACACCGGCGCGCTGTTCGGCGCGTTCGTCCACGGCACCACCCGCGGCCAGGGCCAGGGCGGCCTGCGCTACTGGCCCTACGCCAGCCTCGCCGGGTTCATCGCCGACGGCCTGCGCCTGTCGCTCGGCATGACCCGCAAGAGCGCGCTCGCCGGCCTGTGGTGGGGCGGCGGCAAGGGCCTGATCGCCCGCGCGCCCGAGCAACCCTTCCGCGACCCCGCGTTCCGCGAGCGCCTCTACAGCGAGTACGGCGCCTTCGTCGCGAGCCTGCGCGGCTGCTACATCACCGCCGAGGACGCCGGGACTGGCCCTTCGGACATGGCCGTCGTGCACCGCAGCACGCGCTTCGTCACCTGCACCCCGCCGGCCGTCGGCGGCGCCGGCAACCCCTCGCCGGCGACCGCCAAGGGGGTCGTCTGCGCGATGGAGGGCGCGCTCGCCCACCTCGGCCGCGGCACCCTCGCGGGCAAGACCATCGTCATGCAGGGGACCGGCAACGTCGGCGCGGCGATGATCGGCGAGCTGCTGCAGCGCGGCGTCGGCTCGATCGTCGCCAGCGAGCTCTCGCCCGAGCGGCGCGCCCAGCTCGCCGACCAGTTCCACGGCGCCCCGCTGACGCTCGTCGCGGCCCAGCCGGGCGACGACGCGATCCTCGCCGAGCCGTGCGACATCCTCGCCCCGAACGCGCTCGGCGGGATCCTCAACCCCGACACCATCCCGCGGATCCAGGCGAGCATCGTCTGCGGCGCCGCCAACAACCAGCTGCTCGACGACGTCCGCGACGCCGAGGCCCTGCGCGCGCGCGGCATCACTTACGTGCCCGACTTCCTGTGCAACCGCATGGGCATCGTTTACTGCGCGAACGAGCAGTACGGCCAGTTGCCGAACGACCCCGCGATCGAGCGCCACTATGGCCGCGAGTGGGACAACGCGGTCTACGTCGTCACGCGCCGCGCGCTGGAGCTCGCGGAGCGCGAGGGTATCACCACCGCGGCCGCCGCCAACCGCCTCGCCGACGCCCTCGCCGCCGAGCCGCACCCGATCTGGGGCGGCGACCGCACGCGGGCGATCATCCGCGGCCTCGTCGCCGATCGCTGGGCCGAGCAGTAGCCCGCGACGGCGCCGCCGGTCCGCCGCTCCCCGGCTGTCCTTTCCGTCAGGTCGGAACACGCGGCCGGGCGGCGCCCGGCACGGCTCGCACGAGCGTCTCGCCGCGCGGTCGTGCGTTGTCTCCGTTCGCGCCCCGCCGAAGGCGCGCGCGCGCTGTGGCATCGTCCCCCCGATGTCACGACGTTCGCTCTCGCCCTGCGCCCTCGCCCTGCTCCTGGCCTCCGCCGCCCTGGCCTGCGATCGTGACGCGGGCACGCAGGCGCCCGTGACACCGCAGCCGGCCGCCGCCGCGCCTGTCCAAAGGGCCACCCTCGTCGCGCGCGACGAGGTCGGCCTCGGCGTGCTCGCGGCGCTCGACACCAGCGTCGACCCGTGCACCGACTTCTACCAGTACGCGTGCGGCGGCTGGCTGCGCAAGACCCCGCCGCCGGCCGACAAGCCCCGCTACGGCCGCGGCTTCGGCGAGGTGTCCGACCGCAACAACGAGGTCCTGCGCGCGATCCTCGAGCGCGCCGTCGCCGGCAAGGCCAAGCCCGACTCGATCGACGGCAAGCTCGGCGCCTTCTACGGCGCCTGCATGGACGAGGCGACGATCGACAGGGCGGGCGTCGCCCCGCTCGCGCCGCTGCTCTCGCGGGTGATGGCGGTCAAGGACCTGCCCTCGCTGATGACCGCCGTCGGCGCCCTCGACGGCGCGCTGTTCGGCGGCGGCGGCCCGCTGTTCTCGCTCTACGTCGAGCCCGACCCCAAGCGCCCGGCGGTCTACATCGCCCACCTCGACCAGGGCGGCACCGGCCTGCCCGACCGCGACTTCTACCTCAAGACCGACCCGCAGACCCGCGCGCTGCTGACCGCCTACCAGGGCCACGTCGCGCGCATGCTCGGCTTCCTCGGCGAGCCGGCCGAGCGCGGCGCCGCGCTCGCGGCCAAGATCGTCGCCTTCGAGACCGAGCTGGCGAAGATCCAGACCCCGCGCGACGAGATGCGCGACCCCGACAAGGTCTACCACCTGCTCGGCGTCGACGGCCTCGCCAGGCTCGACCCGCAGCTCCCGTGGGCCAACTTCTTCAAGGCCCTCGGCTACCCGTCGATCGGCGGCGACCTCAACGTCCTCGTCCCGGGCTACTTCACCCAGATCGGCCCGCTGCTGCGCAAGACCGACCTCGAGACGCTGCAGGCCTACCTGCGCTGGCACATCCTCCGCTCCGCCGCCGGCGCGCTGTCGAAGGACATCGTCGACGCCGACTTCCAGTTCACCGCCGCGCTGACCGGCGCCCGGCAGCTGTCGCCGCGGTGGGAGCGCTGCGTCAACCTCGCCAACTTCGGCCTCGGCGAGCTCGTCGGCCAGTCGTTCGTCGGCGAGCGGTTCGCCGGCGCGAGCAAGGCGATCGCGCTGGACATGATCCACGCGATCGAGGAGGCGTTCGCGCTCGGCCTGCCGGCGCTGTCGTGGATGGACGACGCCACCCGCGCGCGCGCGCTCGAGAAGGCCCGCGCGCTGCACAACAAGATCGGCTACCCCGACCGCTGGCGCGACTACGGCAAGCTCAAGCTCAAGCCCAAAGACCACCTCGGCAACGTCCTGGCGATCCGCGAGTTCGGCCTCCGCTACGACTTCGACCGCGTCGGCAAGCCGGTCGACAAGGGCGAGTGGCACATGCCGCCGGCGCTCGTCAACGCCTACTACAACCCGAGCGCCAACGAGATGGTGTTCCCGGCCGGGATCCTGCAGCCGCCGTACTTCAGCGAGCGGTTCCCGATGGCGATGAACTTCGGCGGGATCGGCATGGTCATGGGCCACGAGCTCAGCCACGGCTTCGACGACCAGGGCCGCAAGTTCGACAAGGACGGCGTCCTGCGCGAGTGGTGGGACCCGGGCGTCGCCGCCAAGTTCGAGGCCCGCGCCCAGTGCATCGAGAAGACCTACGGCGACATCGAGGTCCTGCCCGGCGTCCGCCTCAACGGCAAGCTGACCCTCGGCGAGAACATCGCCGACTTCGGCGGGATCAAGGCCGCCTACGCCGGCTACAAGCTGCACGCCGCCAAGAAGCCCGAGCCGCCGCTGATCCAGGGCCTGACCGGCGAGCAGCTGTTCTTCATCGGCTTCGCCCAGGGCTGGTGCACCCACGAGACCCCCGAGAGCCAGCGCCTGCGCGCCACCGTCGATCCGCACAGCCCACCCAAGCAGCGCGTCAACGTCCCGCTGTCGCACTTCTCCGGCTTCTGGGACGCCTTCCAGTGCCGCCAGGGCGCGCCGATGCGGGCCCCGAACGCCTGCGAGGTGTGGTGACCGCTCCTGCCCTTTCGGGCAGGTAGCGAGCGCAAGGGACCCTGCCGCCGCGGACCGCTTCCGCGCGCGGCCGCGAGCGTGTACGTTCGCGCGCATGACCCCGCACACGCTTCGCGCCTGGTGGGCGGCCCGCCAGGGCCTCCTCGCGCCCTCGCCGGAGCAGGACCCCGCGACCGTCCTGGCGCGAACCGGCTGGGCGCGCTCGGTCGGCGGCGTCGGCCCGTACCTGACCCTGTTCGCCCGCGCCGGCACCGCGCGCGCCGCCGCCGACGCGGCCGTCGCCGCGCTCGAGATCCACGAGCTGCCGAGCGCCCGCGGCTGCACCTACGTCGTCCCGCGCGCCGACTTCGCGCTCGCGCTGCGCGTCGGCCAGGGCGCCGGCGAGGCCTCCGAGGTCGCGACCGCCAAGAAGCACCTCGGCGTCACCGACGCGGAGCTCGAGCGGCTGTGCGACCGCGTCCTCGGCGCGCTCGCGGCCGGCCCACTCGACCCGGCTGCCCTCAAGGACAGCCTCGGCGAGGCCGTCCGCAACCTCGGCCCCGAGGGCAAGAAGCGCGGCGTCACGACGACCCTGCCGCTCGCGCTCGGCAAGCTGCAGGCGCTCGGCGAGATCCGGCGCGTCCCGGTCGGCGGCCGCCTCGACCAGCAGCGCTACGCCTACGCCCGCTGGATCGACTCGCCGCTGAAGCACGCCGGCCTCCCGCTAGCGGAGGCCCACGTCGAGCTCGCGCGCCGCTACTTCCGCTGGATCGGCCCCGCGACCGCCGCCCAGTTCCAGGCCTTCGCCGGCCTCGGCGTCAAGGCGAGCAAGGCCGCGCTCGCCCCGCTCGGGCTCGTGCCTGTCCTCGCGGACAGCCCGCTGCTGATCCACCCCGACGACCTCGACGCCCTCCGCGCGTTCACCCCGCCGGCCGAGCCGGTCCACCGCCTGGTCGCCGGCGTCGACGGCCTCGTGCTGCTGCGCCGCGACCTCGCCGCGCACCTCGACCCGGCCGACGCCGCGCGGATCGGCGCGGGCAACGGCCTGCAGGACCTGCCGAGCCACGCGATCGTCGACCGCGGCCGCGTCGTCGGCCTGTGGGAGTACGACCCCGCCGACGCCGCGATCACCTGGTCGAGCTTCGTCCCGCCGACCGCCGCCCTGCGCGCCGAGATCGCCCGCACCGAGGCGATGATCCGCGACCAGCTCGGCGACGCCCGCGCGGACAGCCTCGACAGCCTCGAGCGGCGCCGCCCGCGGATCGCCGCCCTGCGCGCCCAGGCCGCCGTCTAGCCCGGAGTACTCGCCACGGGCCTACTGCGGCTTCCTGCGGTGGGAACCCCCGGCTCACGCCTGTCCGGCAGGCCATGCCCCGCAGCGCATGGCCCGCTCGCCCTGTCCTCCGGGGCCTGCCCCGCGGGACCTGTCCTCCGGGGCACCCGCCTGCGCCTTCCCCTCGCCGTCACGCCGGGCGGAAGCGCAGCGCCTCGCCCTCGACCGTCACCGGGTAGACCGTCAGCGGCTCCTTGGCCGGGCCCTTGGTCGGCGCGCCGGCCTCGTCGAACCGCGAGCCGTGGCACGGGCATACCAGGGCCCGCTGCGCCTCGTCGTAGCCGACGGTGCAGCCGACGTGCGTGCACTTGAGGAGGATCGCCCGGTACGCGTCGCCCTCGCCGCGCAGCAGCAGGATCGGCTTCTTGACCCCGTCGACCTTCAGCGCCACCGCCCCGCCGGCCTGGGCGAGCTCGGGCGCGTCGGCGAGGCGGATCGTCACCTCGCCGGCCTCGGCCTTGACCTCGCGCGCCGGCGGCAGCTTCGCCGCGCACCCGATCACCGCGAGGCTGACCGCCCCTGCGCCCGCGCCGAGGACCTCGCGGCGGGTCCACGGCGCACCTGTCGGCCTGTCTTTGTCGGACATGCCGCCTGCATACACCCGCGCGGCGCCGCTCCGCTACCATCGAGCGGTCGCCGTGAACGCCCTCCGCGCCCTGCCCCTCCTCGTCGGCCTCGCCCTCGCATGCGGGCGTCCACTCGCGCCTGCCCCGACGGACAGCTCGCCCGGACCGGCGTTCTCCGGCGCGCGCGCCCTCGCGCGCGCGGGCGAGCTGCTGGCCGACTACCCGCGGGCGCTCGGCGATCCCGCCCGCGCCGCCGCGATCGACCGCCTCGCCGACGATCTCCGGGCCGCCGGGGCCGACGTCGTCGACCGGCTCGACCACACCGGCGCCGATCCCCGGACCGGCCGGGTCTTTGCGATGACCTCCCTGCTCGGCCACGTCCGACCGAACGCCCCGCGCCGCTTCGTGCTCGCCACGCACTTCGACGTCCGCCCCTGGGCCGAGTCGGATCCCGATCCCGCGCGCCGCGAGCAGCCGATCCCCGGCGCCAACGACGGCACCAGCGGCGTCGCCGTGCTGCTCGAGCTCGCCCCGCTGCTCGCCGCGCAATTGCCCGAGCGCGTCGGCTTCACCGTGATCCTGTTCGACGGCGAGGAGCTCGGCCGGCCCGAGGGAGGCCCCTACTGCGCCGGCTCGCGCGCGCTGGCCGACGCCCTCGCCGCTGGCCGGCCCCCGCGGATCCCCGGCGCCGAGTTCGGCGTCGTGCTCGACATGGTCGGCGATCGCGACCTGCGGATCCAGCCCGACCGCGCGAGCCTGCGGCAGCACGCCCCGCTCGTCGATCGGATCTGGTCGATCGGCCAGGCGCACGGCCACCGCGCGTTCGACCGCACCCCGCTCGCCACCCCGCTGCTCGACGACCACGTCCCGTTGAGCGAGGCCGGCATCCCGTCGGTCCTGCTGATCGACTACGACTACCCGCCGTGGCACACCCACGCCGACACGCTCGACAAGCTCGACGCGCGCAGCCTCGAGGCCGTCGGCGAGACGCTGCGCCTCGCCCTGCTCGACATCTTCCGCCCCGAGCGCGGCGAGGGCTGACGCGACCCGCGACGCTCGACGCGCCGCAGGACCATGCAACTGCGCTCCGCCGTCAGCGGCGGTTGGCGCAGGTCGCGTGCTCGGCGAGGCAGTCGGAGCGGCACAGCTGCGTGCCCTCGCCGCAGTCGAGCTTGCAGGTCTCGCGGTCGGTCGCGGTCTTCTGCTTGCAGCCCTGCTCGCAGCGGGTCCGCGTCTTGTCGCACGCGCCGGTGCAGATGTCGCGCGAAGCGTCGCAGCCGCCCGCCGCGCTCGCAGGCGGGGTCGTCGGCGCCGCGCCGGGCGCGGCCGTCTTCGCACCGGCTGCGGTCGGCCGCGCCTGAATCGCCGCCGGGGTGCTCGCCGCCGGGGTGCCCACCGGCGCGCCCGGGTTCGCCGCGGCCGGCGGCGTCGCGGGAGGCGAGAGCAGCGTCGGCCCCTGCCCGATCGCCAGCCAGATCCCGGGCGCCGCGTCGACCGCCGCGTCGACGATGCTCGCCGCGTTCTCGCAGGTCAGCTTGCACGTCTCCTGATCGGTCGGGCTCAATCGGACAGGGCCCGAGCGACAGGTCTGGAAGCACATGGCCAGAAAGCCAGATGGCGACGCGCCGAGCCCGGTCGCCGGCGCGGCCGGGCGCGACCCGGTCGGCGCGGCGCTGACCGGCCCGATCGCCGGCGCCCCCGCGGACGGCGCGCCGACGGCCGGCGGC
>ERZ1066136.595-NODE-595-length-24959-cov-14.450731_pt1 | contig 24959 bp, 15 predicted proteins | sample MGYA00382783_ERZ1066136 | MGnify/ENA primary metagenome ERZ1066136 (study PRJEB33369, sample SAMEA5778366) | biofilm metagenome | biome: Industrial cooling water; feature: Water cooling tower basin; material: Biofilm | place: United Arab Emirates | collected... | reverse complement strand
CCTCCACCCCCCGCGCCCCACCATGGCCCTGGCCGCCGGCATCGTCGGCTTGCCCAACGTCGGCAAGTCGACCCTCTTCAACGCGATCACCTCGGCGGGCGCCGAGAGCGCCAACTATCCGTTCTGCACCATCGAACCCAACATCGGGGTCGTGGACGTGCCCGACGAGCGCCTCGAGCTGATCCACAAGTTCATCCCCACGGACCGCATCGTGCCCGCGTCGGTCAAGGTCGTCGACATCGCCGGGCTGGTCAAGGGCGCCTCGGCCGGCGAGGGGCTGGGGAACAAGTTCCTGGGCAACATCAAGGAATGCGATGCGATCCTGCACGTGGTGCGCTGCTTCGAAAACGGCGACATCATCCACGTGCACGGCCAGGTGGACCCCAAGACCGACATCGAGGTGATCGAGCTCGAGCTGGCCATGGCCGACCTGGAGACGCTCCAGAAGGCCGCCGACCGCACGGCCAAGAAGGCCCGCGCCGGCGACAAGGACGCGGTCTTCGAGAAGGAGGTCTTCGCGCGCGCCATCCAGGCGCTCGAGGCCGGCAAGCCGCTGCGCACCGAGAGCTGGTCGCCGCGCGAGCTCGAGGCCCTGAAGCCCCTGTTCCTGATCACGATCAAGCCGGTGCTGTTCGTGGCCAACGTGTCCGACAAGGACCTCGATGGCAAACACCCCTTCGTCGCCGTGGTGCGCGCCTACGCCGAGCGCACCGGCGCGCGCATGATCGCCCTGTGCGGCAACCTGGAGGGGGAGATCGCGGCCCTCGATCCCGCCGACCGGGCCGAGTTCCTGCGCGAGATGGGCATCGCCGAGCCGGGCCTGTCCCGGCTGGCCCGCGCCACCTACGACCTGCTCGGCCTGCAGACCTTTTTCACCGCCGGCCAGAAGGAAATCCGCGCCTGGACGATCCAGAAGGGCTGGGCGGCGCCCCAGGCGGCCGGGGTGATCCACTCCGACTTCGAGAAACTCTTCATCCGCGCCGAGATCTACTCGATCGACGACCTGGTCAAGCACGGCTCCGAAGCGGCGATCAAGGCCGCTGGCAAGCTGCGCGTCGAAGGCCGCGACTACGTCATGCGCGAGAGCGACGTGTGCCACTTCCTGATCGGGAAGTGAGCCGCGCCGCGGTCCGGGGCCCCAGGCCGGCGAGCTCGGCTCGCGGGCGCCCCTCTGCGGCGCCGCACCACTCCCTGGAGCCGATCGGCGCACGGGGGCTCGGCTCGCGCTGCGGTTGAACCGCCCCGCCAGACTGCGCGGCTCCGGGGCCGGGGCTGGGACCGACCGGGGTGGTACCCGAATCGGTCCCCAGCGGGCGCTCAACCCTTGGCGCGGCCCGCGGACTTGGCCTGGGCGCGGCCCGATTTCGACGCCGTGCTGCGGCCAGCGGCAGACCCCTTGGATCCGGCTTTGGCGCTGAGGCCAGCGGATTTCGTCGCAGCGGACTTCGTCGCAGTGGACTTCGGCGCAGCGGACTTCGGCGCAGCGGCCTTCGAGGCCGACTTGGCGGGCGTTTTGCTGGCCGGCTTGACCTTGGCCGCCGGAGCCCGGCTGGCCTTGGCCGGCGGTGCGGCTTTGGCGGCCTTTTCCGAGACCTGCCCGAGGGCCTTCTCGATCGCGCGTTCGATCGCCTTGGCGCCCGACTTCGCAGTCGCCTTGCCGGCCGGCTTCGCGCTCGCCGCGCGGGCATCGGCGACCTCCGCCCGCGGGGCCCGGGAGGCCTTGGCCTTGGGCGTGGCGGCGGCCGGAGCCGCCGGAGCGGCGCTGGCCGTGCCCTGCAGCTCCGCTAGGGCGGCGGCGACCTCGGCGGCGTGGCCGGCGGCGGAGACCTTGGGCCAGTGCTTGACGACGCGGCCGGCGGGGTCGAGCAGCACGGTCGAGCGCACCACGCCAAAGCTCTTCTTGCCGTACATGTTCTTCTCGCCCCAGGCGCGATAGCGCTCGATCATGCCGTGCTCGGGATCCGAGAGCAGCCCGACCTTGAGGCTGTGCTTGGCGATGAACTTGCGATGGCTGGCGGGCGAATCCGGGCTGATGCCGAAGACCCGCGCAGACAGGCCCTGGAAGCGCTCCAGGCCGTCGGTGAATTCGCAGGCTTCGACCGTGCAGCCGGGCGTGTCGTCCTTGGGGTAGAAGTACAGCACGACCCAGGAACCCCGGAGGTCGCCGGGGCGCACCTCCTGGTCGTTGTGGTCCTTGAGCGTGAAGTCGGGGGCGATCTGGCCGAGTTCCAGCATGGCGGTGAGGGCGGGGCGCGAGAGGGGGGAACGGGAGCTGCCCGAGGGACGGACCCGTGGAGCGGCAACAGCGCGATCCATGGCCTACGGCAGGATCGAATCCAAGGTCGCGCAGCTCGAGCGATCGAAGCAGAGGCTAGCCGCTGCTCCACGGCGGGGCCAGCCGCCGAGCGGGGCGGATCGGGGGCGTCGTTCCCCGGAGCCGCTCCGGCTCCGCACTGCGCCCGTCGGGGACCGCCGTGCAGCAGCGCGGGCCCCGGCCGCCGGGCGCCGCCGCGCCCGATCCTGGCCCCCGTTCTTTCGGGCCCCTGCTCTCGGCCCCGATGCGCACCGCCGCATGGGCCCGGTTCGCCCGCCGGCGAGGGCCAGCGGACGGGCGTGCCCGGTGCGCCGGGCTCCATCCGGCCTCAGCGCCGCCCCCCCCTGAAGCTCGCCAGTCCGCAGCCCAGCCTGACCGCCGCCCAGGGCGGCGGCAGCAAGCTCAGCGCAGGTAGGGATCCCAGGGGTTCTCGCGGGAGCGCAGCAGCTGGTCCGCCCGCGGGCCGAGCAGGCGCGCCACCTCCGGGGTCAGCAGCGAGGCGCTGCCGGTGAAGTCCTCGATCAGCACGCGGCGACCCGGTCCCAGGGTCTCGAGCACGGCCACCTCGAGCACATCGCCCGAGCGCGATTCGAGCGTGAGCACGAATTCGGGAATGCGCCGCTCGGGGGCGGGCAATTCCTCGGGGTTCGGCAGGGCGATCCGTGGGGCGCGCGTCAGGAACAGGTGGAAGCCCGTGCCCAACACCGGGTTGGCCTCGGCCTCGGGCTGGCCTTCGCGCACCACGGCGAAGCGCTCCAGGCCCGGGGCGAGGGGCACCGCATCGTCCGGGGGCAGGGGCACGAACTGGAAGCTCTCGCCGTCGGCGTGGTCGACGAACACGCGCTTCAAGCCCGCGCTCCAGCCCGGCCAGGCCTCCGGCAGGGCGCGCCGGCTGACCAGGGGCGGCAGCTCGCCGCGGCCTTCGAGCAGCGGCAGCAGGTCCTCGGACAGGCCCAGGATCCGCTCGCTGCCAGCGAGGCGCGCGGGTCCGCCGCGGTCCGCCCGACCCTGGGCCAGTTCGACGCTGGCCAGCAGGTCGCGCTGCGCCCCTTCCTTGAGCACCTGCGGGCCGTGCAGCTCGACCTGCCAGCGCCGATCCGCTGCGAACCCCAGGGCGTCGAGATCCAGCTCGCCGGCCTGGCCCTCCACCAGACCGCGCGCCCGCGCCAGGGCTTCGACCAGGCCCAGGACCTCGCGCTCCTCGCACAGGGCCCCTCCGGCGGTCAGATTGCGCCATAGGCCCTTGCTGCGGGCGATGAACCAGCTCGTGCCGCGGCCCTCCGTCAGCGTCAGCGCGGCGACCGGCACGGCGCTGGCCGCGCCCTCCGGGATCAGCCGGGTGGCCCCGGGCGGGATCAGCGCGGCGATCTCGAGGCTGCGGCGCGGGTCCGCGGGTTGGCCCAGCTCGCCCAGGCCCCACAGGGCCAGGATCCCGAGCGCCAGTCCGATCTCGAGGCGCGGCAGCTTCATCGCGGACCTCCACGGCGCCGCAGCCACCAGCCCGCCGGCAGCAGCAAGAGGGGCAGGCCGAGCACCCCGGCGCGCCAGGCCAAGCGGCGCTCCGGGGCGGTGAAGTACAGCCCGCGCGGGGTCGGCCGCCGACCGAGCACGGCGGCCAACTCCGGCGGCAGCGTCAGCGCCGCGGCGGCGTTGGCCAGCAGCCGGTCGCCGCGGTAGCGCGCATCCAGCAGGGAGTCGTTCTTGAACGGCTCGCTGGCGCCGAAAAGCAGCAATTGCCCCGGCGCCGGCAGGGGCAGCACCGCGCTGGGCGCGCCCTCCCCCGGGGCCGGGGGCGGCGGCGGGAACTGGCCCGAAAGGCGCACATACAGCGGCGCGCGCGGGGCGCTGGGCGCCTCTGGCCCCGGTCCCGCGAGGGCCGCTTCCGGCACGAAGCCGCCGCTCCAGGGATAGCGCCAGGAGGCCTCGGAGGTCTCGATCAGCACCTCGGCCTCCAGTCCCGCGGCGGCTAGCCCCGCGGGATCGATGGCGAAGGGGCTCGGGTAGGCCAGGGCCTGGTCGCCGATGCCCGCCAGCAGCGGATCGGCGGCGAAGTAGGCGCTGCTGGCGCGCACCAGGAACGGCAGCGCCGCATCCTGCTTCACATAGGCGCGGCGCGTTTCGGCCAGCTGGATGCGATTGACCTGATCGCGCTCGAAGTTCTGGGCGTCGAACCAGACCGCCACCTCCTGGGAGAGCCCGAGCTGGGGCAACCAGCGCTCATTGACGTCGGCGAACTGCGGTTCGGGCCAGAACACCGGATCGAAACCGCGGCCCCGATGGGCTTGGGCCTGCAGCACCAGGTTCTGGCTGGCCAGGAAGGCCCGGCCGCCGCCGTAGAGGTGCGCGGCGAACAGCGGCAGCATGGCCTCGGTGGGGCGGCGCGGCTGCAGCCAGAAGAGCGCATCCACATCGCTCGGCAGGCTGGGGTAGGTCGGGTCCACGTGCAGCACCTCGAAGTCGAGCCGTTCGAGGGCCGCGCGCGCCAGGCTGTAGACATCGCTGCCGATCGGCGCGAACAGCTTGCGCTGCAGGTATTCGCTGTGGGCCTCGGCGGGCGACAGCCGCGGCACATCGGTGGCCAGGGCCAGGCGCGGCCGGGCCTGCCCGTTCAGGCGCCAGCAGGCGGCCGCCAGCCGGAACTCGAAGTCCTCGAGCGCCCGCGCATCCGGGAAATCGAGCTGCTCGCGCTGCTCGCCGCGCCGCAGCACCAGGGTCAGGAACACCTCGCGCCGGCTGCGCTCTCCCGGCGCCCCGCTTTCCACCGGGAAGGGCTCGATGCCCTGCTCGAGCAGCCCGGCCACGCGCTCGCCATCGGCGGCGTCGGCGGGGCTGTGGATCAGGCGCAGCTCGGGCACCTGCTGGGCGAGCTCGCGCAGCCGCTGGCGCACCAGGCGCTCCGGGGCCCGCAGGGCGGCGGGCAGCCGGCCCGGAGGGCTGGCGATCCACTCCGCGGAGAGGCCCGCGCCGGCCGCGGCGGTGCGCGCCAGCTCGAGCGTCGCCGGGGCCAGCCCGCCGTTTCGGTCGGCGGACAGGTCCAGCCGCGCGCGGCCGGGGAGCAGCGCGCCAAGGACCCCGACGCCCACGAGCAGCAGGAGCACCAGCGCCCAGCGCGAAGCGCGTCCGCGCGCGCCAGCGTTCCAGGAGCCCTGCGGGCGCAGGCCGCGCGCCCAGGCGATCGAGAGCAGCACGGCGAGCAGCGGGGCATACACGAACAGTCGCCAGGCGCGCTGCGCGCCGCCCTCCACCGGCTGCAGCGGCGCCGGGCGCGGCAGATCGGCGCGCGCCGCCACCAGCCGCTCGGAGCGCGTCAGGCTGTCGAGCAGGATCTCCGCCAGGCGGCGGTGCGCGTAGCTGTCCAAACCGATGAATTCATCGGAAAGCGCGCGCGGGCTGCCCAGCACCAGCGCTTCCCCGATCCAGGGGTCCTGGCTGGTGACGCGCATCAGCAGCGCCTGCTTGGCCAGCGGGCGCCCGGCGGCCGGGGTCAGCGCCGCCAGGCGCAGCGCCGCGCTGGGCTCCGGCGCGCCGTCGGGACCCGGGCGCAGGCCGGCCTCTTCGAGCCCGGCCACGGTGAAGGACAGCTCCGAGCTGGTCGCCAGGGGTGCGGCTTCGAGGGCGAGCTCCTCGAGGCGCGTACCGACCGCCAAGAGCGGCATGGGCGTGGGGAAGAGCAGCGTGCCGTTGGGCTGGTTTCCGAGCGCGCGGAAATCCTGGTTGGGGGCGATCGAGCGCACCAGGAAGGGCAGGTCCACCACGCGCTCGCCGCGCTGCTGGTTTTCGCAGCGGCCGTCGAACAGGGGCCAGCGGGGCGCCGAGAGGCCCAAGCTGGCGAGCAGCGGCCCCGGGTCGACTCCGGTGCCCAGGAACTGCAGCGCCAGCTCGCCCTCGACCTCGCCCAGGGTGGCGCGGCGCCGCTGCAGCCCGAGCAGTTGGGACTGCCCGCGCTCGCGGGCCCGGCGCAGGGCTTCCACGGCCGCGGCAGGCAGCGCGGGCGGGTCGAGCACCAACAGCACGTCGAGCCCCTCCAGGTCGCCGGCCGCGAGCCGCTCGGGCTCGACCCGGCGCAGCTCGCCGCGCGAGCGCAGAAGCGTCTCCAGCTGCGAGTAACCGGCCGCCGGCGCGCACAGCCCGAAGCGCGGCGGGCGCGGGGCCGCCAGCTCGCCCAGGTGCTGCAGCAGGAGGCTCGGCAGGCGCGGCAGCTGTTCGGGCCCGAGCCCTCCGAGCACCACCGAGCGCTCCCCGAGCAGCTCGATCTCGAGCGCGCTGTAGAACTCGCTCTCGGTCCAGCCGTCCCGCAGCACCTGCCGGCGGCGGGTGGGGGCCACACGCCTATCCGCGGCCAGCCGGCGCGTCTCCTCGTCCCGGTCGGCCTGGAAGCGGCGCCAGGTCAGCCGCCCGCCCGAAGCCAGCTCGAGATTGTTCAGCAGGCGCTCGATCTCGCCCGGCAGCTTGCGCAGGTTGGCGGGCAGCGCCTCCGGCGCCGACACGTAGTGGGTCACCCGGGCCGGACCCGGCAGCCGCGCCAGCAGCTCGAGCTCGGCCGCGCTGGGCTCGCCCCAGGGGCGCCGGCCCAGTTCGAGCGCCAGGCGCGGCCAGCGCTCCGCCAGCCGCTGGCCCGAGAGCAGCAGGCCGAGCCACAGCCCCGCCGAGATCCACAGCGCCAGGCGCCGTTTGGACTTGCCGTCGGACATGGCCAAAGCTCAGTCCCGGTCGGCCTCGACCTGGCGCGCGTTGAGCGCCAGCAGCCCCGCGCTGCCGAGCACGAAATAGAGCAGCGCCCCGAGCTCGATCCGCCCGGCGACGAAGGGGTCGAAGCGCGGCGTGAGGGCCAGGTGGTCGCGCAGCAGGCTGCCGAGCCCCAGCCGGGGCGAGAGCCCGTCGAGCACCGCCACGACCCGGTCGTCCCCGGTCAGGACCAGGAAGAAGCCGGCCACGGCGGTCAGCACGAAGGCCACGATCTGGTCGGCGCTCTGCGCCGAGCAGAACAGGCCCAGGGACAGCAGCAGGGCCCCCGCCAGGGCGCTGCCGAGGAAGCCGGTCAGCAGCCGGCCTCCGTCGGGCTCGCCCAGGCTGTAGACCATCACCACCAGCGGCAGGCCGGCCAGCAGGAACAGGCCGAACAGCCCGAAGGATCCCAGGAACTTGCCGAAGACCACCGCCGAGGCGCGCAGCGGGAAGGTCAGCAGCCATTCGTTGGTGCGCGTCTTTTTCTCCTCGGCCCACGAGCGCATCGTGATCGCCGGCAGGAACACGCAGAACAACAGCGGCAGCCGTTCGAAGTAGGCGGTCAGCTCCGCGTGGCCCGCCAGGAAGAACTCGTTCATGAAGATCGAGCTCGACAGCCAGGCGAAAGCCAGGGTGTAGACGTAGGCCACCGAGGAGTCGAAGGCGGCCAGCAGCTCGCGGCGGGCGACGGTCAGCGCGCCGGACATCCAGGCGGGGCGCTGGCTCATCGGCGCGCCTCCCGGCTGCCGCCGCGCAGGGCCAGCTCGCGGCCGCCGCGGGCTTCGACCAGGGACAGCACCACGCGCTCGAGGTCGCTGCCCTGCCCGGCGGCTTCGGCCGCCAGCTCCGCGGTGCGCGCCGCGGCGATCAAGCGCCCGTGGTGCAGCAACAGCAGCCGCTCGCAGATCGCGGCCACCTCGGCCAGCACGTGGCTCGAGAACAGGATCGCCCGCCCCGGCGCCAGGCCGTGCACGAACTGTCGGAAGGCGACCACCTGCAAGGGGTCGAGGCCGTGGGTCGGCTCGTCGAGCAGGATCACCTTGGGGTCGTGGATCAAGGCCGCCGCCAGGCCGATGCGCTGGCGGTAGCCCTTGGAGCACTGCGACACGCGCTTCTTGACCACGTCCTGCAGGGACAGGCTGCTCACGGCCCAGTCGAGCCGCTCGCGCGTGCGCCCGGCGGCCAAGCCGTGGGCGCGCGCGGCGAAGACCAGGAGCTCGTCGACGCGCATGCCCTCGTACAGGGGGTTGTGCTCGGGCAGGTAACCGAGCACCTCGCGCACGGCCAGCGGGTCCGCGGAGACGTCGAAGCCCGCCACCCGGGCGCGCCCGGAGGTGGGCCGGATCCAGGTCGAGAGGATCTTGAGGATCGTGCTCTTGCCGGCGCCGTTCGGGCCCAGGAAGCCGACCACCTCGCCGGGGCGGACCTCGAACGAAACCTCCTCGACCGCCGGAACCCCGGCGTAGAGCTTGGTGACCGCTTCGAGCTGGATCATGGGCCGGGAGGATAGCCGAGGAGCTACGCCCGGCCCCGCGCCGGGTTGGCCGGTTGCGCGCCTGGGGCGATCGGCTTGCAGCGTGGCCGCTGGCGCCGGGCTGCCCCGACCTAAGGCGCGGCCTGACACGGGCCGCCCGCGCGCGGTCCGGCGCGCTGCATCCGGCCCGGCTAGCGGGGCGGCCCCTGCGGGGGGGCGGGTCCCTCCCGCGCGGGCGGGTTCGTGAGGCCCGCCGCCGGCTCCGCACCGGCTCTGGGCTGCGGAGCGCCGGGCAGCGCGTGCGCCCGGCGCGCGCGCTCGAGGCCCAGGGCGAGCCAGGGCCGCAGCCCTTCGGGCGCGGCCGACAGGAAACGCTCGAGCTCCCGCGGGGCGAAACGCAAGCGCCGCCGCTGGGTGCGCCAATAGGGCCCCTCCGCGGCGGCCACGCCGCGATAGGCCCGCCAGCCGAGTCCCACGAAGAATTCCATGGGCGCGTCCAATTCCATGCCCCGGCGCAGTTCCTGCTCCAGGTTGGCGAGGCTGGCGAGCGGGCCCATGCCAAAGCGCCCGACCGCCTCGACCAGCCCCGCCCGCAAGCTCTCGGGCGAGCGGCGCGCCTCGATCAGGCGGCCCTCCAGGGAGCGCTGCCCGCGCTGCTGCAACCACAGCCCCAGGCCGGCCGCGAATTCCGCCGGACGCGGGCCCAGGTCCCGCTCGAGCTGCGCCAGATCGTGGGGCCCGGCGCGGGTCCAGGCCAGGGCCAGGGCCTCCTCGAGCAGCGCCCCGTCGCCGTCCTCGAGCCGCCGCAGCAGCCGCAGCTTTTCCTCGGGCTCCAGCGACATCCGCGGCCACAGCTTGAGCAGGTAGCCATCCCAGGCATAACCGCGCTCCGCGGCCAATTGGCGCAGATTGCGCAGCGGCGTGTCCGGGCTGCCGGCGGCGCACTCCCGCACGGTGCCCGCCGCTCCGGCGCACAGCCACAGGGCCGTCGCCGCCAGGGCCAGGGCCCTGGGCCCGCGCGCGGGCCCCTCGAGCCAGGTTCCGAGCACGGCGCTGAGCGCCAGGGTCGAAGCCATCCACAGGGGCGCGAGCCGCGCCAGCCAGACGTAGTGGTGCACCGCGCCCACGGCGAAGCCGCTCAGCAGGTAGGCCGCCAGGAACAGGGCCGAGTAGCCCAGGATCCAGGCGCCCGCCCGCCGGGCGGAGGGCGAGCGCAAGCCCCGGCCGCCCAAGCTGAGCGCCAGCAGCGGCAGGGCCGCGCAGGCGAGCAGCAGGGCGCCGCGATCGAGCGCCGAACGCCCCGCGAACACGGACTCGAGCGTGGCCCCGGCGGCCGCGAGCCCGCCGGCGCTGGGCGCCAGCCCCTCCCCGTGCACATCGAAGAGCTGCCCGCCCCAGCGCGCCCACATCGACAGCCAGGGGGCCAAGCCGGCCGCGAATCCGCCGCCCAAGGCGATCAGCGCGCGCCACGGCGGCCAGCCGCGGGCCCACCACAGCCCGGCCGCGACGGCGGCCACGGCCAGGGACGACTGGTACGAAAAGTAACAGGCGAATCCGCCCAGGGCCCCCAGCGGGGCCCAGCGCCAGGGGCTCGGCCGCTCGCTGCGCGCCAGATCCAGGCCCGCGCCCAGGGACAACAGCAGGAACAAGGTCGCCTCCGTGTGGATCCCGAGCGCCAGCACCGAGAGCTTTTGGAAGCTCGCCGGAGCAGCGATCAGGAACAGCCCGAAAAGGCGCGCGCCGGTGCGGCCGAAATGGCGCTCGAGCAGCCGGAAACCGGCCCACAGGATGGCCAGGTTCCACAGCAGGGTGGTCGCCTTGAGCGCCAGGACCGAAGGCCCGAGGCAGGCGAAGGCGAAGGCGTCCAACAGGCTCTGCACGAAACCGCCGCCCTCGTAGGGGTGGTAGGGCAGTTCCCGCCAGGACAGGCCCGTCCGCGCCGCGAGCAGGCGCGCGGCGGCGGCCTTCTCGAACTCCTCCCCGTAGGCGAACACGTCGGCGAAACACAGCACCAACGCGCTGCGGGCCAAGATCATCAGCAGCGCCAGCAGCGGCAGGTCGAGCCGCGGGGCCGCGGCCGCCAGTCGCGCGGACCAGGCGCCGCGCGCGGATGCCTCGCGCGCTGCTCGGGGAGCTCCCGGCGCTGCTATTGCTGCGCTTCGTTCAGCGGGCACGCGGGGGCGCTCGGTGGGGGGCGGTGGGGGGTCGTGGGGCGGTTCCTGGGGCGGGGCAAGGCGCTGGCAAGGCGCGGGCAAGGGGGACGCTCAGCCCGGCGCCGGCGGGGGCGACGGGGGCAGCGGCAGGTGGCAGGCTAGAGCGCGGTTCGGGCCGCTGGGCGAAAGAATCGGGGGAAGTTCTGCGCAGCGGGCATCGGGCTGCGCCGCGCGGCGCGGGCAGCGCGGGTGGAAGGCGCAGCCCGGCGGCGGCGCGAGCGGCGAGGGGGGATCGCCGGCCAGGCGCGCCGCCGGCGGCTGGGCTGGCCGGGACCGCTGCGGCCGGGAGGCGAGCAGGGCCTGGGTGTAGGGGTGCTGGGGGGCGCCGAACAGCGCCGCGGCCGGAGCGACCTCCACCAGCCGCCCCAGGTAGAGCACGGCCACGCGGTCCGCCAGGTGCTGCACCACCGCCAGGTCGTGGGCGATCAGCAGCAGGCTCAGGCCGAATTCCCGGCGCAGTTCGGCCAGCAGGTTCAGGATCTGGGCCTGCACCGAGACGTCGAGGGCGCTGGTCGGTTCGTCGAGCACGAGCAGCTGGGGCTCGAGCGCCAGCGCGCGGGCGATCGCCAGGCGCTGGCGCTGTCCGCCCGAGAACTCGTGTGGGTAGCGGAACAGGTGTTCGGCGGACAGGCCGACCGCGGCCAGCAGCGCCAGGGCCCGCAGGCGCCGCTGGCGGGGCTTCAGGCCGCCCTGGATCGCCAGCGGCTCGGCCAGGATCCCGTCCACGCGCTGGCGCGGGTCGAAGCTGCCGCGCGGGTCTTGGAACACGAAGCCGATGCGCCGGCGCAGGGCCGCGACCTCGCGCCGCGGGCGCCCGATCAGCTCGCGCCCATCGAAGCGTGCCGATCCGGCGCTGGCGGGCAGCAGTCCGGTGGCGCAGCGCGCCAAAGTCGATTTGCCGGAGCCGGACTCGCCGACCAGGGCCAGGCACTCGCCGCGGGCCAGATCGAAGTCGACCCGGGCCAGGGCCAGCAGCTCGCCGCTGCCCGCTGCCCCCGGAACCACGAAGCGCTTCTCCAGCCCGCGCACTTCGAGCAGCGGCGCCGCGGGCGCGGACGGGGAACTCAAGCCCGATCCCTCCGCCCCGTGCCCGGCTCCAGGGCCGCTTGCAGCTCATCCCCGAGCAGGGACAGGGCCAGCAGGGTGGAGCCCATCGCCAGGGCCGGGAAGAGCAACAACCACCAGAACACGTGCAGCTTGCTGAGCGCCTCCGAGCCATCCAGGGCCAGCAGCCCCCAGGAGACCTGCGGCGGCTCGACGCCCAGGCCCAGGAAGGACAGGAAGGCCTCGTAGAGCAGCACCGCGGGCACGCTCAGGGTCAGGTAGACCAGCGCGATCGGCAGCACGTTGGGCAACAGGTGCAGGAACAGGATCCGCATCCGGGAGGCGCCCAGGGCCTCCAGGGCGAGCACGAAATCCTGGCGCTTTAGGCGCAGCACCTGCCCGCGCACCACGCGCGCCATCGTCAGCCAGGAAACGGCCCCGAGCACGGCGTAGAACACGCTCAGGCGGCCGATGCCGCGGCTGGCCAGCTCGCTGCGGTATTCGTTCAGGATCGCCACCAGGAAAATCACGCCGAAGATCAGCGGCAGGGAGTACAGGGCATCGACCAGGCGCATCATCGCGTTGTCGACCCGGCCCCCGATCAGGCCCGCCATGGCGCCGTAGACCAAGCCGATGGTCAGGCTGCACAACCCTGCGACCAGCGCCACCTGGAGCGACACGCGGCTGCCCCAGACGATGCGCGCCAACAGGTCGCGCCCCTTGGCGTCCGTGCCCAGCCAGGGCCCGCTCTGCCACAGGCCGAACAGTCGGCCGCGCCAGCCCACCAGCCAGCGGTCGAAGGCCGAGAGCTCCCAGGTGCCGCTGTGGTAGCGCAGGCCCGCGAGCCGCGGGGCCCCCGGCAGGGCCGCGAGGGCGCGCGGTGAGAAGGCGCCGTCGGCGGCGAGCCGGGCCTCGAGGCCGGGGCGCCCGGGCAGCGCGCCGCGGTCGTCGCCCAGGCCCGGTGCGCGCTCCTGCAGCGGCACGCTCAGGCACAGACGCCAGGACCCGCCGGCGAGCGCCTCGAGGGCCGCGCTCGCGCGGCGGCCGCTGACCTGCCCGAGGCGCTCGGCCAGCAGGGCCGCGGTCGGGCCCGGGTCGAATCCGCTGCCGGGTTCGTCCGCCAGGCTGAACTCGACCACGGCGCGGTGCGCCCAGCCGTCGTCGGCGCAGCAGCGCAGGCGGCGCGTGGGGCGGAGCTCGAGCTCCCCGTGCTGCGGCAGGTCCGGCGCCGGCGCCCAGGGCCAGCGCGGCGGGCTGGGCTCGGCCGAGAGGCGCATGGCGACCGGCGAGGGCAGCGGCCACAGCGGCGCCAGGCCCGAGAGCAGCGCCCACAGGGCCAGGAACAGCAGGCTGGCGCGCGCGCTCGGAGTGCGCCACAGGCGCCGCCAGGCGAGCCCCAGCGGGCCATGGGCCAAGCCGGCGCGGCGCCGCGCCTGCAGAGCTTTTTCGAGCTCCGGCGCCAGCCCGGCCGCGCGCCGCTCCCAGGGCGAGCCAGCGCGCAGACCGGCTGCCGCATCCGAGTTCCCGGCGGTCACTTGGTGCCATCCAATCGCGGATCGAGCAGCCCGTAGGCCAGGTCGACCAGCGTGTTGAGGGCGTAGACCAGCGCGGTGTAGACGATGGTCACGCCCAGGGACAGCGGGTAGTCGCGATTGAGCGCGCTCATCACGAAGAAGGAGCCGGTGCCCGGGATCGCGAACAATTTTTCGATCACCAGGCTGCCGGTCAGGATGCCGGCGCTCGCCGGGCCGAGGTAGGAGACCACCGGCAGCAAGGCGGGGCGCAGGGCGTGGCGCCACAGGATCTGCCACTCGGACAAGCCCTTGGCGCGCGCCGTGCGCACGTGGTCTTCGGCCAGGGCCTCGAGCAGCGCGGCGCGCAGCAGCCGCGCCAGGGTGGCGGCCAGGGGCAGCGCCAGGGCCAGGGCGGGCAGGATCAGGTGTCGGCTGGCGCCCCAGCCGGCCACCGGCAGCCAATCGAGCTCGAAGCAGAACAGGAGCGCCAGCAGGCCGGCGATCACGAAATTGGGCAGGCATAGGCCCAGCGTCGCCAGGACGCGCAGGCCCAGGTCGAGGGCCGTGCCGCGGCGCCAGGCGCACAGGGCTCCCGCGCCCAGGCCCAGGGCGATCCCCAGGCCCAGGGCCGCGCCGCCCAAGGTCAAGCTGATCGGCAGCGACTGGGCCAGGATCTGGTTGACGCTGAAGTCGCGGTACTTGAAGGAGGGGCCCAGATCGCCGGCGAGGGCGCCGCCGAAGGGGACGCTGCCGTCGCCCCACAGGCCGTGCTCGTCCAGGTTGAAGGGGCCGATGTAGTGGGCGAATTGCCGCCACAGGGGCCAATCGAGGTGGTAGCGCGCGCGCACGGCGGCGGCGATCGCGGGATCGAGGGCGCGCTCGCCGTCGAAGGGGCCGCCGCGGACGGCGCGCATCAACAGGAAGGCCGCCAGCACCACGCCGAACAGGGTCAGCAGGAACCAGCACAGGCGCCGCGCCAGGAAGCGCCCGAGGGGCCGGCGGCGGCGTCCGGCAGGGGAGATCGACGGGGAAGCTGACACGGAGCGGGGTGTGCGGGGCCGCGGCGCGCGGCCCGCGGAGCCTAGCGGCCGCGGGCCCCGGGCGCGCTCCGCGCGCCGCACCGCGGGCCCAGCTGAGCACCGGGGTGCACCGGGGTGCACCGGGGCGGGTCGGCCGGCAGCGTCCGGCGCGGCCCGCCCAGGGCCCGAGTCGAGCGGTTCGCGCCCGCTGCGGGGCCGCGGCGGATCGTCGCCAGCGACGATCACGGCCCCTTGGCGCCGCGCCTCAGCCTGCGGGGGCCCGCCCGGTCGCCGGCGCCGCTCGCGCGCCGTGCGGGTCGCCGCTCGCGCGGGCGATCAGCGCGGAATCTCCGGCCCGGCGAAGGGCGAGAGCCGCGCGCGCGGATCGTCCGGGGCAAAACGACCGCCTGGGGCCGCCGGGGGATAGAGCCCCGCCGCGGGTCCGCTGGCGGCGACCCGCTCCTGGCCCGAGGGGTGCGGCGGGCGGCGCTCCCGCCACAGCTCGAGCTCCTCGTCGCTGCGCCAGTAGAGCCAGCGCAGGTGCAGCTCGTCCAGCAGGTTGGGCGGCGCCCCGCCGAGGCGCGGCGAGAACAGGTTTTGGCTGACGTAGGAGTAGATCGGCAGGATCGGCAGCTGCTCGAGCAGCAGGGCCTCGGCTTCGAACAGCAGCGCCCGGCGTCGCTCGGGCTCGGCTTGGCGGCCGGCCTCGGCCAGCAGGCGGTCGTAGTGCGGATCGCTCCAGCCGGTCTTGTTGTTGCGCGAACCTTCCCGGAACAGCTCCAGGAAACTGAGCGGATCGAGGTAGTCGCCGATCCAGATCGCGCGGGCCACGTCGTAGTCGAGGTTGCCCTGGGAGGCCAGGTAGACCTTCCACTCTTGGTTGAGCAGCTGGGCCGGCACGCCCAGGTGGCGGCGCCAGCCGTCGGCGATCACCTCGGCGATGTCGCGGTGGGTTTCGCTGGTGTTGTAGAGGATCTCGAGCGGAGGAAAAGGCCGGCCGCGGGGCCCGTATCCGGCCGCCTCCAGCAGGGCGCGCGCGGCGCGCAGGTCCTCAGCGAAGCCCCGCGCCGGATCCGCGTCCGAAAGGGCCTGGGCGCCGAAACTCGGGGGCTCGTAGCCCGGCATGCCAAAGGGCGTCAGGCTGCCCCAGGGCCGCTGTCCGGACTTGGTGATCGCGGCGGTGATCGCGTGGCGGTCGATCGCCAGCGCCAGGGCGCGGCGCACCCGCGCGTCGTCGAACGGGGGGCGCGTGGTGTTGACGCGGTAGAAGTAGGTGGCGAAGTAGGGGGCCGGGTCGAAGTCCTCGCGCGGCAGCAGGCGCGGGATCAGCCCGTTCGGCAGGTAGTTGATCCAGTGGGCATCGCCCTGCAAGTAGAGGTTCAGGTTGGTCAGGTAGGACTCGACCGCCAGCAGGTCGATGCTCTCCAATGCGATCCGGTCCCGGTCCCAATAGGTCGGGCTCTTGCGCAGCCGGATGCGCTCGTTGAGCCGGCGCAGCTCGAGCCGGTAGGGCCCGTTGCCCACCAGGTGCTCCGCCCTGAGCCAGGCCGGCCCGTGGGCCGCCAGGCTCGGGCCGTGCACCGGCAGCAGCGCGCTCGAGGCGCACAATTCGAGGAAATGTGGGGTCGGCGTTTCGAGCCGCACCTCGAACCGGTCCGGCTGCGGGGCCGAGAGGCCCACGCTCTCGAAGGGCCGGCGCGCCGCTCCGCTGTCGTCGCGGTCCTGGCTGAAGGCGCGCGCGCCCGCGACGCACCACAGCTGGTAGGCGTACTCGGCGCCGGTGCGCGGGTCCAACAGCCGGCGCCAGGAAGCCAGGAAGTCCCCCGAGGTGACCGGATCGCCGTTGCTCCAGCGCGCGTCGGGCCGCAATCGGAAGCGATACTCGAGGCCGTCCGCGGAGATCTCCCAGCTCTGGGCGACCCCCGGCAAGGGTGCCAGGGTCTGCGGGTCCTTGAGGGTCAGCCCTTCGAACAGGGCGCGCACCACGCGACCTTCGGGGATGCCGGTCACCAGGGCCGGATCGAGGCTTTGGACCTCGGCGCCGTTGATCAGCGTCAGGTCGGCCGGCGGCAGGCGGGAGCCCCCGAGGGCCAGCGCCCAGAGCGCGGCCGGGGCCGCCGCCAGGCACAGGAGCAGCGCGCGGCGCAGCGCGGGCGGGGGCATCGGGGTCAGCGTGAGCAGGAACGGGGAAAGCGGCGCTCGGCGGGCCCTGCCTCGGACCCGGGAGGCGACCGGTCGGACCCGGGCCCGAAGCCCTGCCCAAGATAGCCCCCGGCAGGGGCTATGCTGCCCCGGTCCGCGCCCCGCTCCCGAAGCGTCCCATCGCCATGCCGCGTTCCACCCGCCCGTCCGAGTCCCGCCTGCGATCGCTCCCGGCCGCCGTGATGCTGTGCCTGGCCGCCTGCGGCGGGCGCGAGTGGACCCCGCCGCCGGCGGCTCCCGCGGCGGGCGCCGGCGCCGCGGCCACGGGAGCGGAGCCGGCCCTGGCCGGCTCCTCAGCACCCCAGGCGGATGCCGGGGCGGGCTCGGCGCTGCCGCGTTCCGGCGATCTGGCGGCGCGCGCCGAAGACGCCTTCCACCCGGACTACCAGCCCGGCCCGGACGGCCGGTTTCCGGTGCGGCCGGCGCCGGTCTACGGCGGCCGCGTGATCGTGCACCTGACCTCGATCCCCAAAAACCTCAATTACGCCATCGAGAACAGCGCCGTGACCCGGCGCATGCTCTACGAGCTGACCGAGACGCTGCTGCTGCAGGACTGGGAGACCCACAAGCTGGTGCCCAATCTGGCCAGCGGGTATCAGCGCGAGGATCTGGTCGTGCTCAAGCCGGAGGCGGCCGAGAAGTACCCGGGCTCCAGGCCCCTGCGGGTGCGGCCGGGCGGAAAGGGCGAGGTTTTTGAGGCCCCGGTCCTGTTCGGCGCCCTGGAGCCGTCGGGCGAGCGGCAGCGGCTGCTGCCCCGCACCGCGGGCGGCAGCGCCCTGGCAGCCCCGCTCGAGCTCGATCCGGCCGACGTGCTGAGCGTCGAGCGCGGCTCGGTGATCACCTTCGACCTGCGCGACGACGCCCGCTGGCAGCCGGCCGAGGGCCAGGGCCCGGGGGGACCGTTCCGCATCGAGGACCAGCGCTTCGACGCCGCGGACCTGTACTTCTCCTGGGCGCTCTACCGCAATCCCGAGGTCGATTGCGACGAGAAGCGCTTCCAGTTCGAGAAGATCACGGATTGCGAGATCCTGGGGCCGCAGCGCGTGCGCTTTTTCGCCCGCGAACAGTACTACGCCACCCTCGAGTCGCTCTCGCGGACCCTGACCATCCTGCCGCGTCACCTGTACGACCTCTCGGACCCGGACTGCCCCTGGCACGACCCGGACGCCAGCCCGAGCCAGCAGGCGCGCCACATCAACGAGCACCCGAACAACCGCCTCTTCATCGGCCTCGGGCCCTACCAGGTCACGCAGTTCAACGACCAGTTCATCGAGGCCCAGCGTTTCGACGGCTACTTCGACCGCAGCCGGCCGGGTTACTTCGATACGATCCGCTGGCGCTTCGTGCAGGACGACAGCTCGGCCATGACGGCGCTGCTCAATGAAGAGCTGGACTTCTTCGAACGCGTCAAAACCGCCGATTACTTCGGACCGGCCACGGAGTCCGAGCAGTTCCGCGCCCGCTTCTACAAGGGCTACAAGTACCAGGGCACCTACGGCTACACCGGCTGGAACACCCATCGGCCTTACCTGGCCGATGTGCGGGTCCGCCGGGCCCTGGCCCAGGCCTTCCCCTTCGAAGACTACCTGCGCACGATCTACAAGGGCCTGGCGCGCCAGACCACCGGCCCCTTCCCGGTCGACTCTTCGGCCTACGACCACGGCGTCGTGCCGCTGCCCTTCGACCTCGGCGCGGCCCGGAGCCTGCTCGAGGAGGCCGGCTTCGTCGACACCGACGGCAACGGCGTGATCGATCGCGACGGGCGCGACCTGCGGCTCGAGTTCCTGTTCCCGGCCGGCAACGAGGCCAGCAAGAACATCGGGTTGCGCTACCAGGCCGAGCTGGCCAACCTGGGCATCCGGCTCGAGCTGGTCTCGCTCGACTGGACCAGCTTCCAAGAGCGCATCAAGCGGCGCGATTTCGACGCCTGCAACTCCGGCTGGGTCCCGGACCTGGAGAGCGATCCCGAGCAGATCTGGCACAGCCGCTGGGGCCGGCCCGAGGCCGAGGGCTCGAACAACTCGGGGCTGCGCGATCCCGAGATCGATGCGCTGATCGAGGCCGGCCAGCGCGAGATCGATTACGACCGCCGCCAGGAGCACTGGCGGGCGATCCACCGCCGGATCTACGAGCTGCAGCCCTACCTGTTCCTGTTCAACGTGCCCGCCAAGTTCGCCGTCAGCCGGCGCATCTGGGGCCTGCAGAACTTTGCGCCCGATCCCGGCTACAGCCTCCGGCGTTGGCATTTCGTCAGCCTCGACGAGCCCGGCACCCGGCCTACCCTGGAGCGGTGACAGGTTGAGGACCGAACGGCTCGGGCTGCGCCCGAGCCGTCATCGCACCTGTCCGCGTGCCGTTGGGCCGGCATGCGCCGGCCGCGCAGCCCGGGATCGGCGCTGCGGGCCGCTGGGGTCCAGGCCTGCGAGGCGACTTCGCGCGGCGGCCAGCGCTGGCCGCGGGGCCAGATGGCCGCGGTGGAAGCGGATCGGTTGGTCATTCCGGGAGCCGACGGAGTTCGGGCTCCAGCGCCGGCCGCGCCCGGCCGCGCCCGTCATCCGCAGGTCCCCGCAGCGGGCGCGCCGCGCCCGGCCCAGGGCGGGTCGGCCGCCCGAGCGCGGCGACGGCTGCCGCGGTTGCCCGCGGGCTCGCGCCCAGCCCGGGCGGCGGGGAGGCCCGGCCCTTGCCCGGGTGGCTCTGCGCCAGGGGGTGCTCGAGCGCGCGTGGGCGGTGGTGCCCCGCGGGCGCTGTGGTTTTCGGCCCTCGCGCGCGGCGCGGGCCGAGCAGGGGCCGCGGGGCCTGCCGTGCGGCCGACCGGAGAGACCCGGGAGCGCGCTCTGGCGCGGCGGCCCAGGGCGCGGCGCTGCCCCTGGGGAGCGGCGGCTCCGGGCCCGGCCGGAGATTGGCGCCCGAAGCGGGGCCTCGGGGGCCGCCGGTCCGGAACGCCCGGGCAGCTCGGGCGTAGGATCCATGCCAACCCTGCGTTTCCGCCCCCAGGCCCCGCGCCGACCTTGCTGGCTGACCTCCTGCGCCGCTTGCTCTGGATGTTCCCGACCACCCTCGGGATCGTCCTGGTCGTGTTCGGGCTGTACCACGCGGTGCCCGGCGATCCCGCCACGGTGATGCTCGGGTTGGGGGGCGGCGAAGGCCAGGCCACCTCCAGCGACCAGGCGGCGCGGCGCGAGGCCCTGCGGCGGGAGCTGGGCCTCGATCGCTCCCTGTGGGTGCAATTCTTCGATTACCTCGGACCCTTCAACCTGTCGCGCGACGGCCATCCCTGGTTCAGCTCGCCCTACGGGGAGCGGCGGGTCGAGCGCCGGGCGCTGCCCGCGGGCGGAAGCTTCGTCGCCGGGCTGCCCCAGGAGATCGCGCCGCTGCCCGGCACGCCGCGGGCCGAGTCCGAGGCGCTGGCCCGGGCGGCGGAGGCCCTGGCCCAGGGGGGCCCCGAAGCGGAGCAGGCCCAGGGCCTGCTCGCGGGCGCCGGCCGCCGGGCGTTTCCGGCGCTGCTGACGGCCCTGTGGCGGCGCGCCCACAGCCCGGGGGCTCGCGCTGCGGCGGAGGTTCAGCGCCTCGCGGGCGCGCTCGAACCGCTCAGCGGTGCCCGGGTCCAGCCGCCCGCCGGCTTCACCAGCGATCCGCCCCAGCTGGCCCTGGTCGAGGCCTGGTTCGGCTGGTACTTCACCGCCGGCGGCGGGGGCCGCGTGCGGAATTCCGGGGAGCGGCCCTTCGGCGGGCTGCTGGCCTTGGACCTCGGTCGGGAGCTGCTTTCCAAGCGGCCCGTGGCCGGCGAGCTGTGGGCCCGCCTGCAGGTCTCCTTGCCCCTGTCCCTGGTGGCGGTGCTGCTCTCGTACGGACTCGCGCTGCCGCTCGGCATCTTCAGCGCGCGGCGCCCGGGCCGTCTGAGCGACGGCCTGGTGACCCTGCTGCTGTTCCTGCTGTATTCGGTCCCGACCTTTTGGGCCGGGCTGATGGCGGTCTTGCTGTTCGGCAAGACCGGGCTCGATTGGCTGCCGGTGGTCGGCCTGGCCAGCAAGGACGCGGCCAGCTTGACCCCCCTGGGCCGCCTGTGGGACCTGTGCCTGCACAGCGTGCTGCCCGTCTTCACCCTGACCTACGCTTCCCTGGCCTATCTCTCGCGCCAGATGCGCAGCGGTCTGCTCGAGGTGATCGAGTCCGACTTCGTGCGCACGGCGCGCGCCAAGGGGCTTTCCGAGGGCCGGGTGATCTACGTGCACGCCCTGCGCAACGCGCTGATCCCGATGGTGACCCTGGTGGCCACGATCCTGCCGGTGCTGATCGGCGGCTCGATCATCGTCGAGGTGGTTTTCGATCTGCCCGGCATGGGGAAGTACGCCTATGAAGGGCTGCTGCGGCGGGACTTCCACGTGGTCATGGGCACCACCCTCTTGACCGGGGTGATGACCCAGCTCGGCATCCTGGTCTCGGACCTGCTCTACACCTGGGTCGACCCGCGCATCCAGGCCGCCTGAAGCCTCCATGGGTCCGCGTGTTCCCCAGTCCCCGCCCCGCGCGCCGGCCGAGCCCGAGCCGGCCGCTCCCCGGGCGCCCGCTCCGAGCGCTGGCCGCGACTACTGGGATTCGGTAGCGCTTCAGCTTTCGCGGCGCCGCTCGTTCCGGGTCGCGCTTTCGATCCTGACCCTGCTCTACGGGCTGGCGATCTTCGCTCCGCTGCTGGCCAGCGACCGACCCTACCGCCTGGTGGCGATCGATCGCGGGCGCCATGAGCAGGCCCGCCTCGGACTCGGCCAGCTCGGCCGTTCGGCCCTGGATGCGCTCGAGGCCGGGGCCCCGGGGGCGCCCGGAGGCTTCGATTCCAAGGCGCGCTTGGCGGGCCTCGCGGCCCGCGTGCGCGAGCTCAGCGAACATGCCCCGCCGGCCTTCGACCGCGAGCTCGAGGCCCTGCTGGGGCGCTTCGCCGCGGCCCTGTCGGCGCCCCCGGCGCCGCCCTCCCTGGGGGCGCTGCGGGCGGACCTCGAACGCCTGCTGGCGGAGCTGGCCGCGGCTCCCCCGGCTGCCGCGGCGGTGCCCGGCCGCGGCGCGACGGGAACGGCCAGTCCCGCGCATCCCGGGGGCGCCGGACTGCAGCTCGAGCCCTACCGCCGCTATCCGATCCTCGAGATCCTCAGCCCCACCAGCCTGTTCCTGATGGGGCTGTGGCTGTCCGCGGCCTCCTTCCCGCTCTGGAACCGGCTCTGGAACCGGCGCCTCGGCGGCGAGCCCCTGCGCCGGCGCCGTGCGCGCTGGGCCAAGGCCGCCGTGCTCGTGGCCCCCGGCCTGCTGCTGGCCGCCGTGTTCGCCGCTGTGGCCCCCGGCCCCGCTTCGCCCTTCGATTCGGCGCCCTACAAGCGCGGGTTGACCGACGGTTCCCTGGTGCCCCTCGAGCCGCCTTGGCTGCCGCCGCTGCCCACCGGCTACGCCGAGCTGCACCCGGAGGAGTCCTTCCGGCCGCCCACCTTCCTGGCGAGTTCCTGGGTCGACGAGCAGGGCCGCGCCCTGGACCCGGCGCGCCGGCCGCGGACGGATGGTCCCAGCGGCTTGGTGCCGCCTTCGACCCCCGTGGAGGTGCGCTACGGCGAGGCGCAGGCCAACGCCCCGCACCGGCATCTGCTCGGCACCGACGAACTCGGCCGCGATCTGCTGGTGCGGCTGCTGTGGGGGGCCCGGGTCAGCCTGTCGGTGGGCATCTTTTCGGCCCTGTTGCTGACCGCCATCGGCGTCGCGTTGGGCGCCCTGGCGGGTTATCTGGGCGGCGGGGTGGACCTGGCGCTGATGCGGCTGGTCGAGATCCTGCAGTCGATCCCGGCTTTTTTCCTGATCCTGGCGGCGCTCAGCTTCACCGATCGGTCGGCCTTGCCTCCGATGCTGGCGATCGTGTTGGTGATGGCTTTGGTGCGCTGGACGGCGGTGGCGCGCCTGGTGCGCGGCGAGTTCCTGCGCCTCAAGCAGCAGGAATTCGTGCTGGCGGCCCGGGCCCTGGGCTTCTCCGGGCTGCGCATCGCGGTGCTGCACATCCTGCCCAACGCCATGGGGCCGGTGCTGGTCAGCGCTGCCTTCTCGGTGGCCACCGGCATCTTGACCGAATCGGCGGTCAGCTTCCTGGGGCTCGGGGTCAAGCACCCGGAGGCCTCCTGGGGGTCGCTGATCAACGAATCGAAGAGCCCCGAACATTGGTGGGTGCAGGTCTTCCCGGGCCTGCTGATCTTCCTGACCGTGACCTGCTACAACCTGGTCGGGGACGCCTTGCGCGACGCCCTCGACCCCAAGGCCCGCCGCTGGTGAGCCCCGCCGCGACCCCGATGAATGCCGCACCGCGAGAACCCGCAGCGATCCTCGAGGTCGATGGGCTGTGCACGCACTTCGACACCGAGGACGGCTTGGCGCGTCCGGTCGATGGGGTCAGTTTCTCGCTGCGGCCAGGGGAGACCCTGGGGCTGGTGGGGGAGTCGGGCTGCGGCAAGAGCGTGACCTCCCTGTCGATCCTGGGGCTGATCCCGAAGCCCCCCGGCCGCATCGCGGCCGGGCGGATCCTGTTCGCTGGCGAGGACCTGGTGCAGGCCGGCGAGAAGCGCCTGCGCCAGCTGCGCGGCCGGCGTCTGTCGATGATCTTTCAGGAGCCGATGACGGCCCTGAATCCGGTCCTGACCGTGGGCGAGCAGGTGGCCGAACCCCTGCGCCTGCACCTCGCGCTGCCGCGCGCCGCCGCCCGGCGCCGGGCGATCGAGCTCCTGACCCAGGTGGGCATCCCCGCACCCGAGCAGCGCGTCGATGCCTACCCCCACGAGCTCTCGGGCGGGATGCGCCAGCGGGTCATGATCGCCATGGCGATCGCCTGCGATCCGGCCGTGCTGATCGCGGACGAGCCCACCACGGCTCTCGACGTCACGATCCAGGCCCAGATCCTCGAGCTGCTGCGGCGCCTGCAGGCGGAGCGCGGCATGGCCATGCTGCTGATCACCCACGACCTCGGCGTGGTGGCCCAGAACGCCCAGCGCGTGCTGGTCATGTACGCCGGCAAGGTGGTCGAGAACGCCCCGGTCGAGCGCCTGTTCAGCGCGCCCGGGCACCCCTACAGCGTGGGCCTGCTGCGCTCGCTGCCGGAGCTGGCCCGGCCAGGGGAGCCCCTGGCCACGATCCCCGGGATGGTCCCGCCCCCGACGCGCTTTCCGAGCGGCTGCCGCTTCCGCACCCGCTGCCCGCTCGCCCGCGAGCGCTGCGCGGAGCAGGAGCCGCCGCTGCGGCCCCTCGCGCGAGCCCCCGAGCAGGAGGTGGCCTGCCACTTCCCCGAGGAGACGCCCGCTTGGTGAATCGCCCCCCCGCTCCCCTCGAGCCGAACCCGGCGCCGGGAAGCCCGCTGCTGTCGGTGCGCGGCCTGTCCCAGCGCTACGCGCTCACCCGGGGTCTGCTGCGCCGACCGGCCGGCAGCGTGACCGCCGTGGACGGGGTCAGTTTCGATGTTTGGCCGGCCAGCACCCTGGCCCTGGTGGGGGAGTCGGGCTGCGGCAAGACCAGCGTGGGGCGGGCCTTGCTGCGCCTGGTGGAGCCGAGCGCAGGGGAGGCCTGGTGGCGCCCCGATCCCGCCGCGCCCGCGGTGGACCTGCTGGCCCTCGACCGCCGCGCCCTGCGCCGGCGCCGCCCGGAGCTCCAGATCGTGTTCCAGGACCCGGTGGCGTCCCTCAACCCACGCCGCAGCGTGGGTCAGACCCTGGGCGAGCCCCTGTACGTGCATCGCGGGCTGCGCGGGGCCGCGCTGGAAGCGCGGGTGGCCGCGCTGCTCGGCCGCGTGGGACTCGACCCGGGGGCGGCCGACCGCTATCCGCACGAATTCTCGGGCGGCCAGCGCCAGCGCATCGGAATCGCCCGGGCCCTGGCCCTCGAGCCGCGCTTCCTGGTCTGCGACGAAGCCGTGAGCGCCCTGGACGTCTCGATCCAGGCCCAGGTCCTCAATCTGCTGCGCGATCTGCAGCGGGGCCTGGGCCTCTCCTACCTGTTCATCTCCCACGACCTGCGCGTGGTGCGCCACCTCGCGGATCAGGTGGCGGTGATGTACCTGGGCCGCCTGGTCGAGCTGGGCCAGCGCGGGGCGCTGCTCGACTCGCCGCTCCATCCCTATACCCAGGCCTTGCTTTCCGCGGTGCAGCGACCGGACCCAGGGCGCAGCGGCGAGCGCATCGTGCTGCGCGGCGATGTGCCCTCCCCCATGAATCCCCCCGGCGGCTGCGCCTTCCATCCGCGCTGCCCCCTGGTCGAGGCGCGCTGCCGAATCGAGCGCCCCGAACTGCGCTGGGTCGCCGGGCGCCAGGTGGCCTGCCACCTGGCCTGAGGGCCGGGGCGGCGGGGTGCGGGCGGCGTGCGGCGGGGTGCGGGCGGCGTGCGGCGGGGTGCGGGGTGCGGGGTGCGGGGTGCGGGGTGCGGGGTGCGGGCGGCGGGGTGCGGGCG
>ERZ1066136.593-NODE-593-length-25006-cov-11.972185_pt1 | contig 25006 bp, 18 predicted proteins | sample MGYA00382783_ERZ1066136 | MGnify/ENA primary metagenome ERZ1066136 (study PRJEB33369, sample SAMEA5778366) | biofilm metagenome | biome: Industrial cooling water; feature: Water cooling tower basin; material: Biofilm | place: United Arab Emirates | collected... | reverse complement strand
GCCGCCGACGCCATCGCGGCCGAGGGCGCCACGGCGCCCCACGTGCTCACCGTGAGCGAGCTGTGCGACGAGGCCAGCGAGCTGCTGGGCCGCGGCCACCGCGTGGTGGAGCGGCTGGCCGCGCTGTGCCACGAGCTCACCGAGGGCCTGGCCGAGCTGACCGAGGACGACGGCTGGGTGCAGGGCCAGTGCCTGCAGCTGCGCGCCGCGCTGGCCAGCGACCGCAGCGTGCGCGGGCTGCGGGCCGCGCAGTCGCTGCTGGCCGAGACGCGCCAGCGCCAGCGCCACATGCTGGGCGAGCGCCACGCCGCGCGCGACGCGCTCAAGCGCCTGATGCAGGACATGGTGCGCGAGGTGGGTGACCTCGGCGAACACACCGGCCGCTTCCGCCTGGCCACCGAGCGCCACGCCGAGGCCATCGCCGCGGCCGATTCGCTGCCCGGCCTGGCCCACGTGGTGCAGGCCATGCTCGACGACACGCGCACGGTGCAGGGCGTGGTGGCGCGCTCGCACGAGAAGCTGCAGGCCGACCAGGCGCGCGCCGGCGAGCTCGAGGCGCGCGTGCGCGCGCTCGAGGCCGAGCTCAAGCGCCTGTCGGACGAGGTCTCCACCGACCTGCTCACCCAGGTGGCCAACCGCCGCGGCCTGGTGCAGGCCTTCGAGACCGAGGTCGCGCGCTGCGACCGCGACAGCGCCAGTGGTGGCGAGCCGCGCCTGGCCGTGGGCCTGATCGACATCGACAACTTCAAGAAGCTCAACGACACCCTGGGCCACGCCGCGGGCGACCTGGCCCTCAAGTCGCTGGCGGCCGCGGTGCGCGAGCGCCTGCGGCCCGAGGACCACCTCGCGCGCTTCGGCGGCGAGGAGTTCGTGGTGCTGATGCCGGGCACCGAGGTCGAGGAGGCGCGCCAGGCCATGACGCGGCTGCAGCGCAGCCTGACCGAGGCGCTGTTCCTGCACGAGGGCCGGGAGGTCTTCGTCACCTTCTCGGGCGGCGTGACCGCCTGGCGCGTGGGCGAGCCGCTGGAGCCGGCGCTGGAGCGCGCCGACCGCGCGCTCTACGAAGCCAAGCGCACGGGCAAGAACCGCACCTGCGCGGCCTGAGGCCGCGGCCCGGCGGGCGGGCGGCGCTGTCGCCTTTCGTCACAACCCCGACTCAAGCCCGACACCCCGTCTGCCGACAATTCCGTCACGGTGTCGGCTTCGGCACCGCCCACCCGACACCCGCGTCCGACGATGGCCGTCCTCTCCAAGCTCCTCAAGCCGCTCACCCAGGCGGCACGCGCCTTCTTCCGCCACGACCTCGCGCTCAAGCGCGGTTCGCAGGGGGTGGAGATCGTCCTGGAGCCGCGCAAGCCCGAGGTGCGCAAGAGCAGCCGCCAGCAGCAGCGCGAAGACGAAGCCCGGCGCAAGGCGCGCGCCGAGCTCGAACTGTTGCTGTCGCAACTCAAGTCGCTGCTCGACGAGATCCCCGAGACGCGGGGAACCCTGAAACAACTCGTGTTCGTCGAGCACGCGCTGCAGAAGAAGGGCCTGAAGGCGCTGCACAAGCTGCCGCTGCCGGTGCTGCAGAAGGCGCTGGAGCAGCTCGAGGGCCTGGTCACCAACTGGTCGCCCGCGGGGCTGGCCAACCTGCGCTCGAAGATGGCCGTGGCCATCATCGACCGCGAGCACCACGACCCCGAGAAGGAAGCCGACGCCTACCGCACCGCCGCCGTGGCCGAGCACGCGGAGCCGGCCGATTCGATGCCGCTGGAGGTGATCGAGGGCCAGCCCGCGGTCGCCGAGATGAGCGACGACGAGGCCCTGGCCGCCGCCTACGCGCAGCTGGGCTCGATGGCGCCGCTGGGCGGCATCGAGCTGCAGGGCGAGCTGGGCTCGCCCTCGGCGCGTTCGCTGGCGCCGCCGCCGCCGCGCCCCACCGAGAGCGCCGGCGAGATCCAGATCCGCAAGCTCGAGCACACGGCCTCGATCTGAGGCCGGGCCCGCGCCGCCGGCGTCAGGCGGCGTTGCGCTGCGCCGGCGTGGCCGGCGCCGCCCGGGCCGCGCGCAGCGGCTCCACCTTGCGCTGCTTCTCGTACAGGAAGCTCAGCACCGCGTGCCGGCAGTGGTTGTAGGCCGGGTCGTCGGCCAGCGCCAGGCGGTCGCGCGGGCGCGGCAGGTCGACCTTCAGCACCTCGCCGATGGTGGCCGCCGGGCCGTTGGTCATCATCACGATGCGGTCCGACAGCAGCACGGCCTCGTCGACGTCGTGCGTGATCATGAGCACGGTGTTCTTCAGCTCGGCCTGGATGCGCATGACCTCGTCCTGCAGGTGCGCGCGCGTGAGCGCGTCCAGCGCGCCGAAGGGCTCGTCGAGCAACAGCACCTTGGGGTTCATGGCCAGCGCGCGCGCGATGCCCACGCGCTGCTTCATGCCGCCCGAGATCTCCGAGGGCAGGCGGTGCAGCGCGTGGCCCATGTTCACCATCTCGAGGTTGTGCAGGATCCACTCGCGGCGCTCGGCCTTGCTCTTGCTGGCGGCCATCACCTTATCGACCGCGATCTCGACGTTCTGGTAGACGGTCAGCCAGGGCAGCAGCGAGTGGTTCTGGAACACCACCGCGCGGTCGGGCCCAGGCGCGGCGACCTCGCGGCCGTCGAGCACGACGCCGCCGCGCGTGGGCTGCAGCAGCCCGGCCACGATGTTGAGCACCGTGCTCTTGCCGCAGCCCGAGTGGCCGATGAGCGCGATGAACTCGCCCTGCTCGACGGGCAGGTCCACGCCCGCGAGCACGGGGTTGGTCTGGCCGTCGCGCGTGAAGGCCATGTCGACGGCGCTGATGTGGAGGTAGGCCATGGTGGGTTCTCCCTTCAGCCGGCCGCGGTGCCGCGGGTGACGAGGCGGCCGATCCAGGCCACGAGCCGGTCGAGCGCAAAGCCCACCAGGCCCACGTAGACCAGCGCCAGGATGATGTCGCTGATGCGCGAGGAGTTCCACGCGTCCCAGATGAAGAAGCCGATGCCGACGCCGCCGATCAGCATCTCGGCGGCCACGATGGCCAGCCACGACAGGCCGATGCCGATGCGCAGGCCGCTGAAGATGTAGGGCGCCGCGGCCGGCAGCATGATCTTGGCGAAGTACTCCGCGCCGTTGAGGCGGATCACGCGCGCCACGTTGCGGTAGTCCTCGGGGATGTTGCGGATGCCCACCGAGGTGTTGATGATGATCGGCCACACCGCGGTGATGAAGATGACGAAGATCGCCGAGGGCTGGCCGTCGCGGAAGCCGGCCAGCGAGATGGGCAGCCAGGCCAGCGGCGGCACCGTGCGCAGCACCTGGAACAGCGGGTCCAGGCCGCGCTGCGCCCAGGTGCTCTGGCCCACGAGCACGCCCAGCGCGATGCCGGCCGAGGCCGCCAGCGCGTAGCCCAGGGCCACGCGCTGCAGGCTGGCCAGCAGCTGCCAGCCCAGGCCCTGGTCGTTGCCGCCGTTGTCGTAGAAGGGGTTGACGATCAGCTCCCAGGTGTCGGCCACCACCTTGCTGGGCGGCGGCAGTGCGCTGCCGGGGCGGCTGCAGGCCAGCTCCCACACCACCAGCACCAGGGCCAGGATCAGCAGCGGCGGCAGCACCGTGCCGAGCAGCTGCTTCAGCGCCGGCAGGGCGCGGGCCGTCAGCCAGGGTGGCGCGGTGCTGCGCGGGGTGTCGGGCAGGGGGATGGTGCTCATGGGCGTCCTCGTGCGGTGGCGGGGTGTGAATCGCTCAGGCCGAGCGCAGCGCCTTGATGGCCAGGCTGTCGAGGTAGGCCTGGGGCTTGGCGGGGTCGAAGACCTTGCCGTCGAAGAAGCGCTCGACGCCGCGCGAGGTGCTCTTCGGGATGTCGGCCGCGGCCACGCCCAGGTCCTTCGCGGCGGTGCGCCAGAGGTCCTCCCGGTTGACCTTCCTGATCCAGCCCGCGCTGTCGAAGTTGGTGGGCAGGTAGCCCCAGCGGATGTTCTCGACCAGGAACCACAGGTCGTGGCTCTGGAAGGGGTAGCTGGTCTGGTCCTTCCAGTAGCGCATCTGCTGCGGGCTGTTCCTGACGACGCGGCCGGTGCCGTAGTCGAAGTCGCCCTTCATGCGGTCGATGATGTCCTCGAAGGGCGCGTTGATCCACTTGCGCTGCGAGCAGATGCGCGCCATCTCCTCGCGGTTGGCCGGGTCCTCGCACCACATCTGCGCCTCCATCACGGCGCGCAGCAGGGCCTGCGTGGCGCGCGGGTGCGCGGCCACCCAGTCGCTGCGCATGCCCAGGGCCTTCTCGGGGTGGTTGTGCCAGAGCTCGCCGGTGGTCACGGCGGTGTAGCCGATGCCCTGGTTGATGAGCTGGCGGTTCCAGGGCTCGCAGACGCAGAAGGTGTCCATGGTGCCCACCTTCATGTTGGCCACCATCTGCGGCGGCGGCACGGTGATGGTGGTGATGTCCTTGTTGGGGTCGATGCCGCCGGCGGCCAGCCAGTAGCGGATCCACATGTCGTGCGTGCCGCCGGGGAAGGTCATCGCGGCCTTCACCTGCTCGCCGCGCGCGGCCTTGGCGGCGAGCGCGCGCTTGAAGCCGCTGGTGTCGGCGCCCACCTTGAGCGTGGCGTACTCCTTGCCCACGCTGATGCACTGGCCGGCCAGGTTCAGGCGCGCCAGGATGGAGATCGGCACCTGCACGTTGTTGGCCGTGGTGACGCCCGCGCTGATGAGGTAGGGCATGGGCGTGAGGATGTGCGCGCCGTCGATGCCGCCCGCGCCCGAGCCCAGCACGAGGTTGTCGCGCGTGGTGCCCCACGAGGACTGCTTGAGCACCTCGACGTCCGTCATGCCGTGCTTCTTGAAGAAGCCCTTTTCGTCGGCCACGAACAGCGGCGCGGCGTCGGTCAGCGCGATGAAGCCGAGCTTGGCCTTGGTGGTCTCGGGCCTGGCGGCCTGGGCGCGCGCCGGCCGGCTGGCCAGGCCGCCGGCAGCGGCGGCCACGGCGCCGCCCAGGGCGGCCTGGTTGAGCGTGCGGCGGGAGATCGTCGCGGTGGGGCGTTCGGTGCTCATGGGGGACTCCTGGCGGTGCCGATGGATGGGTGAAGCGGAAAAACAAAAACGGCGTCTCTGCGAACCCCGCGAAGGGTTGCCAGAGGACGCCGTTGTCCTGTGCCGGGTGCGTGCACCAGGCCGGACCATCATTGGCCCGTTGCCCGGTCTGATGCACGCAGCGTGCCAACCTTTGCGCGGCCGCGCCCGCCGCGGCTTCAGAGCCCGTCGATCAGCGGCCCCATCTGCAGCACGGCCTCGGCCACCTCGCCCAGGCGGCGGTGGCGCTGCATGGCGGTGTCGCGCAGCAGGCGGTAGGCCGCGTCTTCGGTGAGGCCGCGGCGTTCCATCAGCAGGCCCTTGGCGCGTTCGACGAGCTTGCGCTCGCGCAGCGCGGCCTGGGCCGACGCCAGCTCGTCGCTCATCTGCTGCAGGCGCTGGCCCTGCTGCTGCACCAAGTCCATGAGCGAACGCCCCAGTTGCGGGCCCAGCAGGGTGCCGGCGTCGTCGGCGCCGGTGGCGCAGGGCAGGGCGGGCTCGGCGGGGGCGCCGCGCACCTCGGCGAGGCGGGCCTCGCACAGGGCCACGAGCGCGCTGGTGGCCGCGTCCTCCAGCAGGCGCAGCGCGTCGATGCGGCGCGTGGCGGCGGCGAACCAGGCCTCGCCGCCGCCCGGGCCGTCGCGCGCGGGCCCGTGCTCGCGCAGGCGCGCGCGGAAGGTCTCGAGCTCGCGCGCCTCGGGGCCGGCCTGCAGGTGCTGCCACATCGTGGCCAGCCTGGGCTCGGCGAAGTCGCGGAAGATCTGGAAGCAGCGCTCCTGGCCGTCCAGCAGATGCTGCAGGCGCTGCGTGGTGCTGCTGTCCACCGTGCCGGCGGCAAAGGCCGCGGTGCCGGCGGCGCGCTCCTGGCCGGCGAGTTCCTTGCCCTGCATCAGGTGGAACAGGGCCACGAGCGCGCGCGCGATGCGCGGGTCGGCGGCGGTGTCGGCGGCCTCGAACACCACCGCCAGCTGCGCCGCGATGAGCGCGCTGTAGGCGGCGGTGGACTCGACCGTGCCCAGCTCGCGCCGCGCCACCTGCTGGCGCAGCGCGGGCAGGCCGTCCAGCGCCTGCAGCAGCTGCGCCATGCGCGTGAGCAGGCGCATGCCGCCGTCGAGTGGCGCGCGGTCGCTGCGCGGCGTGAGGTGGCGCTGCCGCACCTCGGCCTCGACGCGCTGGCTGTCGTCCACGCACTGCAGCCGCTCGGCCGCGAAGCGCTGCCCGCGCGAGGCGATGTAGAGGTTGGAGGCGCCGCGTTCGCGCTGCAGCCGGTGCACCCATTCGCACATGGCGCGCACCAGGTCGCCGGTGGCGCGCAGCTGCTCCAGGCTGTGGATCTCGCTGCTGCGCGCGGCCATCAGGAAGGCGAGGGTGGGGTTCACGCCGACACGGTTAGCAAGGCGCGTGCGCGGCGGCGCGCGCCGCGCCGCGCGGGCGCACACCGCACCAAAGCCGGTGCACGGCGCCGCGGCTTGGTGCGTGCCCCAATGCTCGACCTGGGCCTGCCTGTGGCGCCACAGCAAGGTGGAAGGCCGTCACGCGGGGTTGGCACGGCTCGTGCACGGGCTCTGCCGTCGACCGCCGCAAAGGCGCGGGGGCCGGCACGGACAAAGGCGTCCGACGTTCCTGGTGCGAGCCCGCTCGCACCCGGCCGTCGAGACGCCTTTTTGCATTGTGTTCGCCGATTCACGACGAGGTTCACCGGGCATGTTGCAAGCGCTCAGACCCCCCCAGCCCCGCCAGCGCCTCGTGCTGGTGGGCAACGGCATGGCCGGTGTCCGCACGCTCGAGGAGCTGCTGAAGATCGCCCCCGAGCTCTACGACATCACGGTGTTCGGCGCCGAGCCGCACCCCAACTACAACCGCATCCTGCTGAGCCCCGTGCTCGCCGGCGAACAGACGCTGGACGAGATCGTCCTCAACCCGCTGGCCTGGTACGCCGAACACGGCATCACCCTGCACACCGGCAAGGCCATCACGCGCATCGACCGCGTGAAGCGCGTCGTCGAGGCCGCCGACGGCACGACGGCCCCCTACGACCGGCTGCTGCTGGCCACGGGCTCGCTGCCCTTCATCCTGCCCATCCCGGGCAAGGACCTGCCGGGTGTCATCGGCTACCGCGACATCGCCGACACGCAGGCCATGATCGACGCGGCGGCGCAGTACCGGCACGCCGTCGTCATCGGCGGCGGCCTGCTGGGCCTGGAGGCCGCCAACGGCCTGGCCAAGCGTGGCATGCAGGTGACGGTGGTGCACCTGATGCCCTGGCTGATGGAGCGCCAGCTCGACGAGACCGCCGGCCGGCTGCTGCAGCAGAGCCTGGCGCAGCGCGGCATCCGCTTCGAGATGGGCGTGCAGACCGAGGCGCTGATCCCAGATGCCGCCGGCCGTGTGATGGCCGTGCGCTTCAAGGACGGCCGCGAGATCCCCGCCGACCTGGTGGTGATGGCCGCGGGCATCCGCCCGCACACGGCGCTCGCCGCCTCGGCCGGCCTGCTGTGCGAGCGCGGCGTCGTCGTCACCGACACGCTGCAGACCGTGACCGACCCGCGCATCTACGCCGTGGGCGAGTGTGCGGCGCACCGCGGCATCGCCTACGGCCTGGTGGCGCCGCTCTTCGAGCAGGCCAAGGTGTGCGCCACGCACCTGGCGCAGTTCGGCATCGGCCGCTACACGGGCAGCGCCGTCAGCACCAAGCTCAAGGTCACGGGCATCGACCTGTTCTCGGCCGGCCACTTCATGGGTGGCGAGGGCACGGAGCAGATCGTGCTGTCCGACCCCGTGGGCGGGGTCTACAAGAAGCTGGTGCTCAAGGACGACAAGCTGGTGGGCGCCGTGCTCTACGGCGACACGGTGGACGGCAGCTGGTACTTCAAGCTGCTGCGCCAGGGCCGGCCGGTGGCCGACATCCGCGACAAGCTGATGTTCGGCGAGAGCTCGCTCGGCGACACCGGGCATGCGGGCGTCAACAAGGCCGCGGCCCTGGCCGACAGCGACGAGGTCTGCGGCTGCAACGGCGTGACCAAGGGCGCCATCTGCAAGGCCATCAAGGCCCAGGGCCTGTTCACGCTGGACGACGTGCGCAAGCACACCAAGGCCAGCGCCAGCTGCGGCAGCTGCACGGGCCTGGTCGAGCAGCTGCTCATGACCGTGGCCGGCGGCGACTACAGCGCCGCACCCAAGACCAAGGCGATGTGCGGCTGCACCGACCACGGCCACCAGGCCGTGCGCGACGCCATCCAGGCGAACCACTGGCTCACCATCGATCAGGTCTACCGCGGCATGGACTGGCGCACGCCGAATGGCTGCGCCAGCTGCCGCCCGGCCATCAACTACTACCTGCTGAGCACCTGGCCGAAAGAAGCCAAGGACGACCCCCAGAGCCGCTTCATCAACGAGCGCAGCCACGCCAACATCCAGAAGGACGGTACCTACAGCGTGATCCCGCGCATGTGGGGCGGCGAGACCACGGCCTCGGAGCTGCGCCGCATCGCCGACGTGGTGGACAAGTACCGGATCCCCACCGTCAAGGTCACGGGCGGCCAGCGCATCGACATGCTGGGCGTGAAGAAGGAAGACCTGCCCGCGGTGTGGAAGGACCTGGCCATGCCCAGCGGCCACGCCTACGCCAAGGCCCTGCGCACGGTGAAGACCTGCGTGGGCAGCGAGTGGTGCCGATTCGGCACGCAGGACAGCACGCAGATGGGCAAGGACCTGGAGCGCGCGCTGTGGCGCATGTACGCGCCGCACAAGGTGAAGCTCGCGGTGAGCGGCTGCCCGCGCAACTGCGCCGAGAGCGGCATCAAGGACGTGGGCGTGATCGGCGTGGACAGCGGCTGGGAGCTTTACGTGGGCGGCAACGGCGGCATCAAGACCGAGGTGGCGCAGTTCCTGTGCAAGGTGAAGACACCCGACGAGGTGCTGGAGTACAGCGGCGCCTTCCTGCAGCTGTACCGCCTGGAGGGCTGGTACCTGGAGCGCACCTGCCACTACATCGCGCGCGTGGGGCTGGACCACGTGAAGAAGAAGATCCTCGACGACGCCGACGGCCGCCGCGCGCTGTGGGAGCAGCTGCAGTTTGCGCTCGATGGCGAGCCCGACCCCTGGTTCGAGTTCGAGAAGGCGCAGGTGGACCTGCGGCAGTTCGCGCCCATCCAGCCCGCGATCACGGTGGAGCAGGGCGCATGAACGCGGTGGTGACCACCGAGGTGACGGAGACCCGCTGGGTCGAGGTCTGCGCCGTGGCCGACATCCCCGAGCTGGGCGCGCGCCGTGTCGCGCGGCCCGCGGGCCTGCCGGTGGCGCTGTTCCGCACCGCGGGCGAGCAGGTGCACGCGCTGCTCGACCGCTGCCCGCACAAGGGCGGGCCGCTGAGCCAGGGCATCGTGGGCGCCGAGCACGTGTTCTGCCCGCTGCACAACTGGGCCATCGCGCTGGCCGACGGCCAGGCGCGTGCGCCTGACGTCGGCTGCACGCCCGCCTTCCGCTGCCGCGTGCAGGCCGGCCGCGTGCTGCTGGACGCCGACGAGCTGGCCACGCACGCGCTGGACCTGCCGGCGCCCACGGCCGGCCCGTGCCGGCACGGCTGAACGAGGCACACGCCGGTGGCGGAGACAAGAACCACCTGCCCATACTGCGGCGTGGGCTGCGGCGTGATCGTCGCGCACGGCGCCGGCCGCATCCACGCCGTGCGCGGCGATCCCGAACACCCGGCCAACCAGGGCCGGCTGTGCAGCAAGGGCCAGAGCCTGCACCTCACGGCCACGCCCGAGGTGACGGCCCAGGTGCGGGCGCTGCACCCGATGCGCCGCGCCGCGCGCGGCGGCCCGCTGCAGCGCGTGGGCTGGGACGCCGCGCTCGACGAGGTGGCCGACCGGCTGGCGGGTGTGGTCGAGCGCCACGGCCCCGGCGCCGTGGGCTTCTACCTCAGCGGCCAGCTGCTCACCGAGGACTACCACGCCTTCAACAAGCTGGCGCGCGGGCTCGTGGGCACCAACCACGTCGACACCAACTCGCGCCTGTGCATGAGCAGCGCCGTGGCCGGCATGAAGGCCGCGTTCGGCAGCGACAGCGTGCCCGGCTGCTACGACGACCTCGACCACGCCCAGACGGTGTTCATCGCCGGCAGCAACATGGCCTGGGCGCACCCGGTGCTGTACCGCCGGCTCGAGGCCGCGCGGGCGCGCAACCCGGCGATCAAGGTGATCGTGGCCGACCCGCGCCGCACCGAGACGGCCGCCGAGGCCACGCTGCACCTGCCGCTGCTGCCGGGCACCGACGTCGTGCTGTTCCACGCCCTGCTGCACGTGATGCTCTGGGAGGGCCTGGTCGACACCGCGTACATCGCCGCCCACACCCAGGGCTTTGCCGCGCTGCGCGACCGCGTGCGCGAATTCAGCCCCGCCGAGGCGGCCAAGGTTTGCGGGCTGAAGGCCGACGACATCGTGCAGGCCGCGCGCTGGTTCGCGAACGTGCGCGACGATGGCAGCCGCGCTCCCACGCTGAGCCTGTGGTGCCAGGGCCTCAACCAGAGCGTGGCCGGCACCGACAAGAACACCGCGCTGCTCAACCTGCACCTGGCCACGGGTCAGATCGGCCGCCCGGGCGCCGCGCCGCTGAGCCTGACCGGCCAGCCCAACGCCATGGGCGGGCGCGAGGTCGGCGGCCTCGCGCCGCTGCTGCCCGGCCACCGGGAGCTGGCGAACGCCGAACACCGCGCCGAGGTGGCCGCGCTGTGGGGTGTTCGCGAGCTGCCGGCCACGCCAGGCCACACGGCGCTGGACCTGTTCCGCGCCGCGGCCGAGGGCGAGATCCAGGCGCTGTGGATCGTGTGCACCAACCCCGCCGCCAGCCTGCCCGACCAGGGCCTGGTGAGGCGCGCACTGGAACGCTGCGAGTTCGTGGTGCTGCAGGAGGCCAGCCGCACCACGGCCACCGCGCCCTATGCCGACCTGCTGCTGCCCGCCGCGGGCTGGGCCGAGAAGGAAGGCACCGTCACCAACAGCGAGCGCTGCATCAGCCGCGTGCGCGCCGCCGTGCCGCCGGCCGGCGAGGCGCGCGCCGACTGGGCCATTGCCGCCGCGGTGGGTCGGCGCCTGGAGGCCCGCCTGCCCGACCGCCGCGTGCCGGCGCGGGCCGGCCAGTCGATGTTCGGGTGGCCGGATGCCCAGGCCGTGTGGCTGGAGCACCGCGAGGCCACGCGCGGCCGCGATCTCGACATCACCGGCCTGAGCTGGCCGCTGCTCGACGAGGCGCCCCGCACCTGGCCCTGGCCCGAGGGCGCGACGGCACCGACCCCGCGCCTGTTTGCCGACGGCCGCTTCCACACGCCCGACGGCCGCGCACGGTTTGCCGCGCCGGCCTGGCGCGGCACCGCCGAAACGCGCGACGCGCACTACCCGGTCTCGCTCACCACGGGCCGGCTGCGCGACCAGTGGCACGGCATGTCGCGCACCGGCACCCTGGGCCGCCTGTTCGCGCACACGCCCACGCCGGCCGTGGAGATGCACCCGCAGGAGCTGGCGCGCCGCCGCCTGAAGGACGGTGACCTGGTGCGCATCCAGTCGCGCCGCGCCACGCTGCTGCTGCCGGTGCGCGCCACCGACACCGTGTTGCCGGCGCAGGCCTGTGTGCCCATGCACTGGAGCAGCGAATGGCTGGGCGGCGCCAACGCGGCGGGCGTGAACGCGCTCATGGGCACGGCGGCCTGCCCGCAGTCGCGCCAGCCCGAGCTCAAGCACGCCACCGTGCGTGTGGCGCGGGCCGAGCTGCCCTGGGCGTTGCAGGCTGCGCTCTGGTGGCCGGCGGCTGATGCGCTGGCGCTGCGCGAGCGTCTCCAGAACCTGCTGCAGCAGCAGTGCTGGGCCTACGCCAGCGTGCAGCCCTTCGGCCGCGACGACGGCCTGCAACTGGGCCTGCAGCTGCGCGTGGCCGCGGCCGAGGCGCCCTCGGCCGACACCGTGGCCGCGCTGGCCGCCCTGCTGGGCCTGCACGGCGACGCGGCCGCCGGTTGCCTGGCCTACGCCGACGCCCGCGGCGGCCGCCAGCACCAGCTGCGCCGTGTGCGGCTGCGCGCCGACGGCGCCCTGGATGCCTTGCTGCTGGCCGGCGACACCGCCTCCTTCCCCTGGCTGCTGGGCTGGCTGCAGGGCGGCGAAGACGCCCGCGCCTTCGGCCCCGCCTTGCTGCGCCCCAGCGCCCAGCCGCCGCAGGCCGCCGGCCCGGGCCGCGGCGCCGTGCTGTGCAGCTGCAACGACGTGGCCGAGGCCGACATCGCCTGCGCGCTGCAGGGCTGTGCCCAGGCCGAGCCCGCCACGCAGCTGGCCGCCGTGCAGCGCGCCACGCGCTGCGGCACCACCTGCGGCTCCTGCCTGCCCGCGCTGCAACGCCGGCTGCGGGCGGCGGCCGCCGCCACACCGAACCCGGCCCTCCAGGAGCCCGCATGAGCCCCACAGCCCGCCCCGCTGCTCGCCCCCCCGGCCGTGTCACCCTGGTCGGCGCCGGCCCGGGCGATGCCGACCTGCTCACCGTGCGCGCCGTCAAGGCCCTGCGCCGCGCCACCGTGGCCCTGGTTGACGACCTCGTGGACCCCGGCGTGCTGCGCTACCTGCGCAAGGGCGCCCGCGTGGTGCCGGTGGGCAAGCGCGGCGGCTGTGTCTCCACGCCGCAGGCCTTCATCCACCGCCTCATGGTGGCCGAGGCGCGGCAGGGCGAGCAGGTGGTGCGCCTCAAGGGTGGCGACCCGTTCGTCTTCGGCCGCGGTGGCGAGGAGGTCGACGCGCTGCGCGAGGCCGGCATCGAGGTCGAGGTGGTCAGCGGCCTCACGGCCGGCATCGCCGGGCCGGCGGCCATCGGCATCCCCGTGACGGACCGCCGTTGCGCGCCGGGCGTGGCCCTGGTCACCGGCCACGCCAAGCCCGGCGGCGCGGGCCCCGACTGGGCAGCGCTGGCGCGCAGCGGCCTCACGCTGGTGGTCTACATGGGCACCGGGCGCGTGGCCGACGTGGTGGCGCCGCTGCTGGATGCCGGCCTGCCGGCGGCCACGCCGGCCGCCGTGGTGAGCGCCGCACACACGCCGCGCCAGCGCGAGGCCCGCTGCACCCTGGGCACGCTGGTGGCCACGCTGCAGGGCGATGCCGGCCTGGGCAGCCCGGCAGTGCTGGTGATCGGCGCCGTGGCCGCGCTGGGGGCGCAGGCGCTCGCCGCTGCCTCCGGCCCGGCTAACGCGCCGGGGCCGGTTCCTGCAGCGGGAACTGCGTGCAGCCGAGCTGCCGGCTGATCTCGCGGCTGGCGTCGCGCAGCATGGCCACGAGCTCGGGCTCGCGTGCGTTGTCGTAGCGGAAGCTCGGGAAGCTCACGCTCAGCCCCGCGCAGACGTGGTTGTTGCGGTCGAAGATGGGGATGGCCGCGCAGCGGATGTGGTCGTCGAACTCCTCGCGGTCCTGGCCGAAGCCCTGGGCCAGCGTGCGCTCGAGCTCGGCGTCGAAGGCCTCGCGCGTGGTGATGGTCTTGTCGCGGTAGCGCTTGAAGTCGCAGCCGGCGATGACGCGGTCGCGCGCCTCGGGGCTTTCCCAGGCCATCAGCACCTTGCCGATGGCCGTGCAGTGCAGCGGTGCGCGGCGGCCGATGCGCGAGTACATGCCCAGCATGTGGCGGCTGTCGACCTTGTGCACGTAGATGATCTCGCTGTCGATCAGCGTGCCCAGGTGCACGGTCTCGCCGGTGGCGTCCGACAGGCGCTGCATGTGCGCCTTGGCCACTTCCACCAGGTCGGGCACGCGCAGGCTCTTGGCGCCGAGCTCGAACATGCGCATGGTCAGGCCGTAGCGCTCGGTGTCGGCCTCCTGGCGCACGTAGCCCAGGGTCTTCATGGTCTGCAGGAAGCGGTACACCGTGGCCTTGGGCATGGCCAGCCGCACCGAGAGCTCGGAGATGCCGATCTCGCTCTTCTCGGCCAGGGCCTGCAGGATGGCAAAGACCTTCAGCACCGCGGCCACGGACTCGGGTTGTCGGCTGTCGTAGGCGTCGTCGTCCATGGGATCCTGTCGTTTCAGGCGCTGCGGGAGCGCGTTTCGGGATTATCGGATCAAGCCGGGCGCGCCGGTGTGCTGCAGAACCCAGGTGGCCGGGTCCTGCCCGGCGGGGGGCGAGGGCGCGGTGTAGGGCGGGGCCCAGCCGAGGTCGTCGGACAGCGCCGCGCCGGCCGGCGTGGCGCGCAGGGCCGGCAGCAGGGCCACCGGGCGGCCGTCGAGCACCGAGCCGCGATCGGCGAAGCGCGTGCCGCCCAGCACGCGCACCAGGCGCTCGGGCGGCAGGCCGGGCGTGAGCCAGTGGTTGTGCTCGGCCAGCACGCGCGAGCCCAGGCCCAGGCCGATGCTGTAGCCGTAGGTGGCGGCGTCGGGCACGCGGTAGACGTTGCCCAGCACGTGCACGCGGCCATGGCGCACGCGCGGGGCGCGCTCCTGCACGCCGTCCCAGAGGTTGTGGCGGTAGGTGATGCGCAGGCGGCCCTCGTCGCTGGTGTGGCGGTCGCTGCCGCCCACGAGGCTGGTCTTGTCGTGCGGGCGGAAGTGGTTCTGGCTCACGGTGACGAGGTCGCTCTCGCGCGTGATGTCGAGCAGGCCGTCGTGGTGCTGCATGCGGCGGCCGAACACCGTGCGGGCGCTGCTCGCGGGGCGCTGGCCGTCGTCGAAGGTGTTCCGGTGGATCCACACGCGCGTGGCGCCCACCAGCGAGACGTTGTCGTAGAGCGAGTTCCACTCGCCGTGGCGCCCGTCCTCGGGGTCCCAGGCGGGGAAGTGGTCGTAGGCGTCCGAGAGGTGCAGGCCGCGCACGATGACGTCCTGCACGCGCTCCAGCAGCAGCATGCCGCCGTGCAGCCCGGCGCCGGGGGCGGTGCCGATGAGCGTGGTGCGCGAGGGCACGCGCAGCACCACGGCGGCGCGCTGCGCGGCGGCCGAGCGGCGGCGGGCGTCTTCGAGCGGGCCCTCGGGTGCGCGCCGGCCCCAGGTGGCGGGGTCGAACTGGCGCTCGAAGGCGGCGCGGTCGAAGGCAGGGTCGCGGTAGGCCTCCTCGGGGCCCCCGAGGTCGATGAAGGCGGCGATCTTCACGATGCGCGGCCGTGCGTGCGGGGCGAGCGCCGCGCGCAGCTCGGCGGCCCTGCGCACGGTGTGCACGTCGCGGGGCAGGGCGTCGCTGCCGCCGCGGGTGCCGCCGTCCATCGAGGCCCAGCCGTCGCCGGCGGCCAGCCCCTCGCGCGCGGGGTCTTCGGCGTCGGCCGTGTTGCCTTCGGTGGCGAAGCGGTTGACGCTGGCGTCGAAGGGCCGGCGCGAGGTGGACGCCGCCCAGCCGCCGAGGTGCGGCCCCAGCGCGCTGGCGCGCACCACGGCCTCGCCGTTGGGCGAGTGGCCTGCCTGCCACTGGCCCGCGGGCACGCCCTCGTCCCAGGCGCGGCCCAGGCTCACGCTGCCGGGCGCCACGCCGGGCTCGGCGGCGAAGCGGCTGTGGGTGACGAGGAAGCCGCGTTGTCCGGGCCGTGTGCTGGGCGCGAGCACATGGCCACCGCGGCTGCGGCCGGCACGGCTGAGCAGGGTGCTGTCGGTGATGAGGGCGGTGGCGTCGCCGAAGACGAAGTCCACGTCGCCGGCGATCAGGCTGTTCGCGATGTGCATGCGACCGGCCGCATCCGGCGCCGGCCGGCGCAGCAGCAGTGTGTCCTGCCAGCCCAGCAGGCGCACGCCGTCGAGCTGGATGCGGTCGCCGCGCAGCGTGAGCGCCACGGCCTGCGCGTCGCGGGCCTCGTTCTCCACCGTCAGCTGCCGCAGCTGCACGTCGCTGCTGGCCACGACGAAGGTGGCGCTGCCCGAGGTGCCGTGCACGGGGTGGCCGCGGTGGGCGTGGCACGGGTGGGCGTCGGCCTCGGGTGCCTTGGGCGTGGCGTGGGAGACCGCGGCCACGATGCGCACGGCCGTGGCGTCGGCCGTGTCGCCGGCCAGCAGCACCGGGGTCTTGTCGCGCAGGCAGGGCCGCTCGCGGTAGGTGCCGGGCCGCACGAGGATGGTCGTGCGCGCCGTGGTGCTGCCGCGCGCGGGCAGGGCGTCGAAGGCGGCCTGCAGCGTGCTGTGGGTGCCGCTGCCGTCGGCGGCCACCACGAGATCGGGCCGCGGCAGCGGCGTGCCCTGCAGCGCGGCGGGCACCCAGCGCTCGCCGGCGTGCAGCAGCCAGTCCTCGGTGCTCACCGCGGCCCGCGCCGGCAGCGCCAGGGCGAGCGCCGAAGCCAGGGCCAGGCCGGCGTGCAGCGGCTTCACGCGGCGGGGATCTCCACGAGGTAGACGCCGGGCTCGCCATCGCCATCGGCGCTGAACAGCACGTGGCGCTCGTCGGGCGAGAAGCTGGGGTGCGGGTGCGTGACCTGCCGGCTGCCCTTGTAGACACCCCAGCTGCTGTCGTGGTGGGCGATGGGGCGCGCCTGGCCCTTCCGAAGGTCGAACAGGTGCAGGAAGGGGTCGCCCTGCTTCATGGCGTTGGCCGCGCCGCTGTCGGAGGCGTCGGCCTTGCCGCAGCCGTCGCCCACGATGAGCGTGCCGTCGTGGTTGCTCATCAGGTGCGAGCAGGGCGGCATGGTGGTGAGCAGGCGGTCCTCCAGCGTCACGGGGTCGAGGCTGCGGATGAAGCGCTCGGGCTGGTCATGGAAGTAGCTCACGTAGACCATGGCCGAGCCATCGGGCACCCAGAACTCGTGGGTGCAGCTTTCGCCCGCCGCGTGCTCGCGCGCGCAGCGGCGGTTCGTGCCGTCTTCGTCGATGAACCACATGCGCGCGTCGATGCGGTCGTGCGGGCCTTCGTGGCAGTAGGCCACGGTGGTGTCGTCGAAGGGGCGGTACTGCGGGTGGCCGAGCCAGCCCTTCTGCTCGAGGATGACGCTGCGGCGGCCGGTGGCGAGATCGATGCTGAACAGGCGGCAGCGCGGCTTGCGCTCGAACATCTCGTCGAACTTCTTCCAGTCCGACAGCGGGAACCAGTCCTCGGCCGCGATCTCGATGCCGACCATCTTGGTGCAGGCGCTGTTGGCCACCCAGGTGCCGTAGCCCACCCAGCCCTCGGGCACGACATAGGCCACTTCTTCCTTCAGCGTGGCCAGCTCCAGCCGGATGAGCTGGCGCTCGGCGCGCACGAAGTACACGAAGCGGTCGTCGGGGCTCATGAAGGCGCCGAAGGTGTTCTCGCCCAGGCCCTCGGTCAGCTGCACGGCGCGCTGGGTCTTCAGGTCGAGCAGGTGCAGGTTCCAGTTGGGGCTGGGCGCGGGGCCGAACTCGCCGGCGAACAGCAGCTTCGAGCCATCGGCCGTGAAGCACTTCTGGTAGAAGTAGTTGCGGTGGCAGGTCACGTCGCGCGGCGTGAGCCGCGTGACGCGGGCGCCGGTGTCGGGGTCGGCGTGCGTGGCGAAGGGCATCACGCGTTCGGTGTGTTTGCTCATGGCGTCTGGGTTCAAATGAGGCGCTTCAGCAGCGCCTGGCCCTGGTTGACGAGGCGTTCGGCGGCGGCGGCATCGCTGCTCTTGCCGTAGGCCACGAGCTCGAACACCTCGCGCATGAACTTGAGCATGCGCGGGTGTTCGAACAGCGGCGCCGGCAGCGGGATGCGCCCGGCCTCGCGCTGGGTGCGGATCTGCTCGTGGGCCTGCAACTCCAGCGCCGGGAAGGCGCCGGCGGCCTTGAGCTTGTCGAAGGCCGGCCGCGCCGCCGGCAGGCCGCGGGTGCGGCCCAGCAGCGTGGCGGTGTCGGGATCGGTGAGCAGGAACTCCACGAGCCGCGCCGCCAGCGCAGGTTGCTTGCAGTGCCGGCCCACCGCGAACATGAGCGCGGGCCGGCCGAAGATGCCCGACTGCAGCGCCGGCGGCTGCGTGAGGAACTCGCCGAGCGCGAGGCGGTTCTCGCCCTTGAGCGTGCTGCCGCGCAGCGCGATGACGGAGTCCCAGGTGTAGTTGCCTGCCCAGCGGCCGGCCACCCAGTCGGGTTGCTGCTCGGTGGGTTTCTCGGCGCCGCCCAGGCTGGCGCGGTGCGGCAGCGAGGTGGCCACGCGCTGCTCGACCAGCCGGCGGTAGAAGCGCACCCACTCGGTGGCGGCGGCGAGGTTCATGGCCACGCGCGGCTCGGCCCCGGGCGCGAGGTAGGGTGTGCCCAGCGTCTGCTGCACCCAGGCCTGCGAGAGCAGCAGCATGTCGTAGAGCTCGCCATCGAGCGGGTAGGCGCCTTCGCCCAGGCGCTGGCGGAACAGCGGGCCGGCGGCGAAGAGATCGTCCCAGCTGCGTGGCAGCGGCAGGCGGGCGCGGTCCCAGGCGCCCTGGTTCCACAGGAATACGCGTGCCGAGTACGACACGGGCAGCGCGTTGAGCCGGCCCTGGATGCGGCCGCTGGCCAGGTCTTCGGCCGTGAAGTGGCCGGGCGTGGCCGGCGCGAGGTGGGGCGTGAGGTCGGTGAAGCCCGTGCCGCGCTTGCTGAACATGGCGAGCCAGGCCCAGTTGATCTGCATCACGTCGGGCTCGGCGCCGCCGGCCACCTGGGTGGTGAGGCGTTCGAGGTAGCCCTGGAAGCCCATGTACTCGGCCTTGATGCGCAGGCCCGGGTTGCGGCTCTCGAACAGGCGCACGGCCTTCAGCGTGGCTTCGTGGCGGGCGCCGCCGCCCCACCAGGAGAAGCGCAGGACGGTGGGATTGGGTTGGGCCCAAGTGGGGGGTGCGCCCAGCGCCGTGCAGGCGGCCGACAGGATGAGGGTTCTTCGCTTCATCACACTCGCCATGCCCGCGCGTCGCGCCAGGGGGTACCCGCCGTGCGCGCAGACTGAGTCGGTCTCCGCTTCGCTCCGACTCCGCTGCGCTGCTCGGCTTGAGGGCGCACGGCAAAACTCGCTCCGTTCGCTTCGCTCACTGCGCTCGAACAGTTGCCGTGAGTCAGTCCACGAAGCGCGCGGGTACGCGCGCCGCCCCCAAGGCTGCGCTGCTCGGCGCCCCACACAGCGCCGGCCACACACACCGCCTGCCGCTCCAGCACCGCCCGGGTTCTCGGCCCGAGAGCCAACTCCGTTGATGCAAAGGGCTGTGCGGGTGGGGGCTGCGGCGTGACCCTTGAAGCGCCGAGAAGCGCAGGGTTCATGGCCCGCGCGCGCAGCGCGCTTCGTCATCTGACTCACGGCAACTGTTCGAGCGCAGCGGGCGAAGCCCGCGGAGCGAGTTTTGCCGTGGGGCCCTGGACCCGAGGCACTGAGCCCGGACACAAACAGTCCTGAGGACTGTTTGTGCCTGGCGAAGGACCGGGCCTCTGGCCCGGGCCGCAGGGCAGTCGGAGCGAAGCGGAGACCGCCACAGTGAAGCGCCAGCCGCAGCCCCCCAGCCCCGCCTGAGCTGCGCGGTGCCACGAGCGAAAGAGAGACCCACCCCATCACCCCAGCACCACCCCGGTCTCGGCATCGAACAGATGCGCATGCTCTATCAGCCCGTACAACGTGATCGAAGACCCGCGCTCCGCAGACTCGAGCGCGGTCGCCTGCTCCGCTGGCACCCGCGCCGACATGGCCAGTCCGCCCATGTCTGCATGCACGTAGACCTCGCTGCCCATGTGCTCGACGAACTTCAGCGTGGCCTGCATCGGCACGGCATCTGGCCGCGCCACGGCGCCGATGTGCTCGGGGCGCAGCCCGAAGGTCACCTTGCCCAAGTGGAGCGACACCGCCCGCCGCAGCGGCAGCACCTGCCCACCCACGCGCACCGCGCCATCGGCCAGCTCGGCCGGCACCAGGTTCATTTCCGGCGATCCGATGAAGCCCGCCACGAAGGCATTGGCCGGCCGCTGGTACAGCGCCACCGGCGTGTCCACCTGCTGGATCACGCCTTCCTTGAGCACGCAGATGCGCTCGCCCATGGTCATGGCCTCGGTCTGGTCGTGCGTCACGTAGATCACCGTGGCCGGCTTGCCCTGCTCCTTGAGCGTGCGGTGCAGCTCGGTCAGCCGCACGCGCATCGCGGCGCGCAGCTTGGCGTCGAGGTTGGACAGCGGCTCGTCGAACAGGAAGACCTCGGGCTGCTTCACGATCGCCCGCCCCACGGCCACGCGCTGCGCCTGGCCGCCGCTCAGCTGCTTGGGGTAGCGGTCGAGCAGGTGCTCCATCTCCAGCAGCTGCGCCGCGTGGCGCACGCGCTGGTCGAGCTCGGCCTTGGCCGTGCCCGCCAGCTTGAGCCCGAAGGCCAGGTTGTCGTAGACCTTCATGTGCGGGTACAGCGCGTAGTTCTGGAACACCATCGCGATGCCCCGCGCCTTGGGCGGCAGCTCGTTGACCACGCGGTCGCCGATGCGCAGCTCGCCGCCGCTGATGCTCTCCAGCCCCGCGATCATGCGCAGCAGCGTGCTCTTGGCGCAGCCGCTGGGGCCCACGAACACCATGAACTCGCCGTCGCGCACCTGCAGGTCCACGCCGTGCACGGCCTTGAAGCCGTTGGGATAGGTCTTCTCGACCTTGGAAAGGCTCACTGCGGCCATGCTGCTTGTCTCAACCCTTGATGCCCGAGGACGTGGCACCCTCGATGAAATGCTTCTGCGCCGCAAAGAACACGGCCACGCTGGGGATCAGCGCCACCACGCTGATGGCGATGACGTTGGCCCACTCCACCTCTTCGGTGGCGCCGATGCTCATCTTCAGCGCCAGGCTCACGGGGTACTTCTCGACGCTGGCCAGGTAGATCAGCGGGCCCATGAAGTCGTTCATCGTCCAGATGAACTGGAAGACGATCACGCTGATGATGGCCGGCTTGAGCAGCGGCACGATGATGTGCCACAGCATCTGGATGGCGTTGCAGCCGTCGATCATGGCCGCCTCCTCCATGTCGCGCGGGATGCCGCGCAGGAACTGCACGAGCATGAACACGAAGAAGGTGTCGGTGGCAAAAGCGCTGGGCAGGATCAGCGGCCAGTAGCTGTCGAGCATGCCCACCTCGCGGAACATCAGGTACTGCGGCAGCCGCAGCACGATCAGCGGCAGCATCATCGTGCCCACCATCACCGCGAACAGCGTCTTCTTGGCGAAGAACTCGAAGCGCGCGAAGGCATAGGCCACCAGCACGCAGCTGATCACCGTGACCACGATGCGCGGCAGCGTGATCAGGAAGCTGTTCAGGAAGTAGGTGGCGAAGGTGTACTCGGTGCTGGTCTTCCAGCCCTTGGCATAGGCCTCGAAGCTGATGCGGCTGGGGATGAAGCCGATCTCCGTGAAGATCTCGGCGTTGCTCTTGAAGGTGGCGCCCACCAGCCAGATCAGCGGGTACAGCATCACCAGCGACACCGCGCCCATCGCCAGGTAGCGCAGCCAGGGCGTGCCGGCGCGCTCGTCCATCGCGGTGCTGCTCACTTGGACTTTTCCTTCTCGCCGGCGTAGAACACCCAGTACTTCTGGCTCCAGAAGCTGAAGGCCGCCAGCCCCGCCACGATGGCGAACAGCACCCAGCTCAGCGCCGCGCCGTAGCCCAGGTTGAAGTAGCGGAAGCTCTGGTCGTAGATGTACAGCGCCAGCACGTAGGTGCTCGAAAGCGGCCCGCCTTCCGTGACCATGTACGGCGCGTTGAACTCCTGGAACGCGTGCACCATCTGCATGATCAGGTTGAAGAAGATCACCGGCGTGATCAGCGGCACCGTGATGCGCCAGAACTGCTGCCAGCGGCTGGCGCCGTCGATCTCGGCGGCCTCGTACAGGCTGGTGGGCACGTTCTGCAGCGCCGCCAGGAAGATGACCATGGCCGAGCCGAACTGCCACATGAACAGCAGCACGATGGTCCACATCGAGTAGTGCTCGTCGGCCAGCCAGGCCACGGGCTCGAAGCCCAGCTGCACCAGCACCCCGTTGACGAGGCCGTTCTTGGCGAAGAGAAAGCGCCACAGCACGGCCGTGGCGATGCTGCCGCCCAGGATAGACGGCAGGTAGAAGGCCGAGCGGAAGAAGTTGATGCCGCGCATGCGCGCGTTGAGCACGTGCGCCACGAAGAGCGCGAAGCCCACGCGCGCCGGCACCGCCAGCAGCGCGAACCACAGCGTCACGCCCAGGCTCTGGCGGAAGAGGGGGTCTTCCAGCGCCAGCTCGCGGTAGTTCTGCAGACCCACGTACTGCGGCGGGTCCATCACGTCGTACTCCGTGAAGCTGAGCGCGAAGCTCATCACGAAGGGGAACAGCTTGAACAGCAGCACCCCCAGCACGAAGGGCAGCACGAACAGGAAGCCGAGCCGCCGGTTCTCGTACACGGTCTGTGCTCCGGGGCGGGGTCAGCGGGCCAGCCAGCCGCCGTCCACGGCGACGGTGTAGCCGTTGACGTAGTCGCTGGCCTTGCTGGCCAGGAAGACGACCGGGCCCGCCAGGTCGTCCGGGCTGCCCCAGCGGCCGGCCGGGATGCGCTCCAGGATGGCGGCGTTGCGCTTCTCGTCGGCGCGCAGCGCGGCCGTGTTGTTGGTGGCCATGTAGCCCGGGGCGATGGCGTTGACGTTGATGCCGTGGCCGGCCCACTCGTTGGCCATCAGCCGCGTGATGCCCATGACGCCGCTCTTGCTGGCGGTGTAGCTGGGCACGCGCACGCCGCCCTGGAAGCTCAGCATGGACGCGACGTTGACGATCTTGCCGCCCGTGCCCTGGGCTATGAACTGGCGCGCCACGGCCTGCGAGAAGAAGAACACCGTCTTGAGGTTGAGGTTGACCACGTCGTCCCAGTCCTTCTCCGAGAACCTGATGGCGTCCTCGCGCCGGATGATGCCGGCGTTGTTGACCAGGATGTCGATGCGCCCGCCCCAGGCCCTGGCCTCGGCCACCAGGCCCTCGAGGCAGGAGATGTCCGAGAGGTTGGCGCGCAGGTCCAGGAAGCGGCGGCCCAGGGCCTCGACCTGCTTCTGCGTCTCGGTGGGCGCCGAGACGTTGACACCCACCACGTCGGCCCCGGCCTGGGCCAGCGCGCGCGCCATGCCCTGGCCCAGGCCGGTGTCGCAGCCGCTGACGATGGCCACCTTGCCGGCCAGTGCGAAGCTGTCGAGGATCATCGGGCGGCTCCTTGGGCGGACAGGGGGCGAACGGTCTTCTTCATGGTGCTTTCCTGAGCGGGGCGTGTGACAGCGGCCGCAAGCCTAAACGATTGGAACCGTGTTTCAGAATCATGGTTTCTAATTAGTGAACCACTGTTTCTTTTTGATTGTCGGGTTGGTACAGTCGCCGCGAATCGATGATCCGGAGACAAGCCGTGACCTTTGCCGACTACTACGCCGACCCCGCGGCCCAGCCGTGGGAAGAGCTCGGCGGCGGCATCCGCCGCAAGATCGTGGGCCACACGCCGCAGCTCATGAGCGTGCTCGTGCACTTCGACCAGGGCGCCATCGGCACCCCGCACAGCCACGAGGTGCACGACCAGATCGCCTACTGCCTGGCCGGCTCGTTCGACTGCGAGATCGGTGGCGTCAAGCGCCGGCTGCGCGCCGGCGAGGCCTTCGTGGTGCCGCACGGCACCCTGCACGGCGTGGTGGCGCTGGAGCCCGACAGCCTGCTGCTCGACCAGTTCTCGCCGCGCCGCGACGACTACCTGCCTTCCTGAACCCCAACCCTGAACAGGCTGCGCACCACTGCCGGTGACGCGGTCGTCGTGGGCCGGCGCCCTGCGCGCGCCGGCCACGGCCGGTGGACACGCCACGGGCCCAGAACTCACAACACTGGAGACTTCCGCGCCATGACCACCCGCCCCACGCCGCGCCGCAGCGGCCTGCCCCTCACCCCCGTCGCCCTGGCCCTGCTGGGGCTGGCCGGCGCCGCCGCGGCGCAAGGCGACACCAGCGCCCGCATCGAGATCACCGGCTCGCTCATCAAGCGCGTCAGCGCCGAGGGTGCGCTGCCCGTGAGCAGCATCCGCGCCGAGGAGCTGGACGCCCGCGGCCACACCGAGCTGAAGGACTTCATGCTCGAGCTGCCCCAGGCCAGCTCGCTGGGCAGCTTTGCCGGCACCGCCGGGCCCATGACCAGCCTGCGCGGCTTCGGCCCCATGCGCACGCTCACGCTGCTCAACGGCCGCCGCCTGGCCAAGGAGCCGCTGACCAACCAGTACGTCAGCGTGAGCGTGATGCCGCGCATGGCCGTCAGCCGCACCGACATCCTGCGCGACGGCGCCAGCTCGGCCTACGGCTCCGACGCCATTGCCGGCGTGCAGGCCTTCTACACGCACCGCACCTTCCAGGGCTTCAGCATCAAGGCCGAGGCCCTGGTGCCCGAGGCCGAGGGCGGCGGTGACTACCAGAGCGTGGGCCTCGTCGGCGGCTTCGGCGACCTCGGCACCGACGGCTGGAACGTCTACGTGGCCGCGGAGCTGCAGAAGCGCAAGATCCTGCTGCGCGAGGAGCGGCCCGAGCTCACCAGCGGCGCGGCGCTGGGCGCCATGGGCATCAACACGGCCCCGGCGCTGGGCGCCAACGCCACGCCGGCCAACTTCACCGACCCCACGAACCCGACGGCCGCGCAGCGCACGATCCGCCACAACCCGTACTTCGCGACCGGCTGCCTGGCGCCCCACTCGCAGCCCAGCACCGCCAGCGGCCGCCAGACCTGCTGGCTGGACCAGAACACCACCTACGCCGCCTTCGGCAACGGCAACGACATCACCACCGTCTACGGCCGCGGCACGCTGGCCCTGGGCAGCGGCCACACGCTGGGGGCGGAATACAACTTCGCGCGCTACGTGGTGCTGCAGAACAACCTGCCCACGCCCGTGACGGTGCGCCTCAACAGCACCCACCCCTACTACCCGGGCAACGGCATCGTGCCGGCCGTGCCGGGCGTGAACACCGGCGGGCGCCCCATCGACGCGCTGTGGTCGGTGGCCGATGCCGGCCCGCGCGAGCGCGAGGACTTCCACACCAACCAGCGCGCCGTGCTCACGCT